>Ga0193742_1001436_pt1 | contig 14325 bp, 16 predicted proteins | sample L2c1metaG_FD_165511 | JGI IMG/M metagenome (GOLD analysis project Ga0193742, IMG submission 165511) | Soil microbial communities from a riparian zone of the East river system, Colorado, United States - L2c1 | ecosystem: Environmental > Terrestrial > Soil > Riparian zone | place: USA: East River... | reverse complement strand
AATATCAGGGATCTTCGGCCAACATCAGCGGTGAAGGTTTCGCAAGCATGCGGTTTACGACGAAAGCAAGCTCGCGTGAGGACTTTGAGAGTTGGGTACGGACGACAAAGCAAACTCCAAAGGCATTAAGCCGTGCTGAATATACTGAACTGGCTGAACCAGAGGGCAACATTGCGCCGATGTACTACCGGACATTCGATAAAGATCTCTATGATACGATAATCATGAAATATATGGAGCCAGGTGCTCAATCAGAAGGGTCGCATGAACACAGCCATTAATCTTATTGCTCACGTCGGGCATCATCACGAGCCGTTTGATATAACTGCCATTATTATGCCTGTCATGCTCGTGGCTACTGTGGTAGTTGGCATTATCGCAATCATCCTGCTCACTATTTTCAAGCGTTGGGGCTGGGCAATCGGTATCGGAAAATACATCTGGGGAAACTGGCTGACATCACTTGATCCCAAAAAGATCGGCGTGATGTACATTATTGTAGCGGTGCTCATGTTGTTACGTGGAGTCTCTGATGCGGTGATGATTCGCGCGCAACAGGCGCTTTCAACAGGGGATTCATCAGGGGTATTATCGCCCGACACGTTCCAGCAGGTTTTTTCAGCACACGGCACGATCATGATTTTCTTTGCAGCGATGGGGTTGATGTTCGGGCTCATTAACTTGGTCGTTCCGTTACTCATCGGTGCACGTGACGTTGCGTTTCCGTTTTTGAACTCAGTCAGTTTCTGGTTGTTTGCGGCTGGTGCGGTCATGTTCAATATTCCGTTGCTTGTCGGGGACTTTCCAGCGACAGGCTGGTTGGCATATCCGCCGCTGTCAGGCATAGAATACAGTCCTGGGGTCGGGGTTGATTTCTGGATATGGACACTGCAGATTGCTGGAGTGGGAAGTCTGCTTTCCGGTATTAACTTCCTGGTAACGATATTCAAAATGCGCGCGCCCGGCATGACAATGATGAAGATGCCTGTGTTCGTCTGGAGTGTGCTGGGGGCACTGGTGCTCATCGCGTTCGCGTTCCCGATTCTGACAGCAACATTGGCTATGCTATCGCTGGACCGCACAATGGGCATGCACTTTTTCACTTCTGATTTCGGTGGTAACCCGATGATGTATATCAACCTGATTTGGGCATGGGGTCATCCGGAAGTCTACATTTTGATTCTGCCGGCGTTTGGAGTATTTTCCGAAGTCGTCGCCACGTTCTCGCGTAAACGATTGTTCGGATACACGTCGATGGTATGGGCAATTTGGGGCATCGTATTTCTGTCGTTCCTCGTGTGGTTACACCACTTCTTTACGATGGGCGCTGGCGCGGATGTCAATGCGTTTTTCGGCATCATGACGGCCGTGATTGCCGTTCCTACTGGGGTAAAGGTATTCAACTGGCTATTCACGATGTTCAGGGGGCGAATCACCCTTAGTACTCCGATGATGTGGTTCCTTGGATTCGTTGCGACGTTCACGGTTGGTGGAATGGCGGGTGTATTGATGTCTGTTCCTGCAATTGACTTCCAGGTGCATAACAGCCTCTTCCTAGTCGCTCACTTCCATACGATGATCATTGGCGGCGTATTGTTCGGCTTGTTTGCGGGACTAACCTATTGGTTCCCTAAAATATTTGGCTTCAGGCTAAATGAACGATTAGGAAAATATGCATTTTGGTGCTGGATCGTGGGTTTCCTGACGGCTTTCATACCACTCTATATCCTTGGGTTCATGGGCGCTACTAGACGTCTCGACCACTATGACGCATCAATGGGCTGGCAGGGCCTATTCATCGTGGCTGGAGTCGGCGTGGCGATTATTTGTCTGGGCATTTTCTTTCAGCTATTGCAGCTCGGGTATAGTATCTGGAAACGCCGTGAAAACGCTGACCTGACCGGTGATCCGTGGAATGGCCGTACGCTCGAGTGGTCGGTCAGCTCACCAGCTCCAGAATATAATTTCGCCGTTATTCCAACCGTTCACGCCCGGGATCAGTTCTGGGTATCGAAACAGTCCAGCGCCAAACCGGTAAAACCTCGTTACACGGATATTAGCGTCCCTAAAAACACACCGATGGGTATGTTTATCGCAGCTGCGGCATTTGTGATCGGTTTCGCCATCATCTGGCATGTCTGGATTGCCGCGCTTGTCGGTCTCATTGCATTGATAGTACTAATCATTATTCGTTCGCTTGATGAAGATACTGAAAAAATCATCACAGCCGCAGAAGTAGAGCGCATTGAAACAGCGTTTCTGGCGCGGAAAAAACAGGGGCAACTGGCATGAGCGATTCCAAAGTAACATTCGGATTCTGGGTCTACCTGATGACAGACTGTGTGTTGTTCGCTTCATTGTTCGCGACCTATGCGGTACTGCACGGCAATACATTCGGCGGTCCGCCTGCGAGTGAACTGTTCAGTCTGCCATTCGTCCTCATTGAAACGCTCCTACTACTCACGAGCAGCTTTACGGCCGGACTGGCGCTACTCGCTGCCCGCCGAGCCAACAAAGCTCAGGTCATTACCTGGCTGACTATCACATTCCTCCTCGGCGTAGCTTTTTTGGGAATGGAATTAAATGAATTCGCTAGTCTGGTTCACGAAGGAAACAGCTGGCAACGAAGCGGATTCTTGTCGGCATTCTTTACACTCGTTGGAACACACGGTTTGCACATCAGTGTCGGTCTGCTGTGGCTTATGGTGCTGGTGGCACAAATCATCCGCCGTGGCTTCACTAAAAGCACCGTCCAGCGCCTGGCGATGTTCGGGTTGTTCTGGCACTTCCTGGACATTGTCTGGATATTTATCTTTACGTTTGTGTATCTGATGGGAGCAATCTAAATGGAGCGATCAGCACAAACTCATAACGCAGGGCATGGGACAGTGTCGTCATATGCGACAGGGTTCATACTATCGGTCTTGTTCACAATTACGCCGTTCATGGTCGTGATTAACCATGTCATGACCGGATGGATGCTGACGTTCACGCTGATCGGATTCGCGATATCACAACTACTGGTGCAGTTAATATTTTTCCTGCACCTTGGGCGTGAATCGAAACCACGGTGGAACATCTTGGTATTCCTGTTCGCCGCTCTGGTCGTACTCATCGTCGTAGTCGGATCATTATGGATCATGAACAACCTTGACTATCATATGGGCGGACATGAAATGGACTCGAGCATTATCAAAGACGAAGGAATCCCGCAGCAGTGACCATCGGCCAGAAAATTAAACAGTACTATGCACTCACAAAACCACGGGTGACATATGGGAATGCCATCACCGCCGTGGCTGGGTTTTTGCTAGCAGCACGGGGAGACATCGATTGGTGGGCATTTCTGGCGCTGACAGTCGGCATGACACTCGTTATTGCAGCAGCATGTGTACTCAACAATTACCTCGATCAAGACATCGATGCAAAAATGGAGCGGACAAAAAACCGGGAAATGGTACGGGGAGTCATCCCCGGCCGAAACGCCGTTATTTACTCGATTACCCTAGGTGTGATCGGCACATTGCTGCTATTTTTCTTTACAAACACCCTGACTGCCATTATCGGTGTGCTCGGATTTGTCGTCTACGTCTGGCTATACGGTGCGTGGACAAAGCGAGCTTCAATTCATGGGACACTTGTTGGAAGTGTTTCAGGTGCGGCACCGATCCTCGGTGGCTATACCGCTGTTGCCGGAACTATCGACATGGGCGCGGTGCTCGTATTCATTGTCTTGTTCCTGTGGCAAATGCCTGAATTCTATTCGATTGCCGTCTATCGCCGTGATGAATACAAGGCCGCTGGAGTGCCTGTCATGAGCGTCGTAAAAGGCAAAAAAAATACGATCATCCAAATATTTATCTACACAATTTTATTCGTCGTCTCAACGATACTCCTGTATGTATACGATTACACGGGCTACAGCTATTTGGTCGTAATGGGAGTGCTTGGGCTCTATTGGATCTGGCTGGGAGCAAAGGGGCTCATCACTAAAGATAGCGATGCCTGGGCACGGAAAATGTTTCATTTTTCACTCGTCATGTTGCTCGTATTCAGTTTCATGATTTCGATTGATTCATTATTACCATAAGTAGGATATAATTTTGATTATGATATTACCTATTCACATCATCATCGCGCTTGCCAGCGTTATTTTTACTAGTTATGTATTCCTATCGCCGACTCAGAAAAAGCTTCGTGCTACGTATGGGCTTATCGGCTTGACGCTCGCCAGTGGGATAGCATTAGTCGTTACATCACCTGCGCATATTATCCAGGCTTGTGTGTCGGGTCTTGTGTACGTGTGTTTGGTGACGATTGCGACTGTTGCTGCACGACTCAAACTTGCCCGTATGAGTGCGTAAATTGCGCCGCTTGTTCATATCCCGTAATGTCTTTACACTAGTGAAAGTATGTTAGACGATTTTTTAGGGAATTTTGGTAACGAGGTCGGCCAATTGGTCACCCAACCAAACATCGTTCGCACGCTGACGGTAGTGACGATTGCCATTATTGTGGCGTATTGGGGTAGCCGTTTCGTTGCCCGCGGTATCGTTCGAATCGCGCAAATCATTGCCGTGCGTGCCGACAACACGACGAACGAAGAACGCAGCATCCAACTGCGACGCGTGGAAACGTATTTAAGTATCCTGACAGCGCTGATCCGGGCAATCATTGTCGCAACGGTGACGTATTACGCATGGCGCGCACTGAGTCCATCGAATGACTCGACTGCGTATGCGATCGGTGCCAGTGCATTCATCGTCGTGGCGGCTGGTGCGACTGTCGGAATGGTACTACGTGATATTACCGCCGGCGCAGTTATGATTATCGAGCGCTGGTTCCACGTCGGTGACTACGTCCGCATTGAGCCATTTGGCGATGTGAGCGGTGTCGTGGAACGTGTGACGTTACGTTCGACCAAACTACGTAGCCTCAACGGGGAAGTCGTCTGGCTTCACAACCAATACGTCCAAGGCGTAAAGGTAACACCCCGAGGTTTGCGCACTATAGCCGTCGATATATTTGTGAATAATAAAAAAGCAGGTGGGGAATTGATCGAAACGGCAATCGCGACCATGCCCGTTGGGACCATGAAATTAGCCAAAAAACCCGATATTACACGAGCTGAAAAGTGGGGTGAAGGCCTATGGTTGTTTACGGTCGTTGGTGAAACTGCGCCGGGACGTGAATGGCTGATGGAAAATTATTTCGTTGAATCTGTCCGGGAACTGGATGAGCGACACGAGGGCTCACAAGTCATGGTACGACCACCGATTATTCGTTACGCTGACGCCGCTGCCGAGCGAAGCTTTAAGCGTGCTGTTCGTTTGAGTCGTAAATAAAATAAGCCCTGAAATTAAATTCAGCCCGTCCTTACCCCGTATGATAATTGGGTAAGGACGGGCATGCCGTCTCAGCTACTAGCTGCCGATTGCCACGGTGCGTACAGTATCCTGTAGCGTAGTGGCGCGAACTGCTTGAGCGAGGACTTCCGCTTCAGACCGGCTCTTACCAGTGATTAGAACCTCGAGAAGTTCCACACCGTATCGAGTCAGGCTGGGCCCGCAAATGTTGACGACCCGGTCGTAGACAAGCTTCAAATCGCGAAGCTCATCGTACGTGACAACATCAATCACTTGGACGGTTGCGCTTGAACACGAGTTCGCGACGCTTTCGTCCAGGTTCTTGGTGTTGTACAGCGCCCTACGAATGTTATCGCCGTAGTCACGCTTAATCTCGATGCAACCGTCTTCGCCCTTGTAAGCGATACGCCACGTTGCCGAGATCTGGACGATCTGCTTGGTGAGCGTGCCGTCTTCGGACACTCGGTCGATCTCACGAACACCAAGGTCGATAGGAGTGTCCCGAACGTCAGCGATCCTCAGACCCCAACCAGGCACGCGAAGGTGCCAGCCGGGACCAACGTATCGCGGCATACCGTCCTTACCTAGGACGACCTTGCTAAAGCGCGTTCGAATAGCCATCTCGCCTGATTCAACCTTGGCGATAATCGAAAGAGAGCCGAACAGGGCGGTGACTCCACCGAGAATCGGGAAGATCAGGCCGCTCTTGCTTGCTGCGGATTGGAGGAGCGTTGCTACGCCCATAGAAATCATGTGGTGATTCACCACCCTTCCGTGTAGGTTCGAGCAATGTGCGAAGTGTATCACAAACAGGACTATAAATTCAATCCTTTGTCAAATTAATAGTACTCCTAAAACGCAAACTTCGTTGTGGTTCGTAACCCAATATATTTACCATAAGAGGTAATTGCGGCCTCAATATGTCGATCCTGGACAGCTGACAGACTTCCAAATGGCGCTAATTCTACAATGATTTCATTCTTTTTAATACTACGACGCCATACTCCCTCGATTTTGCCATCAATAACGACCGTGGCAGCAAACATGCCGTTCATTCCCGGAACAATTTTTAACATGTGCTGCGGGTCGAGTACTGCCGTCCGGTCTTTATATCCCAGCATGTATTCATCAAACCCGGGTAATAGATGGACGGATGGGGTAGGGAGATCAATTCCTGCAATATTTTTATCCATCCAATAGGTCTTGCCCCCGGTATCAATCGACGTAATGCTAGGTTTGGCAAGTTCTATTCCTAGTTTTATATCCGCCGCTGTCATTCCCGACCACCACATCAAATCCTGCATAGTCGCCGGGCCGTGACTGACAAAATAGCTACACGTGAGGCGTTTTAAGGCCTCATCGCGAGGTATGTCATCAGTTTTCGGTATCCATTCGTCTAGCAGTGCAAATGTGACTTGCTTGCCCTCGAGCGGGCCAAAACATAGACGACCGTTCTGAGCCAGATACCACAGGATGTGATACCCACGCTGGTTGGCGGTCGAAATACCACCGTCTTCGAGCACATCCATCATGTTGGGGCGTGATAATTGCTTATCGCCCTGCAGGGCTGTCGTGAACAGGTTTAATGCTTTATCGAATGTGGCGCCATCAAGTTTCAAATTGGCATGGCGAGTTTTTGCCTTGGCCAAGATACGCGGTGTCGATAGGCTCAGACGCCAACCTACTTCCTCTGGCACAACGAAATGAATCGTACCACGCTGTGGCCACGTGCGTAGAATCGTTCGATCACGGACTGCCTGCTCGATGTCCTGCTCACGACTGCCAGGCAAACGTAGTCCAATTGCCCATTTGGCACCCGGGTAATCCTGGGCCTGCATCGCCCCCATGTGACGGACGACATCTGCAGGTGTTTTGAAATCAGACTGAGTGATTCGCTGATTGTCTAGGCGGAGCCGTGCAATATTCAGTGCCATTGCCCTAAGTATAACAACCGGGAAACTATACTAAACCGCGTTCGTGCAGCACATCCGAGATTAACTCGATTCGTTGTTCAATGCTGACCGCAGGCACCTCAATGACATCGAGACCGGATTCACGATAGGCCTGTTCAATTGCGGCATGCGTTTGTATGGCTTCAACCACGGTTTCCCGCCGGACATCCGTAGCGGCGTAGTTACCAACAGGCTGGCAAACCAGCGCAAAACTATATTGAGCAAGAGCTATTTTGTGTCGCACCTCGGGGATGAACCTGTCGAATCTATTTAGCCGGCTATATGCGATGGTGTCAATGAGGCTTCTGTCCTGAAATGCTACCGTAGCGTCCCCGGGGATGAGCCGTTCGAGTAGTTCTGACTCCGCAACGACCAACGGGCCAAATTCTGTATAGTCCGCCCAGGGAACTCGCGGCTGGTAACTGCTGTCGTGCGCTTGGGCGGCACGCTCCCGCTTAATAACGTTCGTCGCAGGTTCTGGTACAAAATGCGCATCTGGAAAGCGGACGCGCAGAGCATCGATAAGGGTGGTTTTGCCGGTGTGTGGCCCGCCGGAAATAGGAATTTTCTCTGTCATTACCGACCATACCTACGGGCTAGTGGTTCTAATGATGTCCAATGGTGCGTCGGAACTGGCCCATGCGGGTCGAGTGGTTTGTCGTTAATGAGTGCCGTTTTCATACCAAGTGCATTGCCGGCACCGATATCGTCGACCTGTAGATCACCGACGTACATGGCACGTTTAAAATTATGAATACCTAGTTTTGCGAGCGCCAATGCGATTGGTTGTGGATGTGGTTTGCGTTGTTCGGCATCACCACGTCCGACGATGACATCAAATAATCCGTCGAATTGATGATGAGTGAGTAGGCGGTCACGTGATGTGTTGCCGCGAGTCGTTACGAGTCCTACTGCCTTGCCGCTGTTTTTCAGAGCCTGAATGGTAGTGGCTGCGCCATCTGCGGTATAGAACATGTTGTCGTAGCTACCCGACACCGCATTGTTGGCTTCCTGGAATTTGGCCTCAGTAATTTGTGCACCAGGAAAGCGCCGGTTATGTTCGGCAACCATCAATGTCCGCATTTCGGGATAGTCACTCCTGTTTCCAAATTGACGGATTTCATCCTCGCTGAAATTGGAGCCAAGTTCAGTCGCTATCGACAGTAGCCGGGCATGTAATTCATCTTTATCACCAAAATGGAGTGTTCCATCCAGGTCAAACAGCACAGCATCAACACTTGTCGATTCATCGAGGACTCCTCGCGAGACAACGCCCTTTAATGCATGCCAGCCTAGGACGGCTTCACGGGCTTTTTTACCAGCAATGCCCGTATATGTTTCAGGCGTGACGGCGAGTACTCGGTCACGTAATTCGCCTTCTGGCAGAGCACTCCTGACAACTTCCCGGATGCCGTCAATATCGAGTTTCTTGCCCTGGGTAAGTGCAACGACCCGGTCATACGCTGTCGGGTCACCCGACACACGGCCAGCTGTCTGGATGAGTTCACTTAGTACTTCGGCCGACTGCGCCAGGGAGGTACCAGTTTGCGTTTCATCAACAGCTAAACGATCAAGCTGGATGGCAAAATAGTCGTAACCTGCAACAAGCCGGCCCAGTATGTCGCCATAGGCACGTTGCCAGTCATGGTCAGATAGATCACGTTCATGACGGCTCTCAATGAGCCCTTCGGGAGCCCGGCTTGTTAGTGCGATTGTCTGCTCAAATAATGACTCGCTATTTTCCAGGCGCCATGGATTGATTTTATGAGACATAGTCGATGAGCCCTTTTCGCCGGCAACAAGTTTTTGCTTGAGTGTCCCACTTAGAATTTGCAGCCAAACATTGTTTGTCGCGTCTTTCCCGGCGACTGCAAGCCTAGAAATAGTTTGTAGAAATTCTGTGACCGCCAAGTGATTATTCCGCTGGTTTTCTATGGATGAATATTCAAATCCTTGCGACTCAACGAAGTCTTTGGCGTAGGCATCGTAATCAAAATCAGGAAATAGAACGCTCATTGGATTGTGATTGCCGACCGCACCACTAAACTTACCGCTCAGACGACTATCTTCCAGTTCGGCCGCTACCTGGGTGATGTTAGATAGTAGATAGCCAAACTGTTTCCCGACCGTAGTTGGCGAAGCCTTTTGAGCATGTGTCATACCGAGTGTCGGCGTGTCAGCATGGATTGTTGTCAGATGGGCAAGCCGGTCTGCTACGCGCGTTACTGATGGAATTACTACTTTGTTCGCGGCATCACGGAGCATATAGTTGTACGCCAGGTTGTTTGTATCTTCGGACGTCATACCGAAATGCACCCATTCTTTCAAATGCGTCAATCCTGCTTCGTCGATTAACTCACCCAGATAGACCTCAACAGCTTTGACGTCATGTTCGAGCGGCAGACTGCCTTTGTAGCCCAGATGATCGAGCCGGATAACAACTTCAGGATCGAAAACCTCGGGATCATACAATGATCGGAGCGTATCCTTTTGTTCATCGGCAAGCTCAATCTGAAGCTCTTCCGGCCCGCGTTCTGCTAAATTGATGAGTGCCTCAATCTCTGCCTGTGCACGATAGCGGTGGAGGGCCGCTTCCGAAGTTATCGAGTCTAATTCCCACGTGAGATGTTTCTCGCGCCCTGCGAGCAAGGTTCCTTGCCTGAGGCTTTCGATAATCAGTGCCTCTGGGTCTGGGTGATTGGCAAGTGGATCGTATCTATCAGGAGCCGACGCATACTGGCTCAGTATTTCTGTGGACATAAATTCTCCCTCATTTACCTCAAGTGTATCGGTGACATCGCATCTATACAAGCATGAGCAAGACGTTGTTATTGACATTTCAAAACACATATGCTATAATGCATCTAACTTAATCGCCCGTGGCGCAGGCACTACTCTCTATTTTAAATAAACAAACGAAAGAATGTATGGAATTAATATATCTTGCAACGTTTATAGTTGCTTTTGTCTCAAGTATTTTAAGTGGTATGGCCGGAGGTGGCGGGGGGTTTATCATGGCTCCGTACTGGCTCATTAGCGGTATGACACCTGCGCAGGGAGCGACAACTGGGGCGTTTATGGCCCTAGGAATGGGTGGTAGTTCGCTGGCTGCATTTCGTGGCTCTGGCCATATGCCGACGAACAAAAAACTAACGATAACTTTGCTGATTATGACACTTACCGCTTCGGCAGTGGGTCCGTTTTTCCTGCAGCACATCCACGTGGATGTATTCAAACCAATCCTGGCTATTCTGACAATCGTATCTTTGCCCTTGTTGTTCATAAATCGTAAAGACATTCATATGAGCAAACAGAATCAGACAATCGGAGTTATTCTACTCGGCATTTTATTGCTGGCAAGCTCGTTTATTACCAGCAGTGCATTTTCGATATTTATTGCCATTATTTTGTCACAAGTATTCAGACTGAGTATCCTGCAAAGCACGGCACTTCGCAGGATCATGGGTATCGTCCAGTCAGCTGTTATTTTCGGGATACTCGTATCCCTCGGCAACTTTCTGTGGCCGCATGCACTGGCCGGAATTATTGGTGGTTCGATAGGCAGTTATATCGGCACGAAGTTTGCTATCAAACGAGGTGAGAAGTTTGCGAAGTATGCTTTGGCCATTGGAGCTACTGCGAGCTCTTTGGCATTATTCGCATGATAATATATCTATAATCAATGCTATTTTATTGTAAAACGATAAATAGTGTGATAAAACTAAATAATCAATAAACGAGAAAGGCAGTCTATGAAACGAGGTTCAACGATTTTCTTGCGGGTAACCGTGGTAATCATGGGGCTTATAGCTCTTGCTCTGTGTGTTTTGTTACTACCAGCAATACATGCGGAGTGGGGCCAACAGTACCCGGACGTCGCGTACATGAAATACCCGATTTTATTTGGTTTGGGTGGGGCAACGATATTGTTTTTCGTGGCTCTTTATCAGGCGTGGAAACTACTCGGCTATATCGATGCAAACACAGCTTTTTCGTTAGTTTCAGTTACGGCCCTCAGGTACATAAAATACTGCGCACTGTTAATTAGCGGCCTGTTCGCACTGGGCCTGCCGCTCGTATATTACGTGGCGGATATAGAAGACGCACCGGGCATCATGGTAATCGGGTTGTTTTTTGTCTTTGCCTCAGTTGTGATTGCTGGCTTTGCGGCAGTGTTGCAGATGCTTTTACAAAATGCGATAGACATCAAATCAGAAAATGACTTAACGGTCTGAGGATACTATGGCAATAATAATCAATATCGATGTAATGCTAGCCAAGCGCAAAATGAGCGTCACGGAACTGACCGAGCGCGTCGGTATAACGATGGCAAACCTGTCTATATTGAAAAATGGAAAAGCAAAAGCTGTCAGGCTGTCAACTCTAGAAGCAATCTGTAAAGCATTAGACTGCCAGCCCGGAGATATTTTGGAATACCGAAGTGATAATAACTCAGCAGGGAAGTAGTGGAAGAATTAGTTTAGTAATTTAATTTTGAAACAGTACTCAACCGCCTCGTTATAGAAAGGGCGTAAATCAACTCGTTCTTTCAGCTCGTTTAGAGGAATCCATTCACATGACGCATGTTCCCAACTAAGCACCACATCCGGCTCATCATCGAGGAAAATAAGATAGAGGAATTTCGAAACAGATTTGTTGTGTTCGGTGGAATACTCAGTTTTGCTATAAACGAGTCGCGGCTGTTCATCTGTTATTGCAATCCCCGTTTCTTCATAAATCTCACGGATCACTGCATCTCTTTCGGTTTCTCCTGGATCGACCAGTCCACCCGGCAAATCAGGCGCAAAGGACCTTGCAGGTTGCGCTTTATGTTCGCCGATCGTCAGAATGAGCACATCATTCCGTTGGTTGATTATCAAGGCCTTTGCAACCGATTCTGTAAGGGGTGTATTTTCGTTCATTGATTAATCATAGCAAAAAAACTTAAGGGGAGTCTTACGCCCTAATCGCCAACCAACGCTTTAATACGTCTGTAAAATCTGAGCATTTAATTAGTATATCGTTCATATCATGAAACGAAATAATCCCACGAATATCCGAGCTCCATTTGATAATGTCTGCCGGGTCTTGTAGTATCGGTTTTGCTTTCTTGTCTTCTTTACGAATTGCGCCCATATGTACGAGGATTTTTATCTCGTCGCCATACATATTGAATGTTATCCGGTCCTCACCATCGTAAACATAGCTGGGAGCATTCCATTTGATATGTTCCGAAACACCTGAATTGCTCAATATGATTTTACGAAGAGCCTCTACCTGGTCTCGTTTGCCAGGCTCTAGATCCGTGAGGAACTCTGTAACGGTGAAGTATTGTTTCATGACTCTTATCATAGCAAACGACATCGGAGGAAATCGCCATATGTAGTACATATGCTACATTTCATATTTAAAGTGCTATACTAATGATTACGAATAAAATGATGGAGGTTACGAGCCAATGTCAGACAATGATGCAGTAGTCAAAGTAAAAAATCTACAAATGAGCTATGGCAACAATGCCGTACTAAATGGGGTGGATTTCGTTATTAACAAAGGCGAAATACTCGTGCTGCTTGGTCCTAACGGAGCTGGTAAAACAACGACGATTGAAGTTCTAGAGGGCTTTCGTGGTCGTTCCGGCGGCGAAATACGTGTTTTAGGCGTAGATCCGGATAACGGCGACGAAGAATGGCGATCTCGTATTGGTGTCGTATTGCAGTCTTGGCGCGATCACTCACGCTGGGAAGTTCGAACGTTACTCGATCACCTCGGGAAGTACTACGCACCATACTCAACTGCGCAGCGCAAACGACCCTTTGATACTGATGAGCTACTTGAAAAAGTCGGCCTTTCTGAACATGTCAGCAAGCAAGTAAGCCAGCTCTCGGGCGGGCAGCGCCGTCGACTTGATGTCGCAATTGGACTCGTGGGTAATCCTGAGATCCTTTTCCTAGATGAACCGACGGTTGGGTTCGACCCGAAAGCTCGCCGCGAATTCCACGATGTCATCCATAACTTAGCCGACCTCGAAAGCACGACCATCTTACTAACGACGCACGATCTCGATGAAGCCGAAAAGCTAGCCGACCGTATCATTATCCTGGCCGGCGGCAAGATCGTCGCAAACGGAAGTGCTGACGCACTGGCCCAAGAATTCGCAGGGCAAACTGAAGTAATCTGGACTCAGGACGGCAAACGTCATGTTCACTCCACTAGCGACGCAACTGGCTACGCTAGAAAGCTCCTAACCCAGCATCAACGCGGTATATCTCATTTGGAAATACGCCGAGCGAGCCTGGAAGATACGTATATGGCAATCGTTCAGAAACATGAAAACCCTATTGTCACTAAGGAGAAGAAATAATGAATCGCACTCTCAACACAATACGACTTGGTATCGAACGTGGCAAAATTGAATCTAAAATTGCGTTTAAAGACCCGCAATCGATTGTATGGATCTGTATAATCTTTGGCATATTCTTGACCGTATTATGGTTCCAACGCAATACGGACTTAAACGGTGTTTCCCTGGCACTTTTGACACTTCCGGGCCTACTGGGCATGCAAATAGCAAGCAGTGGTTTCACGGACGTTTCGAGCCAACTTGCCGCAGACAGAGAAGACGGAACGTTATTTCGCGCCAAAGCGACACCTAGGGGGATGATGGCCTATTTCATCGCTCGCGTCACGAGCACGGTCTTCAGTACTGTCATATATATTATTTTGCTGACCATTCCCAGCTTGCTGATTGTCCCCGGGTTGATAGATACTCTCAGTTTTGCCGATATATTCACCATGTCTTGGCTTATCATCCTTGGTCTACTCGCGACAGCCCCGTTCGGTGCAATCATCGGGTCGCTTGTTAAAACTGCAAACTCTGGTTGGGGGCTCAGTATACTGCCGTTTGCGATACTTGGGGGGATTTCCGGTATCTTTTATCCGATCACAGCGCTGGCAGGGTGGGTACAGATCATCGCGCAGATCTTCCCAGTCTACTGGCTCGGCCT
>Ga0193742_1001435_pt1 | contig 14328 bp, 16 predicted proteins | sample L2c1metaG_FD_165511 | JGI IMG/M metagenome (GOLD analysis project Ga0193742, IMG submission 165511) | Soil microbial communities from a riparian zone of the East river system, Colorado, United States - L2c1 | ecosystem: Environmental > Terrestrial > Soil > Riparian zone | place: USA: East River... | reverse complement strand
CCCTTTTTATGCCTTCTCGCCCTCCTTCCATCGACATTTCTCCAGTAACATGTTGGCCACAAACACCCCATATTCCACTGTTACCGCCGTCACCTTCATCTCCACGGCCTCGCAGAAGATCTTCCCAGCAGCGGGTCTCTCTAATCGCCGGACGTGTATCCATTGCTCCCATCGATCCGCCCTCACCACCACCAATGCTTTCAGAAAGCCTAAAGCGTACGCCAAGCTCAGGTAGTATTCTAAGCTCGACAATAAGCACGCGAGCCCCTTCACCATCTTCCGAGCCCCAGTCGTTCCTAGGAGGCCGAGATATATCAGAATTCTTGATCGAAGGGGAAATCGGTCGAGGTGCATATGGTCTTGTCAAACGAGCACGGGAGATTCAATCAGATGACTCCTTCGGAGTAAGCATAAGATGTCTGTCCATCGTTGGGCCTATTGTATAATGTTTCTCCTTAGCCACCTTTGGTCATCAAGCAAGTCATTAAATCCCGTATCCTCGCTGACTGCTGGAAAAAACATCCACGTTATGGCACTATTCCTATCGAAATATATGTCATGTCTGCCATCTCCAATATGCCCTTCATTTTACCTCCTCGTCGTCCATGGGCTCCTTCAAAACTCGTGAAGGAGTCAGGAGAACCAGACTCTCCTCGACCTGATCACGAATCTGTTCCAACAGAAGAAATAGTCTGGATAGAAGGCAAAGTAGTGATGGGGCATCCGAACATATGTCCCCTTATCGACTTTTTCGAAGATAACCATTATTATTATCTGGTATTACCCTCAACGACGCCGGACCATCAACCTAATAAACCTCCCCCTCCGTCCGACCTTTTCGATTTGGTCGAAACCTATCCTCATGGATTGCCGACGCATCTTATTAGGACCTACCTTGGCCAGATTGCAGATGCGGTATGTTTTCTTCATTCGCAGGGAATCGGTGAGCATGATGGTTCATCTCATGTTGTGAATATATGACAATAATCCTTATGAAATAGTACACCGCGATATCAAAGACGAAAATGTCGTACTGGGTCCAAACGGGAAATGTATACTGATAGACTTTGGGAGCTCTGGCCTGATCAGGAAAGCTGGTTGGGACACGTTTAGTGGAACGCAAGTCTTGAGCCTTTCTCGGTCATAAAAAAAAATTAACATTTATTACAGACTTGACTATGCGGGACCAGAGATTTTACGAGGCGAAAGATATTATGGAAAGGAACAAGATGTATGGGCCTTTGGAGTGGTTGCCTACGTGCTGCTAGTGGGCGAATGTCCGTTCATGACGGCGGCAGAAGCTCAGGAGGGACTTGAATCACCCTTTGCCAATGCATCTATATGCCTAGACGAAAGATGTGCAGAGGGAAAAGAAAAGGAAGGAGAGGAAGTTGATGGAGGCGGTGCACTTGGAGATGCAGCTACGCTTGTTCGAGCATGCCTACAAGTTGATGTGAAAGCGCGACCGACATTTGAGAAGATACTGCAAAGTCGGGTGCTAGCTGGCAACGGTGGATGGGTATGAAAAGTATTAGACAATTAGACAACCCAAAGAGTGCATGTATGTACAATTGTAAAAAAAAAAAAACTATAATACTTGGCAAAGGAAGCGGCCATCCGGAGCCGATATCACGGCCGGCGAGTCATCGATTGGCCATCAGAGATCTCCAATCGATAAAATTTTTTGGTTTGGACCAGTATAACTAGGACAAACATCTAAAGTCTCCCCTTGCCCACCCTCCTTTTCCCAAACCACCATCTTCCTCTCCCTACCTCCAGTTATACATACTCAATAAGTGAGTTTTTCTTCCTCATACAACCTTGTTCTCATTTAATACACTTTATCCACCTTTTCGTTACTGATGGATCCTATCTATGCCCTCACGATGTGAATTTTGCGTTGATCTGCCTTTTTTAACCTTTTTTTTTGTTTTGCCAATATCCATATCGTTGTGCGATCTTTTCCGATCTTCTTTGCTCACCTAGCCCTCTATCCATAGAACTCATCTGAAATGGGAAAGGAAAAGACTCACGTTAACGTCGTTGGTGCGCTCATTATCTTATCGATACATCAGCTTTTTTTCATAACATCGTCCTCTCCATCTAGTCATCGGTCACGTCGATTCCGGCAAATCCACCACCACCGGTCACTTGATTTACAAGTGCGGTGGTATCGACAAGCGTACAATTGAGAAATTCGAGAAGGAAGCTGCTGAGCTTGGCAAGGGATCCTTCAAATATGGTACAAATCACATCAAACTTTTTTTTTTTCTTCTTTCTTATCTTTTTAATTAGCTTGGGTGCTCGACAAGCTAAAGGCTGAGCGTGAGCGTGGTATTACGATCGATATCGCCCTCTGGAAATTCGAAACCCCAAAATTCATGGTTACCGTACGTCGTCTAAATCAAACATTTCTCAGACGATAACTGATGATTAATTCTTCAGGTTATTGACGCCCCTGGACACCGTGATTTCATCAAGAACATGATTACCGGTACTTCCCAGGCTGATTGTGCCATCCTAATCATTGCCGGTGGTACTGGTGAATTCGAAGCTGGTATCTCAAAGGATGGCCAGACTCGAGAGCACGCTCTCCTTGCCTTCACCCTCGGTGTCCGACAACTCATTGTCGCTGTCAACAAGATGGACACTACCAAGGTCAATATTTTACTTTGATGATCCCGATTCTCAATTGATTATCTTACACAGTGGAGTGAGGACCGATTCAACGAAATCATCAAGGAAACCTCCACCTTCATCAAGAAGGTCGGTTACAACCCCAAGGCTGTTGCATTCGTGCCCATCTCTGGTTGGCACGGTGATAACATGTTGGAGGAGTCCCCCAAGTCAGTTTTGATAATCTATTTTTGTAATTATTCTCACACACGTATCCTTAACAGCATGCCATGGTACAAGGGCTGGACCAGGGAGACCAAGGCTGGTGTTGTCAAGGGCAAGACGCTTCTTGATGCCATCGATGCCATCGAACCCCCCGTCCGTCCCTCTGACAAGCCTCTCCGTCTCCCTCTCCAGGATGTCTACAAAATCGGTGGTATCGGAACTGTGCCTGTCGGTCGTGTTGAGACTGGTATCATCAAGGCTGGAATGGTCGTGACTTTCGCTCCCTCAAACGTCACCACTGAAGTCAAGTCCGTCGAAATGCACCACGAACAGCTCGAACAAGGTAACCCCGGTGACAACGTCGGTTTCAACGTCAAGTAAGGCTTCTTGTTGTTAGCACATTTTGTCTTACTTATTGTTGTATAGGAACGTCTCCGTCAAGGATATCCGTCGTGGAAACGTCGCCTCCGACTCCAAGAACGACCCTGCTAAGGAGGCTGCTTCTTTCAACGCCCAGGTCATCGTCCTCAACCACCCCGGACAGATTGGTGCCGGTTACGCCCCCGTCCTCGATTGTCACACTGCCCACATTGCCTGCAAATTCTCTGAACTTATCGAGAAGATCGATCGCCGAACGGGTAAATCAATCGAAAACTTGCCCAAGTTTGTCAAATCTGGTGATGCCTGCATCGTCAAGCTTGTCCCAAGCAAGCCCATGGTATGTAAATTTATTTTATTTTACTCTGCTGCTACTGAGGCTGTTATTCCGACTAGTGTGTTGAGTCTTACAACGAGTATCCTCCTCTCGGTCGTTTCGCCGTCCGTGACATGAGACAGACTGTTGCCGTCGGTATCATCAAATCCGTCGACAAGACCGAGAAGGCTGGTGGCAAGGGTGAGCATTATGGTTACTCCTCTTTGTCCTTTTGTTGAATTGTGTTTCCTTTTTAGTGACGAAGTCCGCTGAGAAAGCTGCCAAGAAGAAGTAAACGGGATGTAGCATCTTTGTATCATTTTGTGATCTCGTCTCGTTTTCTTTCTTTCTTCCTTTCATATTGGTACTCATATCTTGCACCGTGTTTCTCGCTGTCACCATAATCATCTGTATTCACGATCACGAAGCCTGGCGTCGGCGTACTCGCCTTATCCAACCCTGCCCTGTCGATGCCTACGAAAAGAAACCATACCTTCGCATCTTGTATTACCTGTAGAAATTGTGATAGCATGATTCCGAAGCATTTTGAAAATCTTAAATTGAAAATTGACTTCCTATACAAGTTGGTCGATAGACTAACCTAACATACATGCTCAGGCTCTTTTGCCTGCGAAGCTTTGGGTCCTAGGTCCCTGCCTACGGTTCTTTCAAATACTTCCATCATGAAGGTGAATAGGGAACGTGTCAATGCGGCGTCCCAACGTCCCTTGGAATGTTCATCGCGGATGAAGGCATGTTGGGCCTGGACTTCAAGAAACTAGAAAGATAATGTACATGTGAATGGATATGTTACTCTTGAAAATAAATAAATGCGTACAGAGACAGGTACGTTTGCGTCCTCCAGCGTTGTACGAATGAGATCTCTACCCTTGCGAGGGACATGCGTGTCCTTTTTATATTGATTTTATTTTAGCATATCAAGGACGATTTTATAAAGGCATTTACCTGCTTGCCAAATATCATCTTTAAGAAAGAAGCACCAATCAGGCAAAAATTATTTATTTTGGAACAGCTTATAGGATATACGCACCACAAGTTCGCCTTTCCCGGTCAAATCTCCATTACGTACTTTGACGAGCGTGTCGTCGTTCTTGCCTTTACCTAGAGAAGCGCCATGGATATCTGTAGCGAAGAAGCATACGGAAGCTAAGACCCGAGGGTCAAAGGCAGCCTATCGAAGGGATTCAAGGGTAAACGACTAAACGGCAGGTATGAAAGGGTGCCTACACGTAAAGCCTGAAAGGAAAGTTTGCAATTTTAGCGTCAAGTACGTAGAACGAAGGCCTCTCGAGGCATACCAGATGGCCCCCTAGACACATCCCGGTAGCTATAAAAAAATAAATTACAAACTCTGTCAAAGAAAATCAATATTATGAATGTGGTACCTGCGATCCTGCCGTTACAGTTGTCCAGAGATACGAGGAGATCAATTGCTAAAGTCGCGTCCTAAGAAAGTTCAGCACTGATCGTATGGTTACGGCGAACCGCTTTCTCTAACCTCATCATAGGCTTCAAGCCGTTTCTCAACCTATGCGTTTCTGATTGGCTTCACTCGTTCAACGAAAACCAGGGAATGTTGGAGTGACCTTGTAGTTGTTCCCTCTATCGGTTCCTGCAAGAATTTAAAATTCTAAATGTAAAGCAAGGGATTAAACTCTACCTTCAGTATCGTAGGGAATAGGCTCAGGTCCTTCAAATTCGTGATATACAGATGGACAGGCTGATGAGAGCATTGTTAGTGAAACTCGTGGTGTCAAGCTATATGCGTCGTCGCACCAACGACATAACCTTGACTTGCTATTTGCCCAGCAAAACGTTCGACGGGACCAGTGACTTGGTATATTTCACTAAATTAATCTCAGAGGCATCTGCGTACTTGGACTGCCGCCAGAGAAATGTACCTAAAGACCACAACGCCTTGTAACCTTGACGTTAGTATATCATTGAAATATTCTACAGAGATTGGGCGAAACCTGGAAATTTCGCGTAAGGATAATCTGGGACTACTGGAGAGATAATGAATATGCGGATTGGATTGCCGTTCTCGTGCAGTTTTGTTGGCACATCATGGTATGTTTTGGTGATGAGCATGTTAGGTGTGCTTACGTACAAATGTGAATGCGTTTGGCAAACGTGTGTCGGTTGTCAGTGACCATGAGCGTTAAGTAAAATATTCACTGTTCTTTTCTCTAAATAATATTCTGCAATGCCTGACCCCATTGCTTGCATCCGTTCCTATAAGGCTGCCGACAAAAGGTTGGTTCAATTCATGATTGGGAAAGCCAACTTTGCTACCCTCGCTGTCGCCAACAATCGTGGTACTACTAAAAATTTGCCCCTTCTAACCATTGCAGCTCACTTATGGAAATTTCCAGTTTATACTCACCCCGTGGCCCTCGCTATATGGTTTGCGTTGTCCTCAGCATTCATACAATATATGAACTGGTGGCCTATACCTTCGTTAGGATGGTTCGGCTATCTCAAACCTGTGCCAGCTTTCGCGACCATGGCAGTCCCATTGATGTTCCTTGTCGATTGGTGACCTTTTATTTCCCCCCAAGTTCTTCTTCAACTATGCTGACTTTCTGGAAAAAGGATCAACCGTCCTTACTTTGAGGAACAAACTCAAGAGGTTCTTGGTTCATCGGACTTGTACGACATTCCGACTTATTATTCTAACAAACCTGGGTCAGGTTTCTGGCTTCTCGAGTATGGAGAGACATTCGTAGGCCTTATTGCTGTAGATGCGACAAACAAGCCCAAGTCCTCTTCTACAAATGAAACCAAAGGAAAAACGGCGACTATCCGGCATTTCTTTGTTGAAGAAGCCTTCCGGGGGACCAATATACAAGAAGATTTACTTGAACATGCTGTTAAGCATGCGTTCAAAGATCCGAAAGTCCAGCGCATTGAAGCTTTTGATTCGCCTCTCGTCCCATACCTTCGCGCCTGTTTGCGAAACACAGGTTTTCAACTCGATCATAATACGAAAAAAATTGGTTTACTTGGGTGGAGTTTAGGTGTTCGGTATCTGGATAGAGATGAATGGAAGGAGAAGTAAATCATTTGATAATTGGTTGTCGAAAAAGACCTTTGGTTGGTGTTGTAAATAATATTTTGGATTCAAATCATGTACTTTTGAAAAACGCTAAAGATGGCTCTTTTCACTTCCACCATCAACGATGATGCGCAAAGATTTCCTCTCGTAATCCTTCAGTCTTCTCTTGCACAGTCATCTCTACCTATTCTTCGTCACGTCGTTAATAACGACCCAAAAGCATCCTTCAATCTGCTTTTTTGTCTGCTATATCCTCCGTCTAGCTTGGCTGACAATATTTCATCTGATACGCTTGAGATTCATGACTGGCTTGACCATGTTCCGGGATACTGCGATGTTTCAAGTATGCCATCATCTGACCTACTTGATATCGTTGAAAAAGGTATACACAAAATCGACTTAGGCGCGTAGTGTTCATTAAAATACATCTCCCAGCACTTCAAGGAGCTTCAGGACGGGTCAACATTATCATAGACTCTCTAGATACGCTTTTATCCGACAAAGAGTCTCCCTCAGAGACCTACTTATGCCTCTCCTCATTATACGCCCTTGTGAAAAACCATCCTGGTGCGTAATTTATTATCCGCTCCATTTGTTGACAGAAATATACACACATATTAGGAGCACGCCTGATTCTTCACTCCCAGTCCCCATCAAACATCTTACCTCTAATCACCCAAACCGCTTTTTCATCTCCTCTATTGCACATAATTGCCCATCCGGCCGCGCTTCTCAATCACATCGCAACTGAATATCTGATGCCTCCACCCCCACTAACTCCTTTGCCAAAATTCTGGAGCCTATTTCTGCCTATAAGTGAAAGGGTACATGATACTGAACAATTAGTCTTTGGAGCGGATGGAGAAGGTAGCGGACACCAGACCGAATTTGTGGTCGAAGTTGTTGCAAGGGAAGTAAATGGCCGGAATCGAGGTGTAGAGCGTGTTCTTGAAGGTTGGTCGATAATCCAGGGAGGTCCTTGCGAGTTGACTGGTCTGGAGAGCTTGAGCCATCTGTTGAAGAAACAAAAAGTGGTAAAGAGGGCATCTTGATACTTTTTTTACATTCAAATTTTCTAAACCCGCTGCTTTTACAGCACCCTGAGGCGCTAGATCCAACACAGAACCTATCGTTCAATCTTAGCTTAACTTCCTCTCAACAACAGTCTCGAGCTCAAGTTCCATTGCCTTACGCACACGAAGGTGAGTTAAATCCTTGAAATACAACCTCTATCTATCAAGGATAACATTTGGGAGCAGGTCAACCAATAGCGAAACAAACTCCAAGCACTGCACCTATCGCCATTTTCTACGACCCTGATTCAGCGGACGATATCGACGATGATGATCCAGATGAAGATCTAGATATTTGATTAAAATTCCCAAGAAAAATAAATATAGATTGCCCAGAATTATTTAACATGCCCCCTGGGCTTTGAAACAACATAATAATAGGTCTGGCTATCCCAAAATCTGTACTGTATTTATTATTATCATTATTGCTGGTTTCTCAGTTGAGCAGCAGAATCTAGAGTTTTTACTTTATGATGCGATATATATTGACATCGGCCTCGACCTGGAACGAGGGACCGTGGTCGTGATGTTGCGTTTCGTTGAGGTAGCACGGAAAGAAGTTCCGACAAAGGCCGTTGGCAGCGAGAATCGGCGTTGGGATTTGATTTCCTTGAGTGTTTTTGGTCGAGCATGATATTCATATGTATGCTTCTCATCGGGGTTGCTATCGGTATGACTGGTGTCTTCAATACTAAAACTCTGCCCGATGGAAGGGATTGACGATTTTTTTGGTCTGGGAAGCCTATTCCGCTGGTAAGATGACCACGAAGGCAGAGATAGAAGGAAGCGGCGCCTTGACGCTGGAGGCTTGGCGTCTGCCTGCGCATTGGAATCTGCAAGGTTGGATAGGTTCTGGGCTGCTCCTGGTTTGAGATGAGCTGTATGCGCTTGGATGTCTTCTGGTATTGTCCCTTTCGGCGTAAAGAGTCTTTTGAGTCGACCAAATATACCTTTGGATGTTTTAACTGGACTGGGCTGCTGAGGAACTAGGGCGCTGTCCTGGACAGCTGAAAGTGGGAAATCATGGGACAGATGATTGAAATATAAATCTTCATTTCCCGTGCTAGTGATCTCTGTCCCTTCGCCATGCTGCTCTTGTACACTGGACGTCGATGACACAATCATAGAGACATCCGAGGCGCTGCTAAGTACAGCTATATCAGGAGCACCAACTTGCAATGGCGGTAACGAGACGAAGGATCCATCATATCCTGGCGTGGGATAGACTGATGGGAGGGGGTCCCGAATTCTCGCGATAGCTTCGTCGTCGTGATCGGAAGCGCATGAGGAGAGCAGTGACAATGACTCTAATTCCAGGGAAGATTCCGAAATTGTTTCTGGATGAGAAATTCTTGGGCCTAAGGATAAGGTCCAGGTGTTGTTGCCATCAGGCTGTGATAAAAGGAGTGGGTGTGGGTAAAATTCTGAAAATTCTGATGAATGATTTCGACCAGTATCCGAGTCTCTTGGTATGTGCTCTAGGAAGTTTGTTTTATCCAGAAAAGTATCGAGGTTGCCGAGTAGAGTATGATTATCAAAGCTAGGACGAGGTATTTCTGTAGATTTCCTGAGAGAAGTGTAAGAATGCATTGTCTCTTGATCGATATCTCCTGGTTCTGAAGAAAATGAAAACTTTCGTGAAGAAGTTGAGTTCAGAGAATTCATGGGGAAATTCGAGACTGATGCTTGGCGAAGCGAGAGAGTTTCCAGAGAGAGGTTCTTTTCAAAAGCAAGCGGAGTCAACCTGTGAGATGAACAGAATGGCGGACAATATGGGGGTATACATTCTCCAGGAAATGTATTGCAGACGGAAATGACATCAACTTGAGAAGATGCCAAAGAAGATTGCGATTTCAAAGACTGAGAATCCGAGTTTTCCTGGTGACAAGAGGCAAGAAACGCTCCTGGCGTGTCTGTCTTGCTCTTTGACATGGACTTCAAACGAATGTTAGAACAAATAAGTAGCCATATGCTATGTGATTAAGGCGAACCATGTGATTTGGGGGCGGCGGTGGATCCGTAGGCTGTCAAACACATATATGATTAATAATGTCAATATAAAAAAGCAAGAAGATGCACCTCCGGACAGTCAAGGTCGACAGAATTGGAGGATGACAGAGCTTCGGGGTCGTCGCCTACGCCTTCAGATAAATGAGACAAGGCGAGAGCTTTATATCAAGGGGAACAAACGAAACGGTTGATTTCAGCAACTTCTAGCCCCATCTCATATTCGCGGTTCTGCTCAGGGAGAGACCATTCTGAAGACCAGGCGCCAGGAAGAGAAGGTGACGAAGAGCAATGGTAACTAGAAGAATATGGGTAAGACATAAGAAAGAACAAGTGAGTGTGATGATGGGGGTGAAGTAGAAAAAAGAAAAGAAAGGGGGGAGAACTTGAACAAGATTTATGACCGGCTTTTCCTGTATCCCCCCGAGTGGTGTCCGAAGGATCGCGCGTTAATAATGAAGTCACGTGCAAGCGGACAATTATCCGATGAAAAAATAAAATGCCATCGTCAAAAGTTTGTCTACTGGTCTAGAATAATATATTTTATGTAAGTGTACTGATGAAAAGAACAGGAAGCAAAGCGTATGCTTTATAGTTTGCCTCTAACCACCGCATCTACACTTTGTGCAAAGTACTCAATGTTACTGCCGTTCAATCCAGCCATCGAGATACGTCCATTGGAGGTCATGTATACATGCGCTTTATCGGCTAGAACTTTGGTTTGTGGCGCAGTCAAGCCAGTGAAACTGCCAGAAGTAGCTTAGTGAGTAAAAAAGAAAAAGAAGAAGGAAGAAAAAAAAGTGCAATCTTTTGGTCTTGCCCATTACCTGAACATGCCGATTTGACTTTTGATGTGTTTCCATTCTCCGGGAGTATTAAGTTGGTCCTTCAGCGTGGTGTAAAGCCTCTCTCGCATACTGATGATGCGGTCGGCCATGCCCTTGACTTCGGTCTCCCATTGAGCATAAAGTTCCTTGTCGCTGAGTATGGTGTTGGCGATTCTGGCTCCGTGCAAAGGAGGGTTAGAGTACATCGGTCGGATGATAATTTTCAATTGACTGTCGACGCGAGCCTTTTCTTCCGCATCTGCGGTGGTAAGGGAGAAAGCGCCTATACGCTCTCCGTATAACCCCATGTTCTTGGCGAACGATTGGGCGAGGGCGACTTGGTGACCCTGAGAAACAAAATGACGCAAGGCGAAAGCATCCTTCGTGGTCGAACCAGAAGCAAAGCCCTGGTAGGCCATATCAAAGAAAGGGAAGAGTTTCTTCTCCTTCACAATGTCCGAAATCTCCGTCCATTGGGCTTCAGTAGGATCGATGCCAGTAGGATTGTGGGCACAAGCATGGAGCAAAACAATAGCCTGCTCTGGAGCTGCCTATTAAAACGGTAAGAGATAGCTAACAGACTTGCTTCCGTCGAACAAACCTTCAAATCAGCCTTGAGGCCTTCGAAGTCCAATCCGACAGTCCCCTTGTCGAAGTATCTGTAGCCACGAACTTCTAGGCCAGAGTCTTGGAAGATAGGGATATGATTTCCCCAGGTTGGGACGGGCACATAGATAACTTTTGAGTGAGGGTAGTGACGTGCAAGAAAAGCCCCTCCAATGCGCAGGGCGCCAGTTCCGGAGATGGATTGAGTGACAGAGATCTAGTTAAACAACGTAAAAAAATCGGTCTTTTGAAAGACAAAAAAGTAACATACAGCTCCATCTTTCAATGGCACGCTGTTTGGTCCATAGGCCAAAAGAGCAGCATTTTTTGTAAATGCAGGAAGACCAGTGATAGGTAAATATTCCTTGTCGGGTACCGAGGCGCGAACGATTTCCTCAGCCTTTTTGGAAATGATGAATATCCAGGCAATGATGAATAACAATGGATCATACCTTTTTCACACTTGGCAAGATATAAGGTTTGCCTTGTCCATCTCTGTACGCTCCAACCCCGAGGTTGATCTTGCGTGAGTCAGTATCTGCCTTGAAGGCTTCTGATACGCCTACAATACATATGTCATATGACTGAGGTGTCAGAAGGACATGGCCAACGCCTCATTCACGGGCTAGTAAAATCACATACCGAGAATAGGATCAGGAGGACCAGCGATGACAGCAGACCAGGCAGAAACGGAGCGCCGTGCCTGAGCGCCGACTCCAAGAGCGGTACGACGAACAAGAGCAGAAGTTAACATTCCTAGTAATAAAATGAGAGTATGAGAGCGTTGGGCTTAAACTATGGATAAATACAGGGAGTGTGGTAGTGAGGCTTAGGTTATTTCCGAGCTACCTGCTCCAAGTAACGGCCGATCACGGGACGATTTTTTTTGTTGATCTAATCTAATAGCCGATCAAATCAACAAATTATGACTCTTTCAACTGCAATGGCCGACATTCAACCCCCACCTCAAGAACGGTAGGATTTATATTCACATGATCATCAAAATTTCTGACATTCAGCATCCAAAAGACCCGAAGACACAGGCCCATCCAAGAGCGAACTCAAGAAACGAGCAAAAATAGCTGAGAAAGAGAAGAAAGCAGCTGAAAAAGCAGCAAAACAACAAGAGCTGGCTCAACAAAAAGCTGATGCTGAAGTTGTTAGTAGATACCATCGATTATGAAATAATACCTATTTCTCAAACTCTTTCTAGGATTTCGCCACAGAATTTTATGGCGATTTCCCTCTCAATCAATCCCAATCTCGACCTCGTCGACCAAGGGATCAAATATCTTCTTTATCATCTCGTGTGGGAGAAACGGTTCTCTTACGAGCCCGGGTTCAGACTTCTAGAGCCCAAGGCAACAAGATGGTCTTCCTCAATCTCCGTCAACAAACCGACTCCGTCCAGGCACTTCTGATCGCTACACCAGAGAAAGTATCGAAACAAATGATCAAATGGGCAGCTAGTTTAGCAGATGAAAGCATTGTCCTTGTTGAAGGAATTGCTCGCAAAACACAAGAACCGATCAAGAGCGCAAGCGTTTCTGATGTCGAGGTTCATATTTCTCAGGTTAAATTCTTTCTTAAATCTTCCCGCAGATCATTGATTAAAATAAACACGGCGATTGCACAGATCCACTTAATCTCTGGAATTGACGGTCGCCTTCCGTTCACTGTGGAAGATGCCAATCGTCCTGAGACCGAAGGCGATTCCTCCGCAGAGGTCCAATACAAACGAGTCCTTCTCGAAACACGTCTCAATAACAGAATCATAGATCTCCGTGTTAGTCGTGTTTATTATTCGCATGGATTTTAACGCGACTGATAATGGTGATATTAGACACAAACCAACCAAGCTGTCTTCAAACTGCAAGGCGCAGTTGGCGATTTATTCCGCAATTACTTGACTGCTAATGGTTTCTTGGAAATCCACAGTCCTAAATTGCAAGGCGCAGCCACAGAATCCGGGGCATCCGTTTTCAAAGTTGGTTATTTCAAAGGTCAATCAAATATATGAATTATGACCATTATTACCGTCTCGCTGACATCATGCAACAGGCAACGCCTACCTGGCTCAATCGCCGCAACTTGCTAAACAGATGGCTATCGCTGCTGATTTTGAACGCGTATATGAGATTGGACCGGTCTTCCGAGCTGAAGACTCGAATACTCATCGTCATATGACTGAGTTCATTGGGCTTGATCTGGAAATGGCTATCGAAGAGCACTACCACGAAGTTATGGAGCTACTGGACGATATGCTCAAGAGTATTTTCAGCGGCCTGCGTGAAAATTATAAGAAGGAAATTGAGGTTGTGCAGAAACAATTCCCAGCAGATGATTTCAAATGGAGAGAAGGACCGGAGGGCACATTGAAATTGACGTTCAAGGAGGCGACTGACATTTTGGTTGAAGATGGAGTACCAAGGGAGGAACTGGATGACATCAGGTGCATTATTGTGTTCTTTTCCCTCCAGAGGTACTATATTCTGATGAAACATATCCTCAGCACTGAGAACGAAAGGCGACTTGGGAGGTTGATCAAAACCAAATATGACACCGACTATTATATCATTGATAAATTCCCAATGGCACTCCGGCCATTCTACACCATGCCTGATCCTGAAGATCCCGTGCGTGTTTCCGGTTTAAATTTATTCATTTTCACCTAACCACGACCAGACACTTTCGAATTCGTATGATTTCTTCATGCGTGGAGAAGAGATTCTTTCAGGAGCGCAGCGGATTCATAACCCCGAGCTACTTTGTGAGAAGATGCGGAGCAAAGATGTTGATCCTGAATCGATGAAAGCTTATGTAGATGGATTCCGAATGGGATGCCCACCTCATGGAGGAGGTGGGATTGGATTGGAACGAGTGTTGATGTTGTTCTTGAAGTTGAACAACATTCGACGTGCATCGTTGTTCCCTAGAGATCCGAAAAGATTGGAACCATGATGGATTCTAGCTCCACGCCGTGAGAAAACAAGTAGTTTAGCGTAGATCACTGTCAGTGACTTCTGAAATCACCAAAGCGGTTTAGCTTCGGGAAATGATGAAAGACTATGTAATTAGACTAATGGAATTAATTCCCTCTCCAATCTTCTCTCCCTTGCCCTCCATGTTCATCCCTAGAGATGGCTGCTCAAAATCAGACAGCACCTGCTCAAATCCTTCAAATGCAGCACCATCAGATTC
>Ga0193742_1001434_pt1 | contig 14330 bp, 18 predicted proteins | sample L2c1metaG_FD_165511 | JGI IMG/M metagenome (GOLD analysis project Ga0193742, IMG submission 165511) | Soil microbial communities from a riparian zone of the East river system, Colorado, United States - L2c1 | ecosystem: Environmental > Terrestrial > Soil > Riparian zone | place: USA: East River... | reverse complement strand
AACCACAACTCGAGGGCACAAAACTAACCGGTTTTGTACCTGTCCAATCTGTCACGCAACTTGAAATCCTCGACACTGTTCCAGGAACTGGCGACGAAGTCCAGGCTGGCGATACGGTCACCGCACACTACACGGGTGCGCTGGCGCACGATGGTACTATTTTCCAAAGCTCACACGACATGGGCCGCCCTGCGACGTTCCCACTGAGCGGTGTGATCAAGGGCTGGCAAGATGGCGTCCCTGGTATGAAAGTCGGTGGGACACGCCGTCTGATCATCCCAGCAGTTCAGGCCTACGGTTCATCATCACCTGCCCCGAACATTCCTGCAAATTCGGATTTGGTGTTCGATATCGAACTCGTTTCTATTAGCTAACTTTGGTTACGTTACTGGCCTAATAACGTGCGCCGTTGCTGCTCGAGATTGTCCATATCACGCTCGAAATTTTGGCGAAGAGCTTGTTGCTGTTGTTCTAGTCCGGCGGCCTGCTGCTCGTTTTTTACAGCATCCTGCTCCATGCGATAGGCGCGGTCCTCGAGTCCTTGCGCGTCGCTTTCCAGACGTGTGGCTTCGTCCTGGGCATTTTTTGCGTCGTTATAGTTCCCCGCTTGGCTGAATCTAGTGGCGTTATGAGTCGCGTTCAGGCTGTTTTGCCGGAGCGTCTCCGCTTGTAGCCGTAAGTTTTGAGCTTCTTGTCTGAGACGTTGTGCGTCCATTCATTACCTCCCCTACGTTTTGTTCATACTAACTATTATGAATGAATATGAATAGGGATCAAATCACTCCGGTACCATGGCATTGCTGGGTGGAATATGAGGTATGATGAATCCATGAATACATCACTGGCTCGCATACTCACAGGTCTCGGTATTATTACATTAGGTATTTTCGCGTTACTAAGCAGTTTTGACGTGCTTAGTTTTGCTTCGATCGCGCGGAACTGGTGGCCAGTGGCAGTCATATTTGCTGGCCTGATTATGCTCATTAATAATCCACGCAACTATCTATGGGCGTTGATCGTCATGATCGTGGGCAGCAGTTTCCTGATTCGCGAGCTCGGTTATACTGATTTCAATATTTTTAAACTGATTTGGCCAGCTGCGTTGATCGTCGTCGGTGGTTCTATTCTATTTAACCGTTCTGCGCGCAAAGCAACTACCAACGAAAAAGACCGCGAAGATTCGTTTGCGTTTCTGGGCGGCGTTGATAGCAAAAATACATCGGGTGACTACCAGGGCGGCAAAGCGACTGCGGTCATGGGCGGCGTCACACTCGATCTGCGAAAAGCAAAGATTGATCGTGAAGCGACCCTGCAGGTGCTTGCATTCTGGGGTGGCGTCGAGATCAAAGTTCCTGAAAACTGGGTTGTCAAATCCCGTGCCCATGCAATCCTAGGCGGCGTCGACAACAAAGCAAATAGTGATGACAAAAAAGGCGCTCCAGTACTCTACATCGTTGGCGATGTCATTATGGGCGGCGTTGATATTAAGCACTAGAGGCTCATTTACATCTGAATAGCAAAATCGCGCTGCCCTAGCAGCGCGATTATTATTTCTAAAGCTTTGCAGAACCACCCGCGAGCGAGGCACTGGCCTCGCTCGCGGGATGGGGTCGTCCTACTCGACGCGCAGGTCGTGCGACTTGTGGCCGAGGTTGGCGAACGCGTCCGGGCAGATGAGTTGACCGGCCTTGTTCCACAGGGGCAGGAACGCGACGCTGTCCTCATCGGGGTAGAATCCGCGCATGTACCTGACGAAGTCGCTCTGAGTGCCGCCGGTCGCCGCGTAGATGCAGGCCTTGAGGCCCACGGTGGCGACGTCGCCGTACACCATGTCCGTGCGGAGGCCGCCCAGCTTGCCCGAGTCCACGTACCCGTCGACGTAGTCGCCCCAGAGGTTGAACGCCTCCTGGAAGCTCTCGTTGCAGGTTCCGGACTCGGTGCCCAGCACCTGACCGCACGCGTACAGGCGGCCGTCGATGTCAACGGTCGTGTCCGTGTTGGGTGCGGGTGCCTCGGGTGTCGGTGTCGTGACTGGGGTGGTGACCCCGCTGCCCGTGCCGGCACCGTCGGTGCTGGTGACCGTGTTGTCGCTACCGCAGGCCGCGAGGGTGACCGCCAGGATGGCGGTGCTCACAGTTGCCATGAAACGTTTCATTACACTTCCTCTATCGTGTCGGAAAAGCAGGACTTTGATCAATATAACATTTTACGAGGAAAAATCAATATCCTCGTGTCTGAAAACAAATGATTAACGCTTGCGGGCGAGTTTGGCTGGCGGTTTGTCGTTATCGTGCGCGAAGCGGCGATAACCGAGGTACAGTGCGACCAGCAGTCCGACCGTCGCGGCGATGAACGTGTATTTGGTGTCTTCGGATGCGAGCCCGCGGCCCAGGCTGTACAAAAGCGTAAATAGCCCACCGAGCATGATGCCACTCCCGATGACGCGGTTTGATTTCTCGAATAACAGGCTTACGGCGACGAGCAGTACGGCACTCGACAGAGCGATGATGGAAACGTTGCGGTTATATGGTTGGGATTTTTCGTCGTGTGCTTTGATAGCGTCTTCATAGTCGCGTTGCACCTGGGTCTGCTCGTCGGTCTGTTGACCCGCCGGTTCGCTGTACGTACGCAGGCTTTCCGGGTATTCAGGCCTTTGCGGCGCCGGATAAAAAGTACTGATCCCTAATCCTACGAATAGTGCCAGGATAATCCCGAGAAAAAATGTATAGACGATTTTGAGTATTTTGTTGTCATTCATATCTGAACTATATTCCTAAACCGTAAGCTTTACAACAGCTTGAGCGGTTCATCTGCTTCGTCATCGGGTTCGAGCGATTTGATAGCAGGCAGTGCCTTGCTGGTGATGCCCTGCAGGTCGCCGTACATGCCGATAGTGTTATCGATGACGGCACGTATCGCCTTTTCCTGGTGAGCCCAGCGCAGGGCGCTCGCACGTTTTTCCTTTTCGATTTCGGATTGCAGTGTGCCGTAGTTTTCGACGATGGCTTCGACGCGGTGGCGGAATTCGGGTCCGACTAGGAATTGGTAGAGCGCTTCCATTTTGGCGTCTTTGCCCTGGTTGTTACGGTTCGCGACGTCTACCTGTAGAATCGTGCCGCGCAGTGCTGCCGCTAGGACGGGCGCGAGTTTTGGCTTTACGACCCAGACGTTTGTTTCCAGGTGTTTCATGTCGCCGTATTCGCCCGGGATTTCCTGTGACACGATCACACCGATGTTTGCGGTTGCCTCGCGGATGTCCTGTTTGAATTTCGGCACCCAGGCTGGCTGCCATTTGCCGTTTTTGGTTTCCCATAGCAATATGCCGCAGGCGGCCAAGTTCTGGTTTTTGACAGTTTGGATAATATCAGCGCCCCGTTGGCCTTTTTTGACTTCGGCAATATCATCGAGCGGAAATTCTTCGCGCAGGCGGTTTTCCAGGTCGAGTTCCAATACTTCGCCCTGGTTCTGCTGTGAGCCTTGGGCGGCTTTGCGCTGGGCCTCGTCCAAGGATTTTTGCATGTCAGCAATTTTCTTTTCCTGTTCCATGGCTTTCATGCGGTATTTTTCGTCGGCACTTTTGAATGTTTCCTCGCGGATTTTGTCGGCTTCGACCGATATCTTTTTCTGGGCTTCTAATTCAGCATTGGCCCGGGCGTTTTTCTCCTCGCGCAGGGATTCGACTAATTCTTTTAGCTGGGCGCGCAGTTCAACGTTGGCTTCCTTTTCAGCTTTGGCGTCTTCACGCAGGGTCTGGACCAAGTGGTCTTGTTCCTGGGCCTGTTTTCTCGACTGGCCGTCTAGTTCTAGTTTCATTTTCTGGCGCTCTAGCTCGAGTGTTTGTTTGGTTTTCTCGGCTTCGAGTTCTAATTTGTTTCGAAGTTGTTCATTTGCCAGCTCGGCGGCGCGTTTTTTGACGGTCGCTAATTCGGTCTCGTGCTTGTGGCGTTCGGCCGCCAAAACTCGCGCTTCGATCTGGCCTTCGAGCGCTTTATCAATTTCAACTGGTTTTCCGCAGTAGGGGCATGTGATGGTATTCATAGCGTATGGTGTCTATTATACGGCTTAAACGCTTCCAAATCTGAGAGTTTTTAGTACTTTTCGCTGGTATGGATTTTCACTCGGGAACATATCGATGATAGTGAGCGCGTCGAATCTCACGGTATCGCCCGGCTGCATACGGTTACGTGATTGGATGGTGGAGTGTGGCTTGAATCCTGATTCCATATATTTGGGATTGTTAAAAACCGCGCCGTGACTTTTCAGTACATCCACGACAGCCTGATGAAGTCCGGCGAGTTCCCTGTTTTTGTTCAGCACCATGACGTGCGTTTGTTTTTCTGGCCCGAAATACTCGTCGTGATCTGCGATTGTCGTAAATGGTTCATGGCCCGCTAACAGCTCGGATAGTTCCCGGATCAAATCATTGTTCAATTCAACAGCAAATACGTCAGCAATCGTGACGTGTGGCGGCCAGTCGGTCCAAGAGTATTCGGCGTCGTCCGGCATGGGTTTGAATAGTTGGGCGATGGTGTATTTTTGCGTGAGTTTCATACTGCCTGCTCTACTTTCCTGCTCGCAATTTCTGTCAGTGTGCGCATGAATAAACTGTCCATGAGTATCATTTTTTTACGGTAATCAGAATAACGGGAAATACGGAGCCTTTTTTCGATTCCGCCGCGGGCGTTTATAGTTCTGAAATAGTATATGCCTGTCTGGCCGAGTGATAGCGTCTGGTGAATCGTGTTACCTGTTCGGTCCTCGCCGGCCATGTAGATTTCTGGTGGGTGAACTGAATCCGAGCTAGACTTTTGTCTCACGCCGCTGTCTGCAATTTCACATTCTGGAATATCGGGATTACGACCTAGTAGGCTGTTATGTAAATGTTGTGCGAGCTCGTAGCTCTCTGATAAACCGTTCATTACGGTTCACAGTATAACAACCAGGGCGCCAGTTCCCTATAGGAGTGCGCCGGTCCTATTTTTCTGTCAGAAAATCCAACGCAACGACCGGCTGATTACTGGTCGTATACCGTTCAATATCCATAGTCTGAAGTGGTTGCGGCAGTATGCTTTCCGTCTTTGGATCAATGAAACCGAAATGTTCGATTTCTAATTCGCCATGTGTCGTTTCGGCGAGGTTGATGGTTTCGTAATCATCGGCGTTTTCTATATGATAGAAAAACTCGAGCTGTTCTACACCATCATCCATGAATTGTTGTGTCAGCAATAGGTTGCCGATTTGGGGCGTGATGCCGGTTTCCTCGATCATTTCACGGTGTAATCCTGCCTGCAGACCCTCGCCTGGGTCAAGCCCACCACCGGGCGTCGACCAAAATTTATTCACTTTGCTCGTTTTTTTGCTTTTGAGCCGCTGGGCAAATAGTTTGCCGTCTTTGAAAATAATTCCGCGCACACAAATTCGACGTTCTGTCGTCATACTCGCTCCTCGTTTCATTAAAAAGTAGTTATTTATAGATAATCGCTATTGGTTTGGCCGTCCAAACGTTTGCGCATAGCGGATCCCGCGGGATCATAGTGGGGCAATTATAGCATGCAGCGCGTCACTACCTAAATACTCAAAATAATTTCAGTACTTGGGTGGTGCGCCGGCACCTCGCTCTCTGTTGATGAGCGAGGTGCCGGGTTGTGGCTTCAGGTGCACTAGGACGATGGGGCTGCGATGATGCAGCTACTGCCCTGCGCCTCCTGAAGGGTCCGGTCGGACGAGGTACATGACGGGCGTGCCCAGCACCCCGTTGATGCTCGTCCCGAGCGCGGGGAGTTCCTCGGCCTTCTTGGCGTCGGATGTCCCCTTGACCTTGATGAGCTCCACGGCGAGTTTGACGCGCAAGTGTGCGTCGTACATGCGCGCTGCCGTTCCCGCCAGACCGAGCAGGACTGCGCCGATGAGCGCCGCCAGGACCAGCCCGTTGCTGATCGCCCACTTGGGGTCGGCGTTCATCATGACGACTGCCAGGATGACGGCGAAGAAGAGCGCGCCCCCTCCCTGCATGCTGATCTTCGAGGCCTGCTTCAAGGTCTCGATCGGGTCGGACTTGACCAGGTCTTGCGTTGTGTCGGCCACGACTCCTCCAATTGCGGATTGAACAGAGATGGATCTGACTTCTGCGTCCTTATACCGAAGGACTTTTTTATAATATAATGAACTGTTCAGATTTACAAATTAGTTTTTCAATAATATTTTGAAAAATAGACTGCCTACTTACTTCGGCGACGAGCTTTCACTTTCTTTACCCGCATAAATGCCTCGATCCGCTCAGCTAGGATCTGCTCTAATTTCACAGGCGTTCGTTTGCGGTCCGGGATTTCCAGGTACCGTAGCCACTGCGTGTTATCAATAGAATCGTTCATACATTTACTCCATACAATCAGGTTTACAAAATAACAACTAAAACGACAGTTTAGCTGGAACGGGTTTGATTGGAGTGTAGCCGCTCGCTGGGATAGATTGCACCGTTCAGGGAACCAATCGACGAGTGAGGCTTAAAAAATGTATGAAGGCGCTTGAGGGACCGGAGTATCAATGCCTGAGTTGCTTGTGTAAGCTCGCATGCGATGACCACTGTGTGATTCATGCTCGCGTAGCTATAGATAATTATACGCCTGCTTGACCGTCTTGTATCCCCTTGTCGGATAAATTTATGCAGCTATGATACAATGCAGCAAATGTCGCAAGAGATGGAGCATCCGACGGAGTATGGTGATCTGGGCGATGTTGTCGCCCGGCGGCTTCGTGGTCCTAGCGGTGCTGTTCCCTCTCGGGAATCAGCGATGGCGCGATTAGCCGAGCTGCTCCATGAAGTTCAACGTCGTGACCAAGAGTCAAATGATGTTACCGCCGAATATATCCGTGAGTGTCAGGACTGGTCGGATTACACCAGGGATGGCACGTGGAATATGCATTATTGCCTGGATACGTACATAGATAACCCGGACGGTAGCGTGACCTACATTATGATTGATCACGAAATACGTAAAACAGCTGGCCAGATGAGGGCTGCACGTGTCACTGACGAAGAGATTCGACAGGTTATGTTGGCCGAAATACCACGCTTGCACGCAGATGAAGATCTGGATACCCAGGACGTAACTGATTTTGTCGTCGGTACGGCGAAAAGTGCTCAGGTAACACTATTCAAACCGGATGCGATGGCTTACCTGAAAGACCATGCAGTTGATGATACGCCCATGATTGATTTACTGCGACTCAACTACGTTTCCAAGCAAGTCGTTCCCCCAGCGGATGAGTCCGTCTCATTACCTACCCGGGACGATATCTACATGAACGAAATTGTTCATTCGATGGTGTTATTACAGGGAAAAATTCACATGCGTGATGCCTCGGAGTTGCTGGATGAGGCTCGTCAGATTGCGCGGGGTACGTTTGTTGAAAGTGTCGTTCACCGTAACGAATGGCTTGAACTATATAACAGGCTTCGTTATGACGAATCAGTGACGGAGCCCGAGGCAAACGACATGAAAGCCCGTATGCGGCAAATCATGGATGAAAACGGCTATCCGGACGTGCCATTTGACGATTGGAGGTATGTTTTGCCGCTCGAAAGTTTGTATGGCGACGAAGTAGATGCGGAAACCGAACACGTCTGGAACCAGGAAGTATTTGACGCGCTACTCGCAAATATCACAGGAAACGGCCTCTATTTAGAATCCGAGGCCATTGGTATCCGCATCGCAGCTGCGCGGAGCGTCGATCAACGCAGGCTAGGGCAGCAAGCGTACCGGTTGGCAATCGAACGTGGGGCCGAACAGTAAATAGTTCGTGAGTTGGGTTTACTCATTGCGGCGCGCGAAGTATTCTTCGGTCTCGCGCATAAAAATTTCAGCAGTTTTCGGTCCCACGCCATATAGCGTTTGCAGTCGCTTGGACAGTTCATCCTCGTTTTCGCTCGATTCTAACATGATATAAAGCGATCCTTCGTACTGGCTGACGAGTTGCTGCATACAGGTCTGTAATGCTCTGGTCATGACGTGTTGATACCGCGTATAACCACCCTGATGAAGCAGGCTCACCAGTTGGCGGTCTGACATCTGCAAAATCGCCCATGGCGTGTCTAATTTGCGATCGATAAATAATTTCCACGTCCTGACGGCTACCGATGATTGGATCGGCTTGCCCAGCAGATATGTCATCAGAAACCAGCGGAACATATCGTCGTCCCCTGATAACACATCCAGGTCAAAATCAGCCGCATGATGCACTGGCCTGGGTTTACGTGGTTTCTTGGGTTTTTGTTCATTCATCCTATAACAATTATACGGATAATCAGTGCACGGTGTCAGTTGTGGCATCGTGTGGGGCTCGTCCACCATTTCTTTTCCGTTAGCCCAACCCGAGAGTAACTAATCCAGTTTCGTAATGAGTGGTTCGAGCATCGCACGCATCTCGTCCGTACTAGTACTCATTGCTAACTCCGATGCACGTATATTTCTGTCCGGATCCATCTTGGCCCACTCGATGTCATGGCAGTGTTTGATAGCTAGTAGTCGTAAAAAAGTTCGAATTGCCCTGCCGTTTCCCTCACGAAATGGATGAATTGCATTAAATTCCGAGTAATAGTACGTGATCCTGTCGACGAATGCTTCCCTGTCATCCCCTGAGAGCTTTGTCTCTGCTCGCAATTCTTTTGAGAGACGGTCGAGTTCCGGCTGAATATGTGGCGCATGGGCAAAATATGCCCAGTCTTTGCTGATGTCATGGGTTCGCACTTTCCCTGCCCATTTATAAATATCCCCAAATATTTCTTTGTGAATATCACATAGCAATTGTGAATCAAATTCTAATGCGTCAACCCGAGAGCCGGTTGTCAACGTCGCGATTATTATGTACGTTATTTCTGCTTCAGCCTTGTTTAGCTGAGCTTTTGTCCTTGCGCCTATCTTGTTACGCAGAAGACCCGTATGTGGATCAACATACGGGTCTTCACTAATGTCATAGCCCATAGAGCTATTTACTGTTCTGTTGACGCATCTCTTGTATGACGACGCGGCGAAGATTTTGTTTAGTTATTTTTCCCTGAACGTACTGCTTAACTCTTTTTTGTGTTTTTGCACTTGGCTTCAGCCCCTCTGCGCGCACTGATCCATACGCAGCAGATGCAGACTTCGCTTTCATACTGCTTGAATGCATGCTCATACATCTATTATACGTCGTTTATAAGCATTTTACGACCCGTCAATCACGGCATATTCTAGGCAGATACAGGAGTAATATTGTGGAAAACTACAGGAAATACACCAAAATAATGCCACCGATGCCATAGGTAATCAGCCAATTGGCAATCGTGTCTTCGAACTGATCGAGTATGTAAAAAATAGGCAGTGCGACGATATATTGGACCAGCAACCCACCGAACGGGATCGGACCGATTTTGAACAGTACCATCAGCGATTCCAGGAAAAAAGTCCCCAGGACGAAAACAAGTGCCGCTAGATAAAACGGCACTTTGTGTTCCATGAGTTTAGCGCTTAGGTAGAGGACGGCGAAGCCGGTGAGGATGGTGACGGGAAGCATATGCTATTTAGCGTAGCAGATTAATAGCTATATTATTGCGTTCGAAATAGCCTTTGTTATGCTCGAAGAGTCCAGTTTTCTGTAGTCGGTGAAATGTATAAGCGGCAGGTCTGCCCCTGCAAAAATTCGATCAACTTCAGCGTCTCTCTGTCGCCTGTCGTCGCGGCCATGAGTCCAATCATCTAATTCAATCGCGAGAACTGGTTTTAGATTGTCTTTGTCACACAAAACAAAATCAACAGATTTTCCATTGATGTGTTTGAACGCTGCATCCCACGTCTGGCCTTTTACTGTGTGATTCAGAATCGCTGACAAGTGAACCTGAGGAAAGACGTGATAAGTATCACCAACTGTCTGGACGAGCGTGTCAAAGAAATCTGCCTCCGCACCGGTCATTATGTGATGTTTGCGTTCGTATTGGTATATGGTCGGTGATTTAGCGGCCTTTTCTAGCGTTCGTTCGTCGAGAAAGCGTTTAAAAATAATAAGCAAAACGATAATGACACCTATGAAAATCAGATTCAACATATCCATTATTCTTCGCTTCTACGCAAAATTTCGTCCATAGTTCGTCCATCTCCGTCTTTCCATGCCCACCAGCCATTAATAGATCGTGCGCTCATGGTAGCGGCGGCAGCGCTTGGGCTTTTGAATAAGGTATCTTTCGTTAATTCGTACATGTTTTCATTGTATGGCCGCAACCTTCCCTCTTCTAGGAAGCGTGTGCGAGCAGCCTTGCTCCATCCCCGAAAGCTTGCAGACTCTTTTATGCTAGCGAGTCCGCCCGCCAGAACAAGCATGTCACCGTTATCGAGTAGATGGGCTCTAGCTTTGTACCCTCGTCCATTCAGGTAATACATAGACCCATCGGTGATTGCTTCTTCTAGTACATCGAATAGTTCATAGTTCAGGGCACTTAAAATAAATCGCACATTTTCAAAGTATTTTTCAACCGCGACTTTATCAAAGTCAGATAGGCTATTTTCCTGTGGCTGAACTTTGTTTTGCATATTCATGCGTTTAGCATCTTTTGCGAGGGCGGTAGCTCGATGCTCCAGGTACTTTACGTATGCCCGATTTAATTCCCCCGTAAATATGACGGCAATATTCCAAAAATCTTTCTTGGCATCATGAGTGTTAACTCTATGAAAAAAACTTTCCGATTCGCCGATATATGCTAATTTTTCGCCAGATACTTCATCGGTACCGAACAGAATATATAGACCAGGTTTTTGTATGTCGGGATGCTCCCTGAGCTCTTTCAGGTTTTGCCGAGGGACGACGAAGCACTTCCCGCTCCAGCCATTAATGCCGATGACTTTTAGTCCATTCGGATTTCCGCTTGGGATTAAGATTTGTAGGACTTGTCCGGATTTTTGCATAATGTTAGCCTTTTTGTTTACGCTTCCGATGCCACTAATCTTTTAAAAGCGTTGTTAATCATCGGGTTGTCGTATCTGAATTTACTTGCCTTTTTTATATCTGCTTGTGATAAGAAAAGTTCTTGCATTGTCGTTGTTTCCAGGTACTCTGCAAGACTATCTTCGTTCATCTCCTCGTCAATAATATCGGATAGATTTAAGCCTACGAATGCAAGAAGATATGGGTGTAATTTTTCACGCAACTCTTCAATTACATGAATGTATTTGTCGGCTTCTTCAAGAAACAACTCCTCGCCATCCATGAAGCGAATATTGCCGTTGGCGTGAGCAGTATTGTTTCTTTCTCTCACCAGTGATTTACATTTACCTTGGTATGATTCATCTAAGCCGATTATCTCAAATAGGTGAAAGCAATCCGCCTCATTCAATTCAGCAAAACTAAACGGCCCCTCCAGTTCAAGTAGTTTTTTCCGTTTCTCGCCATGCCTACTCATCATTAAGAGTGCATCTTTATATCTATCAGGGAAAATTCTAGCAATCTGATAACAGCTTATATAGGTAGTGGTCATGTAGAGTTGATGCAGTGCAAAGGAAGCGAAGTGATAGTTTTGATTATTAAAATTATCAACCAAAGTTTTAAAAAGAAAATCGATATATGTTAATGAATTTCCCGAGTACGGGGTATTTAATGATAGTTTGCTCAAATACTCTTCATCCATTGCTTGTTCTCATGTTACTAACTCTATGGATACCTTGGACTGCACGGGACGTTTGTACAAGCTCAGCAAATATCATGATTATCAGCCTTGCCTTTTATCCGATGAGAGCGCTTCGGTTAGGATATGCTCTCTCTCTTTCTCGAGTTCTTTTATAGTTTCAAGCGCAATGTCGATAGATTTTTGCTTCTCTTCGATTTCTTTAACAATCTTTTTTTGCACATCCAGTGGTGGTAGCGGAATCTTTATTTTTTCTAATGAGCTCTTGGAAAACTCTGCAAATGTCCCTCCTGTCGCAATATTTAGAAGGGTACCCGACAGCTGAGTCATTACGTTGGCAATATATTCAGGCAGTACTTTATCGCTGGCTACTATAATATTTTTAAATCCTTGATTGGTGGCAGACGGGACTGTTGTAATAGCAACGCGTCCAATTGTAGCCCTTGATGACACTAATATAGTTCTGGCAGGCAGCAGCTTGGCGGATGAGTTTAATAAGCCTGCTTTAGTGATCTTGCGCTTAGTACTAGATATCAATGTGATTCGGTTACTCGCCGGAAGGTCTACGAGAGTAGCCCAATTTATGTCGCCATTCCAGTAGCTCTCATTCTTGGAGCTTGGCGTGCCACCAGACTCGATACGGAAGTATTGCCTATCGCCTAACGTGACCATTGGGTAGGCGTGGTTATCTGCATGCTCGGTTAGTCGGTACCTATCACCACTTAAATTGTGGTCACCTGATTCTCTAATCCGGCTATAATTAACGGTATGTACGTTTGGCATCAGGCTTCTTTCACCATTTTTGTATCGTTCGATGTCGTTAAAAATACCCGGCAGATCATTCTCGATGATTTTCCTTCTCTGAGCACTTAGGCTGAAACCATCATATTCAACCTTAGCAAAAAGCACCTCTTGCCTTTCTTTGCGTGCCTTGTCGAAGAATAAAATAGATGTCTTAACTCCTGCATATGGATTAAATACACCGCCAGGTAGGCTCACGACGCACCACAAGCCGTTCTCGAGTAGTATTTCGCGAATCTTAGTGTGGCCCTTCGAGGCATTAAAAAGAATACCTTCCGGCACGATTACCCCCGCTCTACCATTATCCGTTAGGTGTCGCGTTATATATCGGAGGAATATTACTTCTGTTGCACCGGTATTCATTTGCAATTCTTCGGCTACACTGTCGCGGTCTATTTTGCCACTGAATGGTGGATTAGCGAGGATGACGTCATATTTATCGCGGCTTCCTGCTGTGTCGGTGAGGGTATTTTGACGCACCATCCGTGCGTTTTCGAGTCCGTGTAGGTACAAATTCATCATGCCAAATTTGATCATGTCCTCATCGCTATCAAATCCACTGAAAGTATGTTCTTTTAGAAAGGTGTGCTCTTTTGTACTCAACATATCGAATGCACCACCACTCGCAAGGTGCTCAGGACTGGTGTATTGGCGACGTAGGAATTCGAACGCCTTTACGAGGAAGCCTGCCGTACCAACTGCCGGGTCGATAATGGTTTCGCCTTTTCTGGGTGCAACAACTTCAACTAAAAATTCAATGATGTGGCGAGGCGTGCGGAATTGTCCTGACGTACCAGCTTGGGCTAACTTGCTCAAGAGGTATTCATAAGTGTCACCAAAGATATCTCGTTTGCCTTGGTGCTCACCTTTATCCATGAGGTTGGCGAATGCATCAATTTCGTGCAGTACAGTCCTAAGGGTCGGTTTATCGAATAGTTTGATGTGCGCGTTGCGAAATACTAAGCGCACAGTTTTGTTTGTTGTGCTCTCAGGGATTTTCCTGAAGCATTCCTCTAGAGCAATAAATAGTTGCTCAGCATTGAGCGTGAGAAGGCTATCCCATCGATATTTCTCCAGTTCACCATCGAAAATGAGTTGATCAGCATCAACTACGCCGATCGTACGAAGATCATCATCCTTTTGCGACAGTGCACGCATAAACAGCAAGTAGTTTATTTGCTCGATAATAGTAGGATGACTGGCAACGCCAGCTCCAAAGAACACATCCATGATGTGGTCGACTTTTTTATGCAGGTTTGAAGAAATGAAGTCTGACATATTAAACCTTCAGTAATTCACTTTCTGCAATGTTGCCAACTAACTCTAAGATACCCTCTGAGTCACTGCCGAACTCATTAAGCCAATCACGTATCTGGTACGCCTGGGAAAATTCTGGACGTGTTAAAAATGATAGATTTTGGACGGAGTTTATTTCTTGTACAAGCTTTTCATCTTCCATTAGGTGATCGGCCAGGTATTTAACCATCTGAGTGCGGCGCTGTGTTGCCCCGCCACCCTGATCCGCGAACTTATTAACGAGGCCTTGTTTGAATTTAGCCATTTGCTCGTCGCGTGTTGGTAATGTGGATTTACCAATTGCAGCCAAGAAGAAATCACGTACACCAGCTATAATTCGATGACTTTGGCGTAAAGATTCTTCGTTGAAATAGTACTTGGGCTTGTCGAGCAGTTTTTGATTGATATCTTCCATTAGTTCATCCATTGCTTCGGGATCGTCGATAACGCGTTCGATTTGTTCGCGGTTTTCGTCGACATAGACATGGACGGCTTTCGTCCATTCGTCCTGATACATATTGCGATCGACAACATCACCTTCACCTAGACCATAGCGAATCTCGTTGCGGCTGAGTGTGAAGTC
>Ga0193742_1001433_pt1 | contig 14331 bp, 17 predicted proteins | sample L2c1metaG_FD_165511 | JGI IMG/M metagenome (GOLD analysis project Ga0193742, IMG submission 165511) | Soil microbial communities from a riparian zone of the East river system, Colorado, United States - L2c1 | ecosystem: Environmental > Terrestrial > Soil > Riparian zone | place: USA: East River... | reverse complement strand
GCTGGGCCTACGGTGCGTCAGATGTTGCCTATGTCGCGTCGCGCTTGTTCCGCCGCGATAGTTTAGTACCAAAGATCGATGGCATTTCAAAATTTGCGCGGTTGCTAGAAAGTCACGTCAGTTGGGCATCTGCCCCAGTTATTTTGCTATTAGGCGCTTGGGCACCACTGTTTATCAACCCCGAAGCGAGCCGTAGTATCGTCGCGCACCAGCTACCGAACATTGCCAGCGGACTACAGCAATTCGCCATGATCGGTATATTCATCACCGTATTCCTCTCATTCAAGATGTTGCCGCCACGCCCTGAGCGCTATAAACGGCGCCGTAACGTATGGATGTTGGCACAATGGCTGCTGATGCCGGTCACGAGCATCGTGTACAGCTCAGCCGCTGCATTCTACTCACAGACAAGACTATTGTTCGGTAAGTATCTCGATAGATTCGACGTGACTGAAAAAGTCATCAAATCCGACTGAGGATTATTCTAAGATAAATCTTTTTTACGCCGGATAGACCGGCGACGGATTGGGGAATCGATCACTCTGTAACGGGCACCGTATTGTAACGCGGCAGCGGGGTCATAACGATCGAGCACATCGTAGGCTGCTGCCGCAATGAGTTCGGGAGTGATAGGTCGCTGAGCTGACTGGTAAAGCTGTTCGGCGACAGTTTGGGCCAGCCAGAATGCATCATCCGCGTGGTCCGGCCGGTGAACTAGCACGGCTGCCATGTCGAGGGCTAACAGGGGAATACTGAATGTCGATGTCTTTCCATCAGAGTAGTGAACCTCTAGCTGGTCTGATAGGTCGGTGACTTCCATGGTACTAAATATCCGGTTGCAGTTCGCACAGCTCCGGCGTCGCCAGACACTGGGGCGTTTTTTGTGTGGCCGTGAGTTGGTGACGTTTGTTTTGGTATTGCCGCAATGTATGCAGATCATGTCTATATATTGTCATACGGCAATTAAAAATACTAGTGGAAAACTATTGTGGACTGTGGGTAAAAGCCATGTAACAGATGAGCGAGACGGTTTTTTGACAGACAAAAAGCCTGGTCACGGGGACCAGGCTTTCTTAAATGTCATTTCTTAAGCGTCGTTACGGCGACGGCTAATGCGCTTTAAGCGATTGCGTTCCGTGGAAGTCGACGTTGCAAGCTCGTAAAAGATTTTAAACTTGTCGAGCTCTGATTTATGCTTGTTACCACCGGTAACGTGCATGGACTGTTTATCCATGGCTACATAGTAACACGAATAATGATAAATGTCAACCTACGGGAGTACTTATAAAAATATCACCGGGGGTATACACCGCACGGTGATATGTATTAACAGGAGTGACTAGTTGGCTTGTTTGATAGTTTTGACGACCTGGCTATCGTCTTTCATGTTTTCCCAGAACAAGACCTGGGTGCGGTTAATGCGCATTTCATTATCCGGGTTATGTACTTCGCCGCTTGCCCCAAGCTTTGCTAGTTGGACCTGCTGGTCCGCCGTCTGATCTGTTTTAGCGGCATCGGCATCGCCTTTTTGCTTGAGGTAATACACGTCGCGAAGGGTAATCGTACCATCGGTCATGGCGATGACCTTGCCGAAGTATACTTGGTCATTGGTCAAAAAGACCGCTTGGTACCTGTCGCTTTTAACACCGGCCAGAGGTCCAACAATACGGAACCATGACAGAGCACCCCATGCAACCGCAAGCGCCACTAGCAGCCCGATGACTACAATGAATTGTTTGCGCGATGGCTTTTTCTGCTGTTTTGCGCCGCTCAGCTGGGCATGTTGCCGCGTTACTTGTGGTGCAGCTTCGGCGCGTTCAACACGCGGGCTGGTTGGCCTAGCTGCTCGATTCAATTGATCCATATACTCCTCGTCTCACTTTAAACGTAAACACTTATATGGATTATACACGTTTTTAGCAGAGGCGCTGTGGGCTAGGGGCATACATGGTAACCTAAAGCGTGTTAAAATAACAGGTATAACTTGCTTGTTTTAACGATAAATAAAAATGCTTTTCCATAGAACTAATCCTCTCCACATACAGAGAAGAATGTTCAGGCTTACAACATGGGTGCTGGGCACTCTGCTGTCTATGGTTGCGGTTATGGTGATCTCGCACGCGGCAAGTGCTGCTGTGACAGTTCCGACAAAAATGAATTTCCAGGGGCGCTTAACGGACAGCGCGGGCAACGTCAAAGCAAATGGACTATACAATATGAAGTTCCGCCTGTTTACCGTATCAAGTGGTGGTTCGGCGGTCTGGACTGAGACGCGAGAGACGACTAACCGTGTGCAGGTGACGAACGGTCTCTTTTCCGTCCAATTGGGGAGCGTGACGCCACTTTCCGATAGTTTGTTTGCATCCGGGGCATTGTATACCGAGGTCGAGTTGCCAACTCCTGCCACGGCGACCTGTTCGACTGCTGCGTGCGGATCTTTTACCGAAGGAGCCATGACGCCCCGTAACCAAATGGCGACGAGTGCCTATGCATTTAATTCTGAAACACTGGATGGGCTCGATTCGAGCGCATTTGGCCAGCTGGGTAACAGTAATACGTGGACAGGCAATAACATCTGGACGGGGACGGCACAACTGTTCAAAAATACCAGCAACTCAGCGAGTGCGTTCAAGGTACAGGATGCTTCAAGCCTAGATGTATTGGCTGTCAATACGACCGGATCCGCTAGTGCCGTAACGGCTACCGCAGGGGTAACAACAACGATAAGCGGACCAAGAGCCTTGGATGTCGATAGTGCCGCTACCTCAACAGGTACGGTTATGAGTTTGTCTGTAGCAGGCACTGAACGAGCGATGATTAGGGCAGTTTCTAACGGTGATATAAATTTGAGTGGCACGGGAACCGGGAAGATGTACTTGAATACAGACGGAGGGAGTGGCGGCGTTCAAATTGGCACAACAACGCTTAAAAACAATCTAACGGTGGTCGGGACGGCGGCAACATGTGTGCTCGGAAATGGAACGGGTGCTACGAGTTGTACGTCCGATGAGCGTCTTAAAACGGGTATTCAATCGTATGCTGCAGCGCAAAGCTTGGACAACATCATGAAGCTTCGCCCGGTAAATTTTGAGTGGAAGGATCAGACGAGTGGTAATCAGGGTATTAAATTGGGCTTGATTGCCCAGGAAGTGCAAGATGTTTTACCGCAGTTTGTGGCTTCTGTCGGCGACACGGGGTATCTGGGTGTAGATTATGCCGCTCTTGTCACGCCGTTAATCGGGGCAGTTCAACGACAAGAGGAAAAGATACAGGCGCTTCAACAGGCGATAGATGTCAACGGGAATCTAGTTATCACGAATCACATCATCGGAAATCCTGACACCCGTGGCCGGCTCAAAATCGAAGCTGGTGAAACGTCCGTTACGTATGCTTTTGCCCATCCCTATGACAAACAGCCGTTTGTGGTGGCTAGTCCGGAAGGGAAGTTTGCCGAGTATAGTGTCCATGCTAGTGAGAAGTCATTAACGATCAAGCTGGAAGCTGCGGTAAGCGAGGACAGGTGGTTTAGTTATATGGTGCAGGAGTAGGAGAAGGGAGCGGGACGGGGCGATGGAGGATATCACTCCACTTCGTTTCGTTCCTCCGCTCAAGCTTTCTCGGAATAAGATTATGGATAGGAGGATAGCGGACTTCGTCCTTTTCCGCTGCGACCATGCTCGATGCGAGCATCTGCGCGTGGTCTTGCTCCACCGAACCTCGCTGCTTCGCAGCTTGAGGTTCGGGATCCTCCAATCGACCAAATTAAAAACTGACCGACGAGGGTCAGTTTTTAATTTGGTGGGCGATGGAGGATTCGAACCTCCCACCTCCACAACGTCAATGTGGCGCTCTAGCCAAATGAGCTAATCGCCCATATAGATGGACAGGTAGAATCATACCAAAAACAGAGGCCAACCGCAACTATTGGCATGCTACAATAGGCGGTATATGAACGACGATCAACTATATGCCATGCGTCATAGCTTGGCCCACATTACAGCTCAGGCAGTACAACACCTCTGGCCAGAGGCTAAATTCGGTGTTGGACCGGTAGTAGAAAACGGTTTTTATTACGACATCGACCTCGGGGACGAAAAGATATCAGAGGAAGACTTCAAACGCATCGAAAAAGAAATGCGTAAAATTATAGGGGCAGATTATCCGTTCGAACGGTCTGAAAAACCGATTGACGAAGCATTGGAATGGGCGAAAGAAGCCAAACAGCCGTACAAAACAGAACTTCTTAATGATCTGAAGCGCGAGGGAACGACTCTGGCAAGTGAACTGGATGCAAGTGTGATGGGTATGGCACTACCCGCAGGTATCTCGGGCGTAAGTCCAGCTCATGTTCAGAGTGTTGTGGACGTGTCATTTTATACTGATGGTGATTTTACCGACCTCTGTCGTGGTCCCCATGCCGAGAGCACAGGGAAAGTCGGCGCATTTAAACTGATGCGTGTTGCTGGTGCCTACTGGCGTGGGAACGAGAAAAATCCTCAAATGCAGCGTCTGTACGGTGTTGCGTTTGCGACTCGTGAAGAGCTCGACGCATATTTAAATATGCTGGTTGAGGCAAAGAAGCGTGATCATCGTAAACTTGGCCAGGATCTGGATTTATTCGTTTTTTCACCACTGATTGGGTCAGGTTTACCCCTGTTTACGCCTCGCGGAACGGTTTTGCGTGATGAATTGAATGATTTTGCTCAGAGCTTCAGGCTTAAAAGAGGCTATCAAAAAGTATGGATTCCACACATTGCAAAGCTGGATACCTATAAAACATCAGGTCATTATGAGAAGTTCCCTGATTTGCTCAAATTTACGTCTATGGAATCCGGTGATGAGCTTGCTCTGAAGCCGGTAAATTGCCCTCACCACACACAGATTTATGCTGCAAAACCACACAGTTACCGTGAACTGCCAATTAAATACTTAGAAACAACAACTGTTTATCGTGATGAAAAGAGTGGTGAGCTCGGGGGGCTAACCCGCGTTCGGGCAATTACTCAGGACGATTCCCACGTATTTTGTACCGAGGACCAGGTTGAAAAGGTGTTTGCCGAGCTACTCGAAGACGCTCAATCACTCTATGGCCAACTTGGCCTAGATTTGTCTCTGCGATTGTCATTTAGGGATGGTAGTGACTCTTATTTGGGCGAAGTAGCTACATGGGAGCGGGCAGAGGGCTCAATTAAACGACTTGCCGAGCAGTTCAAATTAGACTACGAGGTTGGTATCGGCGAAGCTGCTATCTATGGTCCGAAAATGGACTTCATGGCGCGTGACGCACTTGGTCGCAAGACCCAACTAGCAACAGTTCAGCTAGACTATGCAATGCCAGAGCGGTTTGATCTGGAATACATTGCCGAAGACGGCACGAAACAGCGTCCAGTTATGATTCATTGTGCACTCCTAGGTTCGCTTGAACGATTTTTGAGTATCTATATTGAGCACACCGCCGGACGCTTCCCGTTATGGCTTTCTCCTGAACAGCTTCGCATTATCCAGGTAAAAGACAGTGACGAAGTTGTTGAATTTGTGACATCACTTAAAGCCAAAGCACTCGAGCACGGCTTGCGTGTAACAGTTGACGACACCAACGAATCAGTTGGCAAAAAAATCCGCAATTCCGAGATGATGAAAGTGCCATACACGTTAGTTATTGGTGAAAAGGAAGTTGAGACTGCCAAATTGAGCCCTCGTGTTCGAAGCGACTTGGCTGTTGAAGACCGCCAAGAGCAAAGCTACGAGATTGACCAGTTCTTGACCAGCGTTAGCAATGAAGCCCGTGCTAGGGCCAGCAGATCATCTCTATAGGGGAAGCGAGTATAGTATGAAAAGACCTGTCATAGCAGTAGACATTGATGACGTGCTTGTTGATAGCGCCGCAAGTATTCTAGGTGACTATAATAAAAAATATGGCACTTCTCTTACTAAAAATCACTATTACTCGAAAGATATAAAAGTATTAGAGGTAGAGCATTACGATATTGCTGCCGAACGTTTCGGCAAATATATTGCATCCAAGGAATATACTGATATGCCGCCAATTTCTGGTGCAGTGAGTGCTATTAATCGTTTGAGTTCTCGATACGACTTTGTAGGCGTGACGAGTCGTCCTGAGTTTATTGCAGAGGCTACGAATAAATGGCTGAAAAAGCATTTCAAATCGGGCATAATCAAGGCTATCTACACGAGCTTCGTTATGGGTAGCGTTTCTCAGCAGTCATCTATATTAACAAAAGCAGGGGTCTGTCAGGAACTAGGCGCGTCGTACATGATTGAAGACCACCTTGGCCACGTGTTGCCTGTTTCTGAACTGGATATAACAGTGTTTCTTATTGATCAGCCCTGGAACCAGGCCGGGGCATTGCCGAAAAATGTGATACGTGTAAAAAATTGGCTTGAGATTGAGAAGTATCTTGATGGGCGGTGATGGGTTCAAAGAACGTGTCTATGATGTAGTAACTCAGATCCCAGAGGGGCGGGTGATGACCTATGGGGATATCGCGGCTCTGGCTGGTCAAGCGCATGCTTCGCGAATTGTCGGCGGGCTGGCCCATTTTGGCCCCACTGATTTGCCGTGGCATCGTGTTGTGAATAGGTTTGGTGATTGTGCTACCGGGTATTATGGTGGCAAAGAGGGACACAAGCAAGCACTTGAGCAAGAAGGTTTCACAGTCGTGGATTATCGGATTACTGATTTTGCGGAGCGACGATGGCGCCCTTGATTGTCATTACCGGTCCGACGGCAAGTGGTAAATCCGGATTAGCACTCGAACTAGCAGAGCGCTACCATGGTGAGATTATTTGTGCCGATTCCCGGACTGTATATATGGGCATGAATATCGGCACGGCTAAGCCGACGGCCGAAGACCAGGCCCGTGTGCCGCACCATTTATTGGATGTAGTTGAACCGGGCGAGCGGTTCACGGCCGGTGAATTTCAGGCCCAGGTGAGACAAGCGATTGAGTCGATTCGTGCTCGCGGAAACGTACCGTTTTTGGTTGGAGGCACAGGACTGTACATTGATAGTGTTGTGTTAAATTACAATTTTGATGACACATCAGTGGATGAAACTGCACGTCGCGAGCTGGAACGACAATCTGTCGAGGAATTACAGTCGTTGCTAAAAATGCATCATATCGATTTACCGCACAACAGTGGTAATAAACGCCACTTGATCCGTGCATGGGAGCAACGGGGGATCAACACATCCCGGCATGATGAGCCAGATGATACTACGTATGTAGTCGCGATTACAACTGATAACTCTCTATTAGAGCGCAGAATCCGTGATCGCGCATCAGCCATGTTCGCTAGTGGCGTGCTTGATGAAGCCCGAATTCTAGGCAAAAAATATGGCTGGGAATCGGAAGCAATGACAGGGAATATCTATCCGATTTTGCGCCAGGTTCTGGATGGTTCAGTCACAGTGGACGAAGCAGTAGAGTCGATTGTCACCCGCGACCGCCAATTGGTTAAACGGCAGTTAACCTGGATCAAACGCCATGATTACGTACGCTGGTTATCAATTGACGAAGCGCGAAAATACCTGTCTAGTCTATTGGACCGAATGTAAGTGTGCTAGTATAGTATTCAATATAACAGGTATAAATGGTGATGATTGACGCATTATTTGGTTCAAAAACTCGGGTAAAATTGTTGCACTTGTTCCTGAATAATCCGAACAGGGCTTTTTACGTACGCGAAATTACCCGAAAAATTGATGAACAGATCAATTCGGTGCGTCGTGAGCTCGCTAACATGCTTTCCATCGGTATTATCAAAAGCGAAAACTCGAACAACCGCCTGTATTACGAAGTAAACCAGGAATACATGCACTATGAACCATTGCGGGCCATATTCGCAGACAGCGGCCTCGCATCAGAGGTAGTCAAAGCCATTGATGGAAACGACTGGGCAAAGCGGCTGAAGGCCCTAGGAGACGTTCGCGTCGCAGTGTTAAGTGGTAAACTTGTTCATGGATCCAACGGGGAAGTGGATGTACTGCTCGCGGGTAACATTAATAAAACCCAAGCGAAAAAGTTTATCACCGAACTCGAAGCAGATGAAAACAAGAGCCTCAACTATACCGTCATGAGCTACGAGGACTTTTATTACCGATTGAGTATTAGGGACCGCTTCGTCACCGAGGCTGTCAGTGGTAAGCACACCGTCCTGACCGATACTGAAAACATTCTAAGCGACTAACAAGGGAGAAATTATGGATATTGAATATAAAGGTGCTAACTGTGTTGTCCTCAACACCAAAAAAGTAACAATTACGATTGATCCAAAGCTGAGCATGGTTGGATTAAAGGATATTGCTCTAAAAGATGCGATCGTCGCGGTAACGCAGAGTGATTTCGTCATTCCAAGTGATGGCGTAGTCATGGACCGCCCCGGAGAATATGAAGTTCGCAACGTTACGTTCATCGGTGTTGCCGCAAAGCGTCTTATCGACCACGACGACTCACAACAATCAACGATGTACCGCATGGTGTTCGGGGACGTTACATTTGCTGTCATCGGCCACGTTGCGACTCCTTTGACCGAAGAACAGCTTGAAGCATTGGGCGTCGTCGATATTGCAATCGTTCCTGTGGGTGGGGGTGGTTATACACTTGATGCACATCAGGCCGTAGAGCTCGTTCGCCAGCTTAATCCGAAAGTTGTCATACCAACTCACTATGCCGACAAAGACATCAACTACGAAGTTCCACAGATGGAATTAGAGCCATTCATCAAAGAACTTGGCGCTGAACATCAGACCATGCCTACCTGGAAAATCAAAAATGGCATACTGCCAGAAGTCTTAACGGTCATGGAATTGACTCGCACTGCCTAAAAGCAGAGCTAGCAATGCAAACAAAAAACCTCGCTAGATCTAGCGAGGTTTTTTGTTTCTAGCGATTCAGTTTAGAGAATGCCTTTTTTCTTGAGGGTGCGGATAGCTTGCGTACTGAGTGTCATCGATACTTTTTGGCCATCAACCATAAATGTTTTTTTCTGTAGGTTCGGTTTGAAGACGCGTTTAGTGCGGCGCAATGAAAAACTGACATTGTTGCCAAACTGTTTGCCTTTACCGGTGAGTTCACATTTTGATGCCATAATTTTCTTTCCTTTACAACCGTTCTATACTACTGTTTTTTACGTCTGTAGTCAAGGGGTAGGGAAAGTCAGGTATAATGTAGGGAAATGAATATAGATTTTGGGTATATTGCGGTAGTTATCGGTGTTATTTTGTTGTCCATGACGCTTCACGAAGCCATGCATGCGTTTACGAGCTATTGGCTCGGTGATGACACGGCAAAACTACAGGGAAGACTGACGCTGAACCCTATCGCCCATATCGATCCGTTTTTGACGATTATCTTACCAGTGTTACTCGCTATCACCGGGATGCCTATCTTTGGTGGGGCTAAACCTGTCCCATTTAATCCGAACCGGGTCCGGTACGGCGAGTTTGGTGCGGCGCTTGTGGGTGTTGCCGGGCCACTCACTAACCTGGTGCTGGCATTTATTGCGTTTGGAATATTTGCGCTTGCGGGCGGACCATCCGATTCAACACTGATGGGTATGATTCTACAGCTGGCGATTATCGTGAACCTAGGCTTCTTTGTGTTTAATATACTGCCGATCCCGCCGCTCGATGGGTCCAGGGTACTGTATGCTCTTGCCCCTGATGGTGCCCGCCGGGTTATGGAGGTCATTGAGCAATACGGGATATTTTTGATATTTGCGATCGTCCTGTTGGCGGGACCGCTATTGGGTCAGTTTATGCGGGGTGCAATCGGCTTTTTCCTCGACATCTTTGGCCACATCTTCGGTATGTCGGTGATATAATTGGTAGTGTCCTGCAGCAGCTAAAGACCATATGATTTCCTAACGATCATTTGAAAGGGAGTTCTATATTTCGTTTCCCGTGGGAAGCGAATGCGAGCACCCACCTTGCTCTTACGCGAGGGATCAAAAGTCTGAAGCACGCTGTAGGGCGTTTTAGTTCCGCCAGTGTCTCCATCCAGAATTCTCCGAAATGATAAAATAGATGCGGAAGAGTAAAAAAAGGGGGGCTTATGGTGAGTAGGAAATTCAATATAAAACGATTAATCATGAGTATGCTGCTCGTGATGGGGCTGTGTGTTGGGCTAGTTCCGGCAGGGACGGCATTTGCGGACGCACCGCACTATCCGCTGGAGTACAGTACGCGATTTTTTGGCCAGCATATCTGTGTTCTACAACACAGTGAGGCCACTGAGTGGCCTGTCGCAACGGCGGTAGCAAACTTCAACCCAGTGAGTAACGTCGATTTAGTAACACGGACCGAGGCGCAAGGGTGTGGTACCTATGACATGACGCAAATACTTCATGTCAGAGACGGTAATTTTGGGAGTACCGGACCGTGTACACAGTTAACTGGAACGCTGACTATCTATGCTGGTCCATATTTCAATTACATTTGGGCATATCAGAGCGATGGCTCCTATAAATCCGTTACGGCGTACATGAATAATGCCAATCCATCTTGCCGCGACACTTCAACGAAAAGAGCCAATATAACTTCAAAAGCTATAGGAAGAGCGCTCGGCCTTGATGTGTTCACGGCACAGGTCGGTTATCCGTCCGTTATGCTTAACTCAGCCTATTCAAACGCACGTGTTCCGTGGGCAACAGGTTATGACAGAAACGGTCTTTATTACCTCTATAGCCAGAAATTGGACTGAGCAGATTAATCTAGTTTACGCGGGTTAGAAACCGTAAAACCCGAAAAGTGCGGCTTACATACAGCCGCACTTTTCTTGGGCGCCTAAATAGCTTATGTAAAAAATATGTGCTATAAAGAAGTAAATATGAAACAAAAAATAATCACCCGGGCAATTATCAAACAAGACGATAAAATTTTATTGATACGTCGAAAGGGTGGGCGTCCTACGATTTCCGGATTGTATGAGTTGCCGGGCGGGCGTATCCACATCGGACAACAGCCCGAAGACAGCCTGGCGCATGCCCTGCGTATTCATTTGAATGTTGCTCCCGAAACGATGCAGCTTGCGGACGTTATGACGTTTATCGATCCCGAAGACAGGCAGCTACAGTACCTGTTTGTCATGTACCATACGAGCCTAAAACCGATTGATAAGACGATAAGTTTGAGTTCCGAGTACGACAAATACGTATGGCGAGTGATGTCTGATTTACAGCGGAATGAATTAACGCAATCAACGTTACAGAATCTTGGCTTGCAGCCAATTCCGTTTGCAACAGGGGCAGAACCGACTTTGTTTAAAAAATACGATGACAAAAATACATCGATAAATCATGCAGTTATCTACAGTGATGGGGGATCACGTGGGAATCCTGGTCCATCAGCGGCAGGCTTTGTTGTGATGGAAGCGGATGGAAATGTCGTGGCAGAAGGCGGTGCCTATTTGGGCCGGACAACAAATAATGTAGCCGAATATCAGGCAGTCTATTTAGGTCTCGAAAAAGCCCAAGAGATGGGATTTCATACTGTTGATTTCCGTATGGACTCTCAGCTTGTTGCCAACCAGTTAAACGGCGTTTATAAAATTCGTAATACCGAGCTACGGCCGATCAATAATCGAATCACTGAACTGGCTCAGCAATTTGAGCGTGTGACATTCACTCATGTCCACCGTGAGTATAATCAGCTTGCTGATGGGGTTGTTAATAAAATACTCGATCAGCGCGAGGGCTAATTTGCTATAATGCTTATTAGGCCAGATCATTAGGCGATCGCTTGCCAATTTGGTGAGAGGAAAGTCCGGGCAGCATAGGACAACAGCAGTTGCTAACGGCAACCGGGGGCAACCCTAGGGAAAGTGCCACAGAAACGATACCGCTTTTGGCCCTAAAGGCCGGAGCAAGGGTGAAACGAGTGAGGTAAGAGCTCACAGCAATGCATGGTGACATGTGTCGAAGGTAAACCCTGCTGGCTGCAAGGTGACACACCGGCCCGTACCTCGAGTGCGGGAGCGGTCCGCTCGGGTGTGTCGAACCAAACCGCTCGAACCTGCGAGTAATTGTAGGTCTAGATAGATGATCGTCCACGACAGAACCCGGCTTACCGATGATCTGGTCTACTAAAAAATCACCCTAGCGGGTGATTTTTTAGATTGAATCTCGGATAGTGAGATTATTTGGCGGCTTTGACAACTGCGGCGAACGCATGTGGTGCGCGTGCTGCAAGATCAGCCAATGTTTTGCGGTCTAGCTCAACGTTGGCTTTTTTCAAACCGTTGATCAGACGACCATACGTTGTGCCGTTTTCACGGGCAGCAGCGTTGATACGGGTGATCCATAGACCACGAAGATCGCGCTTTTTATTGCGGCGGTCGCGGTATGCGTATTGCAGGGCACGAGTAACTGCTTGTTTCGCCATGCGAAACGAGCGAGTACGGTTGTGCTGCATGCCTTTTGCGGCTTTGAGCACTTTCTTGTGTCGAGCGCGGGCGGTGACTCCTCGTTTGATGCGCATTACTTAACTCCTAGTGCTCGTTTAATATTCTTTGCGTTTTTGCCGGTAACCTCGGCGGGGGTAGAGATGTTACGTTTGCGGCTGGCACTCTTTTTCGAGAGATTGTGGCCTGCGAACGCGCGCTTACGCATCACTTTGCCTGTCGAGCTAAGCTTGACGCGCTTGGCGGTACCCTTATGGGTTTTCATTTTTGGCATTATTTACTCCTTACTGTGATGCTCAGATTGCGGCCAGCAAGCTGAGGTTTCGATTCAACTACAACGTTTTCGCCAAGCATTTCGATGATTCGGTTCATAAGCACGAAGCCTAAATCTTGATGCGCCATCTCGCGGCCACGGAAGAAGATCATGATTTTGACCTTGTGTCCGTCGCTCAGGAAGCCATTGATCTTTTTGAGTTTGATCTCGAGATCATTCTGCCCGATTTTGAGTCCAAGACGCATCTGTTTGATATCAGTGACCTTTGCATTCTTGCGGTTCCGCTGCTGTTCCTTCATCTTTTGGTATTGGTATTTACCCCAATCCACGATTTTAGCAACTGGCGGAGATGCTGCAGGTGAAATCTCGACAAGGTCGAGACCGGCTCGTTCGGCTTCTGCAAGTGCGTCGGATCGTGACAAAATGCCCAATTGGGCTCCATCTTCACCGATGACTCGTAGTTCCGAGGCACGAATCGCCTCGTTTATACGAACTGACTTGTTGATACCGAAGACTCCTCTATGTTGAACGATTACGTTATGTTAAGTTGTTCCGAGCTATTCTATCAGATGTGAGAGCAGATTTCAACGGCTTTTAATGGGAGTGCCGCGATACTGTAGGCTTTCAGCAATATGAGGAGGCTCAATCGTGTCGCTCTCGGCTAAGTCGGCGATAGTACGTGCAATCTTTATGACTTTGAAATAACTACGTGCCGAAAGCTGTAAACGCTCGGCCGCATTATCGAGTAAATCCTTCGCTGCCTCTGTTAGCTGAGTTATTTCACCAATCCGTTTGCTGGAAAGTTCAGCGTTATGTGTTTCGCTGCCGTAGCGGGTATGCTGCCGTTTTCGTGCAGCGATGATTGCTGTCTGTAGTCCTGGGCTCTCTGGGATATGGACACTATTGTCTATGAGCTCCCGTTCGTTAACCCGGGCCACTGATACGACCATATCGATACGGTCGAGCAACGGTCCGGAAACTCTTTTCTGGTAATTCAGTATTTGCTGGCCCGAACAGGTACATTCACGGGTTGGATCGCCATAGAAACCACAAGGGCAGGGGTTTTTGGTCGCAACCAGCATGATGTTAGCTGGATAACTGATCCGGCCAGCCGCCCGGCTGATATGAATAACGCGGTCTTCGAGTGGTTGGCGGAGTGATTCCAAACTGGCTCGCGGGTATTCAGGTAGCTCATCCAAAAATAGAACACCCTGGTGCGCTAGGCTAATTTCGCCAGGAAGAGGTTTCGTACCTCCACCTACCAGCGACACGTGACTTGCCGTGTGATGCGGCGAGCGGAATGGCCGGTCGGTAATAATGCCATCGATTTCCTCGCCCGTGAGACTATAAAGCTTCGTCAGCGCGATCTGTTCATGATAGGTGAGGGGCGGCAGAATAGATACGAGCGCCCGGGCGAGCATCGTTTTACCGGCACCAGGAGGGCCATCGAATAGGATATTGTGATGGCCAGCTGCGGCGATGATCAATGCGCGCTTGGCCTGGGCTTGGCCTTTAATATCGGCCAAATCGACCAGATGATGTGTTTTCGATCGGGAAATTTCCGGAGTGGTGAATGGCTGGATGACTTTCTCGCCCGACAAATGTAGGTATACATCGCCCAACGTTTTGACGCCT
>Ga0193742_1001432_pt1 | contig 14331 bp, 10 predicted proteins | sample L2c1metaG_FD_165511 | JGI IMG/M metagenome (GOLD analysis project Ga0193742, IMG submission 165511) | Soil microbial communities from a riparian zone of the East river system, Colorado, United States - L2c1 | ecosystem: Environmental > Terrestrial > Soil > Riparian zone | place: USA: East River... | reverse complement strand
CGTTGCTGGGACCGATCGTGCTGGGGATCGTGATTCCGTTCTGGGGAGTACTGCTGGCTCCGCCGCTGCTCGCAGTGGTCTTCGCCTTTCGCGATCGCCAACGGCGTTCAGCGGGCGATCAGCCTCCTACTTTATAGCGGGTCTCCGCAAGGTGATAGAGCGGCCGCCAGACGAGGCGGTTGATCGTCACCACCATTCCGGCCATGACGATGGTCGCGAGCAGAAGAAGCTGGAACTGTCCGGAGTCCGTGGCGGCGCTGATGATTGCGCCCAGCCCGAAGGTCTGGAGCGTTTGATTCTTGACACGAAAATACTCGGCGATGATGCTCGCGTTCCACGCGCCGCCCGAGGCGGTGACCAGTCCGGTGATGAGGTAAGGGAAGATGCCGGGGAGGATCAAGGTCTTCCAGCGCTGCGCGGTCGTGAAGTGGAAGAGCGTGGCTACCTCGCGCAAGTCGGAGGGAATGGCCATGGCCCCGGCGATGACGTTGAACAGGATGTACCACTGAGTCCCGAGCATCATCAGGACGATGGAGGCGATGCCGAGGCCTCCGCCGAGTTGGACGAGCGCCATCACGACGATGGGGAAGAGCGCGGTCGCGGGAACCGAGGCAGCGATCTGCGCCAGCGGCTGCGCGAGACGCGCGAGACGTGGATGAAAGCCGATGGCGACTCCAACCGGGATGGTCCACGCGGACGCAAGCAGGAGCGAGAGGTTGACGCGCAGGAAGGTTGCGAACGCGCCTTCAAGGATCTCGAAGAACTGCGTCTGCCGCACTTCTTTGAGAAGGGTGACTGCGTGGACGGCAGCATAGAGGATGCCGCAGACGAGCAGGACCAGGGCCACACTGCGCATGACGGTGGCCAAACGCTCGCGGTTCTTTGCGGCTGCCGGAGTGGAGGGGGCAGTGGCTGCCACGATGCGGCGGCGGTTCTCGGCGAGCCTCTGGTAGACCGTCTCAGCGATGGGCTGGACGGTATGCCGGCGCAGGCTCTTGAGACCACGAGAGTGTTGGAAGAGGTGGAGCAGAGGCGAGTGGATCCGCGATTTTGTCTCGACCTGCTCGAACTTGAACTTGTCGCTCCAGGCGATGATGGGCCGCCAGAGGAGCTGATCGGTGGCGACGATGATTGCGACCATGGTGAGCAATCCCCAGGTGATGGCGGCGGCGTTGCCAGTGCTGGCGGCGGTCTGCAGGTAGGAGCCGAGGCCGGGAAGGCGAAAGTCGCGGCTTCCCAGCACGAACATCTCGCAGACCATGAGAAAGAACCATCCTCCGGCGACCGACACCATGGAGTTCCAGACGAGGCCGATTGCGGCGTAGGGAAGCTCGAGCTCCACCAGCCGCTGCCAGGGCGAGAAGCGGTAGATGGTCGCGGCTTCGCTGAGCTCTCGAGGAATGCTCTTGAGCGAAGAGTAGAAGCTGAAGGCCATGTTCCAGACCTGGCCGGTAAAGATAAGGAGGATGGCTCCCATCTCGACGCCGATCTGGCGCGTGGGGAAGAGTGCGACCATGGCGAGCATGACCCCGGGAAGAAAGCTGAGCACGGGGATCGACTGCAGGATGTCGAGGCCGGCGATCATCAGAGCTTCCACGCGACGGTTGTAGGCAGCGGTGTATCCGTAGCCGATGGCAAAGATCAGGCTGAGCGCATAGGCGAGCCAGATTCGCACGATGGAATAGAACGCGTAAAGAGGCAGGGCGCGCGGACTGAGCGAGATGGTGATGGAGGGAACCGGATGTCCGGACCAGTAGCGCGCCAGCAGAACGACGCCGTAGAAACAGGCCAGACCGATGCCGGCGACGCAGAGGTCGATCATTACCGGCCAGCTGCGGCGAAGCACCGGGGACCGGGCCAGGGTCTCCCGGCCCCGGACGTAGCTGAAGCTGTCCGGAAGCTGGATCATGCGTCGACCTTGGCGGCTGCGGCCTCAGGCAATTTTTCGGGCTGGATAAAGCGGCGGCGGGAGGCGTCGAAGTCGAAGAGCTCGGCATAACGGCCCCAGTTGATGGCGGTCTCGAGCTGGCGAAGGGTCTCGTCCTCGCTGAACTGCTCGTCGAGCATGTCGTGGAAGAACTCCTCGGGGACGCTACGGTCGCTCTTGGCCTCAATGGCGCGGACGATCTGGCGCAGGAGGAGGACATTCTCGACTGCGGCGGTGCGGAAGAGCTCCTTCTGACGCAGGATCTCGGAGTTGGCGTAGTCGGCGCCCGTTGGCGTGATGGCGGCATCGCCTTCGGTAACGATGAGGAAGCCGAGGAGCTGGGCGGCGTCGACGATGGGAAGCAGGTCGTCGATCTCGAAGGCAAGATCGTCGGCGAGCCGGTAGATATCGTCCTTGCCATTGTGATCGAGCAGGATCTCGAGCAGGCCGGCGATGCCGCCGGGGCGCGCGTGCGGGAGCATCTGGTAGTGCATGTGGCGCTGGTCGCGGACGGGTCTGCCCTCGGGGGTAAGGGGGAGCGCGGGTGGCTGGGCCTCGGGCTGGGTGAGGACCTTGTAGATGTAGTCGACGAGTTGGGTGAAGGCGGTGGCCTTGCGTTCGCGAGGATGCGCGAGGGCCACCTTGAAGTCGGTGCGGACTCGTCCCGGATTGCGGCCGAGCACGATGATGCGGTCCGCGAGAAGCACCGCCTCTTCGATATTGTGCGTCACGATGAAGATGGCGCGGGTGGGGATGGTCTTGTTCTGCCAGAGCTCGAGGAGCTCGCTGCGGAGGTTTTCGGCGGTGAGAACGTCGAGCGCGGAGAAGGGCTCGTCCATGAAGAGCACCTCGGGTTCGACCACGAGGGCGCGGGCGAAGCCGACACGCTGGCGCATTCCGCCGGAGAGCTCTTTGGGGTATGCGGCCTGGAAGCCGTCAAGGCCGACGGTGGCGAGCATCTTGAGGGCGCGTTTGCGGCGCTCGGCGGGCTCCAGGCCACGCGCTTTGAGCGGGGCTTCCACGTTTTCGAGGACGGTTAGCCAGGGGAAGAGCGCGAAGCTTTGGAAGACGATGGCGACGTTGACGTCAGCCTGGGAGACGGGCTTCTCATGCCAGTACACCTGGCCCGCGGAGGGCGTAGAGAGGCCGGTGAGCATGCGGAGCAGGGTCGATTTGCCGGAGCCGGAGGGGCCGAGCAGCGCGACGATCTCACCCTCGCTGATGGAAAGGTCGGTGGGCGAGATGACCTGGATGCGGTTCTCGCTTGGCTGCGCGTAATATTTTTCGACCTGGTCGGCGCGAATGATGACTGGCGGCATAGAGATGGCTTCGAGCGGTGAAGAGTTCGATGGAAATTGGGTTCGAGCAGGTATCGCAGGCTCTTCGCTCAGCGTATCATTACTTTGCAGGGGCCGTAGTATGGTGGCTAAGGCTGATCCTGCTGCGAATGAACGTTGAATAATTTGAATAAGGGTGATTCCGAAATGTCTGAGATTGCGTCTACGACACAGAAACCGAAAGTCCTCGTCGCCGACGACGAGCAGGTGATTGCGAACACGCTGGCGATTATCCTGAATCAGCATGGCTTCGAGGCACGTGCCGTGTTCAGCGGAGAAAAGGCCGTCGAGGTTCTCGACAGCTTTCAGCCCGATATGCTGATCAGCGACGTGATCATGACCGGCATGACGGGGATCGAGGCCGCAATCCTCACACGGCAACATCTTCCGAAGTGCAAGATTCTTCTGTTCTCAGGTCAGGCTGCCACCGCGGACCTGCTCGAGAAGGCGCGAGCGCAGGGTCACGAGTTCGAGATCCTTGCCAAGCCTGTCCATCCCACGGACCTGTTGGCCAAGCTGCGAAGCTGATCGTCAGGCCACGAAAGGGGAAGGTGATTGTTCGTGTTCTGGCGTAGAAAGCGTCAGGCGCCTTCTGCCTGACCGGGGTGACGCCGCCGTTCCTTTACTTTGACTGCTGGAGCTCCTGCGTAGACGGTCCAGGCCTCGAGATCCCGCGTTGCCACCGACGCCAGTCCGAGGACCGCGCCCTCTCCCATATGGACACCGGGAGCGACCGAGGCCCGGGCGCAGACCCAGCTATAGGCGCCAAAGCTCATGGATAAGGCGAGTAGAGGAAAGGCCGGGTCATCGTAATCGTGCGTGGCTCCACAGATGTAGGCGTCCTGGGAGACGATCGCATGCGAGCCGAAGGAGATTGGCGCGGGATTGTAGATATATGCTCCATCACCGACCGTGACCTGATCGGCGCAGGAGAGATTCCAGGGAGCCCAGACCTTCGACCCCGGATAGAGGTGGCAGTTCGGACCCAGTTTAGCTCCGAAGAGACGCAGTAAAAACGAGCGCCAGCTATGGAACGGGCGGGGCGAGGTGCGGTAGAGCAGGGCCCAGCAGATGTTCCACGCCAGCCTTCGTAGCCGGGAGTTCAGCGAGAAGGCAGGACGCAGATAGGGGTCCGCAGCCTTGTCGGCGGAGATGTGATCGGCGGCGTTGTAGTGAATCGGTCTCGGCATAAGTTCAGATTCAGGATGAAGCGGAGACGGTCTCGGGCAAGGCAGCCCTTGCGGATTCGAAGAGACGGATGATGGTCTTCGCATTTTCGCGCATATCGTAGCGTCGGTGGAAGGTGTCGAGTGCCCGGGTTGCCATGGCTGCGCGAGTCTCGGGAGAGGCTGCGATCCATCGCTCGAGCAGCCGCAGGGTGCCTTCGGCCGTGTCGGGCTCCATGAAGCCGGCCTGATCGGTGGCGATATCGGGGGCGATGTTGACCTGATCGGAGAGCAGAACGGTTTTGCCGCAACTCATCGCCTCGGCGACGGCGATGCCGAAGTTCTCCTGGTGCGAGGGCAGGATGAAGGCCTCGGAGGCCAGGAAGGCTCCCCACTTGGGGTCACCGTTGAGCATGCCGGGCCAGTGAATGCGGCCTTCGATGCCGGCTTTGCGGGCGATCTGTTTCAGATCCTCGCTCCAGCCCTGTTGATCGGGGCCGGCCATCACCAGGTGCAGGCCCGGGTCGCGGTCTGCGATTTTGGCAAAGGCTTCGATGAGCAGATCGCAGCCCTTCTTGCGGTGGATACGGCCGAGGAAGAGGAGGAAACGCTGGCCACGAACCAACGGACTGCGCTCAAAGAATGCCTCTTCAAGGCTCTGCCGCTCCGGGCCTTGGTGATTCTTACCCGGCGGCCCGCTTGCACCGTAGGGAACGACGTGCGGGGTCCAGCGGTGCAGCCAGAAGCTCTCTTCCGCAAGCTGCTTCTCGGCGGTAGAGGTAAAGAGCACGCGATAGGCGTCGCGCAGAACGCGGTACTCCACCGGAGCCCAGTAGAGCCATTTTTTGAGGTGTTTCAGACGATGGGCGCGCTTGAAGTAGGGATCGAGCATGCCGTGCGTGAAGACCATGTAGGGAGTCTGGCTCCCGGCCACTGCTCGCCATGCGGCGAGACCGCAGTAAACCCAAAGACCGTTGACCACCACCCCATCAAAGCGCGAGTGGTTCTCCCGCAGCCAGGGCAGGAGCTCGGGATTGTAACCGTAGGTGTTGCCTGAAGGTCCAAAGGCGTGAACAGGGAAGTCGAGGGTTTTGAGGAAGGGTGCGGCGGGATCATCAAGGGTCGCAACTTCGCCGATGTAGCCGATGTCGCGATAACTGAGCAGCATGCGCACGGCCTGGCTGGGGCCTCCAGCCTCAGGACTCAAGGTTCGGATAATGTGGAGAATACGCATCTGAGATCACCCTGTCGTGTGTTTCGTAAAGCTACACTGCATCTTCCGGAGCAGATATCTTTTTGGTGACCGCAGCCAGCGCCTGCTTCATGCCGCGGACGTCCTCTTCGAAACTCCAGCGGTCGATGCGCTCGCGGGCGCGTCGTCCCATCTCGGCGGCGGTCTCCGGCGTTGCCAGTATCCTGCGCAGCGCCACGGTGAGGGCATCGATATCGCCGGCAGGAAAGATGACCCCCTCGACGCCGTCGGTGATGAGATCGGGATAACAACCCACTTCATCGGAGACGATAACGGCGCGGCCCGCGTTCATCACCTCATTCACAATCAGTCCCCAGGGTTCATGGCGCGAAGGCAGCACGAAGACAGTCGCGAGATCGAAGAACCTTGGGAGCTCGGATTGATTTCTGAAGCCGCAGAAGCGGATGCTGTTGAAGCCGGTCTGGCGTGCGGCGCTCTCGAGAGACTGGCGCTGCTCGCCTTCGCCAACGATGACAAGGTAGGGGTGAGGTTCAATCCCTGGCCCGGAGGAAAGACGTTTGTAAGCCTCCAAAAGATCGTGGGCGCGCTTGCGGCCCTGGAGTTTGGAGGCAAAGAGGATGACAGGCCGATCCGGGGAGAGGTCGAGCTCGCGGCGAAGCTCATCGCGCCGGGAGGCAGCCTCATGGCTACGGTGCTGGAAGTATTCGTTGTCGACCGCATAGGGCAGCACAAAGATAGGAAAGTCCTCTCCCATATAGTGCCGCCAATATTCGGTATTGAATGTGCCGATCGAGATCACGCCGTCCACCATTCGGGCCAGTCCTCGGAAGAAGAGATGTTTGGCTGCGAGCTTGATGCCTCCTCTTTCACGGTCGCCGAGCCAGGAGTCGGAGCGGACTAGAACAGGAATTCCCAGCGCCTTGGCCGCCACCATGCCATGAAGAGCGTTGACGCTGGCATAGCCGTGGACCCACAGTACATCGAAGGGTGGTTGCCCACGATAGCCGGCCAGACGTCTGGCGATGCCATAGTTCATCGGAGTGGTGGGAGTGACAGTAGCATTGTCGCGCAGTACGGGAAGAAATTCGTGACGATAGCCATCGAGAAGAGGGGTGTCCCATTTGATGACCTCGCCAAATCCTTCGTCTTTGTAATCCCGGACGGAGAAGTCCGATCCGAAGAAGACGGTGAGGTCGATCTCCGGCTCACGTGCCAGGCGCCGAAGCAACGGAGCCTGGTATTGAATGGGGTGGCTTACCAGATAAGCCACCCTCACTCGCTCGCCTTTCGTCTTGTTTTGCAGGGCCGGGGAGGTCATAGATCCTTATTGAAATTAGCGGCCAAGCGCAATGGCCAGGATGGAAGCGAAGCCGACCACGGTTGAAAGTCCTCCGGACTTGATGGCGGCTTTCCACGAAGAACTTGGAAGAAAGATGATGTCATCCGTTTGCAGGACAGGATCCGGATCCCGTCCTTTCAGAACTCGGTCCATATCGAGACGGACAACGGTGCGGTTGGTCCCGATGGTGCGAATGAGGTGAAGATCATTCATTTTGCCCTCGAAGCCCGGCCCTCCAGCGATCGTGGCGGCCTGCATCAGCGTCAGCGGCGTGTTCTGCTGCAGAGGAACTGCTCCCACTGATTTGAAGGCGCCGATCATGTAGACCGCGCCGGTTCGGGCGACCAGAATTGTATCCCCGGCAAAGATGGGAATGTCGCTCTGGGCGCTCTTCAACGGGTCATTGCCGAGATCGACGACGATCGGTTGGTCGAGGCTTGGGCGCTGAATCGTAATTACGTGACTGGAGAGCGGAGTAAGTCCACCGCCTATTGAAATTACATCCATCAACCTGCGTTGTCCGACGATGGGCACGACCGCGTGGATCTCGCCTGCGATTGTGACGACCTGGTTGGGCGAATCCGTTATCTGAAGATTCACCTGCGGGTTCCGGTACATTCCCCCGGCGATGAGTTTCTGTTCGATGAGCCGTTCTGTCTGCTCCAGAGTGAGCCCCTTCACCTGCAGCGTGCCAATGAGGGGAAGGTCGATGGACCCATCCAGACCAACACGCACCATTGGCACGTAGTCCAGTGATCCATAGAGATGCACGGCGATCTGGTCGCTGGGAAAGAGACGGATCTCATGAACGGCCGGGTAAAGGATCGCCGGATCTGTCGTCAACACGGCCGGTTGGTTCACCGTCGTCGATGACGTGAGGGCCGGCCCATTGAACTGTGCCTGAGCGACGGGAATGAACAGGGCTGACCCAAGGCAAAGAGAGGTTCCTGCTCGCAGAAAGTTGTTGAAGACAGGCTTCCAGTTCATCATTTCACCTCCCTGGAATCCGAGCTGTTTGTATCGGATTTAGCCTGCCAGGATTCGGCATCGGCCCCTGCACTCGAGTAGCCCGAGTATCCGTAATATCCGTAGTAGTCTGGCGAGCTGACATCCACTGCATTCAGCAGAATGCCGGTGACGGGCGCCCCGGAGCGGAGCAGAAGATCGCGGGCCCGACGCACGATGTGTTTGCTCGACTTGCCATGACGGATCACGAGCACGACGGCGTCCGCCCGACGAGCGAGAATCACAGCATCGGTTACCGAAAGTACAGGTGGGGAATCGACAATCACATGCGTATAGACGTTCTTGGCATGCTCGATCAGCCGGCTCATCATCTCCGAGCTCAGCATCTCGGTGGGGAAGGGAGGCATCGGACCGCTGACCAGGACGTCAAGGTTCGGCACGTCGGGAACCCGTTGTACCGCCTCTTCGAGAGTGATGGCTCCGGTCAGCAGAGTGGAGAGGCCCGTCTTCGCGCTTAGGCCGAAACGATGGTGAACGTTGGGCCTGCGGAGATCGGCATCGATCAACAGGACGCGGGCCTCACCCTGCGCAAGAACGGTAGCCAGGTTGGTGGATGCGGTCGTCTTGCCCTCGGAGGGCGTCGCGCTGGTGAGGAGGATCAGCTTCGGCGGATGTCCGGCAGAGGATAGCAAAAGCGCGGTTCGCAGGGATCGGAAAGCCTCGGCGAACTGGCTCTTGGGCTGCGACAGCGAGACGATGTTGCGTTCGGCTGCTGACTGGCCGGGAACCTCCGCGGTCGAACGGCGGAATCGCGGAATGATCGCAAGCGACGGGAGTTCGATGATGCTTTCAATCTCTGCCACGCTGCGCAGGCCGGTGTCGAGATTTTCGAGCAGGAACGACAGCATGACGCCGGCGACCAGGCCGAAGAACAGATAAGTCAGGACGAGGGTCGATTTGCGCTTGAGAACCGGCGTTGCGGGAACCATCGCCGCATCGACGACGTCGATCTCGAGTGACTCCAGACCGGCTTCGACTCCCGCGGTTCTGAGCCGCTGCAGAAGACCCTCATAAAGGGCGCGGTTGGATTCGAATTCGCGCTGACGGATGGTGTACTCCACCAGATCGTCTCGTAGCTTGTAGGCATCGCTCTTTTCCGCATCGAGAACCTTCCCGGTCTCGTCTTCGTTGGTGCGAGCTGCAAGATAGATCTGCTTGGCCTGGAGCACGAGACGTTGCTGCTCGGCGTTGATCTCGTTGGAAAGCTGGCCAATCTGATCCCTTAAGGCCTTGGCCTGGGGGTGATTCGGGCCAAGGTCGGACTCCATCTGAGCGTAGGATGCCCTGGCGGTCGCTAACTGGCCGCGTAGCACGGCAAGAGCAGATTGCCCCTGGCCCGAGCTTGCACTCTCCAGCGAGCTCTCGATCGAGTTCGGATCGATTCCACTGAGCATGCGATAGCGCGATTCAGCCACGATGCGGGCAATCCGGGCTTCGTTGGAGGCCTTGGAGAGCTGCTCGATGGAGGCGTTGATCTGGCTATGGGTAGGATCGAAGCCAAGAATTCCAAGACGCTTCTGCACGTCCAGCATCTGTTCCTGCGAGGTCTGCACCTGCTGCTTGAGGTCGTCGAGCTGACCCGAAAGCCAGTTGGAGACCCGCTGGCTGGAGGAGAACCTGGCCTCATAGCTGCGTTGGATATAGGCGGCAATGACTTTATTGACGATATCCGCGGAGAGCTTCGCGCTCAGAGACTGATAGCTGATGCGAATGATCTCGGTCTTCGGCACCTGCGTAATCGTCAGGGTGCTCTGTAACTGATGGATCGTCTTTTGCCTGATGTAAGGATCATCGAGGGAGACTCGGCCCCGCTGTTCCTTATTATCATTACCCCAGAAGTCTGGGTTATTGGGCAGGTCCATCTGCCGGGCAACGGTCAGCATCAGGGAGTCGCTCTGCAGGATGGCGACCTCAGTGAGCATTCTCTGAGCTGTATCGCCACCCATGGCGCTTTGCAGTGCGTTCATGCGGTACTCGTTGGAAGAGCCGGAGCGGACCTGGATACGTCCGAAGGCCTCGTACATACGAGGTTGCATTTCGGCACGGTAAATGCCATAGATCAAGCCGAGCAGAACGAAGACCAGCAGAATTCTCTTCCGTTTACGCAGAGTGATCAGCGTCTCGGAGAGAGTCGTATCGGTCACCGCTGTGCTGAATGCGGGGGGAGTAGTGTCAGATACGGCCGTGGAAGGCGGTATCTGCGCGCTTTGGGGACCCATTGGAGTTAGTTTACAAGAAAGGTCGTTCTTGAAGGATAAATTGATGTAACTCTTTATGTTGTTTCCCGAAACCCTCCGAGTCGGATATCTTTAAAGCGGAGTGCGAAAAATCCCAATCGATATGAGCAAACCCATTCCAATCGCTGTGGTCGGTTCTGGCTACGTAGGCCTGGTGGCGGCTGTCTGTTTTGCAGAGATGGGCCATACGGTCATCTGCGTTGACAATGATGAGCGCAAAGTGGCGGCCCTTCAGGGAGGCGAGAGCCTCATCCACGAACAATACCTGCCGGAGCTACTGAGTCGGTACCGCAACGACCGGGTCCGCTTTACCACCGATTTAGGCGAGGCTACCCGCGAATCCAGCGCGATCTTCATCGCCGTCGGAACCCCGCAGAGCGAGTCCGGCGATGCCGATCTTTCCTATGTCGAAGCGGTGGCCTGCGAGATCGCCCGCTCGTTGACCAGCTATAAGGTCATCGTCGAGAAGAGCACCGTCCCCGTCTATACGAATGAGTGGATCAGCCGCGCGCTCGAGCGCAATGGTGTAGAGCGTCATCTCTTCGACGTCGTCTCGAACCCGGAGTTCCTGCGCGAAGGAACGGCCGTTGCAGACTTCCTGCATCCGGACCGCATTGTGGTCGGAGCGGACAGCGAACGCGCGGGAGCGATCCTGCGTGATATCTATGCTCCGCTCACCAGCGGTGTGTACTATCAGCGTCCTGACGGCATCCCCGGATTCTGCAGTGACTCCGAACCACCTCCGCTGTTGATGACTTCGACCAAGAGCGCCGAGATCATCAAACACGCCTCAAATGCTTTTCTGGCACTGAAGATCTCGTTTATTAATGCGGTCTCGAATCTCTGCGAGGCGACGAACGCTAATGTCGAACAGGTTGCGCGCGGCATCGGCCTCGATACTCGCATTGGTCCCAAGTTCCTGCGGCCTGGCATCGGCTATGGCGGATCCTGCTTTCCCAAAGATGTTGCCGCCTTCCGCTCGGTCGCCGAACAGCTCGGCATCGACTTCAGCCTCCTCAACGAGGTTGAGAAGATCAACATCCAGCAGAAGAAGCGCTTCGTCAGCAAGGTGCGCTCAGCGCTCTGGAACCTTCGCGGCAAAAAGGTTGCTGTGCTTGGCCTGGCCTTCAAGGGCGATACCGATGATATCCGCGAGTCTCCCGCTATCGAGATCGTCCGCATGTTGCTGCTCGAAGGCTGCAGCATCGCCGCCTATGATCCCGCTGCCATCGAACGCACCCAGCAGGTTCTTCCGGCAAACAACAACCTGCGTTATGCCTCCAATGCTTATGATGCGGCAGAAGACGCGGATGCACTGCTGATCCTCACCGACTGGACTGAGTTCGCGGAGCTCGACCTGAGGCGAATGAATCAATCGCTTCGTTATCCCATCGTCATTGACGGACGTAATCTCTATGATCCTTTGGTGATGAGCGATCATGGATTCACCTATCTCAGCGTAGGCCGGCCTGCAGCGCACCCTGTGCGCGATCTGGCTTCGTCTACGACGAGCTAACTAAGGGGCGGTTCTTCCGCCCAGAAGAGGTTTTACCACCCGGATCTCATCCTTGAGATCCGGGTCTCGGGCCCCAGCCTGCCTTTCAGGCAAAATAAATTTGCCGCAAGGAAAGAAACAGGAAGGTATAGCAGTCCATGCCGTCTCAAACTATTCTCGTCACCGGTGCGGCCGGTTTTCTTGGGTCACATCTCTGTGACGCGCTGTTAGCCGATGGCCACTCGGTCCTTGGTACCGACAATCTCTCGACCGGAAACATGGCGAACCTCCATCACCTCTCCTCCGAGGCGAGGTTCCGCTTCTTCGAGCAGGACATCACCCTCGCATTCGACCCTGGGCGCGTGGACTATGTCTTCAACTTCGCCTCGCCCGCAAGTCCGGTCGACTACACGCGGCTTGGCGTCGAGACGCTGCAGGTGGGCTCGGCCGGAACCCTGAACACGCTGGAGATCGCGCGCAGGTATAACGCCGGTTATCTTCATGCCTCGACGTCGGAGTGCTATGGAGATCCGGAGGTCCATCCTCAGGTAGAGACCTATTGGGGCAACGTCAATCCCATCGGGCCACGATCCGTCTATGACGAGGCCAAACGCTTCTCCGAGGCGGCCGTGATGGCCTATCACCGGTACCACAGTTTGAATACGCACCTGGTCCGCATCTTCAACACCTATGGCCCGAGGCTGCAGGCCAATGACGGCCGCGTGATCTCGAACTTCATTATCCAGGCGCTCCGGGGCGAGCCGCTCACCATCTACGGCGATGGCTCGCAGACACGCAGTTTCTGTTTCGTCTCGGACCTGATCGACGGCGTCGTTCGTCTTTCGCGATCGGCAGAACATCTTCCCGTCAATATCGGCAATCCCGATGAGTGGACGATCCTAGAGTGTGCGCAGGAGGTGCTTGCCGTCACCGGCTCGCGCTCGAAGATCGTTCAACTTCCCCTTCCGCAGGACGATCCGGCACGCCGTCGTCCCGATATCACGCGCGCACGGACAGTGTTGGGATGGGAACCGAAGATTCCGTTACGCGAGGGACTGGAGCGCTCGCTGGAATACTTTCGATCGACACAGGCTGTGGTTCAATAGAGCGCCTCAGCGCGGATAATGTTGCAACTTCGGATACCAGGTGAGCTGAAAGGAAGCAACGGTGTTCTGTTGATACCCCGGTTTGTAGATCGGAGCCTTCCAGCCCTCATACTGCACCCAGGCGTTCAGCTCGACATCGGGACCGAACCGCTTCACGTAATTGACCTTGAACTGGTTCTGCGTCGTCCCGCCGGGGATGAAGTCCTTGGGGGTCTTCTTGTTCAGGTATGAGAATTGGAGCCACTCATTCCCGGAGAAGTGGTAGGTCAGCCACGCCTGCCCACCCTTGGCTTCGCGTCCGATCCAGTCGCCCATGATGATGCCCTTATTGGTATAGCCTTGGCGCTGGATGGTTTCGTAATAATTGAAAGATCCGCTGTTGCTGGGGCTTACGCCCGGGTCGGTGTTGACGGCCTCCACCCTGAAGTCCAACTTCTTCAGCCTGCCGGGAAACTGCGAGATGTAGATGCCGGTGCGATAGGAAGCGCGCCGAGGGGCGCTGATCGGGGTGACGTCGTCGTGCGAGATGGAGTCCGCATAGAGCGTTGCATACTTGCGGACGAACGGAAGCCGGTAGGAGAAGTTGAAGACGCTGAACCGAGCTCCCGGGTCGTCGCGAGAGTACTTCTCCGCGGCGGTCGTGTCGTTGGTGTCAAAGAAGCCTTTCAGGAAGGTATGCAGCGTGACGGGGGCGTGGCCTGCGCCGCCGAAGATAATGGTTCTCTCGAAGCCAATCTGAAGGTTCTTCGTAGGCTCGAAGGCGAAGGTCTCCGCGTGGACGTAGGGACTGTTGGGATAGGTGTGGCCCTTGAGGCTGCCGTAGAAGAAGTCGTAGCGCACGGGCCCCAGCAGACGCGAGACCAGGGGAATCCTGAGCGGTTCGACGCGATTGATCCGGAAGGAATAGATGTTTTCTGCGTTGTTCGACCAGCCGACGGAGCCGCCCTGTCCGGGGCCGAGCCAGGCGTCGTTTTTACCGCCGGAGATCTCGTGGCCGAGCAGGTGGAACGAGAGCGATGCCTCTACCAGCCGGAAGTTATTCTGCGAGGCGAGAGGGCCTTCGGGGATGGTGTCCTGCGGGCGGTTGGGAGGAGCGTAAGGAAGGATGGCATCGATCCGCGAGAGCTGCGAGGCCAGAGCGTAGGAGTATCCGGGGCCTGAGGCCGCATGCTGGTACTCACCGCGAACGTAGAGCGAGAAACGGCCGAACTCGTTCAGGGTTGAAAAGCCGGTAATGTTGTTGAAGCCGTGGTCGTAGGGACGGCCATAATCGTTGGTTATGGTCTGTCCGAGGTGGTAGCTGTCGCGCAGTACGGGGCCGCCGATCCCCATCAATCTTGTGTAGGTGGAATGAACCCCGTAGATCAGGCCCCGGTCGATGTTGCCGGAGGGAATCTCGTCCTCGAGCTCGCGCAACAACTTGGCGAGGATCCCTTCAGCCTCCTCGTTGTTGCTGTTCATAATGTCGTACTGCGATTTCTGGAT
>Ga0193742_1001431_pt1 | contig 14338 bp, 16 predicted proteins | sample L2c1metaG_FD_165511 | JGI IMG/M metagenome (GOLD analysis project Ga0193742, IMG submission 165511) | Soil microbial communities from a riparian zone of the East river system, Colorado, United States - L2c1 | ecosystem: Environmental > Terrestrial > Soil > Riparian zone | place: USA: East River... | reverse complement strand
CCAGGAAGCGCTTGACGCGGCAGTACACAGAATTAATACTAGGCCAAGGAAACGACTGGGCTACAAGACCCCGGAAGCGGTGTTTAAGCGAAAGTGGTAGTGTTGCGATTCGGATTAGAATCTAGGGGGGCTTTTGCCCCGATGTTTTAATCCTTTTGTTTTTAACAGCGGTCAGCTCTTAAATACAAAAAACTCTTATATTTGTATCTGGAAAATTGAGCCGCCAAAAATTGGAAATACTGAACGCTTGTCGAAAAACGTCATATGTTGGTTGGCTGAAGTACGCACAGCGCCCAATTTAGCCGCAATATTTGGCTTTATACATCCGGATGCCCCTCAGGGTGTGTTTGGCTTATCCTTCCGGGGGAAGAGGGTGCCTTCTATGGGTTGGATGACGCCTTCTTCAAAGACATGGCGGATTTTGAGCGCGGTTTCCGGCATAAAGGGCTGCAAAAGTTCGGCAATTTCCAGCAGGCAGCTGACCTGGTAGGCCAGGACTTCTTGCAAATGTTCCTTTTCGCCCTTTTTGTTGATTTCCCACGGTTTTTGTTCGTCTATGTACTGGTTCAGGCCGCGGACTTGTTCCCACACTTCGTCCAGGGCGCGGTCAAACCGGCACTTTTCCAGCGCCTCGGCATACTGTGCTATGTCATGGGTAGAGGGGGGGATGTTGCCAATGATACCGTTCTGATAGGTCTTGATCATGACGGAAGTACGCTGGGCAGCATTGCCAAGCTCATTGGCCAGTTCGCCGTTATAGGCCGCGCGCAGGCGGTCCCAACTGAAGTCGCCGTCCTCGTAGGACGGAATATGACGGAGGAAAAAATAGCGCAGCACGTCGGCGCTGTATTCGGCCAGGATGTCCTTGGGCGCGACGATGTTTCCCAGGGACTTGCTCATCTTTACCCCGCCCTCGCCGTTTATGAAGCCGTGTACAAACAGGGTTTTAGGCAAGGGCAAGCCCAGGCCGAGCAATATGCCAGGCCAAATGGCCGCATGGAAACGGATGATGTCTTTGCCTATAACCTGCACGTTGGCCGGCCAGAACTTTTTGAAATCGTCATGTTCCGGGTAGCCAAGGACGGTCAGATAATTCATGAGCGCCTCGAACCACACATACATGACTTGGGTCTGGTCGCCCGGCACCGGGATGCCCCAGGAAATCTTGTCTTTGGGCCGGGAAATGCTGATGTCGTCCAGACCGTCCTTGATGACGTTCAGGATTTCGTGTTTACGAGTTGCCGGGATCACCGCAAAGCTGCCGTTTTGGATGGCTGTTTGGATTTGCGGCGAGTATTTGCTGAGCTTGAAGAAATAATTTTCTTCCTCCAGCGTTTCATACGGCCGGTTATGGTGGGGGCAGACGCCGTTGTTTTCCTTGGCCTGGCCTTCGGTGACGTAGGCCTCGCAGCCTGTGCAATACAGCCCGCTATAGCTGCCTTTGTAGATGTCTTCCTTGAGCGCTTTCCAGATCAGTTGAGCCCGCTGCTCGTGACCGGAGTCCGTAGTCCGGATAAAACGGTCGTTGCTGATGTTCAGGTCCTTGGCCAGATCCCGAAAGTTCTGGCTTACTTTGTCTGCGAACTGTTTGGGCGTCAGCTTGGCTTCGGCGGCCTTTTCGGCAATCTTGCCGCCGTGTTCGTCCGTGCCAATACTAAAGATCACCGGCTTGCCCTGCGCCCGGGCACTCCGCGCCAGCGCATCAGCCATGACAAATTCCAAGGCGTGGCCAATGTGCGGCTCGCCATTAACATACGGAATAGAGGTGGTTATGTAGTAGTTCATTAGTATCAGTCTACCTGTTTACGAGTTATAGAGAAAATCAAAGAGAATAAATATCTAAGCCCGCCCGGGCATGGTCATCGTGTGGTGCGATTGGCGGTAGATATTTGTCATGTTTTTATTATACCAGATTGTAACACCTTAGAAAAAACAAGAAAGCCAACGCATAGCACCGCCTCTAACAAAAGTTAAAACTTGCAAAACCCTTATCTGTTAGAGGCCCGACCTCTAGGATCCCTAGAAAAGGCTCCTTTGCTGTGGCGGTTCTGCAATCTCCGCACCAAGCTGCTCCGCCAGACGGTCCAGGAAGGCTCCTTGAGCTGCGTTCAACTTTGCCCTGGCCTTATCCAGACTGAACCACCCCGCCTTGTCTACTTCCGGGAAGTCTTGTTGCTGGCCGGATTTTGGCGGCCATTCCATGCTAAAAGTATTACTTTGAATAGCCGCCGCATCCAGATCGCCTTCGACCGCCCAGGCGTAAATCACTTTGCCGCTTTTGTTTTTGACCGTTCCTAGTTCCAGATAGCCACCGGCTGGAGCCGGCTGTCCGGTTTCTTCCGCAAATTCCCTTTTGGCAACTGCCAGGAGGTCGGTCTCCACGCCCTCTATCTCGCCCTTTGGAATGGACCACGCGCCCTTGTCCTTCTTTGCCCAAAACGGTCCGCCCGGATGAATGATCAACACCTCGGGTTCCTTGCCAGTGTTTCGATAAACCAACAGCCCTGCGCTTTGTTTCGCCATTATCTTAGCCTAAAGCTTGAGCAGCTTTTTTCCAAGGATGATCCAAAGGCTCCGCGGTGGGCGGAACGCCTTGCGTATAATCAATCAAAAACTCATGCTCCGTTCGTGTCAGAAGCCCGGCCTCATGCAGGTAGCCAAACATCGCCGTAGCCCCGAACGCCGCATGTAAAGTAATCTCTGATTTTTCTAACTCCTCTGCCGCACCTTGTTCCCTGTCACCCAGCACCACCAAATGCTCGCTTGAAAGCCCATGTTTGCCCAGGAAGTTTTTGCCCTCCACGCCAGTTTGGCCGCTGGTGGCAACATCGTCTACCTGCACGACGACCTGACCTGAGTAAACAGCCCCTTCTAGCTCTGCATGACTGCCTCTGTCCATCTTTGACCCCGTATCGACACGCCGCCAGATATTTGAAAAACTTCCCTTGGCTGCAATTGCTGCCGCTAGCGGGGTGCCAGCTTCCGGGTCACCATAGATATGATCAAATCCGCCAGCAAGTCGGCTAGCCCGATCCAGCCGATCAACATACGCGCCGAGCATTAAATCAGTCAGGTGAGCTTGTCGCATAAGGCCGAGCTTACTTGCGGTATCCCGGGACAAAGCCAAACGAAGATTGACCAAGTAAGGCGACCAGATACCGCTGTTCAATATTTTTGGGACACCGATAGTAATGATTCTATTTTCAGGAACTAGATCTATTCCTCTTTGGTATAAACCAACAACCAGTTCTTCGGCTCGTTCAAACTCAGACATATTCCCCCGCTACACTACTCAGTTAACTACTTTTGGTAGTTGCTCGCAAGGTGCCAGAGCTGGCAATGTTTACACTGGTAGACCTTGAGGTTACCGCCGTGCTGCCACTCGGCCACTACGGCACTGGCTTCGGCTTCTTCTTTGATGTCGAATGCCATTTTGTCTGCGCAGGGCAATGTGGGGTCTTCAGGCTCTTGCATGGTTATTAGAAACTATAAACACCTGGCCGTCGCACGTCTAGCAGGTACTTGCCGATGTGGCGACTTTATTCAGGGTAGAGGCTCGCAACCTCAACACCCGTTGCCTTGGCTACCAAGCCCGATGCTGCCGACCCAAAGGCGACAATACCCCCTACCACATGCACACCCCCCTCTTGGAGCTCATGTATGGTATCTATCATATCCCTACTGTGGTCCTCCCAGAGGTCATGCCCAACCACCACACATGACTGCCCTGGACCTGCGAGATTTTGGTAGCCGCCACGCAACCCCTCGGTCATTCGGGCAAGCCCCCGGGCTAATTTTTCTCCGGCAGTACTCACCCCCTCTACCGCTTTCACCTCTTGATCTGCTTGCACTTCTCTGGCAAGCCTTAGTAAATCAGGAAGGAGCGATGCCCCTTCAAAACGCCTAAATCCACCAGCAAGGGGCAGGGCATCGTGCAGCCAATCCTCCCAGCCCGGTGTCGCAAACTCACCCAAACCATTGCCTGTCATATTTCGCTCCTTTTTGCGTGTTACATTGGGCGCCAGTTACACACCGGAAGTATAAGCTCCGGGCCAATGTCGTAAAAAACCTGACTATATCACTAGCCGTTTAGAATTTGTAGACCGATACTTAGTTTTAGGCTATTTTTTGTCTGTCACAAATTCCTGGCACAAGCGCTCAAACACGGCGTTGGTCCAGCCAAAACCGGTCTGAGATGGGTAGACACCTTTGGCAGGTGGCTTACCTGGGGATACGACGTTGTACTTTTCCAAAAAGACGCCGTGTTTATTGAACCAATCCAGATTGGTTTTGAGCCATTTCAGGGCTATACGCCTGGCGTCCTCGTCATAGCCATACCGCTGCAAACCTTTGATAACTATGTAATGCAACGGTGCCCAACCATTTGGGTAAGCCCATTGCGTTGGCAGCGCCCCTGGGCTGACCACGCCAGGCACCATCTGGTTCAGGGCCTGGGTGTCGGTAGTTGCCAGGCCGCCGCGGTGTTCAAAGCGCCGGAGCGCTTTCACCAGCTGATCGGCCTGCTTTTTGTCCACCATGCCCGCCCATAGTGGGTAGTAGGTAGCCAGCGAGCTTACCGTGCCACGCCTTTCCTTGGCATAGTTGTAGTCAAAATAAATACCCCGCAGATTACTCCACATCAGTCCGTTCATAACGGTTTTGCGGTACTTGGCCGCCGCTTCCCACTTGGCGGCCGCATGTTTGTTATCTACCAGACGATAGTAGCGGGCAAAATCCATTTCGTATTTGTAGAGCAGCGCGTTCAGATCTACGGGGACAAAGTTCAGTGCCTTGCGGGAGAAACGGGTGGTCATGTCCCAACCGCTTTCGGTTTCGGCAATGTCATGCAGGTAGTTAAAGTCGTAATAGCGGCTGAGACCCTTATACACCTGGCGGGCATTTGGTTTACGCGTGCCCATCCACACGGTGTTGTATTCGGCCTCGGCTACTTTTAGCATTTTGCCCAGCCATTTTTTATCGAGGTTATAGGCTTCGTAGACGTCCCAGATAAAACTTGTCAGAAAAGGTGGCTGGGAACGACTCGTCAAATACAGCCGGGAAGCGTTAGGAATAATCTTGAAGCGTTCAAACAAATATACCAGGTCTTCCAGGATACCCATCACCAGTTCTTTATGTTCCTCGTCCAGCATGCCCTGGACCATAAAGTAGCTGTCCCAGTAGTACAGTTCATTGTAGTCAAACTCGTGCCCTGCCTCATAGGACGGCACCAGAAACGGTTTAGGAAGTCCGACTAAACTTTCGTCATCTTTAGGGTGATAGCGCTCTACCTTGTGCCAGTAGGCTGCAATGTAATCCAGAGCGCTCTTTACATCTGCCTGCCTTAAATCAAGGTGGGGTCCCAGTGGGCTGAGCTTTTTAATAGTTTTTTGCAGTCGTTCCAACATCTTACTATTTAGCCTATAGCAAAACACCCAAACTTAGAACCCACTCCGTTTCAAGGACCAGCCTTGTTACAAGGCTGGTCCTTGAAACCTTAAAAGCAATCTGGGCTGTGTATTCAGCGAAAAGTCAGGTTTGGGTCGCAGGATAGGATAGCCACTTAAAGCTGAAAGGAGCATCATATGGCACAGAAAAAGTTACTAACTATAGCGGGGCTGTTAGCTACGGCGGGCACAGCCGGGGTCCTGGGATTCAGCAGCGTTTCGGCGGAAACGTCTTCTGGCAGTTCCAGCCTGGTCGAAAAGCTGGCCCAGAAGTTTAGCCTTAACAAAGACGAGGTGCAAAAAGTCTTTGACGAAGTCCGCTCAGAAAAGGAGGCTGCCCACGAGGCTAAGGTAGAGGAACGGCTGGCCCAGGCGGTCAAGGACGGCAAACTGACCGAGGAGCAAAAGACCAAAATCCTCGCCAAACTCAAAGAACTCCAGGAAAACAAACCCGGCAGGGAAGAGCTTGAGGGCAAGACGGACGAAGAACGCCGCGCCTTTAAGGAGCAGATGCACACCGACCTCAAGCAGTGGGCCGAGGAGAATGACATCCCCGAGGAGTATCTACAGTTTAAGGTCATACATAAAAACAGCGCCGGTGGTTCAGGCGTACATATAAAGCACTTCGAAGGCAGAGAACCAAGTCTGGACAAAGAAGCCCCAGACGAATCCTAAGAAATTCGTGGCTAATTTGCTCCCCAAAAAAAAGCCGCCGGGTCCCTTACCCGGCGGCTTTACTTTGTCCCCTGCCAGCCATTTCCATTTCCAGGGTGGCACCCTGGAAACTCTGGAAACTGGAATTCAGGTGTTTTTCAGCTGAAGGGGTACACTAAAGGAGTGAGAGTTTTAGTGGTAGAGGATGAAATCAAGCTGGGCCGGGCCATTAAACGCGGGCTGGAGCAAGAAGGCTACGCTGTGGATCTGGTGCATGATGCCGGGGACGGCCAGGCTTATGCCGAGTCCGAGGACTATGACGTGATCATTCTGGACCGCATGTTACCCGGCGGCCAAGACGGCTTAGACATTTGTCGTAAATTGCGACAACGAGGCAGTAACACCCCTGTCATTATGCTGACCGCCCGGGATGCCGTACCGGATCGTATCCAAGGCCTGGACGACGGCGCCGATGATTACCTTATAAAACCCTTTGCCTTTGCCGAGCTCATCGCCCGGATCCATGCGCTTGGCCGACGGCCGAAAGAAGTTATCGATACAGAGTTGCAATTTGGAAATATTACTCTGCACACCAATCAGAAGGCCGTTTTAGTAGACGGCAAACCCGTGCAACTCAGCAAAAAGGAATTTGCCCTGCTGGAATACTTCGCCCATCATCCAAATCAAATTCTAAGTAAACAGCAGCTGATTCAACACGTCTGGGACTTTGACGCCGACATCCTCCCCAACACTGTAGAAGTTTTTGTCCGTTCGCTCCGGCAAAAGCTGGGACCGGACGTTATAGAAACCGTCCGGGGCTTTGGATATAGACTGAAGGGCAAGGCATGAATCCCGTTGCAACCCAAGAAGCCTGCAAAGTATATCTATACAGTGAAACATGCATTGATGTTCAACCGTCTAGTGTAGGCTGGAAGGCTAATGGGTTGTAACGGGATGAATATATTTGCATCTGCGGTCAGAAAGCTCACCCTCTGGTATGTCGGCGCCTTGTTCGCGGTCTGTCTGGTGTTCAGCACTGCAACATATGTTGTGGCGTCAAACCGTCTGGAACACGGCGCCCAAAAGCAAACCGCTATTATAGAGGGATTCGACGGGCCAACGGGTGTGCTTATCCCCCGGGTAAAGACGCTGCGGGATCAACAGATCGCCGAGGACCGGCAGCAGCTCCTGCGCTCTATCGTATTGGCCAATATTGTTATCCTGGCGCTGGGGGCGTACTTTAGCTATCAGTTTGCTAAACAGACCCTGCAGCCGATTGAGGCCGCCCATGATGCCCAGGCCCGCTTTACCACCGACGCCAGCCACGAACTGCGCACCCCGCTGGCCACTATGCAGGCAGAGATAGAGGTCGCTTTGCGTGATAAGAAATTCAATGCCGCTCAAGCAAGGCAAGTGCTTCACAGCAACCTTGAGGAAATTGCGCGACTGCGCGGTCTCAGCGAACAACTATTGGGCCTGACCCGCCTGGACAGCGGCTCGCTCACAAGGGTCCGGGTCCCAATCAGCCAGGTTGTTGCAGAAGAAATTGCCCACTTCAAAAAGCAACACCCGGACGCTACCATTGAAGGCACTTTAGCACCCAAGCTAACCATTCAGGGTGATGAAAAGCTCTTGCGGCAGCTTATTACCATACTGGCCGATAACGCTATAAAGTACGCCGGCAACCAACCCGCCCGCCTTAGCATAGAGCTCAAAAAACTCGACAGTGCCATTCAGCTGTCTGTCGCCGATCAGGGAATTGGCATCAAAGCCACAGAGATTCCCCATATCTTTGACCGGTTCTACCGCGGAAGCAACGCCACCAAACACAGCCCCAGCGGCCACGGTTTGGGACTCAGCCTGGCCAAACAAATTGTAGAAGCCCACGACGGCACCATCCAAGCCACCAGCCAACCCGGCAAGGGCAGTGCCTTTACCGTAAAGCTTGCCCCCGATCCTCAAATAGCTTGAAGGGTCACCGGTCAGTACCTCTGTAGTGCTAGATAGGTGACATACCCAGCCGCTAGAATTGGAATTCCTATGCTTGCCGTAAGCTCTACCAAAGGGTCAAAGGTTTCTGCATCATGGTTCAGGTGCCCCATATGCCCTCTGATTCGCTCTATTGATTGGCCTGGCTGAAACTCATTGGTGGGTACAATAGACACCATACCGTACACCATCTTGTCCTCAAGGCACTTGACCAAATCCTCATCCATTTCGCCCTGGAGCGGTTCGCCGGCCAGGCAGTCGGCAATGGCGTCAGCCTTCGTTTCCGACAAAGCATTATCAAGGCGCTCCGCGCCAAGTCCCAGCAGCGTACTTACCCCCAGCACTCCCCCTGCCGCCCCCACCGCTAATCCAGCCTTAGTTAATCCATGCACTTACATACTCCTTTTTGCCAGCCCATATCATAGCAGGCTTATGCTTGCAGGCAAGCTGCTTTTCTTTTAGGCGTACCTGGTTCTCAGTATAAATTCAGTTTATTATCTTATGCTCCTGCCATAACAACTATAAAAAGAGGAGAAATCCCGTGAACGCAGTAACCCGGGGCATGCGAAATGCTTTTCGTAATTCCATTAGGACGTTTTCTATCATCGTGATCCTGGGTCTAAGCATCGGCTTGACGCTCGCCATGTTGGTGGCACGCGCCGCAGTTCAGGACAAGATAACATCAGTAAAGAGCTCTATCGGGAATACTATCACGGTATCGCCAGCGGGCTCGCAGGGCTTTGAGGGTGGCGGCGAGCCGCTTACCAATGAACAGATCGCAAAACTTTCTGAGCTGGACAATGTAACCAAGGTATCCTCCAAGCTGGATGATCGGCTGACGAGCGAAAACTCGGACCTTGAATCCGCAATAGAACCAGGCTCTCTGGGTAAACGCCGCGCCGGTAACTCCGGTGTCGGTTTCGAAGAAAAACCGCAGATGATCATACGGGGAGAGAGTTCTGACGGTAGTTCCAATATTACCCGCACCTTTACTCCGCCGGTCAATATCATCGGGACAGACGATCCGTCCAATCACATTGTCTACGGGGGCGGCAGCGTGTCGTTCACGAGCGGACAGGCATTTGACGGCGCATCGACAGAAAATGTCGCCGTGGTCGGTAAAACCCTGGCAGAGAAAAATTCACTTCAAGCCGGCTCTACCTTCAAAGCCTATGACAAAGATATAAAAGTCGTCGGCATCTACGACGCGGGCAATGATTTTGCCAACAACGGCGTCATCATGCCGCTCGCGGCTTTGCAGGAACTCTCAGGCCAAGCCGGCAGCATAACAAGTACGATGGTCGCCATAAATTCCATAGATAACGCGGACAGCGTGACATCTGCCGTCAAATCCACGCTTGGCGACAGCGCTGATGTGGTCAACAACAAAGAGACCGCCGAAAGCGCCGTCGAGCCGCTCGAAAGCGTCAAAACCATAGCGACCTTCAGCCTGATCGGTTCGATTGTCGCAGGCAGCGTCGTCATATTGCTTACCATGGTTATGATCGTCCGCGAACGCAGGCGCGAAATCGGCGTGTTCAAGGCAATCGGGGCATCCAATGTAAAGATCATGCTGCAGTTTATGAGTGAAGCAGTCACACTCACCGTACTCGGCATGGTTGCTGGCGTTATCATTGGCGCGGCCGGGGCAAGTCCGCTGACCAACACGCTCGTAAGCAACAGCTCCTCGGCAACAAAACAGACCATGCTGCCTGCTGGCGACGGAGTATCGAAGGGTCCGGGGCCAGGCGGCGGTATCCGCAGCTTCGGCAACAACGCTACCGCAAGTATCCAAGACGTTCAGGCTTCTGTGGGCTGGGACATCCTTGGCTACGGTGTCATCACGGCACTCACTATCGCGGTCATTGGAAGCGCTATCCCAGCATTTTTCATCAGTAAAATCAGACCCGCAGAAGTCATGCGTGCGGAATAAACGACAACGAAGGAGACAAACCATGTTGAAAGTATCTGACCTCACCAAACAATTTTCATCAGAAGGCGGCACGGTTACGGCCGTACAGAGCGTCAGCTTAAGTGTGCCGGACGGGCAGTTCGCCTCCATCATCGGCAAAAGCGGCAGCGGCAAGAGCACCCTGCTGTCGCTGCTGGGCGCGCTGGATAAACCGACGTCCGGCAAGATAGAGGTCGGCGGCCGGGACATCACCCGCATGCACGACCATGGACTCATCAAATACCGGGGCAAAGAAATGGCAGGCAGTTGAGAAAACATGACTGGGTACATTTTCGAACGAGCTGAAGCTCGTGATTTAAATAGCGGCTATGGCCGCCGGCAATCCTAAAGGATTGTGACAATGATTGGCCAAAGGCCAATACAGCTTAGGACCAGGCTTTGCAAAACCGGTGAATTTTAGCTCCAAAGGGGCGAGTCAAGCTGAAACTTGTTTTGTCAAACAAATAAGAAATGGACAAAACTGCCTTTTTTCTTGAAAAAGGCATTGTTTCGGTGCGCCCCTTTGGAGCTAAAATTCAATCGTTTCGTTTTGCAACCGCCTGTTGTTTCTTTTGGTTCGTTTCTTGTCAATACAAGAAAAGAACTCGTAAGAGCTGCCAAGGGCAGCTGCGAAACATGTCTTTTCCTTGTAGTTAATTACTTTATGACTGGACTTTCGCATCGAGTGCGGGATGACAGCGACCGGGGGCGGTGACGAAATGGGTTTTTGTTTTTTGAACCGTTGTTAGCTTGCAAGATTCGGAATAATACTGAAGAAGTGGAAGCTGGGTTGCTTAAGCTTACTTTAAGCTAGCTTTTCTAGACTGGAAATAACTCCTCAGAAGGCGGGGTAACCCCTCCCCGGCCGAAGAGAGGAGCAAAACAAGCTTAGTCGAAAGGAGAAGGGTCAATGAAAACTCCGCGAAAGCCCATGACGTACGAAACACCGCTGGATTCAGAAATCCTGAAAGCCTATATGCACAAAAACTCCAGCAGTCGGGTGGAGGTCAGGCGCATCAAGCGCGCACTGCGCAAACTCGCCTACAATTCCTGAAATCTGCTCGGAATATGTCTCTAAGAACCTATCCAGGATCTTTTCTCCTTGCCGAGAGTAGTTTTCGGGTGTAAGCCGGCTGTTTTTTGATTTGAAAGGTACCTGTAGGTACCTTTCGGAGCGATAGTCTATCAGAAGGCAGGTGGATTGCGTCTGAAAGGTGGTCGGAGTCAGAGGAAGAGATCCTGGATGGGTTCTAAGCCTCATCACAGAGAAAGTCGCCTACTCGCTTTAGTGCCAAACGACCCCTTTGCCAACGTGGCTGACCTGGGCTAAACCCCAAAGGCAGTAGGTACTTTTGGTAGCCTACCTCTCTGTTATGCTCACCAATCAGGTGGCCCGCCTGCTCTACGCCGCCTCCAACGCCCATCCGCTGCAAGTCTACAAGATCACCATCAGACGGCTCCATAGGTGCCCCAGCCCCAGATATCATCGCCAGAACAGTGGTAGTATGACGTGCAGGCACCCAAAAAGGCCGCCAAGACACCCTGTTATCGTCAGTGGTTGCCATTGCGCCCGCCCATGCGCCCGGTGCACCAGCGTGGCGGGCCGCATTGATGTGCTGCACTTCATGAGTGAGGGCATAGTCAACAAAACCCGGCCCAAACGCTTCACCAGTAGCTTGTATATCATGCCACAGTTCTCTGAACTCCTCGTGACTGTCAACGGCTATTTGCGCCGCCGGCAGTTCGCCAGGGTGGTCAATCCCAGCCTCTACCTGGTCCATGTCATCCATAGACGCAAGCTGATCGTAGTAGGCCGGTACACTCGGGTCTGTGAAAACACTATCACAAAACGGTTCCTCAAGTGCGGCGTATATTCTCTCTCCAAATCTCATGAAGTTTTTACTATAAACAATCTGTCCCGTATCTCCAATCTCCTACCATATCCGAGGTATGAGCATACATACCAAGCTATACAAGGATCGTCCTTGTATGTATGCTTTCTTGCCGTGCCTGTCCCCGGCGCGTACACTAACAGGCATAAGCAGGATGGAACACATGCCCCCAGAAGAAAAAACTCCCTCTAAAAGCAAACTAAGCTTCTCGCTTGATATGCGCATTATCATCGCCGTTTTGTTGATCATCATCGCCGGTATGCTGGCGGTATGGAAGCCCTGGGCCAGCCCCAACTCAAACGACCGCACCGTCAGTGTCACCGGCGATGCTACCGTCAAGGCCGAACCGGATGAATACCTCTTCTACCCCAGCTACCAGTTCAAGGGCGCGGACAAAGACGCCACACTTAACCAGTTAACTAAAAAGAGTAACGCCATTGTGGCCGAACTCAAAAAACTGGGAGTTCAGGATAGCAAAATAAAGACCAACTCCAGCGGTTATGGCGACTACTACTCCATTTCCCGCGACCCGGAATCTGATGCAACAACGTACACTCTCAGCCTGAGCGTAACCGTTGGGAATAAAGACCTTGCCCAAAAAGCACAAGATTACCTGGTCACCACCTCCCCCACTGGCGCCGTCACCCCGCAGCCGACCTTTAGCGACGCCAAGCGCAAGGAGCTAGAAGCTCAGGCCCGCGACCAAGCCACCAAAGACGCCCGTTCCAAGGCTGATCAATCTGCAAAAAACCTCGGGTTTAAAGTCGGCAAAGTTCAGAAAGTGTCCGACGGTGCCGGTTTTGGTGAAATCCCCTATTACGGCGGCATTACAGATGGCGCACTTTCAGCCGCCGAACAAAGCAAACGGCAACTCACCATCCAACCTGGGGAAAACGACCTGCGCTATTCGGTAACCGTCATCTACTACCTCCGATAACTTCGCACCAGTCCTGCTATAGCCAGCAGTTCTGGCGCCTATCTATAAGAATAAGAACCCCATCCAAGATCTTTTCACCGCGGCCGGGAACAGTTTTTTGGTATGAGCCGCTGGTCGGAGTCAGTGGAAAAGATTTGGAAATTGGTTCTTGGTCAGTCTAACCCCTGCTGGACGGCCGAGGTTGAACCACGGGAGCCAGTATGACACTGCCGACCATTGTGCCGGCAAATAGTATGAATGCCCGCCGTACATCCACTCCATCATCGACTTCTGACTGCTCTTCTTCCACAAAGCCTTCTACATCTTCTCGTGAACTCCCCGCTTCTAAACTAGCTGTTGGGATACCAGAATAATCACCTTCACCATCCGTTAGACAACCCTGGAAATATGGATCATCAGAACTACTGCCCGGATAGGTTTCCAGGCAATGGGTAGCGGTGGCCGCATTGGCTGCTGCTGCTTCATTTTCATTGGTATCAATGTGCAGGGAAGCAGCGCCTGTAAGCATACCCGCTGCGAACGCGGCACCCGCTACTACTGAGTTTCTCATATGCAGCCTACTTTCTTGATTAGAGTACTAAAACATAGCATAATAATCTAAACAAATCCAGGCTTCTGCTTTGGTATCTACCTGGTTTGGGGTAAATGTTAAAGCAGAAAGTCGCTGGACTTTACGCGCTTGACGGAACGTGTCACCAGCTCACGCAGGACACTCAGATCTATATCATCGAGCCTTTTTATGTACAAGCAGGACTTGGCGGTGGTGTGTTTGCCGAGTTTGGCCAGCAGGTCCTGGTAGGTATCATACCCATCCATGATGTACAGCGTCAGACTGGCTTTGCGCGGGGAAAAACCGGCCACCATCCAGTCGCCCTCGCGCCCGGATTTGTATTTGTAGTGGTAGGTGTCAAAGCCAATGATGCTGCTGCCCCACATTTTAGCCGGGGCACCGGTTATGTCTTCGAAAAACTTGCGTAGGACCAGGCAGTCGGTGCGCTTCTGCTCATCATCAATAGTCGCCAAAAAGGCGTCTACATCGTCCTCTGTTGGTTTGGTTTTGAGTTCTGCCATGCATGTAGTGTAGCACTGGGGCTCACAATGGTGCAGGTTGAGCCAACCTGAGTCTCGACCCTCCAAGCCACTCTCAACCCTCCACCGTCATTCCCTGACTTGATCAGGGAATCCAGTAGATATATAAATTAAATTCTTTCTTGACTTGATACCGGGTCTCTAAGCTTGCTCCTCAATCAGGCCCAAGAGCCTGCCCTCAACTTGATTGGGGGACAGGCTCTCAGCTTGACTGGGGGCCCGGTATGACAGGATTGGGGGTTTGAGAGTCAGGAACCTAGATTCTAATCCGAATCGCAACACTACCACTTTCGCTTAAACACCGCTTCCGGGGTCTTGTAGCCCAGTCGTTTCCTTGGCCTAGTATTAATTCTGTGTACTGCCGCGTCAAGCGCTTCCTGGG
>Ga0193742_1001430_pt1 | contig 14354 bp, 8 predicted proteins | sample L2c1metaG_FD_165511 | JGI IMG/M metagenome (GOLD analysis project Ga0193742, IMG submission 165511) | Soil microbial communities from a riparian zone of the East river system, Colorado, United States - L2c1 | ecosystem: Environmental > Terrestrial > Soil > Riparian zone | place: USA: East River... | reverse complement strand
TACGGGTCGGACCTTCCGTCGCTTGAGCGGCTCTCGGTGGAAGAGCCGGCGCTGAACGAGCTCCTGCATCCGAGACTGCCGTATCGGATGCGCGAAGTGATCTGGGCTGCGCGGCAGGAGAGGGCGCGGACGGTTGAGGATGTTCTGGCCAGGCGGACACGCGCGTTGTTTCTGGATGCCCGCGCTGCAATCGAAGCTGCTGGGAGGGTCGCGGATCTTCTGGCCCGCGAGCTGGGCCGGAATGAAGAGTGGAAGGCGCGCGACCTCGAAGATTTCTACAAGGTTGCACGAGGTTATGTTTACGAAGGCGAGTGAGGGGTGATGGTCGACTGGTCTCCTGTTATTGGTGAATTCGTTGGGACGTTCGTCCTCATCGTGCTGGGCAATGGAATTGTTGCCGGGGCTCTGCTAAATCGTTCCAAGGCGCAGAATGCGGGCTGGATCTCGATCACTGCGGGATGGGCGATCGCGGTCTTTGCCGGTGTTGCGGTCAGCGCGGCGCTGGGTGACGCGGACGGGCACCTGAACCCCGCCTTCACCGTGGCTTCGGTACTGATGACCGGACATGCCGAGCGTCTACTCACCTATATTCCGGCGCAGATTCTCGGCGCCCTGTGCGGAGCGGTCGCGGTATGGCTGCACTACAAGCCGCACTGGGAGCTGACCGAGGATGCGGATACGAAGTTCGCGTGCTTCGGGACTGCGCCCGCGGTGTATTCTCCGGGCTGGAACCTGCTGAGCGAGGTGATCGGAACCTTCGTGCTGGTGCTGGTGGCGACCGCGCTCTTCTCAAAGCGCATCGCTCCGGCGGGAGTCGCTCCGGGGCTGGGACCGATGCTGGTGGGCTCGCTGGTCTGGGGTATCGGTCTGTCGCTGGGCGGAACGACGGGCTACGCGATCAATCCTGCGCGCGATCTCGGTCCCCGCATCGCCCACGCCCTGCTTCCGATCGCGGGGAAGGGAAGCTCGGGCTGGGGCTATGCGTGGATTCCGGTGCTGGGCCCGGTGATCGGGGCAGTGCTGGCCGTGGTCGCGATCCGCGGGTTGGGGATGCAGTAACGGCTATTCCCGGACGACAGCCTTGACCAGGTTGCGGGGATTGTCCACATCGATTCCGCGTGCGGTCGCCATGAAATAAGCGAGCAACTGCAGCGGCACGACCTCGTAGAGGGGCGAGATGTACTCGGCCGCGCTTGGAATCTCGACGACGTGGTCGCTCAGTTGGGCGATGCGCGTGTCGCCTTCGGTGACGATGGAGAGAATCTGCGCTCCCTGCTTGTGCATGTCACGCACGAGGTTGACGGTTTTTTCGTAACGCAGCACTGCGTCGGGAGCACTGGGGTCGCAGGTGGCGAGCACGACCAGGGGACTCTTGCGGTTTACCAAGGCATTGGGGCCGTGCTTGAGTTCGCCGGTTGGATAACCCTCGGCCTGGATATAGGCCGACTCCTTGAGCTTGAGCGCGCCTTCGCGGGCGATGGGGTAGTGGACGCCGCGGCCGAGGAAGAGGAAGGTCTCGGCGTCGTGAAGTGCGGCTGTAATCTTCGAGACCTCCTTCTCCCAGCGAGGAAGCGCCGCCTTCATGGCAGCAGGCACGGCGAAGAGGCGGTCGAGGTGCGATTCGACGACGGCGCGGGTCATACGGCCGCGAACACGCGCCGTATAAAGAGCAAGCAGCGAGAGAACGACGAGCTGCGTCGTGAAGCTTTTGGTGGCAGGCACGGCGCGCTCAACCCCGGCGTGCGTGGGCAGGGAGCAGCCTGCGAGCTTGGCCATCGATGACTCGGGCTTGTTGGTGATGGCGATGGTAGAGCTGCCGCGAGCAACGGCCTCGCGAAGGGCTTCGGAGGTATCCGCGGTCTCTCCCGACTGCGAGATGACGACGAAACAGGGGTTTTTGAGCGTCTGGGTGGAGCGGTAGATGTACTCGCTGGCGTATTCGACGTCGACCGCGATTCCGGCGAGGTCCTCGAAGAGAATCTCCCCGGAGAGACCGGCATGACGGCTGGAGCCGGAGGCGGCGATCAGAATGCTGTCACGGCCGACGAGCGCCTGTCGGGCGACGAGAAAGACATCTTCGCGCAGGCCTGCACTGTCGGCGTATGCGGAGAGGGTCTCCTCGATCGCGCGTGGCTGTTCGAAGATCTCGCGGAGCATGGCATGGTGAAAAGAGCGGGTCGTGGCTTCCATGAAGTTGTCTATACCTCTATACCAGTTTAAGGCCCATCTCCCTCAGAAAGGGAGGTCCTCCGAATTTCTTTCCGTCGAGGTTCCCTGGGCTGAGCTGCATTTTCGAACCATCAAATCATGCGTGGACGGTAGCTGGTCGATAGACTATGATAACGCTGCTTAATCATAAAAATATTTCTCCTGGGAAAGGGACCGAATGCGTGCCGCATGGGGTAGGCTTTCTGGCTCGGCAGGTAGCATGCTACGCCATAAAGGCCGCACCCTGAGAAGGCGCACGGTAAGTATGTCTGTCTCTGCAAGAAAGTATGACGGCTTGAACAGTCTGGTAAAGAAGATCGAGATGACGCCTCCAGGATTCCAGCTGGCTCTCTCTTTCCTTTTGTTCATCCCAACGACACTCCTGATTCTGGTCTATCCCCTTGGCAGGCCGATCGAGATTCTTCGTCAGGGCGTGAGTACGACAGCATTCGTCAGTGGAGTCCGTCTGCAGGTCGCTGCGGGTCTCGCGGCCTGGTTGGTCTGCGTTGCCGGTCTGATCCTGATGTGGCGGATCGCAAACTCTCCCAGCAATAATTTTCCGCTCGTTTTCACACGATCGCTGCTTTTCGCCTTCGTCGTTTTTTTTGCGATGGAGCGATTTGTCCGCATTGTTCTGGGGCCGCAGCTGCATCGGATTCCTCACAGCATGAGATGGATACAGCCGCTCACCGCCATTGCGGTGGCTTTCGGGGTTGCATTCGTCTTGCCGCGTCTGCGCAGCATGAGGGAAGGTGCTGCCTTCGGGCAGAAAGAGCATGCCAGGTTCCTGGCGTCGATGGAGAGCAGCCTTGACGACTTCTACATCTTCGATGGCATCCCGGACGCTTCAGGCCAGATCGTCGATTTCCGCTTCAACTATATCAATCCGAATGCGGAGCGCCGGTTGAATATCAGGCGCGAGACACTTTTTGGGAAGATTCTTACAGAAGTTCGACCTTTCATGATCTCTTCCGGGCTCATCGAGAAGTACAGAGAGGTTGTTCGCACCGGCACGCCCTACACCGGTGAGGTCTTCATCGACGACGACAGGATCAAGGACACCTGGCTCAACATACAGGTGGTCAAGCTGGGGGATGGGATTGCCATCACCAGCCGCGACGTGACGGAGCGGAAACGCCTGGCAGATCACGTTCATTTTCTTGCTCACTACGACCAGCTCACCGGCCTGGCCAACCGCACGCTGCTGCAGGATCGTTTGCATCAGGCCCTTCTCCGCGCCCGGCGCTATCACCATAAGATCGCGCTCTTCGTGCTTGATGTCGATCACTTCAAACAGATCAACGACTCTCTCGGTCATGCTTACGGCGACGCTTTGCTGACTGCCGTTGGCGAGAGGCTGGTCTCGGTCGTGCGTGAGACGGATACGGTGGCACGCATGGGCGGCGATGAGTTCGTGATCGTCATGCCGGATTTCAAGAGCATCGAGGATGTTACGCGTTGCGGCTTGCTGATCGTGAAGAGCGCCGCAGAGCCGATCACTCTTGGGGATCGGCAGATCCGCATTACGGTCAGCGTCGGCGTCGCTACCTTTCCCGACTACGCGGATGAAGCCGGAGAGCTCTTCAAAAACGCTGATGCGGCGATGTATGTGGTTAAAGAGGCGGGCCGTGACGGGCTCCACGTCTTTGACGAGCACATGATGAAACAGGAGCAGGGCCCGAGGATGGGTTGATATTCTCGCTTCCCGCCGTGGAGGCTCTAGTGAGCACCGGCGGCTGTGGGAGCGGCATCCTTGCCGAGAGCCAGCCCGGGATTCTTGCTCATGCTGAGCAGATTGGCCATGATGCGGAAGGAGCCGGGAACTCCATCGGGCATCTGGCGGAAGAAGGCGTAGGAGAGATAGACATAGGCTCCCTTGCCGTAGCGGGCGTAGATCAGGCCACCCTTTTGCGGGTCCTGGCCGGCGTCGTGCGTTTCGGTGAGTGGGATATAGTGTGAGTCCCAGTCGTGCATGAAGCCGTGGCCTCGCTCCTCGACCCAGTGGTCGAAATCGGCAGTGGTGATCTTATTCGGCCAGTTGAGGACGGGATCGTTGGGGACGAGCAACTGGACCTTGTTGCCCTCTTCTACCACCTTCTCGGGATCGCTGGAGAGAGTAAGAGGGTAGGGGCCGTAGTTGTGGTCATATTCAGGGGTCTGATACTGGACGATCACGGTTCCGCCGTTATGCACGTATTCGAGCAGACGATTGTTGAAGGTCTTGAGCTCTGGCCGGGCGGCGTAGGCGCGGATTCCGAGAAGGATAGCGTCGAAGTGCGAAAGGTCGCCCGATGCGATCTCGCCCGGGGAGAGCATGGTCGGATGAATGCCGATGTTCTCGAGGGAAGTGGCAACGTCATCACCGGTTCCCATCACGTAGCCGATGCGGAGGTCAGGCGCGGTCTTCACATCGACGCCAGTGGTCTTATAGGTCGCCGGACGATAGTGCGGGTAGGGTCGCAGGCCAGGATAGCCGACGGTCTGGAATCCCTGGGTGAATTTTTCGCCATTGAACTCGGCGACGGCGGTGATGGTGTAGGGCTTGGTCTGGACGTGTTCAGGCTGAACCCGGAAGGTCAGGTTCTGATCCTCGCCCTCGCGCAGCGTGGCGAAGTCGGCGACCTCGGGCGTGGACTTCCAGCCGGCGGGAAGGTCGAGCCGCACGGTTCCCTTAGCCGGTCCTTTGACGCTGCTATGCAGCTCGACGTGCAGCTCAAGCGCGGAGCTGTCGAGGGCTACCACTCCGGCGTAGGGTGTCACCATAAGAGAGATGGCGGGGGCGATCAGAAGAGGCTCCATCACGGGGCCTTCGGCATTGAAGCGATGCACGGTCTGGACGACGCCGCTGAGCTTGATGGCAACATCGTGATAAGTAACCGTCGCGGTAGCAAGAAGGGGATAGGGTCGCGAGGGAAGATTGAGATAACGGGGATCGTTGATGTCGTAGTAGGACTGTTCGAGGTTGGGACGACTGAAGTACGGCTTGGTGAGATCGGCGGTGCGAGGGACGGTCACGTCGAAGGATTGATCGCGGGAGGCGCCTGCCGCGATCAATCCGGTGATGGAGCCCTTGGGCGCGATCGAGAAGCCAGTGCCTGCTCCGGGGACGACGTTGACCGCCGAGAGAACGACGGGCTCTTCGCCCTGATTGGCGAGGTGGACGGCCACCGAAACTTTGTCGCCGGGAACGACCGTCTGCGAGGTGGAAATCTGGGTCGAAGTATCGCCGAATGGCCCCATGCGGCCTCCGCCTGTTGCCCCTTCGGTCGTGTTCGCGAGAAGAGCCAGGCCGAGCGCCTGCTGGAGCGCGAGATTGAACTGCTGCTGCTTGATCGTGAGCTCATGCGCCATGTTGTAGCGAGCCTCAGCGGGCAGGTTGCTCTTTGCGACCTCCTCGAGCAGGGCATCCGTCTCGGCGAGGCCCTTGGCGAGAGTGGGCGCAACGGCTGTAGGGTTTGTCGCGTTATAAGTAGCAAGCGCCGATTCCACGGTCGAGTTGAGAGCGTTAAGCTTCTCGCGCCAGGACGCTTGCTCAGCCGAGGGAGCGTACGAGGCGATGCCCGCGAGCGTGATGTCGATATTGTCGAAGAAGGTCTTCTCGTGCGCGGAGGAGGTCACGCGCGAGGCATAGAGGTGATAAGGATTGGAGGTCGGGCGGGGAAGAGGAACGGCAATACCGCCGTTCTGCGTCTTCTGATTATTGAGGCCTTCGCGTGAGACCTGCATGTAGGAGGAGCCCAGCATGGGATTGTAGGTTCCGCTGGGAACCTCGAGCGTCGTCGAAGGAACGCCCTCGATCCACGTGTTGTCGACGTAGTTGCGGAAGCGCACGGGCTCCCAGTGGCCGGTGGCGTAGTCGTAGATGCCCTTGTCGGTGACGCGAGCGAAGGGAACGCGGGCGTACACCTTGAGGGGTGTCCAGGGGAGCAGGCCCGCCTTGATCTGGTCAGGGAAGACCTTGGGGTCGCCCGCCATCGCGTAGACGCGCTGCGCCATATATCCCGCGACCTGGTGATGGCCGTGGCCGTCGGAGACATTTCCGGCAAAGACGCTGGTGATGACCAGAGGACGTTGGATGCGGATGGCGCGAACGACGTCATAGAGCACGCGCTCTTCGCCCCAAGTTTTGAGGGCCTCCTCAATGGTCTTCGAAAAGCCGAAGTCGGCCACGCGCGTCCAGTATTGATGAACGCCATAGTAGTCGCCGGCGGCGAGCAGCTCCTGGGTGCGCAGTGTTCCCAGCTGATCCCAGTAGTCGGAGGTCATCACGTTCTGGCCGCCTTCGCCACGGTTCAGCGTGAGGAGGGTAGTATCGACGCCCTGGCCACGACTCTCGTAGGTGAGCATGCCCCCGTCTTCGTCGTCGGGGTGCGCTGTAACCATGGCCAGGGAGGCGCGGGTGTGGAGCTTCTGAAGAGTCTGCGAGAGCGCTGCCGAACCGCGATCGATGGGCAGCGGCCGCGCATAGGCGGACTGATAACGCGCCGGCTCCGGCTGCTGGGCCACCGCTGCTCCCTGGATGGAGAAGGAGAGCGTGAGAAGCGTGGCGATGGTTCCGTGGCGAAGATCAGATCTCATGAACGAGGGGCTCCTGGAGATGGGTCTTTCTAACTCTATTGTGCTGCAAATGGATCTCTTCTTCGATTCAGCGGGGCTGCGAGCGAGCTTTTTTCTTCATTGCTGGTAATGGATACCAGACGCCTTCAACTTTGTAAAGTTTATTAACAAATTTAGGATATGATGTCTCGGACACCAGAGCTCATGCGATTTCCTTCTATTTCAGCCAAGCCTCCCGATGCTGCTGCCGCGCAACCTTCGCGCCCCTCGCACCTTCGCGAGGTGAATGCGCGTGGATTATTGCGGCTGCTCCGGGAGCACAGCCCCTGCTCGAAGGCAGACCTGGTGCGACATTCGGGATTGAGCGCTCCGACGGTCTCAAGCGTGGTGACTTATCTGGAGTCGCTTGATCTGGTGGAGAAGCTGGGAGATGGAGAATCGAGCGGAGGCCGCCCTCCTGAGATGCTGCGCTTCAACGCCGAGCACGGCTATGTCGTTGGCGTCGACATCGGAGGAACACGTCTGCGGATGGTGCTGGCCGATCTGAATGGCCGCATCGTAACGCAGTGGGCGACGCAGTTTACCGAACGTCAGCGAACCCCGAAGGCCGTCTGCACGCTGATTCATGACGGCTTGAAGAGGATGTGCCAGGAAACCTCGATCTCTCCGAAGAAAGTTCTGCACATCACGGTCGGGGCTCCCGGCGTGACCAATGTGGATTCGGGGGTCGTCCTCTCCGCACCGAACCTGCGCGATTGGAACGAAGTTCCCCTGCGGGCAATGATCGAACGCGAGACCGGGGCTCCAGCAAAGATCGAAAACGATACCAATCTGGCCGCGGTGGGCGAATACTGGTGTGGATCGGCAACGGGCGTCGAGGACTTCATCTTCATCGCGCTCGGCACAGGAGTAGGCGCGGGGATCTTTCTACGCGGCCGGCTGCATCACGGCGCCCACTGGAGCGCGGGTGAGATCGGCTATGCCGCTGTCAGCGGACGATCGCGGCAGCCGCTGGAGGTTCACTCCAGCGGGCAGATGGAGCGCTCGATCGGTGGTTTTGGAATCGAGGTTGAGTGGCAGCGGCTGCTGGCCCGTGAGCGCCGCTCGAACCTGGGAGAGCTGGCGAAGCTGAGGGCGACCGAGATCTTCGATCTCGCGGTGGATGGCGATCGTCTTGCCGCCCAGATCGTGCAGTACGCCGCACAGGTTCTGGCCGAATGCATCGTTGAGATGTCCCTCACGCTCGATCCCGAGGTGGTAATCCTGGGGGGAGGCGTTGGCTCGCATCCGGAGCTTTGTAGAAGCACCGGGAAGCTGCTGGCGCGCAATGAGTTCGCCAAACCGCAGGTGCGGTCGAGCTCGCTGGGAACCCAGGCGCAGCTTCACGGTGCGATCTCCCTCAGTCTCGCAGCCACGGAAGCGCGTCTCCTGGACTAGCTCCTCAATCTTCGGTCAGTCAAAATTTTATTGACAAGCCAGAGATGTTTTACTACCGTTAGTGCACCTCACTACTTCCTAAATAGGTTTTAGTAAGTTTCATCCTGATCTCTTCGATGCAAGAACGGCAGTTTCGAGAAAACGGTTTCGTTCCAGACTGAAAAATACCCGTTTCCGGCGTTCCCGTTTCCGACGTTCCCCAGGAGGCACACCTTGTCGACTCAACGCAGTGTCCAAATCTCTTTTCGAGCTTCGATTCTGGGAGCCACGCTCTTCTTCGCGCTCCCAGCCATCGTCGCGACGCCTTCAGCGTGGGGTCAGTCACAGTCCATCAACGGCACCATCCGCGGCTCGATCACCGACGCCACCGGCGCTCCGATTTCCGAGGCTACGGTTATCGTGAAGAACTTGGATACCGGATATACGCGTCAGGTAACCGCCGAAGGGGATGGCCTTTATGTCGCACCCAATCTACCGACCGGCGTGTATTCGGTGGGCGCTGAAGGGCCGGGATTTGCACCGTTGACACAGAGCGGCATCCGTCTTGCCGCCGGCAGCGAGATCGTTATCGACGAACAGCTGAAGACCGGCTCGGTTGCGACCCAGATCGAAGTGACCGCGGACGCTCCCATCATCGAGCCGGCGAAGTTCGTGCTCGGTCGCACGATCACAGCGACCGAGACCCAGAACCTTCCACTGACCTCACGCAATCCCTACAACTTCGTTTTGTTCCAGCCCGGAGTCAGCGGACATCCGAATCCGGAGAACGGCATTCCGCGCACGGTCAACACCAACGGATTGGTGGATCGCATCAATTATCAGCTAGATGGCATGGTGGACACCGAGACGGACCGTTATGGTCTTCGCCTCTTCGCCATCTCCGACTCGTATACAGACGAGGTGCAGACGATCTCCAACAGCGCCGCTCCCGAGTTCGGGAACACTGCAGGCGTTACCTTCAACGTGATCACTCCGAAGGGGACCAACCAGTACCACGGCATGGCGCAGTACATCTGGCGGCCGAAGGCGGCGAGTTCCTGCCCCATCCTGCAGAACTGCGTGTCGGGAACGAAGGGATATGCGCCGAAGCCCGACCTGCATGTCGACGACTATGTGGGTCGTATCGGCGGTCCGATCAAGCGGGACAAACTCTTCTTCTTCGGTGCTTATGAAAAGCTGAAGCGCGCCAATCCGATGGCTGTCACAATAACTCCGGCCAACCAGGCTACGCTGATCAGCTCTGGCGTCAGCCCTTCGATCTTCAATACGGCGCCCAGCGTTCAAAGAGCGCAATGGGTCAACGTGCGCGGCGACTGGAACATCAACTCCAAGAATCAGGCCTTTGTCCGTTACAACTACTTCCGTAACAACTATCCCTTCAACACCAACGTAGGCGGCCTCTTTGCTCTCGATGCGGCTTCGGATTTCCTGGATCGCGCTCATATCATCGGAGCGCAACTGATTACGACCTTCACTCCGAACTTGTTGAATGAGTTTCGCGGATCGTGGCCGTATCGTAATCAGCATCACATCGCCGGACCTCAGACAGGCCCAGGGCCTATGATCACGATCTCGGGGATTGCGAACTTCGGTGGAACCAACGGTGCGGGAGACAAGTTCCAGGAGAAGATACCCTCCTTCAGCGACAACGTAACCCTGCTCCATGGAGCCCACGCCTTCAAGTTCGGCGTCGGCTTCCAAAAAAACCTGGACACGCAGCTAGCCGATATCTATACGCAATACACCTTTGCCTCGATTGCACAGTGGCAGAGGGCGATGACGGCTCCTGGTGGAAGCACGGACTACTCCACCGTGAAGTCCTCGATCGGACAACCTGGTGCGGCCTATCACTCGGTCTTCTTTGACCTCTTCGCGCAGGATACCTGGCAGTTTCGCAAGAACATTCTTCTCTCCTATGGCGTTCGCTATGATCAGTACCGTGCTCCCACGCCGCCTGCGGGGGAGCCGTTTATCTATACCCAGAAGTTCCGTACGCCGTTAGGCAACTTCGCTCCTAGATTTGGCATAGCGTACTCGCCCACCCCCACAACCGTTATTCGCCTGAATGCAGGCATCTTCTACGAAGCCACCCCCACGAACAGCTGGTATCAACCACTTTTCAACAACGGGGCCGGAACAGGCTCATTTATCGCTACGCTCCAGGGCAACACCAGTTGCTCTCCCAGGTTTCCAAACACGCCACAACAGGTTCCTGCGGATTGCGTACCCCGTCAGGACATCTTTGCGCTGACGCCCAACTTCAAAAACGAGTATGTGTGGAACGCCAATCTTCAAGTGCAGCAGCAACTCGCGAAAGGCGATTCGCTCACGCTGGGCTATATCATGACCAATGGAAGGAATATGCAATTCCTTCGCAATATGAACCTGATCAACCCGATCGGGACACTGGCAGATGGACGTCCGATCTTTGGTCCCGCTGGTCCGAACACGCGACTCTATCAGACAGCCAACGGTATGCCAGGGGGTACGCCGATCAACAATATTACGCTGATCGATATTGGCTCCAACTCTTCGTACAACGCAATGACGGTAGGCTACGAACATCGCATGACAGCCGGGTTGACTTTCAATGGCAACTACACCTGGTCGCACGCGATCAACGACACGCCGGAAGCCAACACCTACGAGTTCTCGACTCCGATTGAGGATCCGACCAACCCCAAGCGCGACCGTGGCAACAGCAGCATCAACCGGCCAAACTCGTTTACGGCAAGCGTGGTCTACGCGCCCACGGCGCACTTCGAAAACCGGATCGCCACGACACTCGCCAATGGAAACAATCTTGCGGTGTTGGCTAACCTTTCCACCGGCGATCAGCAGACCATTACAGTCAGCCCATCTCTGAACGGCGATTCTACCGCGACCAGCCGCCCGTTGTTCGTGGGCCGCAATACCCTGCGAACCCCGAATATCTACCAGTACGACCTCCGCTACACCCGTGCCTTTGGGACCTATTTTGAGAGAGTGAAGCCCCAGCTATTGATTGAAGCGAACAATCTGCTGAACCGCTCCAATGTGACTACGATCAACACGCTGGCGACCGTCTCTACGAATGCGGCTGTGGCTCCCGTAGGAACCATCCTCACGCAACCGACGCTGGCTCCGACGAGCTCGGTGCTGGAGGCACGAATTCTTCAGTTCGGTCTCAAGATTGAGTTCTAGACTGATACTGAAGGAACCGATGAAAGAATTGACGAATAAAGATAGGCCGGTGTTTCCGGCGCCGGTCTATCGCGATACCGTGCTGGCTCCCGTCTTTGCGGATGCAAAGCGATACTTTCTGAAGCCTCTGCTGGAGATCGAGTATGCTCACACGCTCATGCTTGCGCGCCAGGGCATCATGCCGGAAGCCGAAGCGGCGGCCTGCCTTCGCGCGCTCGATGGATTAGACCGCGAGGAGATTCGCGCGGCCAGATACGACGGAACCTTTGAGGACCTCTTCTTCTACATCGAGAAACAGCTTGCTGCTGTGTGCGGCGAAGAGATTGCGGGAAAGATGCATACGGCTCGCAGCCGGAATGACATCGACCTCACGATGTATCGCATGGTCTTGCGCGGAAGACTGATGCAGATCTTCGAGGCGTTGTTGAAGCTCCGGAGTCTGCTGGTTGAGCTGGCCTGGGAGCATCGATCGGCGTTGATGCCGGCCTATACGCATAACCAGCCCGCGCAACCGACCACGCTCGGCCACTACCTGATGGCCTACATCGAGGTGCTGGAGCGAGACGCGGAGCGCGTCCGTGAAAGCTACGCCCGCGTGAATCGTAATCCGCTGGGAGCCTGCGCGATTACAACAACCGGCTTCCCGATCGACCGAAGCTTTACGGAGAGGATGCTGGGCTTCGATGGCTTGCAGGTGAACTCCTATGGGGCGATTGCGGCGGTCGACTATCTCGTCGAGAGCTGCGGCGTGCTGGCCACAGCGATGCTCAGCCTGGGAAGATTTGCGCAGGACCTTCTGCTGTGGAGCACAGTGGAGTTCGGCTATCTGAGGCTCAGCGACGCCTATGTACAGATCTCGAGCATCATGCCGCAGAAGCGCAATCCCGTGCCGCTCGAGCACGTTCGCGTTCTGGCCAGCCGAGCCCTCGTTGAGGCCCAGGGCGTAGCGGGAAGTCTCCACAACACTCCCTTCGCCGACATGAACGACGCCGAGGACGACCTGCAGCCGCTCGTTTACACGGCCTTCGATGATGCTGAGCGAAGCCTTCACCTGTTCACGGGCGCGCTCGAAGAGGCCGAGTTCAACACCGCGAAGATGGCAGCGGCTGCGAATGATAACTTTCTTCCCGTCACCGAACTGGCCGACACCCTTGTGCGCGAAACCGGAATCAGTTTTCATGCGGCCCATGCCATCGTGAGTCAAGCTGTGAAGGAGCTGCGCGGTCTCTACGACGCAGATGCGATGACGAATCTCGTGGAGCGTGAGTTGGAAGGCAAGCACGTCTTATCGCGCGAGAAGATTCGCGGAGCCTTGAGCGCGCAGAACTTCGTTGCGATACGCCGAATTCCAGGCGGTCCTGCTGCCGAGGCTCTGGAGCCGGAGATTCTCCGCGCCCGCGAGCTTGTATCCATAGATGAGGCCTGGCTCGGACAGGGAAGACACAGGCTTGCTGTGGCTCACGAGGGGATGCGGGCCGAGTGCGATGGGTTGATCGGGCGGGTCGATGGACGCTAGCCGCAGCCCGCAGATCGCGCCCGGTGACTCGAAGGTCGTCGAGCTGCAGCGCGGGCTCTCGACCTCTTCCGCGCTCGGGCTGAACGTGATCGGGATGGTTGGCGTTGGGCCCTTCGTCACGCTTTCGCTGATCGTCGCCGCCATGGGTGGACCACAGGCGATGCTGGGCTGGGTGCTGGGTGCAGCGCTCTCCCTCTGCGATGGCATGGTTTGGAGCGAACTGGGAACGACCTATCCGGAGGCGGGCGGCTCTTACGCTTATCTGAAGCATCTTTATGGGGAACGAGGCCTGGGCCGCGTCTTCTCGTTTCTCTACGCATGGCAGATTTTGTTCAGCTCACCGCTGTCGATTGCTTCGGGATGTATTGGATTTTCGCAGTACATCTCCTATTTTCTTCCGAGTTCGGTTCACCCTTTCCTTTCCGCAAGGTTCCTGGGCATCCCGATCGTCCTCAGCGGACAGACGCTGATCGCGATGGGGGCCTGCGCGCTCGCTCTCGCTGTTCTTTACCGCAGCATCGTCGCGATCGACAAGATCATCCGCTGGCTCGGCATCGCCGTGGTGCTGACGCTGGTCTTCATTATCTTTGCCGGCTTCACTCACTTCGATCCGAAGATCGCCTTCGACTTTCCTGCCGGGGCTTTTCACCTGAACAGCGCCTTCTTCATGGGACTGGGAGCTGGCCTGCTCGTCGCCGCCTACGACTATGGCGGGTATTACAGCGTCTGTTTCATGGGAGCGGAGGTTCGGGATCCACAGCGGACGATCCCACGCGCGGTGCTGGGCTCGGTGGTGATCGTGGGAACGCTCTACCTGCTGATGAACATCAGCGTTCTTGGCGTGTTGCCCTGGCAGGAGATGATGCATGAGACCGGCAGCCATGCGCGCATGTTCACCATGGCGGTCTTCATGGAGCGGCTGTACGGACATGCGGCTGCGAGCGTGATCGTCGTGCTGATCTCTGTGGCCGCACTCTGCTCCGTCTTAGCTCTGCTGCTGGGGCAATCGCGAATCCCGTTCGCGGCAGCGCGGGACGGCAACTTTCCCAGCTGGTTCGGCGCGATTCATCCCCGGCTGCGAATGCCACACCACTCGCTGCTGACGCTCGGCGCGATGACGATGGTCTGCTGCATCTTTCGGCTTCAGGAGGTCATCACAGCTCTCGTTGTGATCCGCATCCTCTTCCAGTTTTTGTTGCAGGGAGTTGCCGTGCTGCTGCCGAAGCACCGCCGCGAGCGTCGGGAACGCGGCTTCCGGATGCCGCTCTATCCGCTTCCCGCCCTGCTTGCGCTTGCGGGCTTCCTGTTCATCCTCTTTTCGCGGACCAACTTTGTTCGCGAGATCAGGACAGCTGGTGTGATCCTGCTCGCAGGACTGGCGGTCTTCGCCGTTCGCTGGCTCAACGGGAGCCGCCGACCCCGGACTGAGATCTGATCCTTGCCGAACTATTTC
>Ga0193742_1001429_pt1 | contig 14354 bp, 11 predicted proteins | sample L2c1metaG_FD_165511 | JGI IMG/M metagenome (GOLD analysis project Ga0193742, IMG submission 165511) | Soil microbial communities from a riparian zone of the East river system, Colorado, United States - L2c1 | ecosystem: Environmental > Terrestrial > Soil > Riparian zone | place: USA: East River... | reverse complement strand
ACGCCTGGGCGCAGTATGACGTTGGCGGCGACCAGCATCACCGCGCTGGCGGCCACCGAGATCCAGGCGACCATCTCGGGAGCGCGGCGGCGCCGGGCCAGGGACAGCGAGACGACAACCAGCCCGACCACTGTCCACGGCTCCAGGTTGGCAGACGGCCCCAGCGTCACGAAGGCGCTCAACGCGGCGGCCGCGCTCACCGCGACGGCGTCGAATACCCGGTCGCGGTTCGTCGCACGGCTGGTGGGAGCCACTACGCCACCGTAGTCGATCTTTCCGCAGGACTCCGGCGCACGGCGGTCCGTGCCTGCCAGGCGGCGACCAGACACCAGAGGGCATAACCACACATCATGAACCTGTTCGGGTAGCCGATCACGGTGTCCCACTGCCGGTCGGTCAGCGCGGAGAAGAGCGCGGGCCCGGCGAAGAAGAACGAGAAGAAGCCTGCCCACACCAGAATGGTCATCGCGAACAGGCGACAGGTGCGCCGCAGGCTTATCGCCAGGAGCACCGCCGCGACCGGGAACACCGGAACCACCAGCACGAAACCGACAGCGTGCCGGACACCCAACGCGAACGTTCCCGCCACGACGAGGCCCGCTGCGACCACGCGAAGAAGCAGCACGCCAACCCGCCCGCCGGGGGTACGGACGTTCGGCGACATCGCCACACTCAGCGCAAGCACGCCAGCCGCGAACGAGAAGAAAGCGAGTCGCATCACCCAGCCGTGGTGGCCGATTTCGTAGGTACTGATCAGTTCCCGGGATGGATCGAGCTCGGGCTCGAGCACATGCAGAATGGTGAGCAGGACGGGGAAGGCGGCAACACACACCAGGCTCAGCAACGTTGCCCGGGTGAGTCTCGTCGATTGTGCGGTCACCGTTCCAGTCAAGGAAATTCCGGCGTGCTCGAACAGCGTGAAACGGTGGAAAGTAGGGCGACCAAGGTCGGGAGTTGCGTACTACTTTCGTAGGTCGTTCGTTTTGCGAACGGCGGTTGGCCACGAGTTGACAGCCGTCGGGCCCGTGGCCGGCACCACAGGCCCGACTGGCTCGCCGCGGACAGCCTCATCCGGCTTTGAGGACGCCCAACAGCTGGTCGCCGAAGTCCTTGGCGTGGCTGAGATAGCCGGTGTGGCCACCCGGAAGGTCGGTGATGGTCGTTCCTGTCCGGTCGGCAAGGACGGTGGCCGTCAGATTCGCGATCTGTCCGCTTGACGCCGATCCTCGGGCGATCACCGTTGTGGTCGCACGCGTGCGCACTGCGGGGATATCCGGCGCGTAGTCGATGAACGGCAGCATCTCGTGTTCCAAGAAGAAGCCGATGTTCGCGGAGAATCGGCGCCCGGCATCGGGATCGGCTTGGGTGTCGGGCTCGGTTCCGGAAGCGCTGTCCAGGCCGGTGATGGCGATGAACTCGCGGATGCCTTGCTGCGCGCCGTCGCGGCGGTATGTGTCGTAGGCAGCCTGGAACTGAGCGCGGCGCTGCGCGGCGTCGGGCAACAACGTCACGACAGGGGGCTCATGGACGATCACTGTGCGAACCCGGTCAGGTGCGCGGGTGACAAGCTCGAGCGCGATGATGGCACCACCGCTGCTGCCGAACACATACGCAGGCTCCGGCCCGATCGCCGCAATCACCCGGCGCGCGTCGTCGGCCTGCTCGGACACCCGCAACCCGGTCGCCGGGCCGGTGAGTTTGCTTCGGGAGTTACCGCGTCGGTCGTAGGTCACCACGCGGTAATGCTCGGCAAGCGCGGGCGCGACGCCGCTGTAGAAACTCGCGTCGCCGAGCCCTCCGGGAATCATCAACAAAGTGGGGCCAGCGCCCCACACCTCGTAATACAGCTCCGCTCCGGGGACTGACAAAGTGCCGCTCTGTGGCGTCGGCTTGTTGGGTTCCGTCGGGCTCTTGGGAAGCGAACTGTCGGTGGTCACCGTCTCGCCATCCGCGCACCCGGTGACCAGCACAAGGCCGGCGGCGAACGATCCGAGCAGCACTGATCGCCTGCTGGGCGTGATTTCTCTGGTCATGAAACACAATCGAAGTCGACACGAAATTCCGGTGGAAGCCCGCAAAGTCGGTGAACCAGCCAGGGAAAGCCGCCATCGGCCTGGTGCAGGTACTACTTTCGTAGGGTCCTTACGCACCGATGGTCATGCTTGCCAGGTTGGTGCGTTCAAAGCCGTCCGACTGAAGATCCGCTTTCCCACATGGCACGCCTCAGCCAACAGCGGTGAACAGCGAGTGCAAACCCACAATCGCTGGGGTTCCAGCCGCAGTGTCAAGGTCGGCCCGCATCTTCCCGGCCGGAGTGTCGAACCTGTGGTCGCAGGAGATGGCCATGACGTAGTTCAGACCGGCCTGCTCGCACCAGCTCCGCAGGCCAGGGTTGTCTCCGTAGGCTTCGTCGGCGGTGAACCACTCGACGTCAGCACGGGCGCCGAGCAGCCGTTCCAGCATCCGGTGGGCGAGTTCGGGTTTGGTCGCGAACTCCACGGTGTCGTCGAACCCGGCCTCGCGGCAGCGTTCCCGGTCCTCGGGCCAGGACGCCGGGACACACAGCTCACGGTCGATCAACGCGCGTCCCTTGGCCGACACGTAGGTCAGGACACGACGAGCTGGCAGTCCCCGATCCGTCCGGCGGTGCCGGAGTACTGCCGCTGCACCCCGGTCCTTTGCGCGGTGTGGACACTCGGTTAGCGACTTCTGCGGCGTAGCTGGGGCGGGTGTTGCCTGCGTCCTGTGTCCAGCGCGTCGCTCGGTCGATGCTGATACCGAGGAGTCCACTGATGACGGCGGCTGGCATTTCGGCTGCCAGTTCGATCAAAGCGCTGTTGCGGCCGATGGTGGCTGGGATTCCGAGCCCGGCGAGCCGACGAAGAAGCACTTTCGGCGAGAGTGGTTGGCCTCTCCGGGAACCCGGAAATAGCCAAGCGCCGGGGCCTCCTACCGTGTTGTCCGGCAGGCCAGCGATCAGATTGCTGATGAGATCGGCGAACGTTGACGGAACGGCAATCGGTTGGCCACCAAGAAGGATCTCAACGCCGTGGTCGGTGTGTGTGACTTGATTCGTAGTGAGCCGGGTGATCTTGGTGACGCGCTGGGCGTAGAGCAGGACGAGTAGCCCTGCGACGCGGTCCGTGAGAGCGACGGTGTCCTCCGCCAGAAGCCGGCGCGCAAGGGCCCACCGCCGATCGTGATCGCTGAACACCTCTCGGGTGGGTTCGTTCTTGAACCGGGGTATCTCGATGCTGCGGGCGTGGCCGCCCCGAACCGCCCAGGACACGAATCCCCGAGCTCGGGAAAAGGTATCGCGGGTGAGCCATTCGTCGATATCGTCCTGGGTGCAGGCGGTCAGGTTCTTGCCGCGTGCCCGTAGCCAGTTCAGAAGGTGCGCGGAGGCAGTGAGAGTGTTGCAGGCGTAGGTAACTTGGTCCTGCGTTAGCGGTCGGCGATCCGCGTTCGCGCGCAGATATCGCAGTCGATGCCATGTGGCGAAGCTGTGCAAGATCTTGCGGTCGTCCGGGTTTTCGACCCGAACGACCCGCCGTTCGATGGATCGCTCCGCACTGATCAAGAGCTCGTCGCGCGTCGACAGGACGCCGCAGTCAATCAGGACTGTCCGTAGGTGCTCGGCGTCGGCTTGCGGGGCCAGTGTGTCCAGGAGCGTATGCGTTACTGGACCGGTCGCCTCGGCCAGAGCGGTCAGCACCCGCTGCTTGGAGGCCCGGGCCATCCAGTTCAGACCGGTACGTGGGTTGGTCGCAGCCAGCGCGGCCACAACGGGTTCCAGCTCCAGACGCATCGCGCCGTTGCTTGGGGTGAGGGATTTGCGGAGCACTTGGTGCCAGGAGCAGGCCGCGCAGAGGCCGTGGTGGTGAAGACGTTCCACGGTGCCGCAGCGCTGGCATGTTCGGTGTGATGTGCTGTCCTGTTTGTAGCAGGTTTGGCACAGGGCTCCTTTTTCCGTGTGGGCACGGATGGGCCTGCGGCGTCGGCAGTGGGCGCAGGTGTCGGTGGTGCTGCACTCTTTGCACAGAGGTTGGGCCGTATCGGTGCGGCGAGAGACGACGCGGTCGCGTCCGCAGCCGGAGCAGGACTCGGTGCGGAGCTTGTCGGAGCAGTTCTTGCAGCGCGGCGCCTCGCTGTTCGCATACAAGCACGGTTTGCGTTTTCCGCATCCTGAGCAGATCGCTGACGGAGGTGTGCAGCAGGCTTGGCACAACACGAGATCGCCATCGCGGCGAGCGGCGATGCGCAGGCGACCGCATCCACTGCACGGCTCGAGAAGGGTCGGCTCGGTGCGGCAGCATGCGGCACATAGTCCCTCGCCCTCGCTGGTTCGCCGATCGATCTTTCCGACCTTTCCGCAACGGGCACAGGGTTTGGCGTGAGCCGCGTCCCAGCAACACTTGCAGCAGCGCAGTCCGTCACGGCCGCGTGACAACGTGACGATCCTGGCGCAGAACGGGCAGGCCGGGGCCACGACGCCGGCGACGTGACGGGCGAGCAGCCCTTCGATGAGCTTGACGACGACTGGGGAGCCCTGCGCCCCCGCCCCGGTGAGCAGGTCCGGCCCGGCATCGAGCTGTTCGGCCAGTGGGGCTCGCCGCCCCTGCTGGGGTACCACTTCGGCGATCAGAGCGGCCAGCTCAGTGCGGTCGGCCTGGGGATCGAGCTTGGCGATGGCGTCGATGATGGCGCTCGTAGGATCTACCACGAGAGCAGAGGACTGCGATGTGGACGCGGCGGAGACTGTCATCGGTCGGTGATCCTTGCCCGCTTGGGCCGGAAGTCGCCTACGCCAGGCGTAGATCCGCTGGACGGCGATGTGGTCTCGCCGACTGCCTTCTGCTTCCGTTTGGCCGGTGTGGCGACGGGTTCGATCAGGTCGTCCATCCGGCAGTCCAGAATGTCCATCAGCGCGACCAGGACCCTCAGATTCAACCGTTCAGGCTTCTCGGTGACCAGCCGCCAGATCTGTGTCGGCGACAGCGGGACATCCCGCTCAGCCAACAGCGGACGGATGTCGGTGGTGTTGAACATGCCCCGGTTGGCCATGACTTCCCGCAGGTTCCACGTGTAGTCGAGCTTGGCTGTCATCCCAGCTCCTCCTCGTCAGACTGCAGCCCGCGGTCCAGATGCTTGCGAAGCATGGTGTTCATGAAATCGCCGCTAACATTGGTGTAGATCGCCGTCGTGCTGGCAAATCGGTGTCCTACCTGTTCCTGAACGAACTTCGGGTCGGTTCCGTCCTCCACCAGATGCGTAACATGGCTGTGGCGCAGGCAATGCGGCGTTAGATCCGAATCCATGCCGAGCGCGTCCCGGTACGTAGCGAAGCGTTCCTCGATCTCCCGAGGCCGTAACCGTCCGCCCCGTTCGGTGACCCACATCGCCGGATGGTCCTCGAAGCCGAACCGGGGCCTGACGTTGACCAGGTAATCTTCGACCGCTTCGGCGGCCCAGGGCATGACGGTGGCGACCATCCGCCGCTTCGGTGGAGACCCTCGGGAACGTTTCCCGTAGCGGACGTGCAGCATGCCGAGCTTGCCCAGTTCGGGTGCTTTCGGGTTGCGATACCAGTCGGACCGATCCAGTTTGCTGGTCTCGTTACAGCGCAAGCCCCACGCGTAGATGACCTTGAGCACGGTGGCATCGCGGTAGGCGGTCAGCGCCCCTTTTCGTTTGAGTCGAATCGCCCGCTCGACCTGTTCGTCGGCGTAATCGAACAGAGCCTGGCATTCCTCGCGGCTGAGCGGACGACGTCCGGGGCGTCCCTCGTACTCCGCCAGATGGGCAGTGGTGTTCCATTCATGGCAGATCTGCACCGGATGCGTGGAGAATCGGGTCTCGCACTCCTCGTTCCAGCGGTAGTACGGCGACGTGATGTAGTCGCAGAACAGCCGGATCGACCCCTGGTAGTTGAGGATCGTGGACTTCTCCAGCCGCCGCTCACCGACTAGGTGTGCCATCCACTCGTCCATGTGGGACGCGGTCCACTGCCAGGGATACTCGTTGGTGAACTCGACCAGCCTGCGCACTCGGTTCTGGCGAGCGTCGACTGTGGCCTGCAGTAGTCGCCGTCCACCGCGCTGCTGCTTCTCCCACCCAGCAAGCATTGCTTCTAGGACCGCATCCTCGGCATGCAACAGAGTCGCGCCATCTTGCAGCTCCAGTCGCGCTGATCCTGGCTGCTCACCGTCTCGCATGTCCACCGGCTTCCCTTCCATTCACTGAAAGGATCTTTCATCAAACGGAAGAAGTTGGGCAAGTCCCCAGTTCGGGTGGTTCAATAGGACGGTCGATGACGCGAGGGGGCATCTCCGATCGTCAGGGAAATAGCCACAAAGTCCTTGCAGTAGATGCAATTCCGCGCAGAGTATTGGCGTAGCAAACTGATGCGCACACGCCAGCTGACGGGCAGACCTTCACATTCCTGCCGTCCGGCAGCCGAGCCGCCAACGCAGGCAACGACCAGTTGTAGATCCGCAGAGCGCGTAACCGGCGATTCTGGCGTAGAAGCATGTGTCCTCCCCGAGACGTCGAGGGAGGACACTTCGACCGTACACGAAATCCTTGTGGCCAGGAGCAGTTCACTCCTGGCGGCGACGGGGCAGGCGGATGGGAACGAACGGACCACGCGAAGTCGTGCCTACACCGGTGCCTTCTACTGCGTGCTTGTCTTGGAGTGCCAACCACCATTGCGCACGACGACCTCGTGACCTGTGAGCGGATGCCGTGCGCGGCCGACAGCCACTGCCAGGCTTCGCGGGCCGCTAGTCGGGCACGTCTCTGCTGGCGCCACGCGTCAATCACCCACCCAGTGACCTACTATGACGTTAGTCCTTTTCGGATTCTGGGATGAATTCTGCATGCTTGCGTTGGAGGTAGGCCCTGCTTGTCTTGTCGGTGGAAACGAGATCGAGTGCCTGTCTGAAGGCGTCGAGGCGTCGGTCAGCGCGGTCGAGGAGTTGGCTCCCAGGTGATGACCCACAGGCGGTACTGCGGAGTCGTGGTGGCGAGGCCGAGGTGGTTGGGGTCGTTGCATAGGTTGCGTACGGCGTCGTCCATGTCGGTGGCGATGAGCCAGAAGTCCCAGTCGTTGGAGGTGCCGGCTACCTCTGGGTGGCCGGTGATCGCGGTCGCGTAGTTGTTGAGCTGGCCGTACTCGACCATCGTGACGCGCATCGGGCGCTTGAGTTCAACTACCAGATGTCGGTTGCGTTCGCTCTCAGGGAGATGCCGGTAGAACACCATGTCCACGCGCCCCTGCTTACCGGATGGCAGCCTCACGGGCGTAGGCGCGAACTCGATGCCTTCCGACTTCATGACGACGTCCTTGACGACCCGCGTCAACCCGGATTCGGACAGCGCGAAGCTCCACTCGTCGCCGAAGATCCACGGTTCGTTGACGAGCATCGGGTGCAGTTGGTCGACCTCACGGAACATCTTGCGGCACTCATCGGCGTACAGAAGGCGCCGTAGGCCGGTGATGAAGTCGGCGCGGTCGGCGACAGTCTGCGCTGACCGGATGATCGATCCGAAGGTGGTCCGTTCCAGGAGATCGACCATGACGTCTTGCTCGCCGTCGGACAGCGTGAGCACCTTGGACACAATCCGGCGGATCTTGGTGGGTTCTGAGCTGGTGGCTTCCTGGAGAAGGCGAAGCGATAGCTCTTTCTGCTGAGGGTCTTTGCCGATCGACCACGCTGAGCAGGCCGCGAGCTTCGTAGCGTTGCCGCCAGTCCTTGATGGTGTGGGCACTCACCTGCCGACCGTCCGCCCGCAACTCGGCGGCTTTCGCGGCCTTTCGCGCGGTCAGCGAATGGCGGGCGGGATCGAACTCCGGGATCGGTGCCCCGTCCAGCAGTAGCGCGTTCGACGACAGCGACCGCTGGATGCCCTGTCCATCCTCATGTATGGCGCCTCCTGTCCTACGCTCCAAGTCATGCTCGACTACCGTGGGTGCGCGTGAGGATCGAAGAGCTCGCCGACGGGACCATGCACACCGCGGAGATCATCGAGAAGCCGGCGGCCGAGCCGACAGTGGTGCTGATGGATGGCGTGGTGGCGAAGGTCGTGGTCGGCGACGAGGAGTACGTCGCGGTCGTGCTCCAGCGGCGCACCCGGCTCGTCGACGTAGCGGCCAATATCGGGCTGTTCCGGATGCTCCTCGTGCGTCCGCCGGTGGTGGCCGGTGCGGTCGTGGTCGACGGGACGCGGGTGACCGGGTTCGTGCCGAGGGACCGGCTCATCGAGGGGCTCGTGGTCGGTGCCGGGCTGCGGACCGGCGAATCTGCGGGGTTATCTGACCCGTTGCTGTACGGCGATCCGGTGCCGGTCTGCGGTGCGGTGCGGATCCGATGCAGGACCTGTGGCGTTATCGGCGCCTACGACTTTTACCTGCCTGGTGAGTTGGTCCAGTGCACTGGCACTCCCGGCCACCAGTTGGACGTCGAGCTGTGACGGGCCTGTTCGATTCGGCGAACGGTGTGCTGGGCCGCAGGCTGTTCACCACGACGTGGGTGCCGGTGGTCGGGTTCGGGGCTCTGGTAGGTGTGCTGGTGCTGTCGGCGACCGGGTGGGCCGGGGCGCAGCGTGCATGGACCGGCTTGTCCGGCGATCTCCGGGCGCTCGCGATCACCTTGTTCATAGTGGCGACGGTCGTGTTGGCACAATTGCTCGATATCGCTCGCCCGGGGCTGATCCGGTTGTACGAGGGTTACGGGGTCGCGCAGCCCTTCGCTGAGTGGCGCAAGAAGCGGCTCGACGACAAGTCGCTGCGCGACTTGCGGCCATGGGCGCTGCCGACCAAGGACGCAATGATGCCAACCCGGTTCGGCAACATCATCCGCGCCGCCGAGCAACAGGCCAGGCGGTACGGGATGGATGCTGCGACGGCGTGGCCGAGGCTGTACGTGACGCTGCCGGAGGCGTTCACCAACCACTTCTCGACGGCCGCATCGGCAGTGGACCTGACCGTCACGATCAGCTTCCTCGGCGTGATGTTCGCGGTCGGCGGCGGCGTGTTCGCTCTAGCCTTGCTGCCGTGGTACGCGTTCGTGGGGTGTGTCGCCGGCGGCGCGCTGGTCGGGTGGCTCGGGTATTGCGCTGCGGTGCGGGCCGCCTTCGGCTACGGCGAGCTGGTCCGTGCGGCCTTTGACGTGCACCGCTGGCTGCTGCTGGATGCGATGGGCCTGGCCCGGCCGACCAGCATCGGCGCGGAGCGGGAGCAGTGGCGGCAGCTGCATCAGCTGTGGCAGCGTGGCGTGCCTGACGCCGAGCAGGACCACCTTCTCGGATTCCCGAAGGACAAGGGAGTGCCCGGTAAGTGATCTAGCTGTGGGTCTGGTTTGATCTTGGGCCGTGATGTGCCGGGGTAAGGTCACGGAATGGGACGTGGGCGCGGATTGAGCTCTGCTGACGGCGGGCAGGACACGCTGTGGCGTGATCACCGTCAATTACTCAAGGGGATCTTGTGGACGCTGCGTACGGGTGCGCTGTGACGGGATCTGCCCGAATGCTGCGGACAGTGGAAAACCGCGCATAAACGTCTGCGGTTGTGGACCTAGGCGCCGAGCACGAAGAACCATGCCCAATGGTCCGGCGCGGCGAACGGGCGCACGTCGTATGCCGGTCCGTCCACTTCGGACAAAACCAGGTGCCGGCGCTCCTGCCACGCCTGCAGTGCCTCGAGGTTGCCGGCCTGAGCGTGCGCGTTGGCGATGACCTTTGCGGCTAGCGGCGAGGGGTTGGCGTCGGCCCAGCCGATCATGTCACGGGCGGTCGCGGTGCGCAGCCGTTCCTGTACTGTGGCTAGCACCGTGCCCATCCGCACAGGCGCGGCCGTCGCGGCGAGCTCCTCGTGCAGCCAGGTCAGCAGCAACGCCGACGCGAAGTCGTTCACCTGCCGCAAGGTCACGATGGTCGCAGCGGCGCCGGCGGCGAGTAGCGCCCGACCGAGGCCAGCCAGTTCGTCACCGGGATCGATGCGGTGTGCGCCGCTCTCGCACGCGCCGAGTAACACGACCGCGCCCGTCCAGTCCATGGTGGACAATCGGTGCGGGGTGACCAGGTCGATACCGCCATTTGTGCGTGCCAGCAACAACCCGCTGCGGTCCGGCCTGCGCTCATTGAAGGTGGCATGGCAGGCCAGATGCACGACGGGAGTCCGCGCCGCGGCAAGGCTCCGTGCGAGCCAGTCGGCAGTGACGTCGGTGTGGCATCGCACGCCGTGCGTAGCCGCGACCAGGGCCCCCTCCATCCGGGCGAACGGCAGGTCGCCGAGCGGATCCGCACCGACGATCACATCGCCCGGCCTCCAACTCGGCGTGGCATAGCGCAGCAAGGAGGCACTCGGAAGCAAGTGGGTGCCGGGCCGCGGGCGTGCCTGTGCGGTGAGGTGCAGTGGCAGGTGGTGGAGTTGCTTGTGCGGCACCACATACAGCGGCCGTCCGGCGGCGATCTGGTCCAGCCAGTCGACTATCGTCAGGTACCCGGGGTGCGTCAGCACGTCGACCGGTTTCGCCACCTGTGCCGGGGTGACGTCCAATGTGGACACCGTCAGGCGGTCGCCGTCGGCGACGAACCCGTGGACGGCATGCGTGCCGACGAACAGCTCGACCAGGATCGCGTCGCCGAGATAGGCGGGCAGCTCGGCTGCCGTGATCGGCTCGGCGAGCCGGTGCGCACGCAGCCGCGGGTTCGTCTGCCACCTGGCGCGCAGTTCGGCCCTGAGTACCTTGGCACGCTCGCCTTCATCCACGCGTTGAGTGACGTTCAGGAGTTCCTGCCAGAGCGCGGCTTCCTCCGGGTCCTCGTCATCGGGCGGCGTGACTCGCAACGCGTCGAGCAGGGAGCGGGACTTGATCCGCTCCAGCGCATCGAACGCCTCGGCAACGCGACCGAGATGCAGCGCGACCTCCGCCAATCTGGCGTACGGCGGCAGCCCGGACCGGGTATACAAGTTGGAATGTTCGGTCTCGCCCTTGTCACGCCTTATCTCCTCGTACGCGGCGCACGCGTCCCGCAGGTAGGTAAGGGTTTCCTCGGTAAACACACCGTCCTCGAACCGACGCGCGCCCAGAGTTTGGCTCGCGAGATACCGCTCCTGCACGTTCGAAGTCCCGTCCCGCACTCGTTCGAGGGCAGCGGTCAACTCACCTTCCCGGTCTGGGTCGTCGAACAGTTTGAGGAGGGCCTTTTCGTCTTTGAGCCCCGGGTCGTTCGCCGCGGCCGCCTCGTCGGCGAAGTCGCCGTACCGTGCTGCCAGCTCGTCCGCGCCGTACGCGACACAGACCTGTTCGAGCATGTCGTTGATCTTTGCAAAGCACGCCCCGGCGACGGCTTCGCCGGCGAACGGCAACAAGACGAGGGCCCGCGTGAGCCGGGTTAGCTGTTGCGAGTCCGTTGGTTCGGTGTAGGCGCAGCGGGAGTACAGTGCGCTCACCTCGCCGACGGCGTCGCCTACATTCGCGAACAGCGCGGCGGAGAAGTCAAGAAACTCGACACTGCGCTGGTAATCGCCTCTGAGGCTTTCGAGGTGGCTGCGCGCGAACCAGATCTGCGGCAAGTCGTGAATGAAACCGAGCTCGCGCTGTGCTTCTTCAGCCCCACGGAACTGTGCCTCGGCGTCTGCAATCCGCTGCTGTTGCAGCAATGCCAGGCCAGCACTGAGCCGCTGGTGGATGGCGGTGCGCAACTCGACGACCCGCTCCTCGGGCACCCGCTGCCGCAGCTCGGCCTCGATGCCCTGCCACCGCTCAGGAAACGACTCGTAGAAACCGGTGTCAAGGTTTTCGTGCAGCGCAACCATCAGCTCATGAGCCCGCACGAAGGCCCGTGTGCGTTCCGTCTCGCTCACCTGGGCTAGCTCGAGCAGGACTTTGCAGGCTGCATCGGGCTGGCCGTCGGCAAGGTGGCACTCGGCCGCCTCGTACAAGCGAGCGCTAGCCTCGTCGCTGCGGTTCTGTCGGTGCAACGTCCAGCCGAGGTTCGCGAGGGTCTGCCCGCGCAGGAGGCCTATGTCCGGCTGTATGAGTGCTTCGGTGTAATGCTCGATGGCCCCGTCTAACCCCGCCGCATCCAATACGTCACCAGCAACGGACAGGGCCGCTCCACACGCCCGTCCACGCTGCCTGCAGACGTTGACGAGCTGCATACTGAGCCGGATTGCCTCGTCCACCTGGCCGCTCCGCACCAGGACGTGAGCCATCCCGTTTGTGGCGGTTACCCCCAAGTCGACCATCCCCGCCTCGTCGGCGATGGCCCTCGCCCGCCGGTTGAATTGAAACGCGTCATTCAGCCTATCGTCTGCTTGCGCACATACCGCGAGCAGCAAATAGACACCGACGGCAGCCGGATCTCCGGGCGACCGATCAGCCAACCGCGCGGACCTGAGCAATACCCGCTCGGCCGCCGCAACCTGCCCCAGATCGAGCAACACCTGTGCCTTGCCGACCACCAGCTGCAGTTCATCCGTTTCGGCCACGCCGCCCCCAGTCCCCGACCTGCTAGTGCGCGAGCGTACTTGGGCTAGGTTCGGGCCGGCCAGCATCGACCGTAACTGCAGGTCCGCCACCGGAGCCAGATACCGATCCACTTGATGTCTCGCGAGGAGTGCCGGGACTGTTCCAAGATCGGCACCTCTCTGTGTCAAGTCGTTAGGACAGAGAGGGAAACCGATCACGGGATAGACCCTCAGCGGGCGGTGTCGCAGCGCCACGTCAAGGCCGGCTGTGTCGACAAAGTCCAGCTCAAAGAGCGCCGGTCCCGGTTAAGCGCAGGTTCTGCCGCATCTGCCCACCTCACCCACCACGCAGAAGATCATCGGACAGACCTGAGTGGCAGAGACCAGCGCCCGAACAGACTTCGATGACACTGGGACAACCTTCGCTGGCAACGGACACTTCTGAGCGACATTGATCACGGCAGTGATCGTTTAGTGCGGTCAGATGCGGGCAGGTGCGGTCAGCTCTGACGGTCACATCACATCGTCGCCTCCCGGCCCGTCTCCAGCAGCTTCGGGCGATTTGAGCCGCGCTGCGCGTCCGTCAGCAGGGGCGTCGCTCGCCGAGGGGACAGCGAGCGACGGTGCAGCCGCGCTGGCGTCCTCCTGGGTCTGTGAGGTTCAATCCGACTAGGACCAGGAGACCAGCAACAACTACAGCAAGTAACGGGGTAGACGGTCTACCGTGTTGTTTACCCCTGCCGACACCCTGCCGGAGCCCCGCAGTGACCGATGATGCAACCGCCGACGGCGAGCCTCCCACGGCAGCCGAGCTGCTGGCCGCCGAGATCAAACGGTTCAGAATTACCGCAGGGCTCAGTCAACGTGACCTCGCGCGCCGCAGTGGCTATACACGCGAATACGTGTCAATGGCCGAGCGACCAGGCAACATCCCCTCACGCGACCTCGTCCGCGCACTCGACTCGGCCCTTGATGCTGATGGCACTCTTCTGGACCTACGGACGCGAGCGAAAGCTGAACAGCGAGCTCTTCGAGACGGGCTCCGGGCCGACTCGAGCCCGGATCATGTTGCAAACATGTCGCGGCACGCTGTGTCAGTCGGTACGGCGCCACCCGCCGCAACAGCAGGAGCGTTAGTCCCGGCGCCCATTGACATGCCTCGGCTGGAGAGTCTTCGGCGCTCGCTTCTCGGCCGCACATTAGACCGCGAACCGGCAGGAGAGGTCAGTGCAATCCCTCTCCAAAAGGGCGTCGCAGAAGCGCACCGGTTGTATCAGCAGGCGAACTATGACGATGCTGCTCAACTCCTGCCGTCGCTCATTGGCCGCCTCGATGAATCCACACAATCGACTCCGGCACACTTGAAGGCGGCCACATATCTGGCCGCCGCCAAGTTAGCGACGAAGATGGGAGACGCTGGGCTCGCTTGGGTGGCGGCTGACAGGTGCCTTGCTTTTGCTAAGGAAACTGGCCGGCTTGAGTTGATCGGTATTGCCAACTATCAGGTCGCCTGTGCTTTATTGAGAAACGGTCACCTTGCCGATGCCGAAGAGACCGCCGCGCAAGCTATGGAGCCGTTGGCCCTGCGCGTGAACTCACCTCGTTCAAATGATGACGAAATCATTTCGGTACGCGGCGCTCTCCTGCTATTGCTGGCCATATTGAGCGCCCGGCAAGGTGACGCACATGCGGCAAGGCGGAATCTAGCGGACGCTGCCCGGCTCGCTGATCGGCTCGGGCAGGACGGCAATGCGTTGTGGACAGCATTCGGTCCGACGTATCTATTCAGGTCGCGGTGACCCGATCGAGGTGGCTGTTGGCTGCCTGAGATGATCTTGATGTGTCGGGTTCTGAGGGTGTGTCGCTGGAGCGATTGCGT
>Ga0193742_1001428_pt1 | contig 14360 bp, 18 predicted proteins | sample L2c1metaG_FD_165511 | JGI IMG/M metagenome (GOLD analysis project Ga0193742, IMG submission 165511) | Soil microbial communities from a riparian zone of the East river system, Colorado, United States - L2c1 | ecosystem: Environmental > Terrestrial > Soil > Riparian zone | place: USA: East River... | reverse complement strand
CTCGGGGTCGACGACGGGCTCGACGATGGAGCCGCTGCCGAAGAGGACAGGATGAGCCCGTAGCTCGTGAACGACAGTGTGGCCGATCCGGCGGCTGCCGGCGCCGTAGACGGAGAGATAGCAGTACTTGGCCTCGTCACCCCCAGCGATAATCTCCTGGGCGACGCCCTCGGGACGGAGCGTTTCGGCGTGCGAGTACTTCGCGAGCAGCTCCTCGCGAGTATCGGCGGTGATGAGTTTGAGGCCGCGTAGAGGATTGCCTTCGGGAAGGGCGTCCCACTCGCGCTGATGGCGCGGTTTGACCAGGCAGGGGAAGCGGGCTTGGGAGGTGAAGCTCTCCAGATCTGCGCGCGACTGGATATAGGAGGTGCGGGGGATGGGCAGACCATGCTCCGCGGCCAGAGCGTACTGCTGCTCCTTGGTTGCGAGTGCGGCCTGCACCGCGATCGAGTCCAGGGAGAAGATGTAGTGCTCTTTGAGGGCCTCAACGTGGCGCCCGAGAGCGGAGACGAAGATATCCGCGGCAGGGATGATCACGGGCTTCGCGCCCAGCTTCTGCGCGAGGTCGATCATGAAGGCGGTCCACTCTACCGGGTGCGTATCGGGGTTGGGGCAGAGGTAGGATCTTCCGTAGGAGGAGCGGAAGCCCTCGTGGCTGGGATCGCAATCGATTCCGACGACGCGTACGCCGCGGCGAAGCAGATCACGCATCAGGTTCAGGCCCGTCTGAAACACGCTGGCGACGACCACGGGGGGCCAGTCGTTTTGAGCGCGGTGAGGTGTCACTCGGTAATGCCTCCTGGGAGCACAGGTATTGCGGAAGCCTCTTCAAGGGACAGAGGGGGAAACGTAGACATAAAGTCTACCGTGGCGTGCGGGAGCGTTCCTTGATGCTCTTGGCCAGCCGTTCGATCTCCTGGGCCTTCTTGACGACCGAGACGGAGAGAGTGTCCTTGTTGCTTTTGGCCACCTCGACCTTCAGTTCCTGGGTGAGCCGGTTGAGCTTCTCGGTATCGGAGAGCAGGTCGGCGCGTTTCTGCTCTTCGGGAGTCAGGGGAGTCTTTGCGGGCGCGGCCTCACGCTTCGAGGTCGACTGCTTCGAGCTAGCAGGCGCAGCCGCCTCCTGCGCTGCGGCAGGGGAGAAGGAGTTCGAGGGAATCAACAAGATCATTGCAATCCAGATCAGCGTAATCCGGGAGCTACGCAGGTCGCCAGGCGTCTTCATCGTCGTTCGCACCTTTTCTCAACCCCATCCTATGCGAAGAGGCCGCCACCTCTGGCTATGATTTTATTCCGATCTCTGGCGGCAATCCTGATCTGTTCCACGCAAACCATGAAAACCCCGGTGTAAGCGGCGAGCGCTATAATGCCGCCGTACCCCCTCTACCTTTTCCGGCCCACTGTTCCAGGTTCTTCGCACGACGAGTTCATCGTCCCGCAGTCCGGCCCCCATAGCACTACTCTCGCTGCGTCAGTCTTCAAGCTTAGGCGCGCCTATAGGCGGCGCCGCAACCAGGAAGGAGTTGATCGATGACATCTACCAGGAATATCTCTCGCTTCAGCGTGCTGGTGTTTGCCCTGGCGGTTATGCCAGCCGGTGCGGCTACGCTCTGCGTAAACGCGAATGGAGGACAGAACTGCTATCGCCACATCTCCGACGCTGTCGCCGCGGCTGCGAACGGCGATGTTATCCGTGTCTCGCCGGGAACCTACCGCGAGTCGGTCACCATCGCAAAGCCGCTCTCGCTTGTGGGTCAGTTCGCTACGATCGAAGCCAAGGGGCTCACTCGAGGCATCTTCGTCGATGGCATCGACTCGCCCGGGCTCGCCGGCGTTCACGTCTCCGGGTTCACGATTCAGAACGCCCAGTTTGAGGGAATTCTTGTTGCCAACGCCTCCGCGGTTACTGTCTCCGGAAACACCGTTCTGAACAACAACAAGAACGTCATCGATGGGAACTGCACCGATCTTCCGCCCATCGAGCCCGGTGAGGCCATGGACTGCGGAGAAGGAATCCACCTGATGGGCGCCGACCACTCCATCGTTACCAGCAACACGGTGAAAGGCAACGCTGGCGGAATCTTGATCTCCGATGACACCGCCATTACGCACGACAACCTGATCAGCTACAACACTGTCAGCGACAATCCCTTCGCCTGCGGCATTACCATGGCCTCGCACGTTCCCGCCGCTGTCTCCGGATCGTCGGTGCCTCTCGGCGTCTTTCACAACACGGTCTTCGGTAACCGGTCGCAGAGGAATGGACTTGCCATAGGCGGCGGAGCCGGCGTAGGCATCTTCGCCTCGATTCCGGGAGCGAAGTCTTACGGCAACGTCGTGGTGGCGAATCTGGTGAGCGAAAATGGCCTGCCCGGAATTGCAATGCACGCGCATGCTCCCAACCAGAATCTGAACGACAATATGATCGTCGGCAATATCTCCCGCAACAACGGACCCGACACCGCCGATGCAGCTACGCCGGGGACTACGGGCATCAACCTGTACTCGCTGGTGCCGGTGAGCGGCAACATCATCTCCGGAAACACGATCAGCGCACAGGACAATGCTGTAGTGATCAATAACCCTGCGCTGGTGCAGGTTGAGTTCAACAGCTTCCAGGCGAAGAAGGCCGGGGTCGATAATCTGAACATCGGTTCTGTCGATGCCACGAACAACTGGTGGAATTGCAGCTTCGGTCCCACCCTTCCCGGCGCCTGTGCGGCGGTTGTTGGCGAAGGTGTCCAGTTTGATCCATGGCTCACGATGCCTCCTCCGTCGCAGCCTCTTTTCTAGTAATTTCTATTTGGCGAAACGGCCGGGTTAAACGAAAAAAGCCCCCATGAGGGGCTTTTTTCTACTTCTTTTTACAGCGGGGGGCCCCAATGTTATGACTGAAGCCTATCGAATGTCTTCCACTTCCGGTATGACACGGAAGTGGGAGAGAAGAACGGCAATGCCAGTGGAATACTGCTTTCATCTGACAGAATATAGAGAGCAACTCGCCGAGGCTTAGACATAAGCTTCGGCGGTTTTTTGCCTTCAGCAGCAATCTACGGCTTCCCCAGTCAACATCATAAGCTGCCAGGCCGAAACCCGATCGGCTATCCCTGCAGGTCCTCTTCAGATACGTGCCCTAATTTTTGTGCAATTCACATGCGGTTTTTCAACGTTTAAGCAAGCAAACGCATACTGGTCCGGTAAGCCCAAATCCTGCACCGAGGTGACCGAAGATGCGTGACAGAATTCGTCCGATCAGGGTGTGTCTACTCGCAGTGATCTCTGCGATGTCCGCATGGGCAAGCGATAAAGCTAAGCCGAACACAACGGAGGCAGCTTCCGTGGTTGCATTGTGTCCTGAGCAACTGATTCGGGATACGGTCTATAACGAGCTGCACGATCACGAGAGGCATGGCTACTGGCAGTATGCGATTCATAAGAAAACGGCGAGTGAGGTGGACTCCCTCGATCAGATAGAGACCAGTGATGGGCCGGTACAGCGGCTGATCGCTGTGAATGGAGAGCCTCTGACCGTACAACGCCGCCGTGAGGAAGAGGCTCGGCTCGAGGAGCTGATCTCGGATCCGGGCAAGCAACGCAAGGTGCGCGAACAATATGCAGAAGATGAGAGACGGATCGGCCGCATTATGCAGCTTCTTCCCGTCGCATTCCTGTATGAATACGAAGGCATCGAGGGCGAGAACTACCGGCTGAACTTCCGGCCGAATCCAGCCTTTCATCCGCCGACCATCGAGGCCCGAGTCTTCCACGCGATGCAGGGCAAGCTCTATGTAAATGTTCGCTGGAAGCGACTGGCACGTCTGGACGGACATCTCGTGGAGAACATCGACTTTGGGTATGGTCTTCTGGGGCGTCTCTATAAAGGTGGCTGGTTCAATCTGGAACGTGTGCGCGTCAACGAGACGGACTGGAAGACTGAGGTGCTCGAAGTCCATGTAGCGGGTCGCGCGATCTTGTTCAAGACGATTGCCAAGGACACTCACGAGGAGCGATCGAGGTTCCGTGAAGTGTCTCGGGATACCACGATGAGCGAGGCCAAACGCATGCTGGACAACGAGTACGCTGTTGCGAGACGGGCGGAGCCTCGGAATCCGTCCTCGCGTTGACCTTGATCTTTCTAAAAGCTCCGAGAGCGATGGACAGGTGGGTCCTGTTTACGTCCTATCCAAAGGATGATCCTCTCATCATCGGGAAACACCGGAGATGGCCGCGGCTGTCGAGCCGGTTCTTGTGATTCCACGGTTGATCCGGCGAGAGCTGCCAAGGTCCTGCCTGGTTCTTCCATCTACCATCATGTGCAGCCGCTCGACGATCTCTTTCATCGCCTCGGACTGTGCATTGAGCTCTTCGGCAGCGGCTGCACTCTCCTCAGCATTTGCCGCGGTCGTCTGGGTGACCTGCTCCATCTGGGCGATTGCGCGTCCTACCTGATCGAGGCTGCGGGATTGTTCTTCGCTGCCCAGGCTGACTTCATCGACCAGAATCTTCACCTGTGCGGAATCTTCTGTAACAGCCTGGATGGCGCTGGCAACATGTTCTACCCGTTGCTTCCCATCCAGGGCGCGTGAGATCGATTCTTCGATCAGCACCGCCGTGTCCTTCGCGGCAACTGCGCTACGCTGCGCCAGGTTTCGCACTTCATCCGCGACGACCGCGAATCCCATTCCCGCCTCGCCGGCCCGGGCTGCTTCGACTGCCGCATTCAGGGCAAGGATGTTTGTTTGGAACGCGATCTCGTCGATCACCTTGATGATCTTGGAGATCTTGCTGCTGGAAACGGTAATCTCGTTGATCGAGACCATCATGCCGGTGAGACGTTCGTTGGTCAGCACGATCTTTTCCGTGGACCGGGCAAGCAGGTTTACGGTGACACGAGAGTTATCAGCGTTCTTGCGTGCCATGGAGGTTGATCTCGTTGGAGGAAGCGCTCGTCTCTTCAAGCGACGCAGCCTGTTCCGAAGCCCCTTGGGCAAGAGACTGGCTGGAAGAGGCGACCTGCGAGGCGGCGCTGGCCACCTGCTCGGCTCCTACGGTGAGCTCCGCGACGCTCTCGCGCAGCGTTTTGGTGATGTCGAGAACGACGAACACCAGGTGAGCGCCAAGGGCTACGCAGATGGCGAGCATAAGCAAAGTCATGTTTCGCGCCGGCGCAACCAGGGTCGCGTCCTCATCGGCCTTTCCGGAGACGACGCCATTCGACTGCTGACCCAGCTGATTCCCCGCAACGCTGACTGCGTCCGCAAGAGGAAGGAGCTGCTCGCGATAAAGTTTTGTAGCTCCCTTGAGATCGCCTTTCATCACCAGCGCGCTCATCTCGGAGTTCTCCATGCCGAGAGTGTCCAGCTTATCGAGGATCAGCTTCTGGGCCTGATCGCGTACACGTGGAACTTTGGCCGCGTCGACGAACTGCTGGCCTTCGTCCTTCGCCCGCGCGATGTTGCCGTTGTACTGTCTGTTGTACTCCTGGATTTTGTTCAAATCCTTCGTATAGCCGGAGAGCAGGATGCCGCGCGATTCGGCCAGCATGTCGGATGTGATGCTATTGAGGTCGGTTGCAAGATGCAGGGCGGAGACGTAGTGGTGACCGAGTTCCTGGAGGCTGAAACCCAGGGTGTCGACGTTGTGGATCGCCAGGCCGCCCAGAAGGATCGTGACAGCGAGCAGGATCCCAAGCATGGTGACTAGTTTCTTACCGATGGTCATCCGTTCTTCCTCGTAGCTTTCCTGATCTGAGCGGTCGCCCATGAAGCTGCATGGACGAAGCGCGAGTCTGTGACTCATTTGCCGGTCGATGGGTGTATCGGCGGTACGCGACAGAATTTCAGTCGAGTGAGTGAAATTTTGACTATGAGTCATGGATGAGCTGTCCTGTTCGCCCGGCCTATGCGGAGGCTATCGATCGGGCAAGAGTACTGGAGTACTGAATCAGGGAGGTTTTCATGAATCTCTCAGCTCATTGACTCTCTTCGGGTTCCGATAAGGCCAACAGGAAGTCCGAGGAGAGTCAATGAGGTTAAGTAGGTCAGTCCAGAACAGCGTTATCCTGCTGCTGAGTGTTGCGGTGAGCCCGGTTGAGGGCAAAGCGCAGCAGATATCGCTTCGAACCATCGAGCAGAACACGGCGTTGATGCGACAGTACCAGCCGACCTGGCCCGTACCGCTGGTGACCGCGCCTCCCGGGCTGGCTCAGGTCTTCCGCTTCTCGTATGTGCGGCAGATCGCCTCCACGGGCAACACGGTCAACAATTTTCTTAACGGCAAGGGACTCTGCGTGATCAGCTCCAGACGCACGGAGCTGGACATTAATCTTCCGAACTACCAGGAGCACAACAGCGCGGCGATAGACGGCTTTGGCGATATGGCCGTGAGCGCGAAGTACCGCATCTTCTCGGGCAACGAGACCCATGGCAACTACATCCTCAGCCTCCTGACGACGCATACCTGGGCGAGCGGAAGAGCGAAGAATGGGGCTCCGGCAGCGTCGAACGGCCTGATGCTGCTGGGTGGTAAAGGCTTCAACCGTTACAACCTGCAGAGCGGCTTCGGAGCGACCTTGCCGATGGAATTCGTCTCGACGACGGGGCGCCCGCTCCTGTGGAACACGACCTTTCAGGCGCATATGACGCGGCGCATCTGGCTCGATCTTGAATCGAATTCCACCTTCTTCAAGGGCGGCGCCAACGATGGAAAGAAGCAGCACTACATCACCCCGGGCGTAATCCTTGCAAACCTGAAGCCGCACAGCTGGGGCTCGAAGAGCCCGTTCCTCGTCCTGGACTGCGGAATGCAGATGGCGACGACACACTACCTTGCGACGAATCACAATCTGTTATTGGACGCAAAGCTGGTGTTTTAAGTCTGTATGTTGGTGTTTTCCCTGCGTACACATTAGCTGCAGAATTTTAGTTCTAACGTAAAACTTTCATATACATTTTGTCCGGATGAGTAAATCCGTATGAGTAAATCTATTGCTGCTCTTTGTTTCTGCCTTGCAACGACCACTGTCTCGGTTTACGCAGCAAATGCTCAGACTCCTCAGTGGGCCTGGGTGGAGGGGAGCAGTACACCTAATCAGCCCGGCGTATACGGAACCGTGAACACGTCTGCTCCGGAAAACATCCCGGGTGCTCGATCCAATGCTGGCACATGGAGCGATACAAGCGGCAATCTCTGGCTCTACGGCGGCAACGGTTTTGACAGTGCAGCGCAGGTGGGCCCACTTGGAGATCTCTGGGAGTTAGATCCTCTCACCTCGCAGTGGACATGGATCAACGGCAGCAGCACCCTGACCTGTGCAACCCAATGCGGTGTGGCCGCCGTATATGGCACACTCGGCACTCCTGCTAATGGAAACACTCCCGGCAATAGGGTCTCGCCGGCGACCTGGATCGACACCAGCGGCAATCTTTGGCGCTTCGGTGGTACGAGCTTTACCACTGCAGACGGATCAGGAGACTTCAGCGATCTTTGGAAGTTCAATCCCCTCACTCATCAATGGACCTGGGTGAACGGAAGTAATACTCCCGGTCATCCCGGTAGTTATGGAGTCTTAGGAACGCCTGCTGCCTCCAACGTGCCCGGCAGCCGCCACGCGACCATCACTTGGACGTTCCCAGCTTGATGAACAGTCCGCTCGCCACAGCCGCTTAGACTTTGCAGTCTGCCCCGTCCGTAGGAGTTACACCCTCCGCCTCAAGTATTACGACAGCGCAGATGTTGACCGTAGCCATCGCCGTAGGTGGCAACAATGGCACCGCAACGGGATCCGTTGTTATGTCCAGTGGAAGTTATATGTCTTCGGCGACGGTGCTGAGCGGAAGCTCCGCAACCATCACCATCCCTGCCGGAGCCTTGGCAGTAGGAACGGATGCTTTGACAGCCGCCTATACACCCGATACCAGCAGTTCGCCCATCTATACCGCAGCATCGGGCAATGCTTCTATCTTAGTAACAGCCTATGTTGCTCCATCGTTCTCGTTGAGCAATACCGGCAACATCGTGATGAGCAAGGGAGCAACGAGTACGTCAACTATTTCGATCACTCCCTCCGGAGGATTCGCGGGTAACGTAAACCTTTCTTGTGCTCTTACATCCGTTCCACCTAACGCGACTGATGTTCCTGTCTGCTCTTTTTCTCCTGCTATCGCAACTACCAGCTCTACCCTCACCATCTCTAGCACCGCGTCAGGCAGTGCACGAGATCAACCATTCAGGTGGATTGTTGTTCCCGGCACAGGCATAGCTCTTGCGTGTGTCGGATTCCTCGGCGCCTACCCCGACGACGTCCCCGCTCCGCATGGTTGTCCGTCCTTTTCCTCGCCGCGGCGTGTTACAGCATCTCTGGCTGCGGCGGAAACCCCACTTCATCTTCAGGTTGATCGGGAGGCGCGACCGCAAGTAAGTACACCGTGACGGTCACTGGAACCTCGGGATCTATAACCAATTCCACCTCGCTCTCTCTAACCGTAAACAACAAGTAGGCGAGTTTTTGCCTTCGCTAGTGCGTTTGAGAGCTGCCCGTGTCGCCTGATTTTGAGGAAGAGGTCGTGTATGTGGCCTCTGATAAGTTTTGAACACCGTCCTAACGGCTGGACCGTTGGCTCAAGTCTCATTTTTGGCTGAAACAAAGCTTTTCCGCGCCCAAAAAGTCTGTTGGTGAGATGTCAAGCTTTGATCTTGTGGAGCACCGAGTGGGAATTGAACCCACGAATACTGGTTTTGCAGTTGAGAGAAATCCAATACTATCAATCACTTAGATAAACCCACCCACCCTCTAAAGTACTGAAAAACCCTCAAAGGAATACTCACAGTGGGTCTAAAGTGGGTTTGTCCATTCACCCACAGTGCACACTGTGCGCACAAAGGAACAACAATGCCCTTTCTACTCAAAGATGAAACCGCCCAGACAAACATTTTATATTTCGACAACAACGGCCAAGCCGGAATCATGGGAACGTCCAACGCAGGACAAGCCCTCAGCTTCCAAGGACTAGGAATAATCGACTCGGATGTCATGATATCCCCCGGACTAGCCGTTCCCGGTAGTCCGTCACCCCTAACCGGCGCCGTGCTTATTCCGGTCGGTGGCAGTGCCAACGTCGCCTACAGCGTGCCGCAGCTTCCCACGGTGAGCGCTTCCATTGATCCAACCAGCGTCACCACCACAAGCGCAACCTTCGTCAACAGCACCTCAACCCCCGCAGTCGTAACTTACAAGATTTGGTGAACACACAATGTCTATTACTTTTACCGATTCAACAGCAGGGATACAGCGTCTCTCTGCTTCCAATTCAGTAGCTATCGAATTTGGACCAGCAATTCCCACCGACGGCATGACAATCAACAACAATCAACTCTTGGCAGGTCCCTCACTCGCCCCCAACACGATTCCCTCAGCCGGATTACATCGCGTCACCGGGGCAATCACACTGACCTCAAGGGTCATTGCAACCATAGACACGGGGGTGCCCCTTGCTGGCTTCGGCACCTGTTCCGGTGCTCAGATAATCCGCTTCGATGGCAGCACCTTCCAAGTCGCCTTGATGCTCGACGCAGACGGCATTACCAGAATTTGCTCCTACAGCGTGGTCTAAATGCTATTCATCAAAGACGAAACCGCGAACACGCTGCTCATCACCCTCGACAACAACGGCCAGATAGCTTGGGGCAACGGAGCGCCCGTAAATCAATTCACGATCAACGGAACCGGGGTCATCGACGCTGATGGGAATATCACTAACCAGAGGGTAGGATCTAGTGCCATAGCCCCCAACGTAGGAATAGTCTCCGTCGCCCCCGGTCAAAGCGTGAACGTGGTAACCACCACCGGAGTCATCCCAACCGTTTCGATAGACGCCACCTGGCCCAACGTCAAGGTCACGCACATCGTAGGCCCGCCCGCCCGGTGCGAGACCACACCCATCTACAGCACACCCAGCCACAAGGTCACCTGTTTCGTAGGATTCTTCCGGGTGAGCAGTCTTGTTCAACCTGATGAGACGGGATTTTGCAGTAACCCCATCTCTGACACTGTCACCTATCGCTGGATGTAAAACCAAAACGCACACTGTGCACCCTCTAATCAAGGCGCACAGTGTGCGGAACTGGGTGGGATTAGCCCCTGCTTCTAAGCGAGTGCGACATCCAGTACGGACTGCACTTCTCTGAGCATGGCAATAGCGTGGTCCCGTGACTCCTTCATTGACGCAAAGCAGCAGTCAGACACGCATTTCATACAGGTGAACTGATCGCAGTGAGCACAATCGCTGGCAGACATGCGGACTTTGCATACCGCGCAGCAGGGGACATCAACCGGTGTTACCGAGGACAGATCAAGAACAGCAATAGACATTGGGCATATACCTTTACGGGGGATTTAGAGCAGAAATCGTACTCTGCTCCTTTGTTCCTTAGAACATGTCGAAACATAAATGCAAGTAATTGCAATGTCAACTAAAATCCTCAAAACAGAGGACTTACACCATTTCTACGTCGGTGTCGTGGTGTTACTTTGTGCGATTATCGTACCGACTAGGTGGCGCTTCCTAGGCGTTCCCCACGTCCCACCTTGTCAAAAACATTGTCTCCACATAGGGTTAGGAAACTATTTTCAACTATTTTGTAATGACTAAATAGCACTAAACACTACTAGTTGGTACTCACTGTACCTATGTAGCTATCTACAAGACTTGACAATTCCTGATTTCCGTGATATTCTAATAATAGTTAGAAGTGTGAGTCACCCGCTTTCACTCGGGTCACCTATTCTCTCTCCGCTTCTGACTACCCTGCACAAGTCCTAGACTGACGCTCCGTTACTTGCGGTGGCGTAGAGCGCGTCTAGGGCGATGTGCGGGACAGTTTGATCCACCCATCCCACCGCATGAAAGACCACACACATGGAATACACGTGAATAACCGACCTGTCACAACTGACGCAGGACATAATCCGGCACAATCCCCGCCCGAAGAAGCAGAGACCACGGACACCACCCAGCGTGCCCGGCCGGCCGAATCGCCCGCCGAGACGCTACGGTCCCAGCGGGCGATTCATCGACATCAAACCGCGCTCGAAAGCACCTGGAGCGCCTACACCGACGACTAAGGATTAGAACAATGAACACACCAGAAGTTACTGCACTACTCAAAGCATTTGACCAGACAGGAATCAAGTTCAACGATAAAGCTGTCACCCTGGCTGCCCTCAAGGAGCAGGGCGAGATTGTCTTCACCGAAGACGGTCCCAAGATCAACTACCGTGGCAAGGTCCAGCCCATGCACGAAGCCTTGATCGCACACGCCCTAGCTAATCGGGAACAGGTTGACGCTCGCACCCTGCCGCGTGATGTGCAGGACTCCAAGGAGAATTACACCAGCACACGCTCGAAGGTGGACTTCATCGAAAAACATGGGGAAGACGCCTGGGCCAATTTGCCGACCAGTAGCGTAGTGGTTCCCACCGTGATTCGATATCAGGATGACTTCCGCAAGCTGCCACTCTCAGAGAAGAGTCGATTGCTCAACGAAGATCCTGACTACGTCACCACCCTGCCGGCACGTCCTGACCCCAACCGCACCGAGACGGGAACGTTCGTAAATCGTGCGTTTTTGGAACGTCAGAAAAAGATTTGCCCCAGCCGTAGCTAGGAACGCCCATGAGCTAGGCATAGCACCGGCTAGGACAATGTGACGACGCCTTGGATCAACCAGTCCAAGGCGTTCTGCACACTGTGCGGACTAGGTCCTAGCTAGGATGCTGGACTCTCTGCACCAGTGGCAGGAGCAACCTTGAGGTACTGGTAGACCGTCTCGCGGCTCACCTTGTACTTCTTGGCTAGCTTAGACTTCGGTACTCCGCTCTCAGCTAGGACCTTCATCTCTGCCGCCTGTACAGCAGTGAGCTTAGGTTGTCCACCTAGGTACTTGCCTTTGATCTTCTTGGCTATGGCAATCCCCTCACGCTGACGCTCCCTGATGTTCTCCCGCTCGAACTCTCCTAGTGCTCCCATGATCCGCAGCATGAGCATCTTCGATTGGTACTCGAAGGAACTTTCGCTGCCCTCTGGGTTAGCGAAGGTCAGTTTCTCTTTCGTGAACTCGACGGTGACACCGCGCTCTACCAGTTCCTTGATTGTCTTCTCAAGGTCAGATAGGTTCCGGTGCAGACGGTCCATAGAGTGAACAATCAGCGTGTCGCCCTTCCATAAGGTCTTCATCATGGATTGGAACTCTGGTCTGTTCACATCCTTACCGGACAGCTTGTCTTCGAAGACTATGTCTAGCTTCACTCCGTCAAGCTGACGCGCTGTTGTCTGGTCCAGCGTCGAAACTCTCTTATAGCCAATCGTTCTCATGAGGCAGCCACCTCCCAGTGACAGATTGAACTCTAAGACCTATTCGCAATACTGTCAACTAAATAATAAAACCCATCCTGTTCTGACGCAAAAGTCAGTGCTGGATTGAGGTGTACCCTGTCCTGACAACACCCTGCCCTGACCTAGCACCCACACCTCAGCACCGCGAAGTGGTGACACCGTACAACACCGGGGTATCCCACCCAGTAGAAGCATGGTGGGTGCTTCGTCGTTGTCTCAACAGGCGCGCCCATGGTCGGCACCGCAATACCACTTTTCAAATCTGTACACACATTTCATACCCACAAAGGAATCACCACATGAAGAAACTCTCAGTGCCCACCAAGCCTCTCTCCTCGTCCAATGGTCGCAGCCTTGGGCAGAACCTCAAGCTCACCGGCAAGATGACTGACAAGGCCGCCAAGGCCGGCACGTCGATCCTCGGGGGCAAGAAATGACCAGACAACAAACCACCCTTCAAGTACTCAAGGACCTTGTCGATCCCCTCGATGCGGGTGTGGCGAGCATAGAACTTACCGTCGCACGTCAGGAAGCCGCACGTCGTCTCGTTGCCCTCAGGGGGGCAGAGCTATATGTCTCCGAGCTGCGTGATCAGTTCAACGCCGCCCGCAAGATTGTCACCCGACTCAAGAAGCGCGAAAGCCGTATTCGCACAGGACGGAACTAAGTGAAGACCAAGATGACCGTCTCCCTGGCGCTGGAACTTCTGCCACCCGAGCAGGCCGACGAGTTGAGGCAGATCGACAAGCAATTGGCCAAGCTCAACGACAAGGCAATTGACCTGTCGGTCCGTCGTTGGGAATTGCTCAACTCAGTCAAGCCACTCGACCAGCGATACAAACCGAAGGACAAGGAGAACTAAATGACCCAGCTTTATACACGGCGTGAGGCAGCCGACATCCTCCGCGTTGGCCGCTCGACGCTCGACTCTCACATCTCTGGAGGCAGGATCAGGGTCGTCCGACTAGGTAGACGCGTCCTAGTCCCTTCTAGCGAAATCGAGCGACTTAGCCAAGCTTCCTAGTTCCTAGGAATCCTAGAGGCAGAATAACTCGATTCTAAAAGGGTTAGCTGCCTCTTTTTTACCCCTTGCTTTCAGACTTTTTATGTGCTAAGATACATAAAGCGTGAGCTATGCGATCCGTATGGAAGAGTGGCCGAACGGTAAGGCACCCGTCTTGAAAACGGGAGTACCTGTAAGGGTATTGTGGGTCCGAATCCCACCTCTTCCTCCATTTTCTAATTAGCAGTGAAAGGACAGCTTTGAACATTCTACAAATGGCCCGCGCTGTACCGAACCGGGTCCCGTTTCACTATCGACAGTGCTTCTCCAGACGGGAAGTCGCCCAGATGCTAGCCGTCAGTGAGAGGAGCATCTCCTATGCAATCGGGGCAGGGAGGCTTCAGGTCCGACGCATCGGGAGACGCACCCTGATCACTAAGGACGAATTACTCCGATTCGCCCAGCACGATCAACCAGACTTCAGGCTCCCAGAGGCAGAGTGACGGGATATCTCCGTCTGTTTATCAACGTCATTCCATGCAATGAGTACAACGTATGTGAAATGGGGATTTTAGAGGTGCAGGTCCAAGAACGGAATCGCCAATAAAGACGCGGGGATCGACTCCTTCCTTGTATATACCTTGTGTAGGTATGTGAAATAGACCCTATCTCCCACATTCCATGACACTTGAACCCCATTTACCCAACACCGTCACCACTCCGCCGCCCTTATGGAGTCCCGACGGTGTCAATTACCCAGTGCAAGACCACCAGTCCAGTCCAATGAAACCGAAGAGAAAAATACATATCGGACAAACGTTTACCGACCTTGTTGCGGTGAAAGGGTGTGAGCCGGTCAATAGACACTCGCGCTGGAAGGTCGAATGCAAGTGCTGTGCCCGATCTTTTGTACCAGTTGGATTGTTAGTGTAGCGCAGCTTTTGAAGTATCTGGAGAGCTGCCGG
>Ga0193742_1001427_pt1 | contig 14364 bp, 8 predicted proteins | sample L2c1metaG_FD_165511 | JGI IMG/M metagenome (GOLD analysis project Ga0193742, IMG submission 165511) | Soil microbial communities from a riparian zone of the East river system, Colorado, United States - L2c1 | ecosystem: Environmental > Terrestrial > Soil > Riparian zone | place: USA: East River... | reverse complement strand
CTACAACTATCCGGGCAAGGTGCTCTGGTCGAGGGTGCGGATTCGCAAGGACGGCACGGTGACGGGGATGCGGGAGACGCGTGGGTGGGCTCCTGGGCGGCAGCTTTATTTTGCGATTCGGTTTTCGGCGGCGATGTCGGGTCATACGCTGTATAACCGCGAAGACCCTCCGCTGTATCGCGGGTTCAAGACGCCGGGCAACTCGCCAGAGGATACGCAGAGTGTGGAAGGGCGAGGGTTGGAGGCGGTCTTCGATTTTGCTCCATCGGCTGCGCCGCTGATTGTGAAGGTGGCGATTTCGCCGGTGAGCGAAGAGAATGCGATTGCCAATATGGATGCGGAGGTTCCGGGCTTTGACTTCGACGGTGTTCGAGCAGCGACGCAACAGAGGTGGCGGACGGAGCTGGGGCGGGTGGAGTTCCATGCATCGCCGGCGATGGAGAAGTCGCTCTACACGGCGCTCTATCATGCCATGCTGGCGCCGAGCACGAGCATGGATAGGAACGGCGATTATCGCGGGCCGGATAACCAGGTGCATCGTGCCGAGGGGTTCCACTTCGTGTCGTCGCTTTCGTTGTGGGATACGTATCGCGCCGAGCAGCCGCTGATGACGCTGATTGAACCGGAGGAACGCACGAACGATCTGGTGCGATCGCTGATTGCGTCGCAGCAGGAGAGCCCGTTCGGGATTCTGCCGGTATGGCAGTTTTCCGGATTGGAGACGTGGTGCATGATTGGCTACCACGCGGTGCCGGTCATTGCAGATGCGTACATGAAGGGGATTCGCGGATACGACACGAAGGCCGCGTTGGATGCGATGGTTGCGAGTGCTACCTATGCTCCCTATGGAAACCTTGGCGACTATATGAAGCTGGGCTATGTGCCGGTGGACAATGACGGCGAAGCGGCTTCGAAGACGATGGAATACGCCTTCGACGATTGGACGATTGCGCGGATGGCCAAGGCGATGGGCGATGACACTGTTGCCGCAACCTTCGAGAAGCGTGTGGGATTCTGGCGGAATAACTTCAACGTGACGGATGGATTTGTGGAGCCGCGACTGGCGAATGGGGAGTATCGCAAGCCGTTCGATCCGGCGCGAGCAGGCGCGGCGAGCGGATTTACGGAAGGGAATGCATGGCAGTACTCGTGGTATCAGCCGCAGGACGAGCAGGGGCTGATCGATCTGCTAGGTGGAAGAGAGAAGCTGGTTGCGAAGCTGGACGCGATGTTCGATCAGAAGGTGGATGTTTCGCGGTATGCGGATGTGGAGGATATCTCGGGGATGATCGGGCAGTACATTCATGGGAACGAGCCGAGTCATCATCTGCCGTATCTGTACATGTATGCGGGAGCTCAGTTGAAGACGCAGGCGCGGCTGAAGCAGATTGTGGACTCGCAGTACAAGCCGTCTCCGGATGGGCTGGTGGGGAACGATGACCTGGGGCAGATGTCGGCGTGGATGGTGTTTACTTCGCTGGGGTTCTATCCGGTGGCTCCTGGATCGAATGAGTATGTTCTGGGGCGGCCGTTTGTGGATCGTGCTGTTGTTCACCTGCCGAATGGGAGAGTGTTGAAGATTTCGAGCGATGGCATGAGCGATGCCCATGGGTTTCTGAAGGACGTTGTGCTGAATGGCCAGTCGCTCGACCGAAGCTATGTGACGCACGAAGAGCTGATGCAGGGTGGGGAGCTGAAGTTTGTCTTCAGCGATGAGAAGGATGCGAGCTGGTCGCGCCGGCCGCTTCGGGTGCCTTACTCCGAGACGCGTGGAAGGTGACGGAAACCATTTCTTAACAAGACAGAGCGGTTCGGGTTGAGTGATGAGGGTTGAGCTGGAGCATAATCGGAAGAGTTTTACGACGGCCCCTTCAACGACTCACCATCCATTCAAAAAGAGGAGAACGAACATGCCGTTTCTGAAGATCAAAGACGGAACCGATATTTACTACAAAGACTGGGGCACGGGACAGCCGATTGTCTTTCATCATGGCTGGCCGTTGAGCGCGGACGACTGGGATACCCAGATGCTGTACTTCCTGGCGAAGGGCTATCGCGTGATCGCCCACGACCGGCGCGGTCACGGACGCTCGACGCAGACCTCGGGCGGTCATGATATGGATACGTATGCGGCCAATGTGGCAGAGCTCACGGCTGCTCTCGATCTGAAGGATGCGATTCACATCGGGCACTCCACCGGTGGTGGCGAGGTGGCGCGGTATGTTGCCCGGCATGGGAAGGGGCGTGTAGCGAAGATGGTTCTGGTGAGCTCTGTGCCTCCGATCATGGTGAAGAGCGAGAAGAATCCGGGTGGACTTCCGATTGAAGTGTTCGATGATCTGCGCAAGCGACTTGCGGCAAACCGAGCGGAGTTTTATCGGCAGGTTCCGCTTCCGTTCTATGGTTTTAATCGTCCGGGTGCGAAGGTGATGGAAGGCGTGGTGGGCAACTGGTGGCGGCAGGGCATGATTGGTGCCGCCAATGCGCAGTACGAGTGCATCAAGGCGTTTTCGGAGACCGACTTCAACTCGGACCTCGAGGCAATTGATGTTCCCACGCTGGTGCTGCATGGCGATGACGACCAGATTGTTCCGTACGCCGATGCGGGCGTGCTGTCGGCGAAGATCATCAAGAACGCCAAGCTGAAGATCTATCCGGGATATCCGCATGGGATGCTGACGATCCACGCGGATGTGCTCAATCCTGATCTGTTGGAGTTTATTCGCAGCTAACATAGCCAGCGAAAACTTTTCAGGCCGGCAGACCGAGATATGGTCTTGCCGGCCTGAAGGTTTTAAGGGGTATTGATCTGAGTTCGGCGCCAATCGCTGGCCAGCAATGGCGTCGATGAAGGACTTCAGTTGGAACTTACTCCTTTTAGAAGGGGCCGCCAAAGCCGAGCAACTTGAAGAGACCGTTGCCGCTCTTCCATGTAGTGTCCGACTGGTTCTTTATGAAATCGCGGAAGGCTACATGTTCGATCTCGGATTTGATCTGCTGGAAGCGCAGGGAGCTGGGATCGAGGGGATTGCCGGGTAGCGGTGCGGCGAGCTCGTTGGGAATGTAGTTCTGTGTGAGCTGGTCGTAGGCCTGCTCGGCACGGTAGTCATTGGGGCGGTTGGCGAGCTCGAGCTGACCTGCCTTGGTGGAGTAATCGTAGAACTCGAGCTGTACGGTGGTCGGGTCGATGGTGGTTGAGAGAGGCTTCCAGTCGGAGTAGACGCCGACCTTGCTGGCGTTGGTGCGCATCGCGAGGATGTTGGTGGGAGCTTCGTTGAAGTTGAAGTATCCGGGAGCGATCTCGTCGGTGGCGAAGAGGATGTAGGGTCTACCAGAAGCCCAGCGCGATTTGAGCATGGAGTACATATCGTGCCGGTTGGCGTAGATCTGATTGTAGGGAGCCTGAGTGAGCCATGCTGTGTTGCCTTTGTAGCCAAGGGTGACGAGCATGAGCAACAGGTCGACGGAGGAGCAGAGGCCGGTGCGGACGGTGTTGGTGTCGCCGGTGAAGCGGCCGCTGGGATCCATGACGATGAGTGGGATATGGAGAGCTTCCTCGTATACGGTGCCGATCTTGCCCTGCACCATGCCGTGGGCGCCACTGTATTCACCATGGTCGGAGGCGAAGACGATGACGGTGTTGTCGATAACGCTCTGCGGCAGTTTCTGGAGTTGATCGATGACGGCGCCGATCTGCTGATCGACGATCTGGGTGACCTGGGTATAGCTGTCGAGGCCGCGTTGCCAATAGTTGAAAGGCGATTCGCCGATACCCAGACCGAGATCGTCATTGCCGTAGGGTTTGACGCGGAAGCCGAGCTGGAACGGATCCGCGGTGATGCCGCCCCAGACAGCCGCCTGGAACTCCTGGATGAAGGTGTGGGTCGTGGGTTTTTTACGCTGCGCGTACTGCTTCGGGGATTCCCAATTGGGTGGGAGGAAGGGATAGCCAAAGGAAGGAGGTGATTTGAGCTTATTGGTCTGCCAGGGGACCAGTGGTGCAGTCGTGGAGTAGTCAATGAACTGCGCGAGCTGGTCGGATGAGTGAAACTTGTTGTAGCGGGCGAAGAGGTCGGTGTAGGTCTGGAACTCGGTTCCAGCGGGAAAGAACTCGCGATCGTGGGGATTGACGAAGCCAACGGTCAGGCACCATGGGGCATCGGTAGTCTTGACGTGCTGCAGGTAGGAGACCGCCTGGTTCGCGGTATATGCGTCGTTGTGGTACTGAGGATCGCTGCTGAGGTCGCCGTATGTGCCCTGCAGGTTGCTGCCGGTCGGATCGGGATTGCTGTTCCAGTCGAATCCGTAGGCCTGCGTGTCGCTGGGACCAGTAGGAATGGAGACGTGCCACTTGCCGAAGTAGGGTGTGGTGTAGCCGGCTTTGCGAAGCAGCTTGCCATAAGTGGGAAATGCAGGATTGAGGACCGGGCAGATGGGATTATTCAGGATTGTGGTGATCAGCCAACTCTGATGAGAGTAGAGGCCAGTGATGATGGTGCCACGAGCGGGTGTGCAGGCGTTTGCCGCAGTGTGATAGTTCGAAAACTTGACGCCCTTTTTCCAGATGTTTTTGTAAAGGTTGGGCATAAAGCGTTTGAAGTAACTCTCGGCGTCATTGACTCCGAAGGGGAAGACAGACGGCCACCGGAGCTCGTCAACGAGAATAAAGATGATGTTGGGTTGTGATCCTGGCTCTGTCGGGTTTTGAGCAAAACCAAGGCGGCTGGCAACGCCTGCGCCTGCTACGGCCGCAGTTGATTTGAGAAAGTCTCTACGTTTCATTCGTAAATCTCCCTTTATATCGAGTTCGGGCAAGATGCCGGATGGTCGAAATCGCGCACTTAAAATCTCTGTTCTGGGCCTGGACTATCGCGAGGCAAAGAGGGGCTCACCGAGAACATTGCTCGGGAGTTCAGATTTGGAGTGGGCCTGGGGCCGAAGGGGGTGCTCGCAGGGAAGGTGATTGATCCTACGACGGACGAATCGTATGCCCGCCTGGGATTGCAGTCAAATCAATTTTTGCGGGCACATTTTCTAGCGGGAATTTGGTGCGGGCGAGGCGAGGACTACGGTTTTGGCGTTGAGGAACTCGCGCATGCCAGCGGCGGAGAGCTCGCGGCCGTAGCCGGAGTGCTTGATGCCTCCGAAGGGGAGGCGCGGATCACTGGCGACCATGGCGTTGACGAAGACGGAGCCGCATTGGAGCTCGGCGATGAGGCGCTGCTGCTCGACGGGGTCTCGGGTCCAGGCGGAGGCTCCCAGGCCGAAGGGGGTGTCGTTGGCGAGCTCGATGGCTTCATCCAGTGAAGCCACTTTGAAGAGCATGGCGACGGGGCCGAAGAGCTCTTCGCGATAGACGGCGCTGGTGCGTGGGACGTTGATGAGGACAGTGGGCTCGAAGTAGTAGCCGTCGCCGATCATGCGCTGGCCTCCGGTGAGAAGGAGTGCCCCAGCCTGAACGGCAGCGCTGACCTGAGCTTCGAGGGCCTCGGCGATCTTTTGTGTGGCGAGCGGGCCGATGTCGGTGTCCTCTTTCATGGGGTCGCCGATCTTCATGGCTTCCATGCCGGCGACGAAGCGCTGCTGGAAGGTGTCGTAGACGGACTCGTGGACGATGAACCGCTTGGCAGCGATGCAGGACTGGCCGTTGTTGATGAGGCGCGCACGGATGGCGGTCTGGATGGCGGCGTCGAGATCCGAGGAGGGAAGGACGAGGAAGGGGTCGGAGCCGCCGAGCTCGAGGACGGACTTTTTGATGAGCCATCCGGCCTGCGCTCCTATCGCCTTGCCTGCGGGGACGGAGCCGGTGAGGGTGACGGCGGCGATGCGCGGGTCGGCCAGGATGCTTTCGACCTGATTGGTTTCGACAAGAAGTGTCTGAAAACTGCCGCGGGGGAAGCCGGCGCGGCGCACGAGAGATTCGATGAGCAGAGCACACTGGGGGACATTGGGAGAGTGCTTGAGCAGGCCGACGTTGCCGGCCATGAGTGCAGGCGCAAGGAAGCGGAAGACCTGCCAGAAGGGAAAGTTCCAGGGCATGATGGCGAGGACTACGCCGAGTGGGTCCCAGCGGACGTAGCTGGAGTTTTCGGTGGGGATGGGCTCGGGGGCGAGGATGCGGGAGGCGTTTTCGGCGTAGTAGCGGCAGGCGGCGGCGCACTTGGCGACCTCTTGCCGCGCTGCGTGGATGGGCTTGCCCATCTCGAGGGTGAGGGTAGGGGCTATCTCATCGGTCTCCTGCTCGAGGAGCGAGGCGAGCTTGTTCATCCAGAGGGCGCGGTGTTCGAGGGGGATGGAGGGGAGGGTGCGGGAGGCTTCGTGCGCGAGGGAGAGTTTTTCGGAGATGGCGTCTTCAGTAAGAGCGTCGAAGCTGCGGAGGAGTTTTCCGGTGGCGGGATTGATGGATTGGATAGCCATGCTGCCTACGGAGCAGATTAGCAAAGATGGGATCACGGGTTCATACAAGTGCCAGCCGCACTGTCCTCATCTTGCCATGTACGGCAGGCGGATGAGGACGGCGCGGCTGGCTGGAACCGCGATTAGAAGAGAAGTTTGAGGGACATCTGCATCTGTCGCGGGAAGTTCTGCTGGGTGGAGCCTATGGTTCCGTAGCCGGACCATGCTCCGGGTTGATTGGGATCGGCGACGCTGGTGCGTACTGGTGCGGTTTGCGGGGAGCTGCTGCTGGGCGCGCCGAAGATGGTTGTGTTGGTTGCGTTGAAGGCTTCAGCCTTGAACTGGAGTTTGATCGACTCCCGGATGGCGAACTTCTTTTCTACAGCCAGAGCTGTTTGTTGTGCCCAGGGATTTCGCACGATCGTTGTTCGCGGAAGCTGGGTGGTGGCGGTGTACTCCGGGAAGGATTGGAAGCAGCTGTTTTGCGAGTTGTTGAGGTAGTTCTTATAGCTGCGCTGCGTGGGACGAATGTTGTAGGCACCGCAGTTAAAGAGACTGCCGTTGGGATAGTTGGCTGGGGTTCCGGAGTCGTTGGTGAAGGTCCAATCGAGCTGCCAGTCGTTGATGAACTGGCCAAGGACACCATGTGCGTCGCCGAGCAGGGTGCTGCCTCGGCCGACGGGCAGGTTATAGAGACCGCTGAGGGCGAAGTCCCAGGAACGGTCGTTGCCGTCGATGGCTTTATAGGGCTTGTCGTCGACCAGTCCGGCACCGCTGTTGTTGAGGTAGTCGGTTGTGCTCATGAGCTTGGACCAGGTAAACGAACTGAGGATACTGAGACCGCGACTGAGAGCACTGCCGCCTGAGAAGCGCTTTTCAAGCTTGGCGAGCAGAGCATCGTAGCGGCTGGAGCCGGATGCATTGGTGTAGTTGTAGATATTTCCATCGAACGCCGGGTAAGGAACCATGAGGTACTTGGCCTGGATGGTGGGATTCTGGCCGAGCGCTACGGTGGAGGGAAGCACGCCATAGAAGGGGTTGGGCACCTGCTGATCGAGGTAGTTTGGGTTGTCGTGGCCGCGTTGGAAGTCTGCCGCGCTGAGGCCGTTGAGCTGGCGGCTGGCGCGAAGGTGATAGGTGCGGGCGCCGAGGTAGGCGACATTGGCGATGATGCCAAGAGGGAATTGCGTTTCGAAACCAAAGGTCCATTGCTGGACGATGGGGATCTTGCGATCGCGGAAGTCGAGCGAGATGCTGGAGCCGACGAGGGTGAGATCTCCCTGCGAGCTGCCGGGAGGCGTGATGTAGCCGTTGGGAAAGGGAGTGCCGCTGTGGAAGCTGTCAGAGGGGTGCAGGCCGCCGTCAGGCGAGGCGTTGTAAGAGGTGCTCTGTGTCCAGGCGGAATCTCCACCGAGCTCGATACCGAGCGCTTTGGAGAGGGTGTAGCCACCGTGGAAGACGAGCAAGCGGTTGGGGCTGTAGGAGAAACCGAGCTTGGGCTGGAAGAAGCCAGTGTTGTTTTCGTAGGCGGGGAGCTTGTCGCTGGCAAACTGCACGGTGCCATTCATAGGATTGGCGATGGTCGCTCCGTTGGGGAGGAGATTGCCGGAGGGGTATTGGATCATGCTGGTGATGGGGTTGACGCAGGTGAGGCACATACCGGCGAGGAGGCGATTATGCCGCTCGACAGGGGAGAGCTCGGTGTCCCATCGGAGGCCTGCGTTGATGGCGAATTTGTCGGTGACCTTCCAGTCGTCCTGCCCAAAGAAGCCGAAGTATTTGTAGGACTCGTAGGGTTGATTTTTGTACTGGACGCTGCCTCCGTTGGCGTAGCCGAGGAGAAGATCGGCGATAGCGGAGCCGTCGTTGTTCTGGACGAAGGGATTCTTCGAGGTGAAGTCGCGGTTGTTGTTGTTGCTATCGGCACCGAAGCCGAAGGTTCCGTTTGGCTGGCCGATGCCTCCGGTGACGTCGTGATAGAGAGAGAACTCGCCGCCGTAGTGGAGGGTGTGGCGGCCGATAGTGTGAGTGAGCGAGGGCCCGATGTCGTAGGTCTCGAAGATTGAGGGAGAGACGGTGTTGCCGATGAGGGTGTTGAAGCCGTCAGCGAAGGTGAATTCGGGAGCGTAGTTTTTGTTGGTGGTGGGGAGCTGCGGCATGTTGAGGCCGAGGTCAGAGGCGGAGAGAGAAGCCTGGCCGGCTGCGATGGATCCGTTGGGAGAGCGGGTGTAATAACGGTTGAAGGAGACACGAACGTCGGCTACGAGACGATCGGAGAAGGTATGAGTAAGGTCGAGTACCTGGGTGAGGCTGGAACGATAGTTCTGGATGTCACCGCGGATCGCGGGGCCGGAGAAGCCGTTCTGGTTGCGGTATTCATTGCCCGCCCACCAGGCGAAGATGCCGTAGAGACGCGTACGGTCGGTTAAGCTGTAGTCGACGCGCGCAATGGGCATGTTGTAGCTGTATTTGTCTTTACCGTTGAAGACAAAGTTATTGGTATATCCGGGGCGGTTGGGCGCAGGAAAGAGGTTCAGCACAGCGAGCCCGGTGGGGCTGATGCGCGAGGAGGGAATGATGTTGTTGGAGAAAGGCGAGCGCGTGTAGGTGGAGCAGCTTCCGGTAGTTGGGGTGGCGCAGGTTGTGGTGAGCGGATCGTAGATGCCGGTCTTGTTGACGGAGGCAAGATAGCCGCTGAGGTTGACGTTACCCGAGGCGTCAGGCCGCATATCCGCGGTGGGGACGCTGGTGACGACACCGGCAGGAAGGACTTCGCGCCAGCCTTCGTAGCTGAAGAAGAAGTAGGCGTTGTGCTTGAGGAAAGGGCCGCCGATGGTGCCACCGAACTGATGCTGGTTGTGATAAGGCTTGGCTTCTCCCTGCTGATTGAGCTGGTAGGCGTTGGCGTCGAAGATGGAGTTGCGCCAGTAGTCGTAGAGGGTTCCGTGGAAGTTGGGAGTTCCGGTTTTGAGGACGGTGTTCATGGCGCCGCCGCCGACGCGGCCATATTGCGCGTCGAAGGTGATGGTCATGACTTTGAACTCCTGGACGGCGTCGATGGAGGGAGAGATATTCCAGCTGCCCGCGCTGCCGCCGCCCTGCACAGAGATGGGCGCACCATTGAGCATGAACTGGTTGTAGGCTCCCTGTTGTCCGTTGATGGAGTAGGAGTTTGAGACATCCCAGCCGCGAGTACCGGAGTACCCACCAGCGCCGAACTGTGTCTGGGTGAAACGTACGCCGGGGGTAAGAGCCATGAGCATGTAAACCTGGCGGCCGTTGAGGGGAAGGTTCTGAACCTTTTCGGGATCCATGACGGTTCCGCCGGAGGCATCGGTGGTGGCGAGTTGAAGCTGGTCGGTCGTAACGGTGACAACGTCAGTGGCACCGCCGGGGGTGAGGGCGACGGAGAGGTTCAGCTTCTGGCTGATGCTGAGAATCTGGCTTGGATAAACCTCTCTGCGGAAGCCGGGGGCCTGTATGGCGATGGTGTAGGTTCCGGGCTGGACGAGGGGAATAACGAAATTTCCATGAGCGTCGGTCTGAATGGTGTAGTTCTGCTGATCGCTCGTGGCATGGATAGAGGCATTGGGAATATTGAACCCTTGGGGATCAGTGACGTGTCCGAGGATGGAACCGCGGTATTCCTGTGCTGTGATGGTGAGGGGAAGGATGAAGAGGAAGAGAAGAACGTGGAAAACGTAGCCTGCTTTTGATGACAATCCGGGCCTCCTGAAACAGGGGAGATGAACTTCTCAGACCCGGAAGAGTTCTTAGATTGAAAACGGCGTGGCTTCGCAAAATTTGTAGCGTACTTCGTTGCCTTAAGATCTGTATTGCTCGGCTCGTCTTAAGTGTTCCGAACACTATAGTGAAAGTTATCGTTTTCGCCAACTCACCCTGGGAGAACCACTTAGGGATGAAATTCGAGGGTGGCTTCTTGGAATCAAGATCGGCCATCGAGACGGCTGTCTCTGCCTGCCTGGGGCGGACCGTATGAAATAATCAGAAGTATTGATTTCAGGTTAGTTGTGCTCGCTTGTGAGTTGGCGCGTGTGCGGCTAAGACGTGGAGCCGGATGCAGGGCAATCCAGAGTTCATGAGACGGGCGATCGAGCTTGCGACCGAGAACGTGACCTCGGGGCGTGGGGGGCCGTTTGGCGCGGTGATCGTGCGTGACGGTGCTGTGATCGCGACGGGTGTAAACCGGGTGACGGCGACGAACGATCCGACGGCGCATGCGGAGGTGACGGCGGTTCGCGAAGCATGCCGGGTGCTGGGGGATTTTTCGCTGCCCGGATGTGTGATGTACACGAGCTGCGAGCCGTGTCCGATGTGCCTGGCGGCGATCTACTGGGCGCGGATGGAGAGGATCTTCTACAGCGGGACGGCTGCGGACGCGGCGGCGGCGGGATTTGACGATGCGTTTCTTTATGAAGAGATAAAGAAAGGGATTGGAGAACGTACGGTTCCCGAAGAGAGGCTGCTGGCGGAGCGTGGGACGGAGAGCTTCGATGCGTGGAGAAGGTTTGTCACGCGGGTGGATTACTGACGAACGACAGGCGAGGGCGATGGCGACGAAGTTGAAGAAGCAGGCTGGAGCGAAGAAGAACGATGGAGTGGTGAAGGTAGCGCTGCTGGGCTTTGGGACGGTGGGCAGCTCAGTGGCGAAGGTTCTGACGGAGAGGAAGTTTGCCGGCATCGCGCTGACGCATGTGTATAACCGCAACGTGGCTCGCAAGCGCGAGTCGGCGGCGGCGAAGTTTGTGCCCGCGACGGCGAAGTGGACAGAGAACATCGATGATGTGCTGCGGTCGGATGTCGATGTGATCGTGGAACTGATGGGTGGGCTGAATCCTGTGGAGGGATGGCTCAAGAAGGCGCTCGCCGCGGGCAAGCATGTGGTAACGGCGAACAAGCAACTGATCGCGTATCGCGGAGTGAGCTTGCAGAAGCTGGCGGCGCAGCACGGTGTGCAGCTTGTGTACGGAGCAGCGGTCGCGGGTGGAGTTCCGGTGATCCCGGGGATTCTGCAGGGGCTGAGCGGCGACCGCGTGACGCGGTTGAGCGGCATCCTGAATGGGACGTGCAACTACATCCTGAGCCGGATGGAGGCGGGCGCGGATTACGCTACGGTGCTCAAGGATGCGCAGCAGCTTGGGTATGCGGAGGCGAATCCTTCGGCGGATGTGGATGGGTTCGATGCACGGGCGAAGCTATGCATTCTGTCGCGAATCGCGCTGGGCGCGAAGCTGAATCCTGACGAGGTAGCGACGCAGACGATCTCGACGGTGGAGGCGATCGACTTCGTGTACGCGAAGGAGCTGAACTCGACGATCCGGCAGGTGTCGCGGGCGCAGGCTGATGGGACAGTGGTGCATGCGCGGGTGGCTCCGATGCTGGTTCCTCTAACCTCGCCGATGGCGTGGTCGCATGGGACACAGAATATGGTGGTGACGAGCGGTACCTATGGCGGCGACGTTGTGTTCTCAGGCCATGGCGCGGGCGGGGAGCCTACGGCGGTTGCTGTTGTGTCTGACCTGCTGGCGGTGTCGCAGGGGGCGAAGGCAGTAGAGCTTCCGGTGCGGAAGCGAACGGTGACGAGCGAGTTTCTGGCTCCGCACTACCTGCGGTTTGTGGTGGATGATAAGCCGGGGATCGTCTCATCGATTGCAGGGGCGTTGGCGAAGGTGGGGGCGAACATTGATTCGCTTCTGCAGAAGCCGGGATACCCGAAGCACAGGCTGCCGTTCGTGGTGACGACGGAGCCCTGCCTGACGGGCGTGATCGAGAGAGCGATAGGCTCGATCGCCAAGCTGGACTGCATGCTGGAGAAGCCGCTGAACTTGCAGATGCTGGTTCCGGAGGACAAGCCGGAGTAATTGGCAGGTTGCCAGTCGGTGACGGATTTCGACGCTTTGAGGGGACATGGAATGAAGTTGAGAGTGGCTGGGTGTGGGCTGGCTTGTGCGTGCGTGATGCTGTTGGCAGGGCTTGCACATGGGGCCGATGTGGCTCCGGTGCATCATGAGCCGAATGCGCTGAACTCGGCGAAGGCGAAGAAGGCCCACTATGTGGTGATGGTGTCGCTGGATGGTTTTCGCTGGGACTACGCGACGAAGTGGGGGGCTCCTCATCTGCTGAAGATGGCCGAAGAGGGAGCGAGCGCTCCTGAGGGGATGCTGCCAAGCTATCCCTCGATCACCTTTCCCAACCACTACGCGCTGGTGACAGGGCTTTACCCGGAGCATCACGGGATTGTGGAGAACGAGTTCCTCGATCCGAAGCGGGACTACGCGGAGTACGTCTACAAGGACCATGCATCGAACAGCGATGGAAGCTGGTATGGCGGAGTTCCGCTGTGGTCGCTGGCGGAGCGGAAGAAGATGCGGTCGGCCTCGATGTACTGGGTGGGTTCGGAGGCGGAGATCGCGGGGAAGCGGCCGAGCTACTGGGTTCCATTCGACGATAAGTTCGACGACGAAAAACGCATTACGCAGGTGATCGCCTGGTTGTCGCTGCCTGAGGCGGAGAGGCCACATCTGATCACGCTGTATTACTCGAATGCAGATCACGCGGGCCACGACTTCGGCCCGGATGCAGAGCAGACGGGCGCGGCGGTGCGTCATCTGGATGCCCTGATGGGTGAGCTCGAGGAAAAGCTGAAAGCCACGGGACTTCCGGTGAACATGATTGTGGTCTCGGACCATGGCATGGCGGCGCTCTCGGATCGCAAGTGGCTGCCGGTAGACAAGCTGGTGGACCTGAAGAATGCTCCGACAGCGGGCGACCTGTTGTATCCAAAGACAGAGGCGGAGAAGGAGAGGATCTACAACGCCCTGAAGGCCACGAACGATCCACGGTTTACGGTGTATCGGCTGAAGGATGTTCCGGCGGGGCTGAACTTTAATCGCAACCCGCGAGAGGGAGATCCGGTGCTGGTTGCGAACGAGCTGGTTCCGATTGCGGCGAGAACGAAGCAGACGACGATTAAAGGAGCGGGAGCCCATGGGTTCGATCCTGCGCGTTTCCCGGAGATGAAGGCGATCTTTTATGCGGAGGGCCCGGACGTGAAGCCCGGGGTGAAGGTCGCTCCGTTCAGGAACGTAAATGTCTACGACTTTGTCTGTGGCATTTTGGAGCTGAAACCAGCGAAAAATGATGGGGATAAGAAGGCACTGCAGGCAGCCCGGCGATAGGCCGCTCCTTGAGTACTTCCATCCTTGATGCCACCTTCGATGCTGCCCACCGGGCTTCGCTCGGGATGACACACTTTTGATTTCTTCCGTTCAGGTGGATACTACGGATCGTACGGAGGTGCGCGATGCAGGCAGCTGCGGGAGCAACGGTTGTGGTGGTGGCGTACAGACCGAAAGCAGGGAAAGAGGCGGAGCTGCTGGAGCTGACGCGGGAGCATATTCCTCTGCTGCGTAAGGAGGGATTGGCTACCGATCGTCCAGTGATCGCAGCAAGAGCAGGGGACGGCACGATTGTGGAGGTCTTCGAGTGGGCCGTGGGAGGAGTGGAGCGAGCGCACTCGAACCCCGTTGTGCGGAAGCTCTGGGAGAGGTACGCCGCCGTCTGCGAGATCGTGCCTTTGAACCAGCTAGCCGAATCGTCCACCATGTTTGCATCGTTTACTCCTATCGATCTGGACTGAGGGATCTACGCCAGTGCGAGGCGAATGCTCATCCGAAGAGAGTCTTCTGCTCGGGCCACCGTACAGATGAGGGTGCTTTCTTTCGAGGAAGTGCCGTGTGCTCAGGAGCGGGAGTCCGGAGCGGATCGTTGGCGGCGGACTCCGTGGGACTTTTTACATCATTGGAGTCTTCACGCCGGCGTCGGTTGAGGCCGTGGCGCTCGCGGGCGGCGGCGACGATGCGGCTGAGGTGTTGGGCGTAGGACTTCGAGGCGAAGTCGGCATGGTCGAAGCGGCGGTGATAGTCGGCCTCGAGGTGAGGGAAGTGC
>Ga0193742_1001426_pt1 | contig 14370 bp, 13 predicted proteins | sample L2c1metaG_FD_165511 | JGI IMG/M metagenome (GOLD analysis project Ga0193742, IMG submission 165511) | Soil microbial communities from a riparian zone of the East river system, Colorado, United States - L2c1 | ecosystem: Environmental > Terrestrial > Soil > Riparian zone | place: USA: East River... | reverse complement strand
ATGGAGGGGCCGCCTCCGCAGAAGTACGACGTCGTGTCATTCGACAAGCAGGGAACAACCCGCGTCTATGCGACCCACGGGAACTAGCGATGGACGGGGCGTACCACGATAACCCGCAGTGACGAGGCCTCGCGCGTCGAGCCACATCCCGTCCTGGTCATCGTGCTGCTCGTGGCGTTCTCAATCGCGCGCGCCGGCGCCGTCATCGTGACTCCGTCGCCTGCCGACACCCAGCGCGCGATGAAGATTGCGGAGGACCCCGTGGCCGCCCGCGCCAGGTTCCACGCGTCCTACATCACGGCCATCAGGGACTCGATCATTCGAGACATCGAGGTCATGACCGAGTTCCGGCGAACCGTGATGGCGACGGAAGATGCGCTGAAGCGTGGCGACTGGGCCGTCGCGCACGGCACGAGCAGCCTCGGCGGCCGCAGCATCGCCGACATCGTCGCCCCCTGGCGCCGCATGGTGACGGTTGTCGCGAACCTGCAGCTCCCCGCGATGCATACCTACGTCACCATCCCGCGCTGCGAAGTGACCGTCGACGGCACGCCAATCCTGGCCGCCGTCGATCGGCGGACCACACCGTTGTCCTCGCTCCCGTACTCGAGCCGCGGCACGATGGTCACCTCGCTCGTCGGCGCAACCATCGAGGCCGACTTCGACGCCGGCCCCGTCGGGCAGACATCCAGATCCGTGGTCGTCACGTGCGACGGTAAAGACGTCGCACGCGCGGTCATTGATTTCAGCCGGTTGCAGTAACACGCGTTTCGCGTGACTGTCCTCTCGACGGGGAACTGCCCGTCACAATCGCGCGAACGGTCCGGCCAGCAGCTGGCAGAGGAGCGCGCCAACGATCGCCATCGACAGGCCCCAGACCATCATCTTCCTGAAGAGCGCACGCGCCTCGTCCGGCTGCGCCACCGCCGCGACACACAACGCTCCGAGTGTGGACAGCGGGGACACGTCGACGAGTGACGCGCCCACGTTGATACTGAGCGACACGGCGAGGGGATCGCCGCCGCCAACCTGCTGAATGAGACGCGGCACGATCGGCAGAAAAGTGGGCAGGACGACCGCCGAGGTGCTGCTGTAGGTCGAAATGACGCCCGTGACGAACGCGATGACGCCGTTCAATGTGGAAGGTCGCGCAAGTCGGGCCAGCAGCGCCGTGAAGAGATCCATTCCCCCGGTCTTCTCGACCATGACCACCAGCATCGTCATGCCGCTCACCATGACGATCGCGGACCAGGGGACCCGCCTGAAGGCGCCCCCCTCATCCGCCAGCCCCAGCACGATCACCGCCGCCGCCGCTGCGAAGGCCGCGAGCCCGATCGGCGCACGCGCACCCACCACGGCGGCAATCCAGATACCGACGATGGCGATTGTCAGCGTCTGGGACCGGGACATCGACGGAATGACGCGCGTGGCTTCCTCGTCGCTGGACGGCGTGACGCGGCGGATCAGCAGCAGGTAAGCGGCCAGCCCCACGACGGCATGCGCGAGGAAATTTGCCGCGAACACTTTCCATGGATGGCTGCCAAGTCCCGCCGCGGCCATGCGATTGCCGGCGATGACACCGACGGCGCTGAGAGGAGAGAGGTTCCCCGCGTTCGCTCCGTTCGTGACCATCAACGCCGTGAGGAATGCGGGAATCCCCGCACGGCGCCCCAGCGCCATCGCCATGGGAGCGACCAGCGCCACCGCCACAATCGCGCCGGGGCCCATCGTCGCGATGGTCCCGGCAATCAGGAAGAGGAGCAGGGGTACCCGGCGATTCCGCCCCCGGGCGAGCGTCATCATCTGGTCGACGAGCAGCCCGATAGTGCCGTTCGCTTCGGCAAGCCCGAAGAGCAGCGTCACCCCGGCCAGCGTGACGAACAGAGAACCCGGAAAGCCGACAAGGACGGCCTCGGCGCTCTGTCCTGCGTACAACCCCACGGCCCACGACAGCGGAATGGCAATCACTCCGACATTGATGCGGGAGGTGCAGCTGATGACGATCGCTGCCACCAGGGCACACACGGCGACGGACGCCGGGCTCACGCGTCGGCGCCCACTGAAACCAATTCGCCGCGACGCTCACATGCCCCGGGTCCCCGTGTCGCCTTCCGCCTGAAGGCGGGAACGACGACGCTCGCTGCGCTCATCCGCAGATGGTAAATGCATTTCCGCTCTATTGCGTCGTGAATGACCACACCGGGCCTGCCGCCGTCTGGTTCGCCATCGTCTTGCTCACGATTTTCCAGTAGTAGGTGCGCCCGGCGACGGGGGTCTGGACCGCGTACTTCTTCGTGGTGCTCGGGGACACGGAGACGTTTGCGGCCAGCAGCGGGGGGGACGAAGTGGTGCCGAAGTAGATGTCCGCTTTGTGCGCCCATGGCCCCGGCTTCCATGTCAGAGTCACGCCGGTCCGTGGCTGACCCGCGGCGAGACTCGCGGGCGCGGTGTAGACAGGCTTGTCAGGGGGAAGCGGCGTAAACGCCTTCGTTTCGGCTTTCCCGGTGGAATTGCCCCACTTCCGGTTGAAGTTGGCTTTGAACCACGCGAGGATCCAGTCCTTCGTGGTGAAGTAATTGTGCTCGTGCTGCGAGGTGTTGGACTCGGAGGTCCAGTTGGACGATCCGAAAATGGACATCGCCTGCGCGTAGAGCAGCACCGACTTCTGGTGCGTGAAGCCTGCGTGAGCCCGCACACGGATGCGAACGCCGGCCGCATGGAGTCGGTCCACGTTGTAGGCCTGCCATACGTTCGCGGGGTTTCTGTACCACGAGGGCTCGACGATGAGGCGCACCGGCACCCCTCTCTTCACCGCGCGGATGAGACCGTCCGCGTGGCCCGGCTCGGTGATCTTGTACATCATGACGTCGATCTGTTTCGTCTCGGCGTCGTAGCGCGGCACGGCGCGCTTCGAAAAGTTCTGCCACGGCACGAAATTGAGATCGGGGCTGATCGCGAAGGTGTCGTACTGGCGCGCGAGCGACGTGACGTTGGCGTAGTTCGTGATCTGGACGGTGGTCGTCCACGCGTCGTCCATGCGCGTTTTGAAGGAATCGACCAGCGCGTCATCGTCGGTGAAGAAGACGGCTTCGTCCGTGTAGTTGAGGTACGGCGTCACGGGAATGAAGTAGTAGTCGCTGAAATTCGCCGCGCCGGCTTCCAGCGTTTCCTGCCCGGCGAACAGCATGAACTTCCAGTGGAGACTGCTTCCCGACGTCTTGCCCCGCATCGGGATGCCGGCGGCGGCCAGCTTCTGCAGAATCGCGGCGTTGCGCGCGGACACCGCGTTGCGGCGGGGATCCATCAGCACGCGCACGGGCACGCCGCCCTTGAAGCGCTTGATCAGCGCGTCCGCCATCACGTCGTCTTCCATCATGTCGAAGGCGACGTCAATCCGCACACGCTCGTTGGCGATGAGCGTCAGAAGTGGTGCGCGGCAGTCCTGAAAGGATGTATCGCAGAGCCGCTCTGCGGCGGCGGCCGGCAGAGACGCGAGCGGGAACAGGGCGACCAGCGACAGGGCAAACAGGTATCGATGCAACCGCGTGAATGGTTCTGGATGCAAGGGCTCCTCCTTGGGTCTGCTGTGCAGCCGGCGGAACAGCACACCTCGTGCCATGGGGCCTGGTATCAGGCACCGCGCCAGCGCATCAATTCTGTGGGAGCCGACAACCGTGGACCGTACGGTTGTGCGCGGTTCAGTTGCATTGTGATGCGCACGGCACAGGTATCAGCCGTCAGTTCCCAATTCTCAGCTGAGAGCTCAAGGCTCAGAGCTGACGGCTCTGAATATTCATGCGGCACGATGGACCTCGGATCAGCTAGAATTAAAGCTGCATGATCGAGTCGGGCTCAGCCTGCACTGCCCACGACTACGCCCGGGCCGGTCGCTGACCGGCCTTTTTGCTGTACCGCGCAGCCGCGCGCTGACATAAGGGGAATTTCCATGGCGAACCGCACCAAAGTCACACAACAGAAGCGGGCGCGAGAGCGCGCCAAACAGGAGCGGATGCAGGAAAAGTCCCGGCGCCGCGAAGAGGTGAAGGTTCGCAAGGCGAACGAACCGGCGACCGCCGGCGCGGGTGATGAGGACCCCGACATCGCGGGCATCGTTCCAGGGCCGCAGCCCAGGCCGTGGGAAGACGATGATCTCATCGAGGAGCCGGTGGACGAAGAGACGGTGGAAAAGACCGAAGGCAGCTGATTTTGATCCTGCTGTATGTCGCCCTGGGCGGAGCGATCGGATCGAGTGCGCGGTTCCTGCTTGCAGGGGCAATCAATCCGCCGGGGTCGCAGCACTCGCCGGCCGGAACATTCGTGGTCAATCTGATCGGGTGCTTCGCGTTCGGAGTCATTGCGTCGCTGGCCGATCGCCGCTTTCCGCTGACGACCCCCACACGCGCGTTCATCCTTGTCGGGATTCTGGGCGGGTTCACGACCTTCTCGTCATTCACCTACGAAACGATCATCCTGCTCCGTAATGCGCAGTTCCTGCGCGCCGCCGCGAATGCAGGCGGTCAGGTGTTTCTGGGACTCCTGGCGTTGTGGGCGGGATACGCGCTCACTCGGGTGATCTGAGCGCTCGGGCAGGATCGGAAAGGGCGGCCGGCCACGAACAATGTATGTTCGAAATGACCGGGCCGACCGCCTTCGAGAGTGCCGGGCATGCGCCCGGCCCGGCGCTCAGACTCTCCGGCGCCCGCTGACGAGACCCAGCACGAACAGCACCAGCGCAATCACCAGCAACACGTAGATGAAGTTGCCCAGTGTGTAGCCGCTGACCAGTCCGAGCAGCCAGAGCACGAGCAATATCACGGCGATCGTAAAAAGCATCATCCCTCCTTCCGGTCCATTGAGCACAAGGCGTGCCGGACGCCGAATTGGCTCAGCCGCAGGATTCAAGGCATTTTGCCGATGACCCTTCCCGACGTACGTCTCTCGTTACCCAATTGGGCGCAAGCCGCTGAGGCACGGCAGGCTCACGTGTCCCGTTCGACGGTGACTTCGACGGTCCCCACTGGCTCCTCGAGCGCCACAAACAGATCGTCCGGGTTCTCGAGCCCCGCGCTGAAGAGATCTGCAGGACGATAGGGTCGTTCGTGGAGCGCGAGGGTAATGTCCGCGATCTCCTGATAGGTGGCGAGTACCACTTCCGCAATGGCGTACAGCGTGTGCTGGACCGAGCGGCTGGCGTGCCAGGCAAACGTTTCGATGATGGCCGCCCGCACCCCCTGGCGGAACGATCGGAAGGTCACGTCCGAGCTGCTGTAGGTCCATCGAGCGGTCAGCGCGCCGACGAGCAGCCGCTGCAGGCCGTCGGTCGTGCCGTCCTCGGCCAGCGCGTGCGGGGGGGGCGTGAACCCGGCGGTGCGCATCAGGGAGAGCTCGTCAACACCGGAGACCACCGCCACCTGCCGACCATTACTCGTGATCGCGGTGGTCTTCAGTTCCGGCGTTCCAGCCATGAACGTCTGCCCCTGTGGGCGGCCGCCCGCCTCCAGCCGGGTCCAGGATTTCTCCGTAATCTCGACGCGCGCCAGCGTAATCGCCGGATGGAGCGCGAGCACGTGATCGCAGAGCGTGATCCCGAATTCTTCGATTTCGCCGGCGCCGTGCTCACGCGCCGTCCGATGGACGACGTTCTTGAGGGCCTCGCCGGGGACGAGCCCGTCGGCGCGGCCTTCACGGAACGCGGCGGCAAAATCCCCCTCGAACCGGAACGACACCGTCAGTTCCTTGGGATCGTGCCGATCGCCGCGGCGCATGATCCGCAGCATCCGCAGACGCGATTCGCCGTGACTGCTCGATCCGATTCTGGGCATGGCGGGGAATGTACCATGACCGCCGCCCGAATCCGTGCCACCGCATTCGCCCCTCCGATATAATCACCGCTTCCGATGATCGTCGCGCGGCGGTTCCTGATCGGCGGACGAGTGCAGGGGGTCGGCTTCCGGATGTTCACGGAGGCGCGGGCTGCCGCGGAAGGCGTGCACGGCTACGTCAGGAACCTCCCCGACGGCCGGGTCGAGGCCCTGGTCGAGGGAGATCAGGAATCGGTCGATCGCATCGAGCTCGCATTGCGGCGCGGACCGGCCGGCGCGCGGGTGGAATCATTCGAGGTCGACGTGGTGGAGCCGTCCCGGCGCGGGACCGGCTTCACGACGCGGTAGAGACTGTGGTTCGCCTGACGGCGGCGCCGAAGGAAGGGAGCTCGATGGAGCAGCTGAAATCGAAGATTCGACACGTCCCTGATTTTCCGAAGCCGGGGATTCTCTTTTACGACGTCACGACGCTGCTGCGCGACCCGGCGGGATTCCGGGATGCGATCGACAGCATGGCGACGCCGCAGAAGGGCCGCGGGATCGATCTGGTGGTCGGTATCGAAAGCCGCGGCTTCATCCTCGGGGCGGCCGTGGCCGACCGGATTGGGGCGGGCTTCGTACCCGTGCGCAAGCTGGGTAAGCTTCCAGCCCCCTGCATCCGGGCCACCTACGATCTCGAGTACGGGACCGACAGCCTCGAGATGCACCGGGATGCCGTCGAGAAGGGTCAGCGCGTGCTCATCGTCGACGACCTCCTGGCCACGGGCGGCACGGCGCGCGCGACGGTGGAGCTGGTCAAACAGCTTGGCGGCATTGTCGAGGGGGTGTCGCTCCTCATCGAGCTCGTGGGCCTCAATGGCCGGGCGCGGCTGGCTGGTGAGAACGTCACCGCGGTTTTACAGTACTAACCTGATAGAATTGGCTGTTTCCGCGCCCGTAGCTCAGCAGGACAGAGCACTGGTTTCCTAAACCGGGGGTCGCAGGTTCGAGACCTGCCGGGCGCACCAGCCTTCGCCCGCCCTGCTTGATCTCGAGGGGGGCTTCGGTTCGGCAAGCCAGGAGTCGCCCGGCCTGCTTGATCTCGAGGGCGGGCTTCGGCTCGGCAAGCCAGGAGGTCTGCCCCCAGTGTCCGTTCGTGGGACGTCTGGGCCCGGCGGCCCGGTTTCGAGCACGGTGGACGAAGCGGGTTGCGTCGGCGGACAATGACGAAGCGGGCGGCGGTTTCGAAGACCTTATGAAGAGCACTGAACGTCACAAGCTGAAAGAGAACGAGTTCGCCCACACCGTCGCGCGCGCCCGCGAGGTAATCGACACCCGCGGCCGCGACATGGCAACGATCGCGCTCGTAGTCGTCGCGGCAGTGGTCCTCGCGCTGGGCTACATGGCCTGGCGGCACTCCCGCGACGCGAAGGCCAACACGCTCCTGGCAGCGGCCCTCGCCGTGGCGGAAGCGCCGGTGGTGGCCCCCGTGGCGCCGGCCCCCGGCAGCCCCATGCCCGTCCAGCAGCCCGGCACCTTTCAGACGGAGCGCTCGAAGCTCGACGCGGCCCTGCCCAAATTCCTGGCGGCCGCCGACGCCTACCCGAACACGGACGCTGGAATCGCGGCCAGGTATCACGCGGCCGGCACACTGGCATCGCTTGGACGGTATGCCGAAGCGCAGCAGCGGTATCAGGAGGTCGTCGACAAGGCGGGACGCCGCATCTACGAGCGCATGGCGCGGCTCGGTCTTGCGCAGGTGGAGGTCGCACAGGGCAAGTACGACGACGCGATCAAGATTTATCAGGAGATGAGCACCGACACGACCTCGCAGATTCCCGTGGACGGCGTGCTGATGGAACTCGGGCGCGCGTATCTGAAGGCAGGGAAGAAGGCGGATGCCGCACACGCCTTCACCAGGGTGGTGGAGGAATTCCCGCAGTCGCTCTATGTGGCGGACGCGCGCCGCGAGATGGAAGAAGCGAAGAAGAGTTGATCAGACCGCTTCGGAACCGCTCGAGAGCCTGAGCTCACGAATCGGGGCCGCCGGCCAGCAGTGCGCCAGGCCGGCCCCTTCCCACACTCTCACCGCTCACGCTGTCCTGGTCTGCTCGGTCTCGGATTCCCAGGAGACGTGCGTTGCGGCGGAGCGGCGCTCGGGTTCGACCATCAGCCGCAGCGCGTACTCGGCGGGCGCCCCGGTGACGTCGCTGACCTCGCCGACGCGAAAGACCGCGGAGAGCACGCTGGCCTTGCGAAGCACCGCGGGGAGATCCGCGCGGGACCTCGCGGCACGATCCACCTGAAAGTACACCAGGCGATACATCGGGATGGGCGTGCCACCGAGGCATTCCATGCTCACGCCGTGGGCGCTGATGTCCCGCGTGACGACCGACGCGACTCGCGTGTTGCCCTTCGCGTCCTTCCACAGAATCTGGCCGGGCACCTCGATCGGGAGTCTGTCTTCGGTGCGCTTCTCGTATCGGCCGCCGCCTTGAACGAGACGAAGTCGCTGTTCCATGGCTAAAGATCCTTCCGGAAGAGTGTGTGGCTGCTCCTACTTCAAGCTGCGCGCCCGGAATCTGAGAATGCTCCCGCGATCCGCCACTTCCGTGGAACCCGTTGAGCTGTATAAGGTTAGATGAACGCATTATACCGGAAGAAAGTACCCAGGCATGGATACAAGGTACTCATTCGCGATTTTACTGAATACCTGGTATGCACGGCAGTACGGCGGTACTGCTTCGAATTGGGGCAAATTGGGCCTGGCGGCCGTCGAATTTACCCGAGGGGTCTCGTTGGCTCGACTCCCAGTCGCTCCATCTTGAGATACAGGCCGCGCCGGGTGAGACCGAGCAGGCGCGCACTCTCCGAGATATTGCCCGAGGCGCGCTGCAACGCCGCCTGAATCATTTCCCGTTCAATCTTTTCGACCGCGGCGGCCAGCGTGGGCTGGCGGTGACGCGATGGTGAGCTGGTATCCACCCGCAGACCTCGGGTGCCGAAGGCGGCCGACAACAATTCCGGAGTGACCAGACCGGCCGGTGGCGCCATCGCGACGGCGCGCTGCACCTCGTTTCGAAGCTGGCGGACATTGCCCGGCCAGGGAAACGTGTCGAACAGGTCCAGCGTGTCCGCACTGAGCCGCACGCCGGGCTTTCCGAGGCGCTCGCAGGCTTCCCGCAGGAAGAACGTGCTCAGGTGCGGAATTTCTTCCCGGCGCTCCCGCAGCGGGGGCACGTGCATGTGGATGACGCTGAGCCGGTAGAACAGGTCCTCCCGGAACTTGCCGTCGCTCACGCGGCTTTCCAGATCGACGTTCGTGGCCGCCACGACGCGGACGTCCACACGCTGCGGCCTCGTATCGCCGACGGGCATCACCTCACCCTGCTCGAGAAACCGGAGCAGCTTCGGCTGAACGTCCAGCGGCAGGTCGCCGACTTCATCGAGGAACAGCGTCCCGCCAACGGCGGTGCGAAGCACGCCGGGCTGATCCGCCACGGCCCCCGTAAAACTGCCTCGCCGGTGCCCGAACAATTGACTGTCTGCGAGCTCCCGCGTGGCACTCGTGCAGTTGTAGGGGAGGAACATGTTGTCGCGGCGCGGCGATCCCGCATGGATCGCCCGGGCCACCAGATCTTTCCCGGTCCCGCTCTCGCCCGTGATGAGGACCGTCAGATCGTTGCCCTGCATCCGTTGAATCTGATCGGCCACGCGCTGCATCGCGGCGCTCGCACAGACGAATCCGGGCAGAAGCGGCTCGAGCTGCCGCTCCATTGCCCCTCCCGTTCCTTCGAGCGGGCGATCGCGCGCGAGGCAGAGGTCGAACCCCTGACGCAGGACCGCGCACAGCGTGCGGAACCGCTGCAGGTTCGAGGACGTCACGGCCCGCGCAGTCGACAGCACCGCGAAGCGGGCACCCTCCGGAGCGCGCCCGATCGCCTCCAATACGAGAACGCCCGGAGCAGTCGTGGAGCGCAGGGCGGCGCTCGCCAGCGCCCGAGCGCCGTCGGTGTCGCAGCCGGAGGCCGAGAGAATCTGAATCTGCCCGCCCGGACCCTGAACGAACAGCGCCGCAGCCTGGCCATCGCACGCCTCGAGGAGCGCCGTGGCCCCCTCGCGTGCGAGTAGCGCCGGCATCGCCGACGCATCGACGATCCGCCGGACCAGGGCGTCGTCGCCGTCCATCTGGACGCCCAGGTAGGCGACGGCCGCGGTTGAGGGCACGTGATTGAGCGACGCACGTGCGTCTGCCAAATCAGGCGCCGCACCCAGCGCCTCGAATACCGCGGCGGCCGCCGTCAGGAACCGGTTGGCGCGCGATCGCGCTCCAGCGCCGGCCGCGAGCCGGCCCAGCTCGAGGTAGCTGAGTCCTGTCTGGTAGCCTTCGCCGAGGAGATCGAACACGCTCACGCTCTGTCCGAAGTCGTGGTACGCGTCGGTCGCGCGGCCTGCGGCGGCATGGAGACGACCGCGCAACCGCAGGAATTCCCCCCACGTGCCGGTCATCGCGCCCGGTTGCACCCGTCCGGAGACATCGTCGAGCCGCTGCTGCGCAGCGTCCGCGCGATCGAGGGCGAGGAGCGCTTCAATCGAAATCAGCTCCGCCTGCAGGCCGTAGAGACCAGGGGCGTCTCCTGACGCCGCGATCTCGGCGGAGATGGCAAGCGCCGTCTCGGCGTCTCCCCGCCGAAGCGCCACTCGCGCTTCGAGCGCTCGCACTGACCACTGATACCAGCGGCTCGAGAGCGTCTCGCCATATCCCTCGCGCGCCTTCTGCAGGCAGCGGCTCGCCTGTTCGTGCTCCCCGCGAATCAGATGAATCTGCGCGAGCGTGTCGAAGACGGCCCCCGTCGTCTCGCGCATGAAATGAAGCGGACTCCGGACGTCGAGCGCCCGATTGAGCGCTTCCTCCGCTCGTTTCAGATTGCCGACGCGCACACATATCTGCCCGAGTGAAGCCAGCGCCACGCCCAGCCCGTGCGGCGTCCCCGAATGCTCCTGCAGTTCGACGCTTCGCTCTGCGAGCGACAGCGCCTGTTCGTGGCGGTGCTGCATCAGCGCGACGTTCGCCTGGTTTCCGCAGACGGTAGCCACGACGTCGCCGGCCTCCACGATGATCGCAAGGCGTTCCGCCTGTCGCAGCGCGGCAATCGCCTCGTCCAGTCGTCCTTCCTGAGCCAGCGAGACGCCCGACAGAGAATGGACCATGGCCAGATGACGACGATCGCCCGCCGCGTGCAGCGCCGAAGCGGCGTTCGAGATGTGCTCGCGAACGATCGCCATCTCGCCGACCTGCCGGTAACACAGCCCGAGCTCGTAGTGCGCGAGGCCGATGGCTCGCGAGTCGTGAGCGCGCTCCGCCTGCTTCAGGGCTTTGGAAAGGAAGGCGATGCCGCGTGACGGCTCTCCGCGAGCCACGGCAAGGCGGCCATGAACGCGCCAGAGGTCCGAAAGCCTGGCCGGATCCATCCGCTCGCGTCCCTGCGGTGGGGCGCCCAGCGCGTCCGTCGCCTGCCGGACATCGTCCTGAAGCAGCCACGCCTCGGCCAGCGCGCACCGAATCTGGACCTGCTGGTCTCGAGTGACTCCCGGCTGCCGCAGCGCGCGTACGAGCAGCGTCGCGGCGCCTGCGCCGTGGCCGCGCTCGAGCGCCTGAATCGCCTGGCCGTAAAGGTCCGGGTCCGCCACCGCGGGGAGTATACCTTCTATACAGTGGATGGGGATACTGCCTTACAAGAGGCGAACTCCAGGCCGACAGCCGTCAGGCATCAACTTCCACAATCTGGCTGAGTGCTGGCCGCTGAGAACTGTCAGTTGAGACTAGAATCAACAGCTTAGCGTAGAGGTGGGTGTCCCCATTATTTGGGGGCGAAGCTGTACGTCAGGATTTTGTAAATGAGCTTGGCGCACAGAAAGTTGGGGGCCATCATCCCGGGCAAAGGGCTGAGCTCGACGACGTCGCACGCGACGACGGGACGACGAGCGATAGTGGCGCGTAGAAGCGCGAGCATCTCGTACCACGAGAGGCCGCCGGGCTCCGGTGTCCCCGTGGCGGGCATGATCGCCGGGTCCATCCCGTCCACGTCAATCGTGATGTACACGGGACCCGAAAGCGAGTCGACGACGCGATCAATCCAGTTCGGATCGCGACGCATGGTGGCGTCGTAGAAAATCGTCGTGTCGAGACCCGGAGCGGCCTCGGCCTCCTCAGTCGACATGCTGCGGATACCGACCTGAGTGACCCGGGCATGATCCAGCGTCCGCCGCATGGCGCAGGCGTGATTGTGCGGCGTGCCCATGTAAGAGTCCCGCAGGTCCGCATGCGCATCGATCTGCAGGACGGTGAGTCCCTTGTACGTCGCGGCCGCAGCGGCGACGAGTGGCGGAGTGATGGAGTGCTCCCCGCCGAGACTCACCAGGAATTTGTCGCGCGACAGAATCTCCGACGCGACTCTCTGAATCTCGTCCATCACCGGCGCGAGCTCACCGAAAGGCAGCTCCATCTCGGGCAATGTGAAGATGCCGACGCCATGGACGTCCGCTCCCACTTCTTCGTCCCAGAGCTCCATGTGCGATGACGCCTGCAAGATCTCGTGAGGTCCGTTGCGCGTGCCCGACACGTACGACGTGGTGCGGTCCACGGGAATCGGCAGGATGACGATTCGGGAATCATCGAACGAACGGGGATGTGGAAGCGCCCCGCCAAACGCGAGAGGAACGCCGTGATCGTAGTCGAAAGGAAAACTCATTGTAGGTTTGATTCTAAGCCACGGCGGCCATGTCCCGTTCAGCTCCGCGATCGGCAGATCAGAAGGCGCGTCCGGTACGAGCGAATACCGCCCACCCTGGTCGTCGGCCTGACGGATCATCCCGCCACGCGGCGCCGGCAGTCAGCGTCAGCGGGAATGAATAGCCCATGATTGTGTCGGCCGAGATCTCGGCGCCGAAGGAACGGCGCACGTCGCCGGCATGGAACGACACGTCCCAGGCCGACATCGGCGAACACCGCGCCGTGAATGCTCCGGAGCATCACCGGCAGCGTGCCGATTCCCCGCTGCGGCCATGCGAGCGGAAATCTGTAGTCCATGTTGACGACGGCAGCGTGAAAGCCGAACAGATCAGAGGCGCTGAATCCTCGCAGCAGCCCGATGGCGCCGGATCCGAAGTCGAAGCCAACCGACTGCGGTCCTGGCCCTGCCGCGTTGAACACGCGCCGCACTGGACGCTCGCCCCACGACGTCGCGCCTCCCGCCCTGGCCGCGACAACGCCGTGACGCGGCAGCGCCCGGAAATAGCCACGCACGTCGCCCGTCGCTGCGCCTCCATCGCCGCCCGCCCCGAGCGCGCGGCGCGTCAACTCTGTAGTCACTGCCGTGCTCCCGCCTTGCTCAGCGCTGATGGAATAGCCGAACGACTTCGCCGTCGAGAAGATCCACCCGAGTTGCAGGGCGCTCCGGGTTGCCGCTCTTCCGAGCGACGGGTCGCAGGACGGACAGTCGAACACATCGCGCGACGCGTGCAACGCCGTCAGGGCCGTTGTGGCCCACCGGACGCGGCGGAAGGGAAACAAGGCGCCGGCCGTCAACTCGCGAGACCGCACGGTGCCATCGCGCCAGTCATCAACCGAGTCCGACGCTCCGGCAAATATCGTGGGCCACCACCGCGCGTACGCGTAGTCCAGCTGCCAGTCGGGACGGTTGTGCGGAATCGCCCAGGCTCCGGTCGCCGCGTACCCGTGCCGGCCCAGCGCATCGAACCCGCTCGTGCTGGCCCCGAGAAGAAAACTGTCCTGGCGGGTCTCGATGACCGGCGTCCAGTATCGCGGCGCGAGGGTGTTCCATGGCCGGTATGGAGTCCCGACGCGATCACCGCCTGGTGGGGAAGTCACGACGGCGGCTTCCGCTGCTGACACCTCGGCTGCCGGAGCAACAAGTGGAGAGGGCAGCACCGCGGACCATTGCGGCGCGTCGAAGGGGAGTGAGAACAGATCGTACCCGTCCGCTGTATAGCCCACGAAGACGAGTTGACGGCCGTCAGGCGAGATGGCCGGGAAGCGGGCGGCTACGCCGGTGCCCAGCAGCCTCCGCAGCGCACCGGTCCTCGAATCGGTTGCGTAGATCCTGAACGACGTACCGTCGCGATCCGACGAGAACAAGATCGCCGAACCGTCGGGCAGCCACGTCGGTCCGACATTCCGTCCGCTTTCGCTGGACGCCACGGTTCGGACGCGTCGCGTCGCGATGTCCACAACCACGATCTCTGATGCTCCGCCAAGCCGCCGCCGTTCGGCCACGATGGACCGTCCGTCCGGCGACCAGCGCGGCGCGGAAAATTCGACGGACGCTTCGGATATGAGCGGCACGGGGACGCCCGTCTCACCGCGCGCCGGCATCGTCAGCGTCGCCAGCGCCCGTCGTCCCGTCTCCTGCACCGTGCACACGATGGTCGTTCCGTCCGGTGCCACGTCCGGATCGGAGGCGCGAGCCTCCCGCGTCAGTCGGCGGGTATCGCCACCGTCCATCGACACGGCATAGAGATCTGATTGCAGATCGCCATGCCGCACGAC
>Ga0193742_1001424_pt1 | contig 14375 bp, 9 predicted proteins | sample L2c1metaG_FD_165511 | JGI IMG/M metagenome (GOLD analysis project Ga0193742, IMG submission 165511) | Soil microbial communities from a riparian zone of the East river system, Colorado, United States - L2c1 | ecosystem: Environmental > Terrestrial > Soil > Riparian zone | place: USA: East River... | reverse complement strand
ACGTTCGCGGTTTTGACCTCCTCATACCCGCGGATGCGATCGACGGATTCGGCTGCGGACAACGCTCGATTGTAGGTGTCCGCGGTCAGCGTGGCGACGAGCTCCAGGACCATGGTCTCGTAGTGCGTTGAGAGAGCGCGTTCAAGTCGCCGCATTCTGGTGTGGCCGAACGGGTCAAGGGGTGTGCCTCGCAGGGTGCGTCCCTTGGCCAATGCGCGCAGCGCCGCTCGCGAACGGTTCGATCTCAGGCTGATCTTGGATTTTCGGCCCAGCGCCTTGAGTATCGGTGGGTGCAATTTGTAGGTGAGGTTGCCGGCGTCAGGAACCTCGTTGTCGACGGCCAGCATGAACGCAGGGTCGGAGAGCAATCGGGCTACTTCGTATTCGTCCTTGTATGCGCGTAATTGGTGCGCTCCGCGTGCGACGCACAGGCTCAATGCATAGTGGCGGCGCATATCAGCCTCCGCACGAGCTACCTGCTGGATCAGCGAGATGTAATCGACGGCAAGAGCGCTGCTTTGGTAGGCGACCAACTGGGCGGCTCGGCGTGCCACAACTTGCCGCAGCTCGGCCGGCAGCTCATCGAGCGCGGGCTGAAGGTGTACGGGGAGCTTGTCGTCGCTGCGATGAGAGGTCGCCACGGCGGCTCTGGTGGCCGCATGGAATGAAGTGGGATCGGCGACGAGGACTCGGCCCCATCGGAACGCCGCCGTGTTGACATCCACCGCGACACCGTTGAGGGTGATCGCTTCTTCGATCGCGGAGGCCGGGATGGGTAGTGCACCGAGCTGATAGGCCGCCCCCACCAACAGTAGGTTCGCCGCAGTGGTGTTGCCGAACAATGCTTCTGCGGCGCCGAGTGCGTCCAGATCGACCAGCTCGCGGGAGGACTGCCGTGCACTGGCCAGAAGGGTTGTCGGATCGGGCGCTTCGACGGTGGGCGAGTACACCATGTCCCCGGTGGGGGTGATGCTGGTCGAGGCCACCATGAGGGTGCGCTCGGATGAGGCGCAAGCAAGGTTTTTCGGTTCGACAGTGGTGAGCAGATCGAATGCGAGCACGCAGTCAGCCGAGCCGGGCATGATGCGGTTGGACGAGGAAGTCGGCTTTCGCGAGAGGCGCAGGTGGCTGGTGACGGGGCCGGCTTTCTGACTGAGGCCAGTTTGATCGAGTCCTTCGACGTGCAGCCCGGAGCGCAACGCTGCCATGCCAAGCAGCTGGTTGACGGTGACGATCCCGGTGCCGCCGATGCCGGCAAGAAAGAGTCCGTAGCTGCCCGTGATTTGCGGCAAGGTCGGGTCCGGCGTGGCAGGCGGCGTCGGCGCCTGCTTCTTGGGGGCGCGTCGGGCCTCGGGCAGTTCGACGGTGACAAAGGACGGACAGTTGCCCTCGAGGCAGGAGTAGTCGGTGTTGCAGCCGGTTTGGTCGATGCGGGTTTTGCGGCCGAACTCGGTATCGACTGGCTGCACCGACAGGCAGTTACTCTTGACTCCGCAGTCGCCGCAGCCTTCGCAGACCGCTTCGTTGATGATGACGCGGGTGCGCCGAGCGGGAACGGCGCCGCGCTTGCGCTTGCGCCGCGCGTCGGCAGCACATTGTTGGTCGTAGATGAGGACGGTGACCCCGGGGGTATCGCGCAGAATGCGCTGAGCTTCATCGAGGCGGTTCCGGTCCCAGAGCGTGGTGTTGGCGGCAAAATGGGCGTTGCGGTGCCGCGCCGGTTCGTCGGCGCAGACGATGATGCGTTGCACACCTTCGGCGTCGAGTTTGTGGGTCAGCGCGGGAACGGTCAGTCCGGCTTCGGCGTCTTGGGCTCCGGTCATCGCCACCGCGGAGTTGAACAGCACCTTGTAGGTGATGTTGACGCCGGCGGCGACACACGCCTGCACGGCCAGCTGTCCGGAGTGGAAGTAGGTGCCGTCCCCCACGTTCTGAAAGATGTGCGGCACGTCGGTGAACGGTGCTTGGCCGATCCACTGCGCTCCTTCGCCACCCATCTGGGTGAGACCAGTGACTTGTGAATCGGTGCGCGAGGACATGGTGACCAGGGTGTGGCAGCCGATTCCGCCGCCGGCCAGCGACCCTTCGGGGATCACCGTGGACCGGTTGTGTGGGCATCCCGAGCAGAAGTAGGGCGTGCGTCGGATCGGGAGGACCTGGAGTTGCAGCGGCGGTGGTGGTGTCGCCGGCTGCAACAGCACCACCTGGCCTTTGAGCACCCGGCGTAGTGGTCCGAGCAAGCGGGCGGCGGTCAGTTCGCCATCGGCAGGGATCAACGGGCTCCCGTCCGGGCTGGCCTTGCCGAGGACCTCGGGCTGCTCGGCTGTGCCGTACAGCAACTCTTTGAGCTGGCTTTCGACGAAGGCGGTCTTGTCCTCGACGACGAGAACCCGCGATACGCCGCGAACGACGTGGCCGATTTTTCCCTTACCCAGCGGGAAAGGCGCGCCCACCCGCATCACCCGGATACCGGCGCGAACGAGGTCGTCGTCAGCCAGACCCAGGTCACCTAACGCCTCACGGGCAGCGTTGTAGGCACTGCCCACCGCGACGATTGCCAGCGAGGCCTCGGCGGGGTCCACGTCGATCGTGTCCAGTGGATTGGCCTCTATGAACTCATCCACCAGCGACCATCGCGGGCCGAAAAGGTCTGCTTCGGCAAGCAGACTGTCCGGTGGGGCGGCAAGGACACGTTGCCGGTAACTCCATGGTCGACCTTCCCACTGCACTTGCGGGACGGTGATGGAAACGTCGGCGAAGTCCCGGTCGACCGTCCAGAGCCCATCGGCGACATCGGCGACAATCTTGAGTGCTACCAGGCAGCCCGACGCGCGTGACAACGCGATGCCGTAAAGACCGAAAGTGATGATTTCTTCGGCATTGCGGGGAAACAGGATCGGCACATTGAGTGCGGCGATGGATTTCTCGCTGGCGGCGGGAACGGTGGACGACTTGGAGGCTGGGTCGTCACCGACCAGCAGCAGCGCTCCCCCGGTCGGATGTGCCCCGTACATGTTGGCGTGGCGAAGCGCATCGGTCGATCGGTCGAGTCCAGGGCCTTTGCCGTACCACACGCCAATGACGCCATCGTGGGTTCGGGTGCCTTTCGGCAGTTCCAACTGACTTCCCCACACCGCAGTGGCGCCGAGTTCTTCGTTGACCGCGGGCACCAACTTCACGTCATGATCGGTAGCGAGCATCGGCAATCCGGCCAGCAACTTGTCCAGACCCGCGAGGGGGCTGCCCTGATAGCCCGATACGAGCGTTGCGACGCGGCTGCCCGCGCGGCGGTCACGCTCGTGCTGTTCCACCAGGTATCGGGCGATTGCCTGAACCCCGGTCATCAACACCGCACCCGAATTCGGGCGGTACTGCGCATTTAGGTCCAAAGTTGTGTGGCCAGTGCTAGTTTCGTTGATCTGCGTCATGTCCATTCACTGTTTCGTCTACCGCCGGGCTAGTCGCTTCACGAGGTCAAGCCGTGTTGGGTACGCGCTCATGAGAAGGCCGGGCCTGCATGAGCGCGCTACCGATTGCGGCTGCGACACTCTTCGTGGGCGCCGGCTCGCCGGACGTGTTCTCCGCGATGCCCACAGCAACGGCGTGACGGACACGGTGAGCGCTGTCGAGGTCGCCGAGATGCTCGAGCATCAGCGCCACCGATAAGATCGCCGCAGTCGGATCGGCGACACCGCGGCCGGCAATGTCGGGCGCGCTGCCGTGTACGGGTTCGAACATCGACGGGTTGCGGCCGGTGGTGTCTAGATTGCCCGACGCGGCCAATCCGATGCCGCCGGTGATCGCACCGGCGAGATCGGTGAGAATGTCGCCGAACAGGTTGTCGGTGACGATGACGTCGAAACGGGCTGGATCGTTGACCAGATGAATGGTGGCGGCGTCGACGTGCATGTAAGTGACCTCGACATCGGGGAACTCTGCCCCAAGAGCGGTCACGGCGTTCGCCCAGAGCGCGCCGGACCAGGTGAGCACGTTGGTTTTGTGCACGAAGGTCAGCTGCCTTTGGCGCGTGCTGGCAGCCTCGAACGCATAGCGCACGACACGGTCCACCCCATAGCGGGTATTGACCGACACCTCGGTGGCGACCTCGTGTTCGGTCCCGGTGCGCACCGAGCCTCCGACGCCTACATACGGGCCTTCCGTGCCTTCCCGCACCACGATGAAGTCGCACGACGTCGGTGCGTTGCGCAGTGGCGAGAGAACGCCGGGGCGGATCTGGAACGGGCGAAGGTTGACATGGTGGTCCATCGCGAACCGCATTTTGAGCAGCAGTCCGCGCTCCAGGACACCGCTGGGAACGGATGGATCGCCGATCGCGCCGAGCAGAATCGCGTCATGGACCCGCAGCTCCTCCAGAACCGCATCCGGAAGCAGGTCTCCGGTCCGGTGGTAACGAGCAGCGCCCAAATCGTAATGTCGCACACTGATATCGGGGCGCAACAGCGCCAAGACGTCTAGCGCTTCATCGATCACTTCTGGACCGATGCCATCTCCACCGATCACACCGATGTTCACCACACTGCTCCTCCTGGCTGCCAGGCGCCCACACGCGCGTGCGGCGCACCGCCCGTTTCACTCGCGTTGAGCCCTTCAGCGCGACGCTCTCATTCAGTGTTCGCAACCCCGGCAGAGTGCGACAAGCACCACACCACGAATCAGTCACATTGCTCTTCCATCGCACCGATCGAGCAACCGAATCAGTCGCATTGCACACTCGACGGAGCGTGTGTGCCGCGCCCCCTACAGTTGCTCACCAGGTTTCCGGCAACAAGGAAAGGAGATCGCAGTCCGGCGGCGTCGAATCACGGGCCGCGCCCCGTCTTCTTCTTCGCCCCGGCAGTTTCTCCTCGGCCCTCACCAGTCGAGACAGCAGGTATGGACAATCTCGAAAGCCAACCGGGACATGCACTTCCGGCAACAGCTGATGGACGCGGATGTCATCGACGCCAGCGCTTGGGTGCTGGCGCGCCTGGCGCCTCCGCGTCCCTCTCGCCGACAACCCCGGCGGCTCACGAGGACGGGCCCTGTGTGCTCACCATGCACACCGGGCAGTATCTTGCGTAGGCACCTGTGCGTCAGCGATGCAGTCGTGCTCGACGTATGAGAACTGCGCGCGCCGCGGCGCTGCCATCCCCATGCTCGCCACCACCCGAGTCGATTACAACGGCAGTGAGGAAAGACCGAGTTGACCGACCGCGACAGTCTGGACGGCACCGATGCGCGTATTCTCGCCGTGCTGCTGCAACATCCTCGTGCCACCGTCATGGGCCTGGCCAACGAACTGGGGCTGGCACGCAGCACTGTGCAGATCCGGATGGCTCGTCTGGACGAACTCGGGGTGCTCAGTATGGAAAACGTCCACTCCATCCCTGCTCTGGCCGGCTACGGGGTAACGGCCTTCATGACCATCGCCGTACATCAACGCGACCTGGACTCTCTGCGCCAAGCCTTGGCGAACATTCCCGAGGTCATCGAGGCGTACGGAACCACCGGCGAAGGTGACGTGATGTGCCGGGTCGTGGCCCGCAGCGCCGAAGACCTCGGTCGAGTCAATGCCTTGGTTCTCAACTGCGTCGGTGTGCGACGGGCCAGCACATCGGTTGTCATCCGACCAGTACTAGACCACCGGCTCGTGCCCCTCCTGGGCGCAGTCAGCGGTCGCTGACCGCGCAGCCACCAGCGCGATAGCCGCCTTGCTGCCACCGTCATTCAGCACCATCGTGATGGGCGAATGCAGCGTTTCCGGAGCGCGCAATCAGACTGACATCGCCTATGCCCGCGCGATTCGTTCGTGCATATCGACTGATCCCTTCGAGATGCCTTGTCCATGCTGTGAGACATGCAGACCATACATCGAGAACGTTCGAATGGAGTTCTTGATCCGAAGGTGATGTGATGAAGCAAATCGGCACTGCGGCAACGCTTACCGGGGCGGCGGCACCAGCAAGGCGATGTTCGTGCTCAGCACCGACCTGCCGTTTCCGGTCGGTACCCCGGCCTGGCGACGTGGATACGCGCCGCGTACGGCTCACCTGATCGCCGGCAGATCGACGGCATCGGCGGCGCCGATCTGACCACCAGCAAGTTCGTGGCGGTGGGTCCGGTCCCGGCACTTCGTGCCTCTGCACTGCACATCGCCGTCACCAGTCACCCCTGGTCATCCGACAATATCCGGAATCTGCGCGGGTGCACCACCACGAACTTGGCCGGCCTCGCGCATGCCGCACATAGGTATGGACACGACGCGATCCCACATCGTAGAACAACCGCATCGGTCAATGTGACCGAGATACTGGCGAAATCGCCGTCTACTACGTCAAATAGACTGAGTACGACCAACCGGGTTGACAGTTGACTGTTGGGATCTCCAACATCTTACGTGCGCCATGCAGGTGTGCCCGGTGTCACACATCACCACGCGAGGATTCCATGCCAGCTGAACTCGATCGACCTCCGCCTGGCCTGCGCGGAACTCCAGCTCCTTCGAACCACGGCGCAATCACGCTGTACACCGAGATGTTCGGCAATGTCAGGAGCAACCTTTGACAGTCCAACAACTCATCCTTGAATCCGTCGGCAGCTTTTACGTTGGCGGACAACGAATTTCCGTCGAAGGCAGACCCGAACAACACCTGCGCCTCACTCGCGATCTTCCCGCCTACGTGCACGACCCAAATGGCACATACGCAATCGACCACGCGTACGTCAGCTACATGATTCCAGCGACGAGCACAAGAGTGCCCGTAGTTTTCGTGCATGGCGGAGGGCTGACCGGCGCGATGTGGGAGACCACCCCAGACGGCAGACCGGGATGGCTGACCAGCTTCCTTCGGGCCGGGCATCCCTGTTACATCATCGACAACGTCGAACGAGGGCGCGCCGGATGGTGCTCGGTGCCCGGGCAGTGGGAGGGCGAGGCGATACTTCGGAATGAGGAAGAGTCCTGGAATGTCTTCCGCATCGGGCCAGTAGCGGACTATGCACGACGTCAGCCCTTTCCGGGCTCACAGTTCCCCGTTGCAGCCTTGGAAGAATCGACAAAGCAGTCCGTCCCGAGATGGATCACCAACAACAACAGGGCGGTAGCTGCCCTCAACGCCGCCGTGGAGAAGATCGGGCGATGCGTGCTGGTAGCCCACAGCCACGGGGGTGGGATCTCGGCTCACGTTGCAATGTCGAATCCGAATCTCGTTGCCGGAGCCGTTCTACTCGAACCACACGGCTTACCGAGCATCGAGCACGGCGCCACTCAAAGCCCACAGGCGATTGTTGTGGGCGACAACATCGACAAGAGCGATCTCTACAAATCGCTTGTCTCCGTGTGGACGAACTATGTAGATGCTGCGGCGCAGCACGGCTCGCAGGCTGAAATTATCGCACTCCCGAGCCTCGGCCTCGTTGGCAATTCCCACAACATGATGATGGATCTCAACAGCGATGCCGTCGCCGAACTAGTGCAAGGTTGGATTTCGGTCAATATCAAGCAGTAGGGCACGCAATTCAGTGATCAATCTACATCCGGCTGTCCAGAATCGACGGAAGGACACCACAAATGAATACTATCAGCAGAGGTGAAACCGCATATCGGGAATCAGCTTCGAAACGCAAACAACTTCTCGTCACTCTCGTTCCAGTTGTGGTCGGATATTACTTCGCGATGATAGTTATCGTGAATTTCACGACATGGCTCGACGGATACGCGATTGGGTCGGTGTCGTGGGCATATGTGGTCGTCTTCTCGCAATTCGTAATGGCGGTGGCAGTCACCCTCATATACCGCAGTCGTATGGAGGCTATAGAGATGGAATTCGCTGCGGCATCCAGTAACCTTCAACAGGATAGCGATGCCAAATGAGTGCTGCTGGCGTAGTCGTCTTCCTCTGTTTCATCGGCGCAACTCTTGGAATCACGTGGTGGGCTGGCAAGAAGAATAAGTCAGTCGACGATCACCTAGTCGCAGGCGGGAATATCGGCGGGCGCCAGAACGGGTTCGCAATTGTGGGCGACGCGATTTCGGCGTCCACCTTCCTAGGCTCCATCGGTGCCATCGCCCTTGTCGGGTTCAACTCAATCTTCCTCGCAGCTTTCGCCCCCATCGCCTTTGTGGTCGGCATGCTCCTCGTGGCAGAGCCCTTGCGGAACCTAGGCAGATTCACGCTTGCTGATGTTGTGGCGGTGAGGTTCCCCGGAAAGCCGGTGCGACTCGCCATGGCAACCAGTTCCGCATCGATAAGCCTTTTGTACATAGTGGCACAGTACGTTGCCGGTGCCCTTCTGGTGAATTTGTTATTCGGCGTCGACTACTGGATTTCAGTAGTCATCATTGCGGCTCTGACTTCGGTTTATGCATTGGTGGGCGGCATGCTCGCCGCTACGTGGATTCAGATCATCAAAGCGATAATGCTACTGTTCTGCATCGCGCTGCTACTCCTTTCTGTCCTTTCAAAGTTCAACTGGAGCGTTCTCAACCTATTCTCCTCGGCAGCCGAACTCAGCGATGGCAAGCTGGTCGAGCCGACTCATGCAGGGTTCTTGGCGGGCGTCGACCAGATTTCTTTGTCAATGGGATTGATTCTCGGAGTTGTCGGACTGCCACATATCCTGATTCGGTTTCTCACTGTCAAGGATGCAAAAGCCGCTCGCACATCCGCGATCACGTGCGTATGGATTGTCAGCGCGCTTCTTCTAGCCTTCCCAGTTGTCGCCTATGGAGCATCCGTACTAGTCGGCTCCGACGCAATCACCCGCGCTTCGGCTGGAGGCAATCTGGCCGTACCGCTACTTGCGGAATTCCTTGGTGGCGACCTACTTTTGGCGTTTGTTTCGGCGGTCGCCGTGTCGACCATTCTCGCGTCACTCGCCGGAATGGTCATTGCGACAACCGGTGCGGTCGCACACGACATCTACGGTCAGGTGGTCAAGTCCGGGAACATCTCACAGCAGGTTGAATTACGCGTTGCTCGCATCGTGGTAGCCGCAACGGGTGCGGTCGCAACGGGAATCGCTTTGGCGGCACGGGACCAGAACATCGCAGTCATCGCCTCGCTCGCAATTGCACTCGCAGCAAGCAGTAACTTTCCCGCCCTCATGGCCACGATTTACTCCCGGCACGTCACCGGGTCGGGGTTGACCAGTGGCTTGGTGGCTGGCCTGGTCTCTGCGGTGGTGATGATTGCCCTGAGTCCCACAGTGCATGGTCAAGACGCGCCGCTTTCTCTGGTCAATCCGGCAATTGTCTCGGTGCCGGTTGCCGTACTCACCATTGCGTTGGTTTCTTGGCTGACGCGACCGACGGGGAACAACAGATCGGCAGCCGAAGCTTCGTTCGAAGCCATGCGCTATCAAGCAATTACAGGTATATCACCGATCGCAGTTCCATCGGGGCTATCGCACCTTCAGCCATCCCGGAAGAAATCCGGCTCTTCCGACTTGGTGGGGGTCTGGTGTGACCGATCGGATTCGTGTCGGTGACTGATTGGGGGCTCGCGCCCTTGGACACAGGGCCGTTTGGGTCACCGCATCAAGTCGCGGGCACCCGACGCATGTGCGGCTCGACGCGGCGTCGCGATATGCGCGCCGGGCTCGGCGTGGCGCGGGCAACGATCGCCCGCGCCTCGGCCGGGCAAACCAATTGTGATGAGGAGGAACTCGCTATGAGCAGAGCCAAGACATTTCGTGAATTGATCCGAGCGACAGAGATCCTGCAGATCCCGTGCTGTTATGACGGCGCGTCGGCGAAGGTGCTCGAACAAACTGGCTTCAAGGCGATCGCGGCCGCCGGCTACGGACTGTCGGGAAGCCTCTTGGGGATGCCCGACATCGGGCTGCTCAGCGGTCCGGAAATGGTCAATCAGTACAAGAACATCAGCGACGCCGTGGACGTGCCACTGTTCGTGGACATCGATACCGGATTCGGCGATGTGAACAACGTCATCCGTGCGGTGCGCGACGCCGAGGAAGCTGGTGTTGCAGGACTCTTCATTGAAGATCAGACCTACCCGAAGCGCTGTGGACACATGGCGGGCAAGAACGTGGTCGACGTAGCGGATTACCTACCAAAGTTGAAGGCAGCGCTCTGGGCGCGCCGGGATCCCGACTTCGTCATCACCGCACGGACGGACTCACTCGCGGTTCACGGTCTCGACGAAGCCGTCCGCCGGGCGAAGATCTTCGCAGACGTCGGCGCGGACATGGTATTCGTCGAGGCGGTGCACACCGTCGAGGAGATGCAGAAGATAAACGCAGTCCTCCATGAAAGAGATACACCCAGCATGGCAAACATCATCGAAGGCGGCGACACCCCGCTCCTGTCCGTCGGCGAACTGCAGGACCTTGGCTACAGCGCAGTTGCCTACCCGTGCGGTGCCATTTTTGCCGCGATCACCGCGGTCCAAGACTGGGCCCGTCACGTGCTCCACGACGGCGGTCCGCAGGAGGTCGCGTCGTCGTACATGAACTTCGACGAGTACTTCGACTTCATCGGCGCAAATGCCATTCGCCAGCGGGAATCAAAATTCGTCTGACCTTCCTGGCCGGCGCTGCGGTCGCCCCGCCCGTGCCGGGTAGCCGCGCTCCGCATCGCGTTGCGTTCGAGCAGAACAAAACAGTCCGTGTCGACAACCCGTGACCCCGTCGATCTCCGCCATGTCGGCAGGCAACCTGACCAAAAGGATCCTTGATGACCAGCTACGCTGATTCCCCCGAACGCACCCCGCTAGCCGAGCCGCCGGGTGGCGGACCCGAGGGGGCATCTGTTGACGATTACACAGTCGCCGACTACCTGCTCGACCGGCTCGCAGAGTTCGGTATCGGTGAGATCTTCGGAGTACCCGGGGACTTCAACCTTGAACTACTCGATCACGTCGTGGCACACGACAAACTTCACTGGGTCGGTAACTGCAACGAACTCAACGCGGGCTACGCCGCAGACGGATACGGCAGGTTGCGTGGAATTGCGGCGCTGTTCACTACGTTCGGCGTGGGCGAGTTGTCGGCGGCGAACGCCATCGCCGGCAGCTATGCCGAGCACGTCCCCGTGGTGCATGTCGTGGGGGCGCCGTCGCTGGACGCTCAGGGTGCGCGCCGGGTAGTTCATCATTCGCTGGGCGATGGAGACTTCGAACACTTTCTGCGCATTGCGCGTGAACTGACCTGCGCCCAAGCGAATCTCGTGCCTGCTACGGCTACGCGAGAGATCGACCGGGTGCTGGCGGAAGTCCGTGACCGCAGGCTTCCCGGCTACCTCCTCCTCGCCACGGACGTGGCGCGTTTTCCCGCCGAGCCACCGAGTCAGCCGATCGCGCGGTATGTCGACGGCACCAGTTCCCGTGCGTTGTCGCTGTTCATCGAAGCGGCCGCCCGCTTGATCGCCGACAACCAGATGACGGTGCTGGCCGACGTACTGGTGCACCGATTGGAGGCGGTGCCCGAACTGGAGGAGTTGCTGTCCGCCGACAACGTGCCGTACGCGACGTTGATGTGGGGAAAGAGCCTCGTCGATGAAAGCTCACCATCATTCCTTGGCATCTACGCCGGCGGTTCGAGCGAGGAAGGGGTTCGCACCGCAGTGGAAGATGCTCCGGTGCTGGTCACCGCTGGTGTGCAGTTCACCGACGTGGTCAGCGGATCATTCACTCAGCGCATCGACCCCGCCAAAACCATCGATATCGGCGCGCACCAAAGTGTCGTTGCTGGTGAGGTTTTCGCTCCCTTGGACATGAAGGTCGCGCTGCGTGCGGCGGCGTCGATCCTACGGAATCGCCCTGAGAGCCCCCAGCCAGATGCTGAGTCTCGACACATACCTGAAGACGCACCGGTCGCCGCCAACACCGCGGGCCCGCTTGTTCAGGAAGTGCTGTGGGACAAGGTGTGTGCCGCGCTCAGCCCGGGCAACATCGTGGTGGCTGATCAGGGCACATCGTTCTACGGCATGGCCCGTCACCGCCTGCCCGCAGGTGTCACCTTCATCGGCCAGCCGCTGTGGGCTTCCATCGGCTACACGCTCCCAGCGGCCTTGGGTGCGGGCCTGGCTCACCCAGGTCGCCGACCGGTGGTGCTGATCGGTGATGGCGCAGCGCAATTGACAATCCAGGAGTTGGGGCAATTCAGCCGCGAGGGTATTCCGGCCGTCATCGTGCTCGTCAACAACAACGGCTATACCGTTGAGCGAGCCATCCACGGTCCCACCGCGCCGTACAACGACATCGCCGAGTGGCGATGGATAGACCTGCCGGCCGCCCTTGGCGCGCAGGGCCACCTCGCCTTCCGGGCCAGCACCAACGGCGAACTCGATGACGCACTGGCGGCCGCAACCGAGCATCGCGACCGCTTAGTGTTCATCGAGGCGGTGCTCGCCACGATGGACGTGCCGCCGCTACTCGCCGCCATCACGGCCGATCTCGCCGCTGCGAACGCCCGGCAGCACTAGTCCGCCCGCCAAGCAACGAGACTTACCGGGAACTACAGCCCAACGCTGGCTGCACTCGGAGGTCTTTCCACCGGCATCCGAATTGAAGGACACTGGCATGACAGCTACAGCACAACTCACCGCAAAGGTGGACACATACCTTCGCTCCATCGACCTCGCTGACATCGAACTGGCGGCGACTGTGTGGGACACCACCAGCCAGGTCTCCTTCATTCATCCCCGCGGATACGAACGTGGGTGGGAAGAGATCGCCACGCGCGGGACTGTCCGATTAACGGTGGATCCGACCTTGGCATTTGTTAGTTGCCGGTCGGGGTGATCCGGCCTTCGAAGGTGATCGCGAACGCATTGAGCGCAGGCTTCCACCTCATTGCCCATGGTGCCTTACCGCGGCCGGTGGGGTCTAGGGAGCGGGTCACGAGGTAGAGACACTTCATCGCGGCCTGCTCGGTCGGGAAGTGCCCGCGGGCACGAATCGCTCTGCGGTAACGGGCATTCAAGGATTCGACGGCATTCGTCGAGCAGATGACGCGTCGGATCTCGACGTCGTAGTCCAGGAACGGCACGAACTCGCTCCACGCGTTCTCCCACAATCGGATGATCGCCGGGTACTGGGTGCCCCACGTCGCGGTGAACTCGACGAAGCGTTCCTTGGCCGCGGCCTCCGACGGCGCGGTGTAGACCGGGCGGATGTCCTTGGCGATCTGATCCCAGTACTTCCGCGACGCGTACCGAAACGTGTTCCGCAGCAGATGAATAACACACGTCTGGACGATCGCACGATCCCACACCGCGGTGATCGCCTCGGGCAGACCCTTCAGGCCGTCGCACACCACGATGCACACATCGCCGGTGCCACGGTTCTTGATCTCGGTGAGCACCGCCAGCCAGAACTTGGCGCCCTCACCACCGTCGCCGGCCCACAACCCGAGAATGTCGCGCTCCCCGCCGCAGGTGACTCCGATGGCCACGTAGACGGGCCGGTTGGTGACCTGGCCGTCGCGGACCTTGACGTTGATAGCGTCGATGAACACCACCGGATACACCGCCTCCAACGGACGGTTGCACCACTCGGCCATCTCAGCGATCACCTTGTCGGTGATCCGGCTGATGGTGTCCTTGGACACCGTCGCGCCGTAGACGTCGGCGAAGTGCGCGGCGACCTCACCGGTGGTCAATCCCTTTGCCGTCAAGGACAAGACGATCTCATCGATACCAGTCAGGCGACGTTGGCGCTTCTTGACGATCTGCGGATCGAACGAGGAATTCGTATCCCGCGGCACGTCGATGTCGACCGGGCCGATCTCGGTCAACACCGTTTTCGTCCGGATGCCATTCCGGGAGTTGCCGCTACCGCGCCCGGCCGGGTCATGTTTGTCATAGCCCAGATGTTCGGTCATCTCGGCATCCAACGCGGTCTCCAGCACATTCTTCGTCAACTGGTTGAGCAGCCCGTTCGGACCCACCAGCTCGACGCCTTGCTCCTTGGCCTGCGCCAACAATTGTTCGGCAAGCTGCCGATGATCCAGATCAGTAGCCACGGGATCGAGTGTTTCGGACATCGGTGATCCTTCCCGCCAAGCTCACGCTCGGCGTGTCAAACCAAGATCAGATCCACCATTTCTCTGACAGTCCCGTTCTATGAACTGCGGGCGCAGAGGTCACGAACTCGTTTGGGTTCGTGACCTTCGTGTTTGATGGGGCGGACGCTGTATGTCTGCCGTCCAGTGACGGCACCGGACTTTGCAGTGTCGCGGCAAGGCGGCGCAGATGTTCTTGACGTTCGGCGGTCAGTTTGGCGGGCTTGGTGGCCGGGAGCTGAAGGACTCGTCGGGCGTCGCGTGAGGCATCGCGCCACTCACGACCGAGTTCGAGTTCGGCCAGGGTTGCCATCAATGGTGGCCACGGCACGGCCGCTTGGCGTACCGGT
>Ga0193742_1001423_pt1 | contig 14379 bp, 16 predicted proteins | sample L2c1metaG_FD_165511 | JGI IMG/M metagenome (GOLD analysis project Ga0193742, IMG submission 165511) | Soil microbial communities from a riparian zone of the East river system, Colorado, United States - L2c1 | ecosystem: Environmental > Terrestrial > Soil > Riparian zone | place: USA: East River... | reverse complement strand
GCATCGGCTGAACTTTTTGTCCTCCGGCGCTCGCGCTCGCCTTCGCCTTCAATTCGTCTTGGTCTTTGTTTTTTGCTCGCCGTCGCAGTGCTTCATCAGCCAGCCTGCGGGTTCGTGTGCTTGATCGGCGAGGCATTCGCTGTTCGCGGGGAGGCGCGCGCTGGGGCTCACCGTGACCGCGTCAACCTTGATATACCTGATCCTATTTCCCGTCTTCCTGTTGATCTGATGAAATCTGATTTTTTCGCGATCGGAAGTCGCGGGAAATAACTGAACCGGACAGGAGGCCAGCGACAGTTTTAGATAGCCTTTCCAGTAAGCGCGCGGAGCCATTGCAACGTCTCGATAGCATATGGTGACCCCGATTCGCCCATGCGATTCTTTATAGCTCTCCTGATCATTCTCGGCCTTGATACCCGTCAACTTCTAGCGCGCGGAGCGGTGACTGCGTGCGTGCTGCATCGCGCTCGCCGCCAATGAGATCGTCATGTGCCAGCAATCCATACTTTAGTCCGATCGATCTTCAGGTCGGATCGTTTCCGGCAGCGTCTCTCATCAAAGTCATCAATCAGAAGCCGATTACGCGGGCGCCGTGGCCGGCGTCCTGTCGCCCGTCAGAAGAATGACCGCTGTCAACGACTATCTATCGGTATCTGACTATTATGCATGCTCATGCAACAGTACACACCGCACAATGTGCCATGTCGGTCGAGGCGCCTCTTGCACCCCGCACTGCCCCTCACGTCATCGTGCTCGGGAGCGAGAAGGGGGATCGGGGAAATCAACGCTGGCGATCCACATTACGATTGTCCTATAGCGCGTCGCCGCCATCGATCTGGACCCTAACGCACTTTATCGATAGCCGGCGCGACTGCGCCACCCGCGCCCGCCTAGAAACTCGACTTCCCACCCTCTACCACGTCCAGAGAGCGGAAAGTTCAAGCGTAAGCGACAACGAGAGTGAGAAATTTGCGCAGCTGCATGAGGCCGTTGTGGGATTGCAGAACAACCACGGTTTCGTTGTCATCGACACGCCGCCGAGCGATAGTTTTCTCATGTGCTTGGCACACGGGATGGCCGATACTTTGGTGACGCCGCTCAATGACAGTTTTGTCGACCTGCTAGTGTTTGGTGAAGTCGATCCGGTCATGTTTGAGGTCGCGGACCTCGGCCGTTACGCTGATCTCGTCCGTCAAGCTCGCAGTCACCGCTGGACCGTTGATCATACCGCCGTGAAATGGGTCGTCGTACGAAACCGCTTTTCGAGGCCAATGGGACGGCACAAAACCGACTTCTTGCGTCAGCTGGCATCGAGACTTGGTTTTCTTACTATTGACGGTCTGCCCGAGCGAGAAGCCTATGAAGCATTCCTTCCGCATGGGCTAACCGCGCTCGATGATGCCCGTGAAGTGGCGAGTGCGATCGAGTTCGAATCGATCGCTGAGATGCGGGAAGAGGTGCGCTCGTTCGTCGAGACACTCAAACTGCCGATCGACGAGCTCCAGCCGAAGCGCGCGGCCTCAAGAGACGAATGGTTTGCTTCACGCGACAAGCCGATTGAGAGCGACATTCTTTTTGAAGAATCGCGCTGAATGGCCGGCTACGGATGGAAGTTTCGATATAAATCGCGGTTAACAATAACGGCAGATGCTAGCCTCCCCTGGACTTCAGCGGGCCGCGCGTCGAACTGCTTGCGGTCCGGCATGACACTTCAGCCATCCGTCCATGCCAGTAAAGCGCAGTCAGCCATGGCGACTGCTGAACATCGACATTTTTCAAGCATTGGCAGAATTTGACGCCCGTCAGGGCGCAGACAAAATTGGTACGACATAGTGATGCGACGCGCATCGGAGCCGCGCATGGCCGACGCCCTGTTGATCAAGACGCTGGTCGTGATCCTTGCCTCCATCTGCGCCATCAGCCTGGTCGCGCGCATAGGGCTTCCGGCGGCCGCGGGTTATTTATTGGCTGGTTTAGTTATCGGGCCGCATGGTTTACAACTTATCGCGACGAGCGATGAAACGAGATTTTTGGCCGAGCTCGGCATCATTTTTCTCATGTTCATGGTGGGTCTTGAGTTTTCGTTCCCGGCAATGATTGCCGCACGCCGCGATGTTTTTGGCGCCGGCGGCCTGCAAGTCGGATTTACCGTTTTGATCGTGGCGGCAGTTGCCATGCTGTGGGGCGCCGGCTTGCCTGCTGCGGTGCTGCTCGGCGGCGCAATTGCAATGTCATCGACCGCCATTACGCTCAAGCAATTGGTCGACCAGGGCGACGTCAGCAGTCAGCAAGGCCGTCTTGTGCTCGGAATCCTGCTGTTCCAGGACCTCGCTGTCCTTCCATTTCTTGTTGTGCTCGGCGGATGGGAGCTCAGCGGCGGGCCGGGACCGTTGGGAACGTTGCGCCAGCTTGGAATAGCGGCGATCACATTCAGCGTCGCTGCCTTGGTTTGCAAGCCGATTTTTCGGACGTGGCTCACCTGGGTTGCCCGAACGCACTCGGCCGATCTCTTTCTGCTAACCGTTCTGGTGCTGGCACTCGGCACGGCATTCGCCGGACATCTGGCTGGCCTTTCCGCACCAATCGGTGCGTTCCTCGCCGGTATGGTGGTCGGCGAAAGCGATTTCCGTCATCAGGTGGAGGACGATATCCGGCCGTTTCGCGATGCCCTGTTGGGCCTGTTTTTCGTCACCGTGGGCATGGAGGTGGATCCATCCATCGTCGCTACGGCACCGATGGCCGTGCTCGCCTGGACGATCGCGTGCCTGCCTGGTAAGGCCCTCGTCGTGATCCTCGTCGGCGCGATCATGCGTTGGCCGACACCGGTCGGTGTGCGAGCGGCCCTTATTCTGGCGCACGGCGGAGAAGCTGGCTTACTGCTGCTCACCCAGGCGATGCGAGTGGGCGCCATAGAACCGAACGTTGGGCGGCCCGTCCTTTTGGCCTTGGCCGCAACCATGGCGCTTGGCCCAATGCTGATTCAGCGGAGTGCGCGGTTTGCAGAGCTCATCGGCGGCGTGTCACATCGCGTCAAAGCCGACGCCGAAGAGACCGCTATCCGCGAGGAAAGCCAGGATCTCAACGATCACGTTATCCTGTGTGGCTGTGGGCGCGTGGGCCGGCCGGTGGCGCTCGTGCTCGAGGCCGCAAAGGCTCCTTACATTGCGATCGAGTCTGACCTGATCCGCTTTCGCAGGGCAAAAAAGTCGGGACACAGGGTGGTCTTCGGGGACGCGGGCCGCAAACGGGTTATAGAAGCCGCTGGCGCCGCCCGGGCGCGCCTCGTCGTCATAACTTTTGATCGACGCCATGTGATTGAACGTATTCTTCACTATGCGCGCCAGCAAAATCCAGCGGTATCCTCCATTGTAAGTGCAGCCGATGACCAGGAAATCTCATCGCTGGCACGGGCGGGAGCCGGTACCGTGTTTCCAGAGAACGTCGCGGCCGGCCTGGCACTGGCTGATCAAGTGCTTCTTGTCTGTGGCTTCTCCCAAGATGATGCCGCAAACATCGTCACTGCGGTTCGAGCTGAACTCCATCCGGAACTGCGCGGGCGCGTAGGACGCTGAACCGGGACAGCCAAACATTGACGGTGATCAAGGCGGCATCGGCCCTCCGGGCCCACAGTCTTGAGTGCACGGGTCGATGCGCGTATGCGGCGGCAAGCACTTGATTCACATGCATGGCCGAAATCGAATTCAAAGGGTACGAATGTGAGCACGACGGGCCTCGAAGTGTTCGACGAAACGCTTCATAAGACAAACACATGGCTCAAGGAAATCGCCCAGGAACTGAGTGTAGACCGGCACGGCGCCTATCAGGTGCTGCGCGCAGTGCTTCACAGTCTCCGCGATCGGCTGATGATCAACGAGGCGGCGGACCTTGGTGACCAACTCCCGATGCTGATCCGAGGCATCTATTACGAGGCATGGCATCCCGCCGGGAAGCCGGACAAGATACGCTCGCGCGACGAATTCCTCACCGGGATAACCACGCGCATCGCGATGAAACAATCAATCGATGCTGAGAATGCGGCGCGTGCGGTATTCCGGACCCTGGAAAACCATGTCTCTCCGGGCGAGATTCGCGACGTGATACATGTCCTGCCTGAGGAAATCCGCACGCTGTGGCCCCCGCTCCAGCAGCCAATGCGGTCGGGCGAAGCCCCGTTAAGTAATCGGTAAACCGAGTGTCGGGCGCAGGGCGGTATTTCAAGCGGCACCCGCGCGGACGGCTAATCGATTAGACGGCCACAAGCTGAAGCGCCGGGTAGGTTCGCCGCGCGCGCGAATTTCCTAAGAGGAGTTGGCTGCACGCTTCCCAAAAAGGAGCGATGCAATCATGCCGCCTGCCAAAATGAGCGCTACAGCACCGAGCGTGAAAAACACAGTGGTCGGCCCCTCAACGAGAACGTCTTTCAACAGCAACTTCGTCCCGATCAGCACCAGAAGCACCCCAAGGGAGATTCTGAGATAACGAAACCGGTCGACGGCTCCGGCCAGTGCGAAGTAGAGCGAACGCAGGCCGAGCAACGCCATAATATTGCTCGTGAACACCAGGAACGGATCGCGCGTGACGGAAAAAATCGCCGGGGATGGAATCCAGGGCAAAAATCAGATCGGAGGTCTCGATCATGATCAATGCCAGCGCAAGCGGCGTGAGAACCAGTTGCCCCTTTCGCCGCACGACAAATCGCTCCCCGGCGAACTTCGGCAAGACAGGAAAGAATCGTCTTGTCCATATTATAATCGGATTCTTTTCGAGGTCCGGAGGGTGCCCAACCAGTCCCATCCTCACGCCGCTGATAATCAGAACTACGCCGAACAGGTAGAGAATCCAGTCGACGCGTTCGATCAACGCGGTGCCGGCAAGGATCATCGCGGCGCGCATGATCACTGCACCGACGATTCCCCAATACAGGACGCGATGCTGATATGCCGTCGGAATGCGGAAGTACGAAAAAATCATGGCAATGAAAAAGAGATTGTCTAAGCCGAGCGATTTTTCGATCAGATAACCTGTGAGGAACACAATCGCGGCCGTGCGTCCGTCTGGCTCATCCCGGGCGAGATCGAGCCCGAACCAATGGTGCTCATAGGCAAGGAAGATGAGGACATTGAAGGCAAGCGCGACGCCGATCCACACCCCGCTTAGTATCAGCGCTTCCTTGAACGCTATCGTGCGGGTCTTGCGGTGGAATATCCCCAGATCCAAAGCCACGAGGACGAATATAAAAAGAATAAATGCCGCCCACAGCCACATCGGGAACCCTCCGGATCTGAAGATCCTAAGTACCGGTGCCGCGCTTCCTTTTTGCGCTATATGGGCCAGTCCTACTGGTTCCGCTGCGCTCCGCATTGACGGAGGCCAAATCGGGAAGGAAATACCTTGGCATTTTGAGGATGAGCCTGCCGACAGCCTCCAGACCCATGCTCTCGAACAGACGCACCGGTAGGTGGCACTCCACCGACCGGCATCAGCGGCTGCCATTCAGACACCGCGCCGGCCAAATCGGAGCTTTGCTGGTTTTCCGTCCTTGATTTCCTTCAGACTGCGGCCGGTAAGAACGGAGCGATCGAAACGAGCGCTCTCGATGTCCCATGACGGATCAGCGTGCTCGTCGCGGCTTTTGATGAGCAACCAGTAATCTCTTCGGCTAGAATTCATGGACCGATTTTCGATTTTGACCAATCTGAATCCGCCGCGCAGTTTCTCGCCCTGCAACACAATTTGGATCTTGCCGCGAGCCAGCTGTTCCTCTGGCGGATTTTCCAGTGGCTCATACTTTCCCAAGTCCCAGACCATCACCGTTCCTGCTCCGTATTGGCCGGGTGGAATCACGCCCTCGAACCTCGCATATTCGAGCGGATGGTCCTCCGTTCTTACGGCCAAGCGCTTGTCCGCAGGGTTCATCGAAGGCCCTTTGGGTACTGCCCAGGACGCCAAGACCCCATTTACCGCCAGCCGGAAATCATAGTGAAGCCTGGTGGCATCGTGTTTTTGAACGACAAAGCCGCGTCTGTGGCCACTTCGCCGCACTTGCCCGACTGGTTCGGGCGTTTCCGTAAAAGCTCTTTTGCTTCGATATGCTGTGAGCGGCATTGTTGTCCCTTCGACTGCTTTAGAGTTCCGTCGGCGGGATTGGAGATTTCGCCTCATCGCACATCAGCCTTCGCGAACGACATCTTCCGGCCGCTTGTCATCCCGCAGGCCGAGGAATCGAGGGTGTCGCAGTTTGCCTCCCGCCGTCCACTCGGTGAATCCGATTTGGGCGACGAGCCTTGGTTTCACCCAATGCACGCCGCGTCGCGGCAGCCCGTCCTCGGAAAAGAGGGAAACCGGCGTCTCCAGCCGCGCCAACTTCTCGCCTAGACGCCGCAGCAACTCTTGGCTGAACCCCGTCCCAACTTTGCCGGCATATACGAGCTTCCCTGCGCGGTAGTAACCTAGCAGCAAAGCTCCAAACCCGCTGCGACTCCCTCGTGGATCGGTGTAACCGCCGATGACGAACTCCTGTTCCTTCTTGCACTTGAATTTGAGCCAATCGCGCGTTCGCCTGGACACGTACACGCTGTCCGCGTTCTTTGCGATGATACCTTCCCATCCCTTCTCGCACGCCCTTCGGTAGAGGTCCTCGCCTTCAGTCTCGCGGTGTTCCGTAAACCGCAGGCAGCCTTTGAAGTCGAAGGCACTTCGGAGTACTTGCTTTCGATACAGGAGCGGAACCTGCCGGATGTCGTAGCGGTCCAGGTAGAGCAAGTCGAAAAGATAGAACCACACTGGCACCTTGCGAATCAGATCAGCCGACGGATGCTGCACCTGCATGCGCGGTTGCAGCTTTGCGAAGCTGCTGATCCCGTCCACGAACGTGACGATCTCGCCATCCGCGATGAAAGAAGTGGTTTCTTGCCGATGAATCGCTTCGATCACCTCGGGATATCTGACGTTCAGCCGGATACGATTCCGCGAAACGAGATTCAACTCGCGACCACGGCGAAAAGCGAGGCAGCGCTCCCCATCCCATTTCCGCTCAAATAACCATCCCTTTCGCGAGAAGACTTCATCCGTGAGCGTCGCCAACATGGGCGCGACCCATTTTGGCTGTGCTCGGGCTCGAATCCGGGCCTTGGCCTCGGCCGGCAGACCGTTGAGTAGATTGCGCCCGGACATGAACTCTCACCTGTCAATCGACGCATGAAGGAAAGCCGAAACCCGCAATGCGGATCTGGCCTACCAAAAAACACCAGCCAACACTTCCTTGCCTCACCAGAAATGATCTAACCGTCTAAAGCGACGAACACGCCTTCTGATCTTCAAATTGCGATCGGCAAGAACCCGCTCATGCCAACCTAGCACGATACCTCCGGCACGATTGATCGCGCTAACATCCTGGTTTGTTGCGTCGCCAATTTGATCAACGAGATCGTGGGCGACCCGGACATCGTTTGCATAACCGAGATCGTCCTGCAATGACTTCAAACACTTGACGAATGTTCGAACGCTGACCCTGTCAAAGAGGCTTCCCAAGAATTCGACGATGTAGTGCAAATGCTTCAGCGCAATACGCAACTTGTGCCGCTGAGTTGCCGTCAACTCTTCGAACCTATTGCTACGCTTGCACGCCTTGCGATGATGTCGTTGGATCAGGTCGGGGGCAACATCGACAATAGGAGCCAAAAGAACAACCGCATGTTCTGATATCTGCTGATCGCGCCATCCACGAGCTACAAACCATCGCAGCAGTCGCAGCATCGATTCAGTGTATCTTTCCGACAGGATCGCCTTTTTGGCATCGTCAAGAGCTGCACGTCGCCGTCGCTCCGTGGCGTCGACGAGACGTTCAAAGTCCGGGCGAGCGGGCAGTGCGCGGGTGACCGGGGGCAGCAGGCTGGTGGCGAAGATATCCAGATTGCGCACCGGAGCCAGGGCATGAGCGATCCATCTCAACTCCTCTGATGCCCAGCGGTAATGCTCTTCCTGCAGCGGTCGCTTCAAAGCCAATAGCGCGGAGCGAAGGCGCCGAACGGCCACCCTCATTTGGTGAATGCCTTCCGGCTCACCCGCCAGGGCGGGCTGTTCGTTGCTAAGAAGATGAGTGAGGCAGCGTCGCCCGATGCGCTCCAGCGCGGTCTCGACGCTCATGGCAGGATCGAGCTCGACGGGTCCCACACGGACTGCCTGCGGCGTCAGTCCATCTGTTCCAAGCAGTCGATAACCTCGCTCTGCTTTGCTGCGCGTCTCAATGCGGATTGGCGCAGCTTCGAGCAGTTTCAGCGCCACGTCGAAGATCACCCGCGGATCGCCATTCTTGAGTTCGAGCTCGATTTCGCTGATCGGCGCGACGGCGTCGCCGTTGCAAGTGCGGATCTCGCCCTCGTCAATGGCCGCCTCGATCCGAGTGGATGGATCCGGGCTAATTGCGATCGCCGTTCGCGTGACCGTCGTCGTGAAGACTGGGCGCAACTCCCTATCGCGGACCACATCGCGCAGCCACTTGCCAGGCTTCGGTGCATCAAGAACTGGCCGCTTGCTCCGGATTTGGTCTTCCCACTCCCTCCTCTCCAACATGTCCAACTGAATTGGATTTTCGGCCTTGACAGTCTGGACGAACTCCCGACCCTGCTTGCGCACCCGAAGCGATAAACGCTCCCGGTAGAGCGCAAGCGCAGACGTGTCGTAGTATGTGCTGACGAGTTTCAGCCGGACCTCCGACTTCACGGCGGGCATTGCCAGGAGCACGCGCTTCAACTTTTCGAGTTTCGCTGCTGGCGCGGCGAGCTTGAGTTCGAACTCCATAGAGATGAGACGTCTCCCTTGGTGAGCGGCCTAGGCACTATGCGCGGTTAATCACGCCGGCCGTCGCGGGCATCCAGGCGGCGAAGCGTGCGAAGACGGCGGCGCAGCAATAGAGGAGCCCGAGAGCCGAAATGATGCCAGGCGAGGCCGCCCGTGTAGGAGCCCAGAGCGCCACCAACAAAATATATGACTATGTAGATCGTGTTGGTGCGACCGGTGGCCTGCGGTGCCGGGCTCAGGACCGTGCTCTGGTTGGCGTTCATGGCGGCCTGGATGCCGACATCGAGCAGGACCACTCCGAGACCAAGCATCGCCAGAGAGCTTCCGGCCAGCATGAACACGACAAAAGCAGTTGCTGTCGCTACGGTGCCGACGGCAACCGTGAATCCGGCTCCGCGGCGGTCAGTCAGGTAGCCTGCGAGAGGCGCACTTGTGGCGCCTGCCGCGCCCAACAGCCCGAACAGCCCGGCCTCCTGGGGCCCATAGCCGAATGGAGGTTCGCCAAGGCGGAATGCGAGGGTCGACCAGAAGACGCTGAATGCGGCAAACAGCAGCGCCCCGATCAGCGATGACGTTCTGAGCTGGGGATAGCTTCGCCAAAGATCCTTGAGCGATCGCGGCAAACGCGGATATGGCTGCGGCGTCCGGGGCGGCGTCCGCCGAAGGACCCGGTGCAGGACTACCAGTACGCCGAGATTTATCGCGGCTGCCAGCCAAAATATCGGACGCCAGCCAACATGCTCGCTCACCGTACCGGACACCGTCCGGGCGAGCAGGATGCCGGCAAGGATGCCGGCCTGCAGGGTACCGATGATGCGGCCACGATGCTGCGGCGGGCTGAGCTGCGCCGCAAATGCAACTAAAACCTGTGCCACTGCCGACATCATGCCAAGCGTCAAGCTGGCGACATCGAGCCACACAAGCGACGGCGCGAGCGCGAGCGTGAGCGTGAGCTGGGGAGCAATGATACCGAATAGAAGAGGCACGACCAGTTGATGGCGATCGACGATGTCGCCAAGCGGCACGAACAGGAACAGACCCAGCGCATAGCCAATCTGCGTCAGCATGGGCAGAAATACGATTGCATCTGCTGCAACGCCGAAGCTCCGGCCGATATCGGGTAGCATCGGCTGATTGTAATAGAGATTGGCAACTGCAATGCCGCCGGCAGCAGCCATGATGCCGACACAGCTCGGCGAGAGAGATGAACGACCGCTTGACGATACCTCGCAACCTGCGCGTGCATCATGATCGCCAGTTGGACATGCGGCCGAGGCCCAGAGTTGTTGAGACGGTTTGCCGACCGAGGGCGACTGGCCGTCAGACTTGCGGACAAAAAATTTCAACATCTGCGAGCTCGTGGTGAGGAATCGCCGTAGATGCGCGGTAGAATAAGCCGCTGCGGTATCTAAGGGCCTTGATAGTAGTCAATTTTGGTGGACCGACGTCGTCGGCCAGATCGACCACGCTGCTCAAGCAGCAGACCGAATTCGTTGCACTATCAGTCTATCATTCACGCTATTGCGCCGGAGTCCGGCCGACTGTTGTCGAGCCTTGGCTGATCACGCCACAGGCAATTCGGTTACCAGCGTTTCCGGCCGGATCGGTCATATAGTCGTCTTTGCCGCCGTGGATCACCACTGCGCTGCCGCCAGGATGGAAGACGGAGTTAGGCTTGGCTGTATCGATGGTGACTGCCGTATTGACCAGTTCGACTTCGAGCGAGCCGGTCGACGGAATATGCAAGTTCGGCATGTCGCCGGCATGACCGGGTCCCGCCATAATGCCGTGGTGCGTATTGCCCGGATTGAAGTGCGGCCCCGCCGAATCGAACGAGGGCGGCTCGCACTTTCCCACGGCATGAATGTGGAGGGCATGCTCGCCCGGAGGCACTCCCTTGAGCGAGAGCTTGAGCAGGACCCCTGCCGGGATCTGCAACAGAGAGACGGTGCCGACATCGTGGCGGTTAGCGTCCCTGAGCACCGCATTGGCAGACTGGGCGGCGGCGGGAAGAACCAGCGCAGTCGCCAGCAAGGTGGCCACGTTAACGGTGTGCGTGCATTTCCGAATGTTCAAGCCTTGATCTCCTCGACGCAGTTCCTGATCGAAGTTCACGCAAAGGCCGGATAGGAGCCCTAATATGAAAACGAAAACTGCCGCTCTGAGAAGGCAGGCGAAGATACAATATAAGGAAACTGAACCGATGCGATTGATATCAAGCGCGATGTTACGGTGTGAGACCATACACATTGGGCTGAGCAATTGCCTTGACGATCATCAATTGAGGAGCCCCCGAAACGGTGTGCAGCGAGCACCAAGGCCGGCACCACCCATCCGTGAGGCCCAGAGATCATCCCAATTGTCGTTGTGCCGCAACCCGGCAGCGCTAAATTCTCACGCCGGGTTCCGCAAACGCTGCAGCGGAAGATTCCTGCACAAAATTGTCAAGAACAGCAGCCGCTCCCACGGCAACAATGCCGGCGACAAAGCATGCGACGATGAACACGCGCATTATGTTTCTCCTGTTTCCCGCAATTATCTAACGCATGACCGATGGAAGGATCCGTTCGGTGGACAAAATGTCCACGGAAATCAGTTGTTCAATCCGGGAGGGAACAGGCCTCTATTTCAACGTCCACGAAAGTTCGCCCAAGCGTGCCGACGCGAGCGTAAAAGTCAGCTGATTTAGCGTGCTCCAAATCGGCAAAAAAGCGCCTGATCCACGGTGCGAGGTGTCTTTCGAAGAAATCACGATCAGCACCGTTGGGAGCTGCGATACTGCCGCCGACAAGACCCTCCATGATTTCGCAAAGGATCGCGGCATGATCCTCCGGCTCCGAATGCCCTGCCGCTTTTTCGATGCCCAGACACCGAAGCGTTTCGCGTAGTTGCGCGAGCGGACGGCCGTAGAGCGCGCCAGTTAAATAGTGGGACGCATACGGCAAGAGCGAGCCGCCTCCGAGGCCGACAAATAGATCAAAATACTCCCGCCCCAAATCATCTTCATTCACTCCCCTCGCCGCCTCACCGAGTGCGGCATGCACGGCCCCGAGCGGGCTCGCGTCGCCGCGCAGCAAGGCCAACCGCCCAATCATCTCGGTATCGGGGCTGCGTGAAAGCAAGGTCGCAAGTAGCGCATATTCTTGCGCACGGGCGCGATCAATCTCATCGACGCGCGGCTCGGAAGAAATGTGGCTCCTGGACTCCTGCATCTGATCTCACCGCGGTGAGGCGCTGCCGTGCGACCGGTGATTTCGTGGGGAACCATCTCCCTCGGCGACACGATTGTTCTTGGTCGCCTTATCTTCCCCGCTCCCATCGTCCGGTAAACCGCGAAAGCCATCATCGGTTGATGGCGAACCGTCAAACGTTTGCTGCTCACTCTGATCGAGATCGGTCCGCTCGTGACCCGTTGCGGCTGGCAACGACTGCTCCACGGATGCTGGCATTTCCACGATCATTTCGGCGGGTTGGTCGCCCTTGCCCAGTGCCTGCGCGAAAACAGTCGGCATGTTGTCTGCCGCCGGCAGCGCACCGAAGCCGGGTATCGCATTCGGGTCGTCGAAATCCCATTGGTTTTCTGCGATGCCGATAAAGTCGCGAATCGCCGGGTCGCGCGTCCAGGCCTGGCGTAGCGCAGCTCGGGTCAACTCGGCGGGCACGCGGCTTTGCAGGAACCCGCGGACGTCCGTGTTGGCGGTGATCGCTTCAATCGATGGCAGGCTTGCCAGATCAAGGGGCTCATCGGCCGCCACATCGATCCGAGGCTGCACCACCGTTGCTTCGGCGCCGGCCACACCTGCTTCTGCCGACGCAAATGATTTGTCCCCCGAAGGATCTATCTTATGACCGGTATCCGACGTGCGCTTCAATCGCGCCCAGCGCAAGATGAAATTATCTCGCTCAGTCATTGCCCGCTCTCCCTTCCTACTCTTCGATGCGAAGACGTCGTCTGCGGATCACGCTCACGCTTAACGAAGGGACGCTCGACATGATGTTGGGCGATGAACTGAACAACGACTTCCACCACGTCAGGCGGCATTGCCACGGCCTCGACAAGATTGCTACCGGCATCGGTGAACGCCTCTCCTTCGGCCGGATCAGCCGTTACGGCGAGAATCTCATATGGCCGTTCCGATGCAACCGCGCGCAAGGCTATCCATAATGCGGGCGTCCCCGATGCGAGATTGTCGCGATAGTTGGTGGTCTCGGTTCGGTGCAACTCGATCGCGGCTTGACCTGCAAAAAACAAAGTCCTGTCTGCTTCCGTATCGAGCGGTGTCCAAGGTGCGGCCGTTGGTTTTCCGGCAAACACTGAGACCGGTCGCCAAAGAAAATCGACCCAAACGCTCTTGGCCTTGCGCCGTTCAACCACGACGCCAACCGGAATAACCATAAGAGCTGTCGATCTCAATTGATCGCCTCCTCGTGCCGGACCGTTTGCGCGACGGCAGCTGTTGCAGCTGCAATGCCGCCTGTGGCCGTCGCTGCTAACAATGCACGTCGCGTAGCATCATCCATAACGTTCACTCCTTTGATTTTTTCGCCACAGATTCGCGAGGTGCTTTAGGTACATCGCGCCGGCGGGACACTAGCGAGCTGTCCGGCCGACGTTCATTCCGCCGCGGTTGCCGAAGGCTGTCCCCACCGGTCCTCGTTTGCGAGCTGTTGAGCGAGCCAGAGATCGTGGTGTTCTTTCGCCCAGTTAACATCGACTTCGCCGGTACCCATCGCCTCGAACGCACCCTCCATGCCGATCGTGCCGATATAGATGTGGGCCAGGATCAGGGCGACGAACAGAACGGCCACGACGGCATGTACGAAGTTAAAGCGTCGGGCCGGCGCATGCTTGTTCTTGATGAAACCTCCACCCTGCCTGATCCAATCGAGGTCGACTCTTTCGAAAAGGTTGTCCCGGAAGAAGATTACGATGATGAGGACGAGGCCGACCGCGAACGAGAAGCCGGTGAAGTCGTGCACGTACTTTGCCGCCTGCGAGACGCGAGCGAACGCATCCGGGCCGATCAGCGGCAGCAGCAAAGTCTTGCCGAAGGTGATGTTGAGACCGGTCAAAGCGAGAGCGACGAACGACACCGCAGTCAGCCAATGCGCAAATCTTTCAAAGGCTTTGAAGCGGAGGATTTTCTTTCCCGAGCGCCCCTCGGCAATCCGGATCTGTCCCAAAATCAAATAAGCCAATCCGAGTATCGCGATGGTGCCGAGGATTACGATCGCGCTGACCCGATGCAGCAGCACCTCATGGAAATACTCCCACGTTCGCCCCGCCGGCTCGATCAACACGCTGGCTTTGGGGTCAGGAATGTCGATGCGTCCTTCGATGCGGGGGGCCTGCTTGAGTAGCGTCTGTTCATCGACGGCACTGGCCGTTGGGTTAGGGGCGCCATCCGGACCGAGTTTTTGGGCTTGGGTGGGAACCGTCGCGGCAATCGAAAGGAGCGCGACGGCGACGACGAGAAGCCGAATACGCACAGGAAACGTCATGACGATCAACCTCTCCGCATTTCGACGCGACTTTCCATTGTCAGCCCACGCTGCGGTTCAAACCCGGATTCCCTCGCC
>Ga0193742_1001422_pt1 | contig 14386 bp, 11 predicted proteins | sample L2c1metaG_FD_165511 | JGI IMG/M metagenome (GOLD analysis project Ga0193742, IMG submission 165511) | Soil microbial communities from a riparian zone of the East river system, Colorado, United States - L2c1 | ecosystem: Environmental > Terrestrial > Soil > Riparian zone | place: USA: East River... | reverse complement strand
TTTAAGTGTCGCTTGCTAAGCTGCCAGTGGGGTTCCTGGTTCAACATCTTTCCGATCTATCTTCTATAGAGTTAGCTGCATTCTCTCGAATCTCCGCGTTACAGAGGGTGTTACGGTCCTCTCGTAACGTCCGTTCCGATCCGTACGGAACCTAGCGGCGCCGCTGGCTTTCCACCAAACTCACCTTCACAGCAACATTTCAACCCCAGCTTTGGAGAGAGAAGAAGCCGCCCTTTCGTAGCGGTTTCCTATGTTGTGACACTCTCGTCTGCCGGTTTCATTCCTGCCCTCGTAGTGGCGGATGAGGCCTAGATGACGATTTTGCGGTCGCTTTGCACTCGTTTATTCGATGAAGCAAGTCACTCGGGAGGATCCATCCATATGAAGCGCATTTTTATCTCTTGTTTTCTTCTAGGTCTTCTTGTGCTGTCCGTACGGAGCGCGGTCGGACAGGCTGCTTCGGCGACGACGCTGGTAGGAACCGTGACCGACAGTTCCGGTGCTGCAGTTCCAAACGCCAGCGTTATTGCTGTGCAAGATGCGACCAAGGTCGCTTACAAAGGGCAGACGACGGACAGCGGCGACTATTCGCTTCCTTACGTTGAAGTGGGAACGTACACCATCACCGTCGAGACGCCAGGTTTTCAGAAGTTCACTCGCACCCATGTTGTTGTTGAGGTGAACCAGATCGTACGGACCAACTTTAGTCTGGTCGTGGGCGAAGTCACCAACGAAATCACGGTGTCGGGTGCCGCACCCCCGATCGCGACGGACGACGCGGCGATCATGCAGACGCTGGCGACAGAGGCGATCTCTTCGCTGCCAGTGCAGGGACATGACACATTCAAACTTTCTCTGACGACAGCCGGTGTTATCCAGTCCGGCGATGTCACAGTGGGTGACCCTCCAGGTGAGTCGTTCGCGGGTCCCGGTCAGCGCGGTGAGCAGAACGACGTCTCGCTGGATGGCGTAACCATGTTGAATACCATCCATAGAACCGTAGACTTTTCTCCTTCGCCGGATGCCGTTCAGGAGGTCAGCGTGCAGACCGGCACCTACTCCGCTCAGTACGGTACTTACTTGGGGGTGCACATCAACGCCATCTCGAAGAGCGGTGGTAACTCCCTGCATGGTGTCATCAGCGAGGCCATCCGCAATGATGCCTTCAATACACATGGACGGTTCGATGCTCCAGGATCAAAGAAACCTCCTCTGCGACAGAATCAGTATGGCGCAGAACTTGATGGTCCCATCGTGCTGCCGTGGCTCTACAACGGCCGAGATAAGAGCTTCTTCATGTTCGCTTATCAGGCACGTCGGCAGAAATCCTCTACTTCGCAGCTCTTTACGGTTCTAACCGCGCCTGAAAGAACCGGCGACTTTAGAGCGTTGTCGACACATCTCTCTGATCCCGTGGATCCGACGTGCATCGTCAGCAACGTCATTCAATCGCGCTGCATCGATCCGCACTCGCTGGAGCTGCTCAACTTTATGCCGCCGCCGCCCAATTTGCCAGGGCTCTCTAACAATCTCAGACTCGCAATCGCTAGCGGAAACAACTTCGATCAGTACATTACGCGCATCGATCATATGATCAATGACAAATCGCGAGTCTACTTTCGCTATGCCTACCAGAATGGCAGTCCATTTACGGGAGCCCCTTTTGCTCCGGATTCCACCTATAGCCCCAACTGGCAGAATAACTTTGTCGCCGGGTATACCCAGGTCTTCACGCCGAATCTCATCAATCAGTTCCTTATTGGACGCAATCAAGTCGCTCTGAACAGTGCCAATGGTTACTTCGTAAATTCTGCGCTGCAGAGTCAGCTCTCTGTCCTTACAATCCCGGGCTATAAAAACCCACCGGGAAATCCGGGAGAGCCCAATGTCACCATCAGCGGATACCAGGCCCTCGGAAGCGCAGCACGAAATTCGCTCCAGACAGACGAGGTATGGACGGGCACGGACACGTTGAACTGGAGCCATGGAGCGCACACCATCATCGCCGGAATGGATATGGGGCGGAACATCACGACTCGGTTTGCTGCAAATAGCCCTCGAGGCAACTTCAATATGTCCGGCGTCATGACGGGCGATGGTGCGGCCGATTTTATGCGTGGTCTCGTCGCGAGCGATACGACGCCGGTCGTACAGTTGGAATCCGCAGGCCAACAGTGGCGTGACGACTACTTCGTTCTCGATAAGTGGAACATCGGCCATAATCTAAGCCTGAATCTGGGTATCCGGTATGAGTTGCCGAAGGTTCCCTACAGCCCGAGCGGCATCGCGAATGTTCTGAGCCAAGATGGATCGACGCTGATTCCGCCTACAACTACACCAAATTACAAGTTTACGAAGCCGAACCATAACCAATGGGCGCCGCGCGTTGGAGCTGCCTATCGCTTGAAGGGAGATTGGGTGATCCGCGGAGGCGCAGGCGTCTATTACAGCCCCGCCACGATGAATGCCATTACACTACTTTCTCTGAATCCTCCATTCAGCACGAACTTTACCTACAACGCATCCCACGCGAACCCGGTGATCTCCTTCCGCAATCCCAACCCATCGTCAGCTGTCGGTGGAACCCCAGTTCCGGACATCATTACGCTCAGCCCGGATTTCCCGTCGGCCATCATGACGCAGTGGAGCTTCGACGTCGAGAAGGGGCTCTGGAAGAATGCCGGAATTGATTTTCAGGCGGTTGGGAATCACACAGACCATCTGGATACCAGTTTGCAGGTCAACGCTCCCACCCCTGGACCTGGAAACATCCAGTCACGGCGTCCGAATTCGCACTTCGGAAACATCCGCAATCTCTACAACGGATCCATATCGAACTACAACGGATTCAATATCATCTTCACGCAAAGAATGCAGCACGGCATAAGCGGCCAGGTAAGTTATACCTGGTCGCACAGCCTGGATATGGGTCTGTATTCCACGGGTGGCGGGCAGATTGTAAATCCGTATAACATTCGCGCAGACTACGGCAACTCGAGCGATGACATCCGCCATCGCTTTGTTGGTCACTATGTGTGGCGCATGCCGTTCTTTGCGAACAGTACCAGCAGCTTCCTGCGCACTGCTGTTGGCGGGTGGTCGCTCAGCGGTATTGGAACAATACAGACTGGACTGCCGGTGAACGTGACTATCAGTCAGGACCAGGCGAATACAGGGCAATCAGCCCAGCGGCCAAACCGTGTTGGACCGATTCATTCCACCTGCGGTGCCGTCATCGTATCCTGCGTCAATCGTGATGCCTTCGCGTTGCCTACGCAGTACACGTATGGAAACGCTGCCCGCAATCCTTTCTATGGTCCCGGATTTGTGAACTTCGATACTGCTTTGGCGAAGACATTTCCGATCTACGATCGCCTTGCCTTCCAGTTCCGCGCTGATGCGTATAACACGTTCAATCATGTCAACTGGGGCGCGCCGAACGGTAACTGGTCCGCCACGACCACCTTTGGCAATATCACTTCGACGGCCACCAATATGAGAGTCTTTGAGTTCATGGGCCGGCTGGTCTTCTAAATGTTCTGCGAGTATCGAAAGGAATGTGATCATGGCTAAAACTGCAACGGGAACCAAGCGGCCTAGAGTGGCGGTCTTGGCAAACATTTACAAGACGCATCTGCACACACAGCACATCATTGACCGTGTCCTTGAGGGGTATGGCTACGGCGGTGAGTTTCGCAAGCCTGCGCTCGACGTTGTATCGATTTATGTGGAGCAGCGAGGCGAGGGAGACCTTGTTCCGGAGCGTGCGAAGCGCCACGGAATAAAGGTCTGTGACAGTGTTGCAGAAGCCCTAACCTTTGGGACAAATAAGCTTGCGGTGGACGGCGTGATCTACATCGGAGAGCAGGGCAACTACCCGAGGAATGAAAAGGGATTGATTCCATATCCTCGGTATGAGTTTTTTATGAAAGTGGTTGAGGTTTTTCGTAAGACGGGACAGACAGTGCCCTACTATACCGACAAACATTTCTCGTGGAGATGGGATTGGGCGAAGGAGATGTACGACACCTCGCGGAAGATGGGTTTCCCGATGATGGGTGGATCGAGCCTGCCGGTGACATGGCGTATCCCACAAGTAGAGATGCCGCTGAATGCACCGATTCGCGAAGCGATGTGTGTCGCCTTTGGTGGCGTAGACAGCTATGACGTCCACGCGATCGAGACGGTGCAGTGCATGGTGGAGCGGCGCAAGGGCGGCGAGACCGGTTTGGAGTGGCTGCAGGCCTACAAGGGAGAGAACTTCTGGAAGGCCCATGAGCAGGGTGTATGGTCTCAGGCCGTGTTCAAGGCAGCAGTATGCCGTAGTCACACACTGGCGCCCGGTCGCGAGGGTTATACCGATATATACCCCACGCTGGCAGAGATGAAGGCGATAGTGCGCGATCCTCTGGCGTATCACTTCCGCTACAGAGATGGTACGCGTGGAACGATCATGCTGCTGAATGGTTTTGTCGAAGACTTCAACTTCGCGGCGGAGATTGAGGGACAGACAAAGCCCTTTTCGAACATGATGTATCTCTCTCGCGGACGAGAGGCTGCCACTCTGGAATCGTACTTCGATCCGCTGGTCTTTTACATTGAGCAGTTCATGCTAACCGGCAAGGAGCCGTATCCGGTGGAGCGTGTTCTGCTGGCCAATGGCATTCTGTGCGCTGGCCTCGACAGCCTGAGCGAAGGACAGAAGAAGATTCATACACCACAGCTTGACGTTCACTATCAACCTGGCGCATCCACACTTCGGAGGACCTAAATGCTGACGAGACGCCGCTTTATTGGAAATTCCGCCCTGACGACAGCCATGATGGCTTATCGTCCGCTCCTTGGTTCTGCGGTCGCGCAGACGCCTCGTGATCCTTCGCGCCCCGTTGTGCGCCTTGCAGTCCTAGGTAATGCGTATTACCTAGGATCGGCGTTGCAGACGATCACCGATCGTTTTCTCGTGGGCTACCCATTCGAGGGTGATTGGCATATGCCGGACGTGCAGGTTGTCTCGATGTACCTGGAGACGAAGCCCGCTGAAGTTGGACCGGCGTATGGTCCAGGCCGCATAGCGCCACGGAAGATCGAGCATGATGTTTTAAGCCAGGGCCGTGCCAAGGAGTTTGGTTTCCGCTTGTGCCGAAATATTCCGGAGGCGCTCCGCTGCGGTGGTGACAAACTCGTAGTGGATGCGGTACTGGTTGTTTTGGAGCAGGGAGAATATCTCCATAATCACAAGGGCCAGATCCTCTATCCGCGCTTCGACTTTTTCCAACAGTGTGCGCAGGTGTTTGAAACAGAGGGCCACGCTGTTCCTTACTTCAACCATGAAAGCCTCTCCTTCAGCTTTCAGGAGGCGAAGAGCATGGTTGCTACGGCAGAGCGGCTCAAGTTTCCGCTAATGGCGGGCTCGTCTCTTCCTGTGACGTGGCGCATTCCGGATGTCGACATTCCCATGGGCGCGCAAATTGAAGAAGCTGTGATGGTCGGCATTGGAGGCATCGACGGTATGGACTTCGATGCTCTTGAAGCCATGCAATGCATGTTGGAACGCCGCAAGGGTGGAGAGACGGGCGTGAAGTCCGTGCAGTTCCTCGAGGGTGATGATGTATGGGCCGCAGGTGAATCAGGCCGGTGGTCGAAGGAGTTGCTCAGCTCGGCGCAGTCTCGCAGCGATGCTTTGCAGGGTCTTACTGTGATGGATGGCCGTCCTCAAAACATGGTGGCGTCCGGCGTACTGCCACAGCTTGTGCGCGATCCCTCTGCATACTGCATCGAATACAACGATGGCATGCGTGCAACGCTTCTGATGCTCAACGGCGCAGATGCAGACTTCACCTTTGCAGCGCGCGTTGCTGGACATGGGACTATCGCGACACAGTTCTTCAATTCACCGACGCCTAATGTCACTTACTCTGCTAGCCTTGCTTCGAAGATCGAAGAGATGTACATGACGAAAAAGGCGCCTTACTCTGCGCACCGTACGCTGCTGACCAGCGGCATCCTGGAGGCGTGCCTCAACTCTCGCTCGCGGCAGAACCAAAAGATCGAGACGCCTCATCTGGCCGCGGTGCATTATCAGCCACCGACGGAATCGCAATACGCAAGGACCTAGTTGCTGAGTATTTACGGGAGGATCTGATGTACACACGCCGCCGCTTTCTTGGTCACGCCGCGCTAGTACCGGCGATGCTCGCTGCTCGTCCGCTATTGCGGACGATGTCAGCGGAGGAGGCGGTTAATTTGCCATCCCGTATGCCTGCGCCTGTTATCTCGGCGAAGGCGCGGGCGATACATAAGCGCGCCTTTATTTTTGATGGACATGTTCACGCTCTGGATCGTGAGTTCTACAAGGGCGGCAGTATGGGCACGCGCAAGGATGACGGATATTGGGATCTGCCACGGGCGAGGGAGGGAGGCGTGGGTGCCTTCTTTTTGTCTGTCTATATTCCTGAGGAGTACTATCCCGGTCGTTTTGAGACGAAGCAGGCGCTGCGCCGGATTGACGATGCACTTGAGGAGTTGGAGAAGAATCGTGATCAGGTAGAGCTCGCCCTCAATGCCACTGACATCAAGAGAATTCGAGCCAAAGGAAAGTTGGCGGCGATCCTGGATATTGAGGGCAGCTACGATTTGGATGGTGACCTGGGAGTGATGCACGAGATGTGCCGTTTGGGAGTGCGGTCGGCTCAGCTCTCTGCGCATAACTGGAATCAAAATTATGCCGATACCTGCTGCTCGAAACCACAGTGGAATGGCCTCACATCGCATGGAAGAGAGGTGATCCATGAGATGAATCTCCTGGGGATGGTTATCAACGTCTCTCATGCTTCGCCCGAAGCGACACTGCAGGCGATCGATGCCAGTTCCCATCCGGTAATTGCGACGCATAATGGAATGCGCAACATGGTCAACATCCCGAGGAACATGCCTGACGACGTTCTTAAGAAGTTGGCGGGGAAGGGTGGCGTTTTTGGATTTCAGATTGGCAATGAGTTTCATAGCGCGACCGAGTATGCCTATCAGACTGAGCATGAGAAGAGGACCTTCTTTGACACGTCGACTGTGGCAAAGAAGGTTGAGGGAAAGTCAATCTACGAAGTAGATAAGATCGTGGGGCCACAGTTTCCGCGAGTAGGTCCGGATGTACCGGACTCCGTGCGAATGACTGAGGATGAGTGGGTGGGTGTGGTGGACAAGGCAATCGAGATGGTGGGCGAAGATCACGTAGCACTCGGAACCGACTTCGATGGCGGTCCGAACCTTCCCCGCGGCATGCGCGATACGCGTGATCTTCCCATGATCACCGACGCGATGTTACGTCGGGGCTATTCGGAGGAGAGAATAGATAAGTTCTGGGGTGGGAATCTACTTCGACTGTTCAGCCAGGTGACGCAAAAGCACACTTAGCTGTTACATGGCCAGTTTCAATTCTGACCTACCAGAAATTACTTGCCTCCAACACCGGTTCACCGGCGGCACTTCCAAAGATCTCAACGCGAAACACGAGTTGTATGTTGCGCGCAGTCCAGTCTTTGGGTGCATTCTCAAGTGCCTTCCGTAGGGACACAGGATCGGTGAGGATCTTTCCTGCCGCCTGAGTTCCATAGTGCGAGAGGCCTGCGGCAAGCACGATCATTCGTCCCGTCTTTGATTCAAAGATACGAGATACGAGAACGTAGTCGACTTTTGGAGACCCTTGCTCAAAAATCCACTTTTTCCCGGAGCCCGCCTTGTCGCGAATGGCTCTTCCCTCACCCGACTGCTCGAAGACAAAGCGCAAGTTATTGGCCAACTGCATCGTCCAGGAGTTAGATCGTGCGCCAATCAAAATAGCAGGCGAGTGACTTAGCTCGGAGAAAGACACATCATCGGCGAGCCGGATCTGTGGGTCTTTGTAGTGATTGGCGAAGAACGCAACTAGTTGTGTCAATGCGAGAGTATCTCCCCATGCCACATAATGGTTCACCTCATGAACCAGTTCTGAGGAGGGAATTGTGGCGGGGAGTGCACCTTGAGAAGCCAACGCTTCGGAACGGTCGTTCAATTTCCATACGTCGGGACTTCCTGTACAGAGCAGAGGAGCGTTCGCGTCCTGAAGGACAGGCTGCCAGAACTGTTCGACGACGCTTGGCGAGAATTTCTCATGAACAAAGTGCCAGGAGACCAGGCCGAGGATTGAAAGGACGATTCCGCCCGCTACAAGCCAAGGCCACAGACGCGAGGGAGATTGCCGTTCCTCGGGGGCTAACGGCGGCTCCGGCACCGGGCCGTCGTCGATCTCAATCCACCGGTACTGCGGAGTGTAGGAACCTTTGGGGAGATGAATCTCAAGGGCAGACTTTTCGCGGGTCTCGCTGTAAAACTGCGCGAGGCGCTTTCTTAGTTCGTTTGCCTTTACGCGGACAATCGAATGTTCACCAGTGTCGTAGTCGGGCAGGCGCTGAAAGACCTGATTGCCAATGACTCGCTCTTTAAGTTCTTCAAAGCGTCCATCAAGCGAGGTGATGACGATGTATCTGAGAAATTCCTGAGAGCGCTTTGAAGTGCGGAAACCGGGACTTTGGAGGATGCGCTCAAGCTCCGCCTCTACATGAAGACGCTGGTTCGCATCCACAGCAGTGGACGAAATATCTAGCTTCATCTCAGTCATGTGTGATCGTTACGCATTGTCAAGGTGCTGTCAACGTCATTTCATGGGCCTGACGGTTCGTAACATCATGTAACAACCAGATATCCCAAGGCATAACGGTTCCGATCTGTTCCAAACCTAGCCTCACTTCTAAGCTGGGGATAGAGTGAAGCCATCGAGTACGCTCTTCACTCCCGATTTCATCCGTCAGAAGCGGAGCAGCCAGCCTCCGCGTACATCTTTGCCGTTCGCACGAATGAACTCGCCTTTAGCGGGTCCAGCCTTTAAGGAGCAGTGTCATGAATACGAAATCTCCCGACGAGATCAACCAATCGCCCTCTCCCATTGCCAAAGTAGCGACTGCAGGTGCTCCGGCACCGGACCGCAGGGCCATTACCTCGGAAGAATTTCCGCGAGTCCTTGGTCCTTACTCCCATGCCGTAGTGGCGGGTGGCTTTGTCTTCGTCGCTGGTCAGGCGCCGATCGACCCAGTGACACAGGAGTTTCGATTGGGAGACATCGGCTCCGAAACTCGTCTGGAACTGGGTAATATGGCATTCATTCTGGAGACTTCAGGCAGTAACCTTGCGAGCGTGGTGAAAGTAAGTATTCACCTCGCGAACCTGGACGATTTTGAGGGGATGAACGCGGTGTACAAGGAGTTCTTCCCGAGCGAGCAGCCAGTGCGCACAACAACGCAGGCCGTACTGCGAAGCGGACGAAAGATCGAGATCGACTGTATTGCACGCCTAAGAGATTAGAAGGATCGGTTCGGCGAATGGCCGCCAATAGAGTTGCTCGTGCAGAAAGGGAAAATGTATGACAAAAACGATTTCTGAGCTCGAGTTGGAGTCACCGGCGGAGATCACTACAGGACACCGTACCGCTCTTCTTGCGGGTTTTCTCGGTTGGATGTTGGATGCCTTCGATTTCTTTCTCGTCGTGTTCTGCCTGACGGCTATTGCTCGCGAATTTCACCAGACGGACCGCGCCATAGCCCTCTCCATTACGCTCACACTTGCCTTTCGCCCTGTCGGAGCCTTCATCTTTGGTGCTCTTGCGGATAAGTATGGCCGCCGCGGACCGCTGATGCTGGCGTTAGTCTTCTACTCCATGATTGAAGTTCTCTCCGGACTGGCTCCCAACTACATGACTTTTCTTGTGCTGAGAGCGCTGTTCGGAATTGGAATGGGAGGGGAGTGGGGCGTTGGGACATCCCTCGCCATGGAAGCGGCCCCTGCGAAGAGCCGAGGATTTCTCTCCGGCATACTGCAGCAGGGCTATCCCGCGGGCTACCTGTTGGCAGCTTTGTGCTACATCTATGTTTTTCCCCGATTCGGTTGGAGACCACTTTTCTTCCTTGGTGGCTTGCCGGCGTTACTTGCACTCTTCGTTCGCATGCGCGTTACAGAATCGGACGTATGGAAGAAGACCAGACAGGACTCGTGGAAAGACCTTATCCAGGTGATGGCAATGCATTGGAAGCTGTTCATCTACATCGCTCTGTTTATGGCTGGCCTGCAGTTGACAACGCATGGCACGCAAGACATGTATCCAACCTTCCTTGAACGCTATTGGCACTATGGCCCGACTGAGCGCGCTTGGATCACGGCCATCTCCATGGCTGGAGCACTTATTGGGGGCATCTTCTTCGGTATGCTTTCGGATCGCTGGGGACGTCGCCGAATGATCATCGTCGCTATGTGCGTTGCTATAGGGGTGATTCCGCTATGGGCTTTCAGTTCATCCAAGGTGGGCCTGATTCTGGGAGCGGTTGCGATGCAGTTTCTGATTCAGGGAGCGATGGGTGTCGTACCCGCGCACCTCTCGGAGATCTCTCCGAATTCGGTTCGAGGGTTTCTTGTAGGTTTCGGATATCAATGTGGCGTGCTCATATCCAGTTCCGTCGTTTATGTGGAGGCGATTCTGGCCGTTCATATCAGTTATGCGTGGGCCATGGCAGGAACGGCTCTCATTAGTCTTCTTCTGGCGATCATCGGGACTGCCACTGGGCCAGAACGTCATGGTGCAGCTTTCAAGAGCTACGCAAAGTGATTTGTAGGATGAAGCAGAACAGTCTCGGTGAGAGATCATCGCTTACAGAAAAAATCGTGCGATAAGGCTTAGAGTCTGTTATGAACTTTGCGAACTGACCTGCGCCTCAACCGTTGTGCCTTTTGCTGTTGACGCAGTGGTTGTTCCTCTGCCCCTGAGCCCCGCTCCCTGTTTTTCCTGTCAAGCCCCTGGCAGCCGAAACTAAGACGCATCTTCGTACGCAAATCCAACAAAAACAAAAGCTTAGCCTCCGAACACAATCTTCCGCAAAGTCGCCTGTTAGTTTTACTCAATCGACTATAGTTAATACAGAGTCAGAAAAAGCCCCGGCCAACACCGGGGCTCTTCTCTTTAAACAGATAAACCTTTTAGAAAGACGAATTTAGACGTAACCAGTTTAGAATGAAGACTTTGCAGCGAGAGATTTGTTTAAGTCGCTGAATTCAGAGGACTTGCATTAGGGTACCCCCCCGGGGGGGTACCCCCTAAGGGAAGCAGTGATCGTAGTTCATAACAGGCTCTAGCTGAGAAATCGTCCGCGGCTCTTCGAAGGTGCCCTCTCAATTGTGGTTGTTGGGAGGCCAGTAGATCACTGTGAGTGTCATGACTCCTTGTGCTGGATGTACGGTCTTTCCGCCGATGTCGGCCGAGCCGGAAGGTCCCGACATGAGTACGGCATATGCCTTGTCTCGGAAATGCGGATGCCGATACGCGACGTGAATGTCCGGTACGATGTCGTTAGGATCGAGCAGAATGACGATGTCGTGAGCGAGAAAGCCGATTGTGTTGACCAGCAATTCTTCTTCGGACAGCAAGACGGAACCGGTCTCAGCAACTCCCAGCGGGGAGCGAACAATCGTCACATCGATCTTACTTGCATTTGACCATTCTCCGATATCGTCCACGCGCAAGTTCCCTTGCACTTCCGGAGCTGTTGAGCAGATGGTTTTGGCAGCCGGAAAGGTCTCGCGCAGGAACTGATCGAAGTCCTTCGGCGGATTGTGCACGACGACGCCTGCCAGGCGCTTGAGCGCACTCTCAAACTTCGAGAGATCTTGTGGAGCTCCCTCGAAGTTTGGAATCTCGGGTAACTGTACAAACTCCCGTTTACTTGTTCGCACCGCTTCGAGGATCTGCTCGCGTGTGCCCATCTCAGTTGTCCTTTCCGTCTTTTACAGGCCGGTTTTCCTTGTACCACTCGTGGAAAGTTTGCTTCACCGGATGGGGTAGCTCACGATGTCTACCCCAGGCATTCAGGCTGTTGTATAAAGCGAACCGGGGAAGAGCGTGCAGTGCTGTTTCTCCCGCGGCAGCCGCAATACGGTAGAGATGTGGATTGCGGAGTACCTTGTCAGCAACGATCATTGCTTCTTTCTTCACAAACTGAATCTGGTTCTTCTCTTCCATCACTTCACGCCAAGCATAGATCTGGTCGTGGATGTTGATCTTGACTGGGCAAACGTTCGTGCAACTGCCGTTCAAGGTCGACGAGAAAGGTAGCTCACTGTAACGGCGCACGTCGAATGTGGGCATCATAATAATGCCGATAGGGCCCATGTATGTCGATCCGTAGCTTAGGCCACCACTGCGTCGATACACGGGGCATGTGTTCATGCACGCGGCGCAGCGTATGCATTTGAGAGAGTGCCAGAAGTTGTCCATACCCAGACGTTCCGACCGTCCGTTGTCCACTAGAATCACGTGCATCTCGCCGTCCTGCCGCGGAGCGAGAAAGTGGGACGTGTATTGCGTGATTCTTTCACCTGTAGCGCTGCGCGTGAGCAATCGGATGAAAACTGCAAGATGTTCGCTCTTCGGTATCACCTTCTCGATCCCTACCGAGCAAATGCAACAGAGCCCTCCTCTCGACACTCATTGTCGTATGGAGGCTGGTTTCGTTGTCCTGGACTGTCCTCTGGGAAGAAGCACAAATGTCGTGCGCATCCTCGATCACTCGCTTCAAGCACGTCCCGAACAATCGGAGTACGAGCCTAGCCGGAGGTGAGATTTCCTGCACAACTTCACCTTCTATTCACAGCGATCTCATAAAAAGTTGAGAACGGTCGATGGCCATGGCCGAAGGAGCGGTGATGTCAAACAAGTTCATTGCAGGAACCCTCGCGACAGTATTCACTGCTGGACAGCTAGTTGTTCCAGCCATTGCATTGGCGCAGCCCGAATCCCAAAACAAAGTGACACCCATCAAACATCTCGTTGTCATCTTTCAGGAGAATGTCTCGTTTGATCACTATTTCGGTACTTATCCTAACGCTCTCAACCCACCCCACGAACCTCGATTCAAGGCACTCCCGGGCACGCCATCTGTCAACGGCTATACCGACGCTCTGCTCTTCAATAACCCCAATTTTTTGAATAAGACCCTCAACGGCGCCGGTGCCAGCAATCCGTTCCGTCTTGATCCCTCGCAAGCCGCCTGCCGATCAAGATCACGACTACACTCCTGAGCAGCAGGCCTTTCACGGTGGTCTCATGGACGGTTTTCCCAAGTACACCGGCACCCCCGGCCCACCGCCTAACGGACAGACTACAAACGCTCTTGTCATGGGGTACTACGATGGAAACACCGTGACCGCATTATGGAACTACGCCCAGCGCTTCGCCCTCAATGACAACTCCTTCGGTACCACCTTCGGTCCGTCCACGCCTGGGGCTCTCAATCTTATCTCGGGTCAGACCGGTGGGGTAGATGACTCTATCAGCCCCGGTGCCTCGGTCATCTCAGATGGTAGCGGCGGCCTCACGGCAATCGGTGATGCAGACCCCATCGGCGATGTGTGCTCCGGCTCCTCCGCGTATCACCTCAGCGGACAGAATATCGGCGATCTGCTCAACACTCGCGGCATCACATGGGGCTTCTTCTCAGGCGGCTTCGACCTTACCGCCACCAATCCCAACGGAACCACCGGCTGCCAGCGCAGCACGACCTCGACAGTTACAGCAACCAACAAGGCTGATTACATCCCTCACCACCAGCCGTTCCAGTACTACACCTCGACCGCAAATCCAAAACACGTTCGTCCCCGCTCGATCAGCGCCATCGGATACGAAGGCGACCCCGCCAACCACCAGTACGACATCAATGATTTCTACGCCGCTGTCCGTGCTGGAAATATTCCTTCCGTCAGCTTCCTCAAGGCTCCCGGATATCAGGACGGTCATGCCGGCTACTCCGATCCGCTGGACGAGCAGACCTTCGTCACCCACGTTATCAATGTCCTGCAGCAAAGCCGCGATTGGGAGCACACTGCCGTCGTCATCGCCTACGACGACTCGGACGGCTGGTACGATCACCAGCTCGGGCAGATTGTGAACCAGTCCTCTTCGCCTGCTGACGCCCTGCTTGGCACAGGTAGCTGCGGAGACGGCTCGACCGCACTCTCCAGCCCCACCGCCCTTCACGCTCAGGGACGGTGCGGCTACGGCCCGCGCTTGCCTCTGCTCGTTGTCTCGCCCTACGCAAAGCAGAACTACGTCGATCACACTCTCACCGACCAGACATCGATCCTGCGCTTCATCGAAGACAACTGGCTTGAAGGCCAGCGAATCGGCCAAGGTTCATTCGATGAGCGCGCCGGCACACTCAACAACATGTTCGACTTCCACAATCCGCAGCCCAGTCCCTTCTTCCTCGACGAGTCCACAGGAGAACCGGCAGGCAACTTCGGAATCAATCACTAA
>Ga0193742_1001420_pt1 | contig 14391 bp, 15 predicted proteins | sample L2c1metaG_FD_165511 | JGI IMG/M metagenome (GOLD analysis project Ga0193742, IMG submission 165511) | Soil microbial communities from a riparian zone of the East river system, Colorado, United States - L2c1 | ecosystem: Environmental > Terrestrial > Soil > Riparian zone | place: USA: East River... | reverse complement strand
CGCGTCGCCTCGCCCGGCGTTTCGTCGTCGCCGAGTTCGCCGTCATCGAACGTATCCGACGTGGAGGCCTGCGCGCTTTCCATCGCGCTCTCGGACATTTCGTCGGTCGAGGCCTGGGCCTGATCGGCGCTCATTTCCTGCGCGGCGTCGGAATCAGGTGAACCTTCGGCGCCGGACTGATCGTTCTCGCCGTCCTGGTTCTCGTCGTTGTTCTCGTCATCATCGGCGTCGGCGTTGCGCTCGTCGCCGAGGTCGAGCGCCGATAAGAGATCGTGCACGAGGTCGCCGAACTTGGCCTGGTCCTCGGTGACGCGACTCAATTGATCGAGCCGTGCGCCGATCTTGTCTTCCAGCACCGGACGCCAGAGATCGACTACTTTTTTCGCAGCCGCCGGCGGCGCCAGCCCGGTGAGGCGCTCGCGCACCAGCATCGCCAGCGCATCCGACAGCGGCGCGTCGGCACGGTCGGTGATTTCGTCGAACTTGCCGCGATGGAAATGATCGTCGAGCATCGCGGTGAGGTTTTTCGCGACCCCCGCCATGCGGCGCGAGCCGATGGCCTCGACGCGGGCCTGCTCGACCGCCTCGAACACACCGCGCGCCTGCGGATTGCCCGGCATCAGCTTGCGGTGAACTTTTGGATCGTGACAAGCGAGCTTCAGCGCAATCGAGTCGGCGTGGCCGCGCACGATTGCCGCATCGCGCTTCGTCATCTTGCGCGCGGGTTCGGGCAGCCGGGCCTTGCCCGGCGCCAGACCCGGACGCTCGGCCGCGAACGTCACTTCGAGTTCGGGGGCCTTTGCGATCGCGCGCAGGCATGACGTCACCGCGCGCTTGAACGGTTCGGTCGGCGCTTCCTTGGATCCAGTGCGGAACTTGGAGTTCGACGTTGTCATTGCCACCTCACCGCCGTCGTCCCTGCGAAAGCAGGGACCCATAACCACCGGCGGTCGTTATTTCCCGATATCTGGCACCATTATTCTACCGATAGGCCGCAGCGTATGGGTCCCCGCGCCCGTGCGCAATTGCGCACTAGGCGGGGACGACAAAGACTACGAAAGCGCCACGTTGACCGAACTCTCGGCCAGTTCCTGATTGAAGCAGCGCTGATAGAATTCGGCCACCAGCGGCCGTTCCAGCTCGTCGCACTTGTTCAGGAAGGTGACGCGGAACGCGAAGCCGATGTCGGAGAAGATGTCGGCGTTCTCGGCCCAGGTGATCACCGTACGCGGGCTCATCACCGTCGAGAGATCGCCATTGGCGAACGCGTTACGGGTGAGATCGGCGAGCCGCACCATCTTGTTGACGATGTCCTTGCCTTCCGTCGTGCGGTAATGCTTCGCCTTCGCGAGCACGATTTCGACTTCCTCGTCATGCGCCAGATAGTTCAGCGTGGTGACGATCGACCAGCGGTCCATCTGGCCCTGGTTGATCTGCTGGGTGCCGTGATAGAGGCCCGACGTATCGCCGAGGCCGACCGTGTTGGCGGTCGAGAACAGGCGGAACGACGGATGCGGCTTGATCACCTTGTTCTGGTCGAGCAGCGTCAGGCGGCCGGAGACTTCCAGCACGCGCTGGATCACGAACATCACATCGGGACGGCCGGCGTCATATTCGTCGAACACCAAAGCGATGTTGTGCTGCAGCGCCCAAGGCAGAATGCCGTCGCGGAATTCCGTGACCTGCTTGCCGTCGCGCACGACGATGGAGTCCTTGCCGACCAGATCGATACGGCTGATGTGGCTGTCGAGGTTGACGCGCACGCAGGGCCAGTTCAGCCGTGCCGCGACCTGCTCGATATGGGTCGATTTGCCGGTGCCATGATAGCCGGTCACCATCACCCGGCGGTTGTGCGCGAAACCGGCGAGAACTGCCAGCGTGGTGGCGCGATCGAAACGGTAATCCGAATCGATGTCCGGCACGTGCGGGTCGACTTCGGAATAGGCCGGCACTTCAAGATCGGTATCGATCCCGAAAACCTGCCGGACCGATACCTTCATATCGGGGATACCGACGGGTTCTTGAGTTTTGGTCATGGCGGCGGTCGTCATCAATCCTCCGAGGTCCCGGGCATTCCCGAAACCAGATTTGTTGAATGGCTGCGGATGGGGTGCTGCCGTAAACCTAGCAGAGAGCAACGGCCGGCAGAAGCCCGCGGCGCAATCAAAGTTCCGTTGCTATATCATTGAGATAGGGGCTGAACTCGATTTTTGAAGGGCTGCCCTGCGAATCACGCCGAACTTTTGCCGGGCAGGCAGGCCTCGCCCGAGGCCCTCAGGCCGGACCGGCACTTTCCACGCCCGTGGCGAGTTGTTAGGTCTGAGCAATCCGGCAAACCACGCAACCGAAACGGGAATTTTGTGGCTTCATACCTAGATTCCCTGATCGCCTTTGTCTCGGCGCATGCCTGGCTTGCTTACCTCACCCTGTTCCTCGCCGCCCTGCTGGAGGCGGTTCCAGTGGTCGGCTCGCTGGTGCCGGGATCGACCATCATCCTCGCCCTGAGCGCACTGGTGCCCGGCGGCGAATTGATGCTTTGGGCGGTGCTGGCGGCCGCGATTGCCGGCGCCGTGATCGGTGACGGCACCGCTTTTTGGATCGGCCATCGCTCGCAACGCGAAATCTTGAACGTCTGGCCGCTCACGAATTATCCGGGCGTGATGGCGCGAAGCGAGGCGTTCTTCCATAGAAGCGGGTGGCTCGCGGTGTTCTTTGCCCGCTTTGTGGCCCCGATACGCGCCTTCGTACCCATCACGGCAGGCGCGCTGGGGATGCCGCCGCTGCACTTCTATGCCGTAAATATTCCCGCGATCCTGCTCTGGGCATTGGCGCATGTGCTGCCGGGCGTGCTGGCGATCTCGGCCCTGCACCAGTATTTCGGTGTCCCGCACCATCATGGCACGAAGCATCTGTGGATGCTGGCGGTGTTGGGCGGCGCGCTGATCATAACCGTTGCGATCTGGGTGATCCGCCGCCGACGGGGCGGCGTGATCGAAACCGCCAAACCGGTCAAGTAATCCGCGCGCGACCAGGGGCCGGGCCGACATAGCGGGCGCGGGGACGGATTAGCCGGCCGTAGCGCAATTGTTCGCTGGCATGTGCGATCCAGCCCACCGTGCGCGCCATCGAAAACAGCACCAATTCATGGCCCGGCGGCAGGCCCAGCGTATGCACGAGTACCGCCAGCGCGTAGTCGATATTGACGAATTCGCCGGTCGCCTCCGCGATGCGTTCCGGGATTTCGTGGGTGAGTTTGCGGTCTGCGCCCGAGCGCGCCAATGCTTCCAGCAAGGCCTGCGCGCGGGGATCGCCGAGCTTGTAGACGCCGTGGCCGAAGCCGGCGAAGCGCTCGCCCAGCGCCACCCGCTCGCGGATCAGAGGCGCAACGTCACCCTTGGCCAGCGTCTTGAGCAGCTGCGCCGCCAGCACGCCGGCGCCGCCATGCTTGGGGCCTTTCAGCGCGACGAGGCCTGCAATCATGGCGTCGTAGAGATTGAGGCCGGTCGACGCCGCGCAGCGCACGGTGAAGGTCGAAGCGTTCAATTCATGATCCGCCAGCAGCACCAGCGCGCGGCGGATCAGATCGGCCGCATGCTTGTGATCGGGCGCCCAGACCCTGGCGATCTGCAGATGCAGCGGTTGCGGTGATGTCTTCGCATTGAGCATGGTCGCGACCACGAGGCGAATGATGCGGCCGCCGACCATCGCGCGTCCCTCGGGCGCGCGGGTAAAGGCGCGAGGATCGGCAACGGCCGCGAGCGCCAGCACCGCAATGGCGCGATCGATCGCATTGGCGCCGCGCGTGGCCTCGGCGACCGCGCGCATTTCATCCGAGATCGACGGGCAATTGTCCGGCGCGAACGGGTCGACCCCGGTGACGTCCCACAACAGCGTCGCGGTATGTTCGAGCGTGTCGCGCTCGGCGAGGTCGACGCAGTTGACGCCGCGGTAGATCGGACCGTCCTCGGTGATGGTCGCGACGGCTGAATCCATCACCGGCAAATCGGCATCGAAACTGCGCATCCCGCGCGGCTCCGGCGCCGGCGTCCGCCGCTCCTTCAGGGTGCGGACGTCCTCGGCCCGGTAACGATGGCTGCGCGAATCGGCCGACGGCTCCGAGCGGATCAGGCCGCGGCTGACATAGGCGTAGAGCGTCGCCTGCGAGATCGCGAGTTCGGCGGAGGCCTCGCGGGCCGAGAGGTAGAGGCCGGCGGATTTTTTCATATTGATTCACATAATCAAGATTGATCAATCTGTCGAGAGCATCGATCTTTGCAGTGCACAAAGGGAGATCCAGCATGAACATTCAGCTTTCAAAGACCCCAATCGGCCTCGACGGCGTTCCCGCCGCCGAAACCGTGCTCAGCCATGTCGACGGCGAGCGCGGCGAGTTGATCATTGCCGGCGAACGGGTCGGCGATCTCGCGCGCAAGACCGGGTTTGAGGGCGTGACCGCCCGGCTATGGAGCGGCGGTACCGGCCAGCTAATCGGCGAGGCCGCGGTGCGCGCCGCCCTCGGTGCGGGGCGCGAACGCGCCTTTGCGCGGTTGCCGGAATTGCTCGGAATTACGCGGGGCCTGTCGATCGTCGATGGCTTCCGGGCGGCGATTGCCGGACTGCGCGCGGAGGCGGGCCTGGCGCATGAGGCTACGATCGTCGGCGCGTTTCCAGTGATCGCAGGCGCACTGGTGCAGCGCGCGAAGGGCAACGATCCCGTGACGCCCGATCCGACCGCCAGCCATGCCGCCGATACGCTGTCGATGATGCTGGGCCGCAAGCCCGGCGCCCGTGAAGCAGCAGCTCTCGACGCTTACTTCGTCACGGTGTGCGACCACGGCATGAACGCCTCCACGTTCACGACGCGCGTCATTGCCTCGACCCATGCCGATCTGTTCGCGTCGGTGACGGGCGGCTATTGCGCACTGACGGGACCGCTGCATGGCGGCGCGCCGGAGCCGGTACTGGAAATGCTCGACGCGATCGGCTCAACCGAGCGCATCAAGCCATGGGTCGACAGCGCGCTTAAGCGCGGCGAGCGGCTGATGGGCTTTGGCCACCGCGTCTATCGGGTCCGCGATCCGCGCGCCGACGTGCTCAAGGACGCGATCGAGCGGCTCGCCGGCGGCGGTCTGGATTTGCCGTTCGCAGGCGAGGTCGAGGCCTATATCCGCGACGCCTTGAAGCGGAAGAATCCGGAGCGGCCGCTCGACACCAATGTGGAGTTCTTCACCGCGATCCTGCTCGATGCGCTGAAAATCCCGCGCCAGGCGTTCACGCCGATCTTCGCGGTCGCGCGCGCCGCCGGCTGGACCGCGCATGCCCGCGAGCAGCAGCGCGGTGGGCGGCTGATCCGGCCGAGCTCGGCGTATATCGGGCCGATGCCGGGGTGACCCTGTGCACGAGTCGTCCCGGCGAAGGCCGGGACCCATACTCCGCGGCCCGAATTGTTGGAGAAGAAAGATAACGACCCGCGCGCAAAACAACGGGCGCTGGTGGCTATGGGTCCCGGCCTTCGCCGGGACGACAACTGAAAATATCAGCTCGCGCCGCGAACGACCGTCTTCAGGTAATTATACGCCTTGATGATTTCGATCAGGCGATCCTCGGTGGAGCGGTCGCCGCCATTGGCGTCGGGATGGTGCTGCTTCACCAGCGCCTTGTATTTTGCCTTCACCGTTTCCAGCGTCGCATCCGGGCCAAGCCCCATCACCTGCAGCGCCTTGCGCTCGGCGTTCATGATCTTGCGGGTCTCGGGCTTGGCCTCGCCGGCGGCGCCACCCGGACCGGGCCGCCAGCGGCCGCGGCCGTTGAGCTCGGAGAACATGCTGAACGGATCGGACGCGGCATCGAGTTCGGCCTCGGCGCCGGCCTTGCCCTTCTTGCCGCCATTGGCGCCCATCTTCCAGGTCGGACGGTGCCCGGTCAGCGCGTCCTTCTGGTAGCGCGCAACGGAGTCGGCGCTCATGCCCTGGAAGAAGTTGTAGCCCTGGTTGTATTCGCGGACGTGGTTGAGACAGAAGTGCCAGTACTCTTTCGAGTTTTCGCGGCCCTTGGGCGCACGATGCGGGCCCTTGTTCTTGCACTCCGGCCATTCGCACATGGCGGATTCTTCGCGCGCCGCCGCCTGCTGCTTCGCGCTCAGCTTGTTGGGCTTGATGCGAATGGAGTCGAAGAATTTGGATGAATCGATTGGCATGGCTGACTTTGACTACGCAATGCCCAAGGGTTCAAGTCTTGACATTGCGATTACCTCTGTTCCGATGTGCCATTGACGAAAAACGGTCCCGGACGTAATGCCGCCGTCATGAGCACCAAGGACGTTATCATAAACAAGTTGCGTGAAGCTTTCGTACCCGAAAGCCTCGACGTAACCGATGAATCACATCTGCATGAGGGCCATGCCGGCCACAGGCCGGGCGGCGAGACGCATTTCCGGGTATATATTGTGTCGCCGGCCTTCGAAGGGAAGAGCCGGATCGAACGCCATCGCATGGTCAATACGACGCTGGATGCGGAACTGAAGGGGTCCGTGCACGCGCTGGCGATCAAGGCGCAGGCACCCGGGGAAACTACGGGCCGTTGATTTCGCGCCTTGCCGCAAAACTGAGCGCCCGACCACGTCGATGTGGTCGGGATCGGCCGGGACAGTGGCAGCGCTCGCGTCTTTGTGAGACAATCGGCCGCGCGATGGATCGGTTCCCAGAGGATGCGGGGTCGGGCTGACCTCGACGCCATTGCCGTTTGATGGGCTGCCATGTGGTGGGGTCGTCCGATGCGCTATTGGGCACGTCAGGGGTTGGCGACGGCCATTCTGGCGCTGATTGCAATTTGTCCGGCCAAGGCACTCGACATGCCCGGCCCCTCCGCCCAGGAAGTGCTGGTGAAGAGCATCCTGGTGACGCTCAACGACGCGGTCGCATCAGACAATTTCACCATCCTGCACGCCAAGATTTCAAAACCGTTTCGCGAGCAGTTTCCGCCGGAAAAGCTGCGCGCCGTGTTCAAGGATCTGGTCGAGAAGCACGCGGTGTTCGACGCCGTGGTCGCGCAAAAGATGATTCCCGATGAAGACGCCAAAATCGACGACAAGGGGGTACTGAATTTGAAAGGCCGTTTCCAGACGGCGCCCAAGCAGGTCAAATACCAGCTTGGCTTCATCGAATCCGAGGGCGCGTGGAAGCTTAGCGGCGTTACAATCGATATTGAATAAACACGAATATTTCAGGGAGGAATTATGCGTTACCGGCTCATTGCAATGCTTGTTCTAATTTCTTGCGCGACCGCCCATGCAACGGCCCTGACACCCGAACTCAAAGCCACGCTCTTGAAGGGCACCAATGATTCCTGCCTGGAGAACCAGGTCAAGGATACCTCCAACAAGGCCATGACGGTCGGTCAGTTATGGACCTACTGCGATTGCTACGCCAAGGCCTTCACCGCCGTCATGACGGTCGAGAGTCTCGAGGCGAACAAGGACGCGCTGACGCCGGACACTTTGAAGAAGGCCGGTGAGTTTTCCAAACAATGCGCGGCGTCTACGCTGAAAAAATAGGCGCGAGCCGCTACGCCCGAGGACATTAAGCGGTGTGAAACCCGAACTTCATTCCCCTTGGCCGGCCGGGAATGATATTCGGACAGTTGCGGCTAAAGCGGTGGCAGAATCTTTTCCCGGAAAGGCGAGCAATGGACGCCCCTTCATGGATTGAGCTGGTCGAACGAAACGTTGCCCAATTTGGCGATCTCGTCGCCGGCATCGACCCGTCGCTTTCCGACATCCCCGAATGCTTCGGCCACGACAGCGGCTGGATCGACCGCTTCGTCAACTTCACCATCGAGACCATCGAAGGACGTATCGGCTTCGTCAAATTCCAGTCGGCCTATTTTGAAGCGTGCGGACTGCCGGGCCTCACCGCGCTCTCGTCCGGGATCAAGCAAGCAAGGGCGGCCGGCATCGGCGTCATTCTCGACGCCAAGCGCGGCGATATCGGCGCTACGGCGGCCGCCTATGCCCGCGCCTATCTGACCCCGGCTTCCGCGGGTGGCAGCGGCGACTTCGACGCCGACTGCCTGACCGTCAATCCCTTGATGGGCCCGGACACGCTCGAACCCTTTGTGGAATGCGCGAACCGTTTTGGCAAAGGCCTGTTCGTGCTCTGCCGTACCTCCAACCCCGGCGCGGGCTGGCTGCAGGACAAGATGACCGGCAATCGCCTCGTCTCCGACCGCCTTGCCGATCTCATTGCCGCGATGGGTACTAACGCCAGCAGCCCTTCTCGGCTGAATGCGGTAGGCGCCGTGGTCGGCGCCACGGTCCCGCATGAGGGCAGGCGCCTGCGGCAGCTGCTGCCCCGCTCGATCATCCTGGCGCCCGGTCTTGGCGCGCAGGGCGGCGACGCCGCGGCGATTCACGCGCTGCGCGGAAATATTCCGGGCGACCTGCTGATTCCGGTGTCGCGCGGCCTGACACTGGTGCGGGATCGCGGAATTTCGGCGGAAGATTATCGGGCGATGATCATCGCCAGGATCGACGAGTTCAAGGCGGCGATCGCCTATGATTATCTCGGAAATCGCGCCATCCCGGCTTGAGCGCATAGCGCTCAGAACGCCGTGCCCGCCCGCTTCGGCTTCTGCTCTTCGGGCTCGGCATCGCGCGGCACCGGGACGATCCGCAGCGCCGTGATGCGGTTGCGCTCGCGGCGCAATACGCGGAAGCGGAAACCGTGGAAGGTAAAACTCTGGCCGCGCTCGGGGATCGAACGCGCCTCGTGAATCACCAGACCGGCGATCGTGGTCGCTTCCTCGTCGGGCAGATGCCAGTCCATCGCGCGATTGAGATCGCGGATCGGCACCGAGCCATCGACCACCACCGAGCCGTCGGGCTGGGCGCGGACACCGGCCACCACCACGTCGTGCTCGTCGGAAATGTCGCCGACGATCTCTTCGAGGATGTCTTCCAGCGTCACCATGCCCTCGACTTCGCCGTACTCGTCGACCACGAGCGCGAAGTGGGTCTTGCGGCGGCGAAACGCCTTGAGCTGCTCGGAGACCGGGCGCATCTCCGGAACGAACCACGGCGGCAGCGCGATGGTCGAGACGTCGATGCTGGAGGTGTCGCCCTCGGAGGCGCGGATCGCGCGCAATAGATCCTTGGCGTGCAGCACGCCAATGATGTTTTCCGGTTTCTCGCGCCACAGAGGGATGCGGGTATATTCGGTCGCCAGCACCTCGCGCACCAGTTCTTCCGGCGGCAGATCGGCGTTGATCATCACCATTTCGGTGCGGTGAACCATGACGTCGGAAACCTGCAGCTCGTTGAGGTCCAGCAGGCCGCCGAACATGTCGCGGTCCCCCTTCTCGACCTTGCCCTCGTGGTGCAGCAGGTCGACCGCGCCGCGCAGGCGCTCGGTCGGCGACAGGATCGCCTGGTGGGCGCCGACCGCGATGCCGAGCATTTTCATCAGCGCCAGCACGATCGCCTCGATGATCGTGAGCAGCGGCCCCAGAATGAAGACCATCAGCTTCATCGGCCGCGCCACCAGCAACGACACCCGCTCCGGTGCGTTGATCGCAATGGTCTTGGGCAGCACTTCGGCGAAGATCACGACCAGCACCGTCATCACGCCGGTCGCATAGAGCACGCCGACCTCGCCGAACCACGCGGTAAAGATGCCGGTGGCAAGCGCGGAGGCGCCGATATTGGCGATGTTGTTGCCGAGTAGCAGCGCCCCGATCATCCGCTCGCGCATCGCAAACAGGCTGGTGACGACGCCGGCCTCGCTGTTGCCCTGCTTCGACAGCCGCAACATGCTGGCGCGCGAGGCGCCGGTCAGCGCGGTCTCGCTCGCCGAGAAGAAGGCGGAGACGAACAGACAGGCAACAACGATGGAGAAGGTAATCCAGTCCACGTTATGTCATCCGGACAGAGTTCAGCGTTTCGCCAATTTGGCCTTCAGAAAATCGCGAACCAATGCGGGCTCGACGTCGTTTGCGATCACCGCGCGCCCCACCGCCTCCAGCAGGATGAAGGTGAGCTTGCCGCGCTTGACCTTCTTGTCCTGCGCCATCAGCGCCATCAACGCATCGGCATCCGCCAACCCTTCCTGGGTGAAGCCGGCGATATCCTGCAACCGGGTCGGCAGCCCCACGGTCGAAAGATGACGTTCGACGCGCGCAGCGTCGGCCTGCGAGATCATGCCTAGCTGCGCGGAAAATTCCGCCGCCAGCACCATGCCGATGGCAACGCCCTCGCCGTGGAACAGCCGATCGGAGAAACCGGTTGCGGCCTCCAGCGCATGGCCGAAGGTGTGGCCGAGATTGAGCAGCGCACGTTCGCCGGTTTCGCGCTCGTCGCGCGATACGATCGCAGCCTTGGCGCGACAGGAGGTGGCAATCGCGTGCTCGCGCGCGGTGCTTCCGGAAAATATCCCGGAATGATTGGTCTCGAGCCACGCAAAGAAGGCCTCATCGCCGAGCACGCCATATTTGGCGACTTCGGCGTAGCCTGCGCGGAACTGGCGCGGCGACAGCGTGTCCAATACGGAAGTATCGGCGATGACAAGCACCGGCTGATGAAACGCGCCGAGCAGGTTCTTGCCTTGCGGCGAGTTGATGCCGGTCTTGCCGCCGACGGAAGAATCCACCTGCGCCAATAATGAAGTCGGCACCTGCACGAAATCGACCCCGCGGCGCAGGATCGCCGCCGCAAAGCCGGCGAGATCGCCGACCACGCCGCCACCAAGCGCAATCACCAAATCGTTGCGCTCGATTTTGGCTGCGATCAGCGCCTCAGAAACTTTCTCAAGTCCGGCATAGGTTTTCGATCCCTCGCCTTCCTCGACGACGACATGCGACGCCGGGATGCCGGCCGCGGCGAGCGACGCCTGCGTTGGCTCCAGCCAATGCTTGGCAACGGTGCGGTCGGTGACAACAGCGGTCCGTACGCCCGGCCGAAGGGCCGCGACACGCGCGCCCAGCGACGGCAGCACGTCGCGGCCGATGACGATGTCATAGGCGCGATCGCCGAGCGCGACGTCGACGGTGATGGGATCGGAATGTTTCAGGGGTGCCGTCATGGCGCAGCGTTCATCCCGTCCGTTGGTGCCGTCGTTGTTGTCGTTGACTCTTGTGTCGGCTCTTGGGCCGCCGGCGTGGCGTGGCCGCCCAGCCGGGCGCGCAAGGCGTCCATGCATTCATCGACGATCCGTTCGTGCGGCACGTCGCGCGACAGGATCGTGAGATCGGCATTTTGATAGACCGGCTCGCGGACTTCGAGCAGACGGGCGACGGTCGCAACCGGATCCTCGGTCTGCAGCAACGGCCGGTCGGCGCGGCGCTTGACGCGCTTCATGATCACGTCGAGATCGGCCTTGAGCCAGATCGAGACCGCCTTGTCGGCGATCCGCTTGCGGGTTTCCTCGCGCATGAAGGCGCCGCCGCCGGTGGCGATCACCGCCGGGCCACTATCGAGCAGCCGCGCGATCACCCGCGCCTCGCCATCGCGAAAATAAGGCTCGCCATGGGTCGCGAAGATTTCCGGAATGGTCACGCCGGCATGGGCCGCCTCGATCTCGATATCGGCATCGAGGAACGGCAGCCGCAGCCGCGCCGCCAGCCGGCGGCCGATGGTGGACTTGCCGGCGCCCATCATGCCGACGAGCACAATCGAACGCCGGCCCAGGGCGGCCGAAATCTCGGTCTCCTGACGGGGTTCTTCTGGTGCCGGTAAGGCGGTCTCGGGCATCTAAATCTCTGTCGGCCGCGGATTTTCCGCGTTTCTGCGCCACCTATACTACCCCCGCCGATACCGTTGCCAGAGACTCTTGCAACAGGAATGGGAACATGTAGGTAGTCGGGTTCGGCCACCCCCGATGATTTCAATGGTTAATTCGCGGCCCAAGGCCAATCTGAAGGCTACCCTGAAGGCCACCCTCAAGGCGCCCTGATGCCCAGTCTGTTCCGCTTTCTGACCGTCGTCGGCATCATTGCCGGGATCGGCTATGGCGCGGTCTTCGCGCTGGCGAATTTCGTCAATCCGAAGCCGCGGGAAATGACCGTCACCATCCCCCCGGATAAGTTCCTCAAGAAATAGGCGCTAGGGTCTCAAGGATGGGCTCCCGGACCGCTTCGAAGACAAATTCAGACCCAAAGCTGACCAACCTGTTCCTCGACATGCTCGCGGCGGAACAGGGGGCGGGTGACAACACGCTCGACGCCTACCGCCGTGACCTCACCGATTTCTCCGAATTTCTGGCCCGCACCGGCCAGAATTTTGCCGGCGCCGAGACCCAGACGCTGCGCGATTATCTGGCCGATCTCGACACCCGCGGCTTCAAATCGTCGAGCGTGGCACGACGGCTGTCGGCGATGCGGCATCTGTTTCGCTTCCTGCTCAACGAGCGGATCCGCAGCGACGATCCCGCCGCCATCCTGTCGGGTCCGAAACGGGGCCGCGGCCTGCCCAAGGTGCTGTCGATCGCGGACGTCGACCGCATGTTGACGCGGTCCAAGGAGTTGACGGAAACCGACGCCACACCCCAGCAGCGGCTTCGTGCGCTGCGGCTGAACTGCCTGCTCGAAGTGCTCTACGCCACCGGCTTGCGCGTCTCCGAACTGGTCTCGCTGCCGCTGTCGGCGGCGCGCCGCGATGCCCGCATGATCGTGGTGCGCGGCAAGGGTAACAAGGAACGGCTGGTGCCGCTGAACGAAGCGTCGCGGCAGGCGATGGCCGAGTATCTCGCTGCGATGGAAGCGCTCAAGCCCGAGAAGAAGAAAAACGCGCCCGCCTCGAAATGGCTGTTTCCCTCCTTCGGCGAGAGCGGACATCTGACCCGGCAGCATTTCGCGCGCGATCTCAAAGAGCTTGCATCCGCTTCGGGCCTAGCGCCGCGGCTGGTCTCGCCGCATGTGCTGCGCCACGCCTTCGCCAGCCATCTTTTGCACAACGGAGCTGACCTGCGCATCGTGCAGACGCTGCTCGGCCACACCGATATCTCGACCACGCAGATCTATACCCATGTGGTGGAAGAGCGCCTGAAGAGCCTGGTGCGCGACCTGCATCCGCTGGCGGAGAAGTAGACTTCCGCGTATCCAGCAAGTATCCCGCCTTGACTTCGACGCCTTCTCCCCCGAAACAGCCTCACCTATCGCTAGCTGCAATGGGCACTCGCCCTGACCACCCGCTAAATCGTTGAAGAGACTAATCTTCTTTCTCAAAGACGAAACCACTTCGCCCGCAGCTAAGTTCCTCCCTATATTGGTTTGATGCCGGATCAGATGCGCAGCTACCTCGACTTCGAAAAACCCGTCGCCGAACTCGAGGCCAAGGTTGACGAACTGCGCGCGCTTGCGGCGACCGGCAGCGACATCGGCGATGAGATTGCGCGAATCGAGGACAAGGCGTCGCAGGCGCTGACCGACCTCTATGCCGGTCTGACGCCGTGGCAGAAGACGCTGGTGGCGCGCCATCCGCAGCGCCCGCACTTCACCGATTTCATCAACACGCTGATATCAGAATTCACGCCGATGGCGGGCGACCGCAAGTTCGGTGAGGATGAAGCGTTGATGGGCGGCTTCGGCCGCTTCCGCGGCGAGGCCATCTGCGTGATCGGCCAGGAAAAGGGCGCCAGCACGGAAGGGCGCATCAAGCACAATTTCGGCATGGCCCGCCCGGAAGGCTATCGCAAGGCGGTCCGCCTGATGGAAATGTCCGACCGATTCGGCATCCCCGTGCTGTCGATCGTCGATTCGGCCGGCGCCTATCCCGGCATCGGCGCGGAGGAGCGCGGACAGGCGGAAGCGATCGCGCGCTCCACCGACGCCTGCCTGTCGCTCGGCGTCCCCAATGTCGCGATCATCACCGGCGAGGGCATGTCCGGCGGGGCGATTGCGATCACCACCGCCAACCGCGTGCTGATGTTCGAACACGCCATCTACAGCGTGATCTCGCCGGAAGCGGCGTCCTCGATCCTGTGGCGGGACGGCACCAAGGCCCAGGAAGCCGCCACCAGCATGAAGATCACCGCCCAGGACATGCTGCGATTCGGCGTGATCGACCAGATCCTGAAGGAGCCCCCCGGCGGCGCCCATCGCGACCCTGCGGCGATGATATCAGCCACCGGCGACGCCATAGCCCAGGCCTTCAACGACCTCCGCAACCTCGATGCGGACGCCGTCCGCAAGCAGCGGCGCCAGAAATTCCTCGATATCGGCCGCAAACTGGCCTGAAGCGGCCCCGATCAAGTGGTCGCGAGCAGCGCCAGCGGCCGGACCATCTCAAAATCGCCGATTTTTCGCCAAATCATTGAATTTGGCCGCAATTATGCCCCGACCGCGTTCTTTAAGGTCTGTTGACCATGCCCGCCAAGGAACCGGGTGGCGCAGCCCGTTCGAGTT
>Ga0193742_1001419_pt1 | contig 14392 bp, 18 predicted proteins | sample L2c1metaG_FD_165511 | JGI IMG/M metagenome (GOLD analysis project Ga0193742, IMG submission 165511) | Soil microbial communities from a riparian zone of the East river system, Colorado, United States - L2c1 | ecosystem: Environmental > Terrestrial > Soil > Riparian zone | place: USA: East River... | reverse complement strand
TACGAGATCTGGGGCGGACCGCACCTACCGGCTGTCGCGGGTGTTGGCCGCCGAGGAACTCCCCGAACCAGCACAGCGACCAAACCGGGTCGATCTGGACCGGATCTGGCGGGAACGCAGCACGCAGTTTCGGGCCGGCGGCGACCAGATCGCCGTGCTGGTACGGGTGAACCCGGCGCGGCAGGAGGACCTGCTGAACACCGCGCTGGCCGTCCGCGCAGAAGAACCCGACGCAGACGGCTGGCTGCGGCTGGAGGTGACCTTCCAAGATTCACGACACGCCGAATGGGCCCTGTGGCAGCTCAGCACGAACGCGGAAGCCCTGGCCCCGCAGTCGTTGCGCACTTCCCTGCGCAACCGCGCCGCCGCGATCGCCACCCGCTACGGAGTGTCATCCTGAGAGTTGTTGCCTTCTGCGGGCGCCGCCGACGCGATTCGAACCGCTCCACACTGGTAGGTGCCAAGCGCGCCGAACGAGGCTGGACTCATTCGGCAGCGCGACATCGGCGATGCCGTGAAAGGCGGGCGACACTCAACGTCCCGAACGCGCCTTTCACAGCACGGCTGGTGCCCCGGCTCGCGGAGCGGTACACGGTCCACGTGATGGACCGCCGCGGCCGAGGGCTGAGCGCCGACCGCCCCGGCTATGACATCCGGCGCGAGGGCGAGGACGTCGCCGCGGTCGTCACGGCCGCCGGGCGGAACGTGTTCCTTGTGGGCCACTCCTACGGCGCGCTGTGCTCGCTGGAGGCCGCGCTCGTCACCGACGCGATCGGCCGCATGGTGCTGTACGAGCCGCCCGCCTCGCCCCCTGGGCACGACGTCGCGGGGCCAGAGCTGATCGAGGCGCTCCGCGCGGCGGCGGCGAGCCAGGAGCCGGAGCGAATCCTGAAGACGTTCTTCCGCGGCGCGCTCCACCTGACCGACGAGCAGATCGACGCCATGCGCGGCACCGCGATCTGGCGAGCCCGCCTCGCCGCGGCGCCGACGATCGTGCGCGAGATCGAGAACGTCGAGGTGTTCGACATCTCCGCGCGGCTGTCCGCGATCACCGTGCCGGTGCGGCTGCTGCTCGGCACCGAGAGCCCCGCCTACTTCCGGCCGGCCGCGGAGGCGATCGCGAAGGAGCTGGCCGACGCGGAGATCGTGCCGCTGGTCGGTCAGTCGCACCTGGCGATCAACGAGGACCCGGAGCAGTTCGTCGAGAAGGTGGTCAGCTTCCGACGGTAGCCGCCGGCCGCGCGCGGAACACCGCGGCCGCGACCGTCGCGAACAGGGCGACACCGGAGAGCACGCCGGCCACCACCTCGACCGTGGTCTTCGACGCGCCAATGGCGGCCAGCACGAAACCGGCGACGCCGAGCACGGTCTGCCCGACGCCGAGCCACTTGAACAGCTCGAGGCGCCACACCTGCCCGAGCACGAGGAAGTGCACGCCGACGACCAGCGCGATCCACGGCACCGCGAACTCGGGCCTGCCGACTACGGCATTGATCACAGCGAGCCCGCCGAACAGCGCGAGGCCCTCGATGCCGACGATGTTCCAGTAACGGCGGTCGGCGAACCCGCCGCCGGGCACTCCGCCGGCCGCACCGCCTCGGGCGGCCCGCAGCACCGCGATCAGCAGTCCGACCGCCACCACGACGCCCGCGATCCGCACGACCAGCGGCCCGTTCCCGGGCAGTCCACCGCTGTTGACCTCGACGAACACCGTGCCGAACACCAACGCGATGATCGATCCGACCACCATGCCCGACCGCGCGCGGCCGCCTGCCTCTGCCATTTCCGACTTCCTCCCCGTCACCGAACGTCGGCCAGCATCTCCTCGGCCATGGACGTCAGGCGCGGGAGGTCGGCGGCGGTGATGGTGATCCATTCGCCGTTGCGGCGCAAGGCATATCGGCCGTCGGGGGTGTCCAGCCAGTTGACGGCGGAGTGTGTGCGGACCCGGCCGGTCGCGCCGAGGTGCCCGCCGCCGGACCGGCTGACGAGTGCCTGCGCGAGCGTGCCGGCCTCCTGTGTGCGGATGCCGGCGTCGCGCAGCACCCGCACGAACCCGGAGACCCCGTCGGTGGCGCCGGCCGCGCACGCCGTCGCGTAGTCGGTGACGCTGACGTTCGCCGGTCGCGCGGTCGCCGCCGGCACCGGGGCGAGCGAGCCGAGCAGCGACGCGGCGAGCGCGCTCGCCCGGACCGCGCCGACGCGCACCTCGTCGTCGACGCGGGCGGCGATCGCCGCGCCGTTGCGGCCGGCCCCCGCGTACGCGAACAGCGGCGCGCCCGCGCCGTAGACCCGCAGGTCGAGCGACACGTCCGCGTGTCCGAGCGAGCGCAGCATGGCCGCGAGGTCGCGGGCCGGCGCGGACACCGTCCCGAGGTCGCGAGCGGCGAGCGCGCCGGACGCCTCGTCGACGAGCTCCGCACGGCGGGCCGGGGTGCGGCCGACGTGCAGAAGGTCAAGCACCTCGGGCGTCTCCCCGAGGCCGAGGGACACCCAGAGCAGGTAGAACTCCACGGCGCTCAGCTGGATCCAGCCGGAGCCGGGGTCACGCACGGCGGTTGACCTCCCCGATCACCGGCGGCATCACCCGCTGGTCGCTGGCGCCCCAGATGTCCTCGTCCTCCTTGGTGTACTTGCTCTTGCGCTCGGCGTCCTCGCCGCCGCGCGCGCCACCGGCGCCGCCCATGGGCATGCCGCCCATGCCGGCCGGCGTGCCACCGGGCCGGCCGGGTGTGGTCGCGGCGGCCGCCGCGGGCCGGGCCGCCGGCTCACCCGGGGCCCCGCTCACACCGCCGCCCGGGGCGCCGGGAGGCCCGAGCGGGCCGGGCGCCGAGGTGACCCGGCCACCCGGGCCGGGACCGGCCGGCGCGGGCCCGCCGCCACCGACGAACCCGCCGGGCGGGACGGGTGGCTGCGGCTGCGGCGTGGGGGTCGGCGGCTGCGTGGGTGGCTCCGGGACCGAGAGCGGCATCCTCGACAGGTCCGGCGGCGCGAACTGCGGCACGGTCGCGTACACGTCGCGGGAGCTGGCCTGGAACCGCTCCATCGTGCGCGCGGCCTGCTGGTGCAGCGCCCGTTCCCGGTCCGAGTAGACGATCGGGTCGGCGACGAGCGGCATCGCCGTGGCGAAGTCGCCGCCGGTGAACGCGACCGCCTGCGATGGCTGGGACGACACCGGCTCCGGCGTCTCGAAGACCGGGTACGGCGGCTTCGGCATGCTGTTGCGCGCGTTGGCCGCGTTGTCGACCTGGATGGTGATGCAGCCGGACGCCTCGGTCGCGCCGGTGCCCGTCGTGCTGGACCAGTCGGCGAGCGCGGCGACGCTGCCCCGCGCGAGGTCCGCCGCCTCGCCCTGCCACGCCTCGGTGGTCGCCGCGAGCAGCTTCGCCAGCTCGTCGCCGAGCTCGCCGAGCTCCTCGCCGAGCCGGGCCCACTTCGCCGACACGGCCATCGCGCCGGTCAGGTCGAGTCCACTGTGGACCATCGCGTACAGGTCCGGGTGCGAGTAGGTGAGCCAGTCGACGGCCTCGTCGAGCGAGTCCGGCTCCGGCTCCGGCACCGGCGGGCGGGGCGGGCGCGGCCACGTCGGCGGGAAACACCCGAACGGCTGGATCTCTTCTTTCACGACGCCCCCTCGGTCGCTACGCCGAACGTGCCGAGCGCGCGCCGCAGGTCGTCGGCCGCCAGGCTGTCGGTCGTCTCGTACAGGCCGGCGGCGAACCGGACGGTCGCCTCCAGGTCCTCGAGCACCTGATGGAACGTCGCGAGCACGGGCGTGACCCCGCTGTCCCGGTCCACCGCGACCGTGCGCAGCCGCCGCGACATGATCTGGCCGACCCAGTTGTCGCCGAAGCGCAGGGGCGTGTCCAGGTCGGCGCAGTCGCGGACCAGGTCGGCGGCACGCAGGCGCAGCTCGGCGAGCTGACCGAGCAGCACCTTGGCCACCTCGACGTCGATGCGCAGCGTGCCGGCGAGGGCATGCTGCTTCGCCTCGCCGACCTTGCCCGCGACCGGCGCCAGCGCGCCCGCGGCGTCGGCGGAGAACTCCGTCGGTCTCGGAGCGGTCATCTGGCTCACCCCCATCTGACGAGTCGGAACCGAGTGTCACAGTACCGACCCGGCCGGCACTTCACTGGCGGTTCAGACTCGCTGCCAGCTCGGTCAGGCGCTGCTCGACGCGGGCCGTGTCGCCGGGCGCGATGGTCAGCCACTCGACCCGGTCGCGGGTGACCTCGGTGTGCACCAGGTAGCGGCCCGCCTCGGTGTCGAACCAGTTCAGCACCGGCGTCCGCGTGCGGCGGCCGACCTGGTCGACGTTGTTGGCGGCGAGTTGACCGCCGCCGTGCCGGCCGGACTCGACGAGCGTGGTGACCGTGCGCAGGTCCCGGCCGGTGACCCCGCCCGAGGTAAGCGTGCGCTCGAGACCGGCGTACCCGCGGCGGCCGAACTCCTCGACGGCCTCGTCGAACACCGCCTTCGGCAGCCGCGCGGCGCCGCCGGGGCCCGGCTTCTCGTCGGGCAGCAACGCGCACACCGCGGGGACCAGCCGCGCGTCCCGCACCCGCGCGACGCGGATCTCGTCGTCGGTCTGCGCGGCCAGCACGCCGAAGCGGCCGTGCCCGGCGGCGACGACCTTGAGGTGCTCGCCGACCGACAGCTGCCCGTCGACGCTGACCGTGTGCCGGCCGAGCAGGTTCAGCAGCTCCTCGAGCCGCGGTGCGACCTCGTGGCCGTCGTGCAGTCCCTTGTCGCGCAACGAGGTCCGCACCTGCTCCCGCAGCCCGGCGCGCTCGTCCACGGTGAAACCGAAGGAGCGCACGTCGAGCGGGTACGGGCGTTCGGTGAACCCGAGGTGCTCCCACAGGAGGTCGAACTCCACGTGGGACAGGCTGATGGCTGGCACCCGCCAATTCTTATCAGCGCAGGTGCGCGTCGAACCAGTTGAGGACCCGTTGCCACGCCTCGACGGCCGAGTCCGGGTAGATGTCGAACCGGTGGTCGGCGGCCGGGTAGAGCACGATGTCGTTCGCCGTCTCCGACCGCTTCGCCGCCTCGCGCAGCAGCGCGACCTCGTCCGCGACCTTGTCGCCGAACAGGCCGAGCCACGGGCAGCGCAGCTCGGAGGCCACGTCCACCAGCGCCGGCAGTCCCGGCGACTCCGGCTGCAGGATGCCGCCGCCCGCGACCGACACCGCGGCGCCGATGTTGCGGCTGGCGGCCACGACCAGCGACACCGCGCCGCCCAGCTCGAAGCCGACCACGCCGATCCGGTCCGCGTCGATGCCGTGCTGCGCGAGACAGCCGAACGCGATGTCGGTGTCGGCGAGCACGGAGTCGCCGGACAGCGCGCTGATTCGGTCCCGCGCCGACTCGTCGTCGAACTCGTCCACCTCGGTCGAGTCGCCGTGGTAGATGTGCGGCGCGACCGTCAGCCAGCCCTCCGCCGCGAGCCCGCTGACCAGGGCACGCATGCTCTCGGTGATCCCGCGTTCCTCGTGCAGGACGACCAGCCCGCCTCTGATGACCCCCTGCGGCTCGGCGAAGGTCATGCGGAGCGCACGACCGTCAGTCAGCTGAACAGGTTCGGTGCGGGTGGCAGCAGACATTCCGATACCCAATCACGTCGAGGTGAACATAGGTCAACGAAACCATGCGAATGGAGTAGTCATCGGACAAGTAACTGAACGATTGCGACAATTCCGACAATGACGATCGCTCCGCGTAACCACACCGGTCTCAGCCGGCGGCCGACACGTGCCCCGAACAGCCCACCGACGATCGAACCGGCCGCGAGCAGCCCCACGACCAGCCAGTCGACGTCCGCGATGAACACGAACACCAGGCCGGACACCAGGTTCGCGAGCGCGGTGAACACGTTCTTGATGCCGTTGAGCCGTTGCAGCTCCTCGTCCATGAAGATGCCCATGAGCGCCAGCAGGATCACGCCCTGCGAGGCGCCGAAGTAGCCGCCGTACACGGCCGTGCAGAAAATCCCGACCAGCAGCGGGATGCCGCCGTGCGGGTGCCGTTCGGGGTTGCGGGCGGCCAGTTTCCGCGCGATCCACGGCTGCAGGAGCACCAGCACGAGCGCGAGCAGGATGAGGACCGGGACGATCGTCTCGAACGCCGCCGGGGACAGCACGAGCAGCAGCAACGCGCCGACCACCGCGCCGATCGCCGTCACGACCGCGAACCGGGCCAGCCGCCGGCCCTGTCCCTTCAGCTCACGCCGGTAGCCGATGGCGCCGCCGACCGAGCCGGGCACCAGCCCAAGACCGTTGGACACGTTGGCCACCACGGGCGGGTACCCCAAGGCCAGCAGCACCGGGAAGCTCACCAGCGTCCCGGAGCCGACGACCGAGTTCATGCCGCCGGCGACCAGACCGACGGCGGCCACGATCGCGCACTCGAGCGGGGTCACCGGGGCGAGAACACGCAGAACTCGTTGCCCTCCGGGTCACCGAGCACGTCCCACTCGATTTCGTCGTCGCGGCGGCGCACGACCGTGGCGCCGAGCGCGACCAGCTCGTCCGCGTCGCCGAACACGTCGAGGTGCATGCGGTTCTTGATCGTTTTCCGCTCCGACACCGGGACCACCCAGATCAGCGGGCCCGCGCCGTCGGGGTCGGCGATCGGCACCGGCCAGTCGTGCGGCCGCACCCAGCCGTCCGCCGGCGGGTCCAGCTCGTCGCGGCGCACGTAACCCATGGCGGTGCACCACCAGTCCGCGAGGGCGTGCTGGTCCCCCGCGTCGATAACAAGATCCTTGAACCGTGCCGGCATGTCGGCATCGTCGCATGTGGGACCGACAGCCGACGGTGTGAGAAAACTCAGACCGAGCGGTCGCGCACGAAGTCGCACAGCCCTTCGAGGACCGCCCGAGCCCGCAGCGGCGGCAGCGCGGCCAGCTCCGTGCGGGCCCTTTCCGCATAACAGCGGGCATCCGCGCGGGCTCGTGCCGGACCGGGCGAACGGCGCAGGAGGTCGAGCGCCTCGGCGTGCAGCTCCGAGTCGGTGACCGCGCCCGTAACCAGGATCACGCGCAGCCGGTCGGCCACCGGGCCGCTCGAGGCGAGCGCGTGCAGCACGGGCACGGTCACCACCCCCGCACGGAGGTCGGTGCCCGGCGTCTTGCCGGAGTCGGTGCCGGGCGCGCAGATGTCGAGCACGTCGTCGGCGATCTGGAACGCGATGCCGAGGTACTCGCCGTAGCGGGCGAGCGCCGCGCACGTCGTGTCGTCCGCGCCGGCGACCTGCGCGCCGAGCTGGACGGCCATCGAGAAGAGCGACGCGGACTTGTCGGCCATCACCTCGATGCAGTGGGCCATCGCGTCGGCCGGGTCGGCGTCCCTCGGCGGGCGCACCGCCTCGAGCAGCTGTCCGCGGACCAGCCGGGCGAGCGTGGTCGCCTGCAGCCGCAACGAGTCCAGCCCGAGGTCGGCGCCCAGCTCGGCGGCGCGGGCGAGCATCAGGTCACCGATCAGGACCGCGAGGTTGTTGCCCCACAAGGCGTTCGCGGTCGCGACGCCGTGCCGGACGACGGCCTCGTCCATCACGTCGTCGTGGTGCAGCGTGCCGACGTGCACCAGTTCGGTGATCACGGCCGCGTCGACGACCTTCGGCGAGTCCGGCTCGCCGAACTGAGCGCCGAGCAGCGCGAGCAGCGGCCGGACGCGCTTGCCGCCCGCGTCGATCAGGTGTGTGGCGTGGGCGGCGACGGGCTCGTCGAGCACCGCGCGGAGTCGTTCCTCCACCCGGGAGAGCCGGTGCCGCAGGTCTTCGTCCAGGTCGACGATCGTGGTGGTCCCCATGCGGTTGAGCCTGCCGAAGTCGGGGCCGCACCGAATCCGACGGATTACGTATTCCACTCACTCCCGAGAGGGATCTTCGCCGTACTCGGCCTCCGCCAAGGCGTCGCTCTCCCGGAGCGCGTCGCCGCCGAGGCGCAGGAACTCGCGGAGGGGTTCGGTCTCGATGACGAACTCGGTGCCCTCTCTCGGGCTTTCGCCGAACAGGAAGTGCACCTCGTCGCCGATGACCTCGTGTGAGATCGGGCAGCCGTCGCGGACCATCACCCACGAGCTGACCGTCATGTTGCCGTAAATGGTGATCTCCTCCTGAGGTGACGCGCTCGCCGGTGATATGTGGAACACTGTCGCACCAAGGAACACGTTCCGCAACACCGGTGTACCCAACCTTCCGGATTGTCGACGGAACGTGTAAGGGCCCGCGACGAGGAGGATGACGACGTGCAGGTGAGCTTCGGCCCCAAGGTGGCTCGGCGGGTGCTCCGCTACGAGCTGGACCGGCTCTGCGACCAGGCCGGCAAGACTCACGCGCAGGCCGGTGAGCGCCTCGGCATGTCCCGGGTCGGCTTCACGCACCTGGTCAGCGGGAAGAACCTGCCGTCACGGCCGGCGCTGGAGATCCTGATGGGCTACTTCGGACGGCCCGATCGGACGCAGGTCATGTTCGACCTGCTCGCGGTCGCGAAGCTCAAGCCCGACCAGCAAGGCACGGTCCAGCACCACTTCGACGCCACGTCGTCGATGGACGACTTCGAGCTGGCGATCGGACTGGAAGCGGTCGCGACCGGCATCGAGGCCTTCGAGCCGATGTTGGTCACCGGGCTGTTGCAGACCGAGGCGTACGCACGCGAACTCATCGCGTACCACGCTTCGATCGCCGCGGGCGTGCACCTCGACGCGAGCCTGGCGCTCCGCATGCAACGCCAGTCGGTGCTCACCCGTGACGTGAGTCCGGCCGAGCTGTGGTGCGTCGTCGAGGAGCAGGCGCTACGCCGGCCGGTCGGCGGGCCGGGCGTCATGGCCGGGCAACTCGACCACCTGCTGGCGATGACCGAACTCCCCAACGTCAACCTGCAGGTCATCCCGCGCGAGGTCAGCGTGCACCCGGCGCTCAAGGGCGCCTTCTACCTGCTCCGGTTCGACGACGACTGGCGGCTCGCGTACGAGGAGACGCGCCGGTCTGCCTACTACTATGACAAGCCAGAAGCTGTTGAGGATTACGGGAAGACGATGAACCACCTTCGTCACCTGACGCTCAACCCGAAGCGGTCCCGGGCGTTCGTTTCCAAGGTGAGAAAGGAAGTCCAGTGATCGACAACTGGCGCAAGTCCACGCGCAGTGCCGACAACTCGACGTGCGTCGAGACCGGATGGACCGACAGCGAAGTCGGCTACCGCGACACCAAGCAGCGTGCGCTGCCCGACGCCGAGCGGCCGACGCTGGTGTTCGGCAAGGACGCGGCCGCCGCGTTCGTACGCAAGCTCAAGGTCTAGAAGCCGCGAAAGGCGCGTTCGGGACGTTGAACGTCCTGAGCGCGCCTTTCACGGCTTTACCAGCCATCCGGGGCGGTCGGGGTGGTAGCCGGCGCGGCGGAAGAGGGCCTGGGAGGCGGCGTTGTCGCGGTGGACGTTCGCGTGGATCGCGGTGACCTCGGCGGCGGCGTCGAGGGCTCGCTCCGCCGCCAGCAGGACCGGCACGGCGAGGCCCCGGCCGCGGGCCTCCGGCGCGACCGTGATGCTGACCTCCCACGTGCGGCCGGACTCGCGGTCGAACCGCACGGTGCCCACCGGCCGGCCGCCGTGCTCGGCGACGAACAGCCGCCGGTCGGGGTCGGCCAGCACCCGCGCCAGCCAGTCGCGGTGGTCGGCTGTCGTGACGACGTCGGTGGTGCGCGACCACGCGCGGGTCCGCGGGTCGTTGCGCCAGGACAGCAGCAGCTCGGCGTCGGCGTCGGTCGCGGGCCGGACGGTCGGGTCGAGGCCCAGCGCGTCGAGGATCCGGTCGGCGCCACGGCCGTCCACCGTAGCCTTCGCGACGGCGGCGAGCGCGTCCCGCCGAGCCGGGTCCAGCAGTAACTCACGCAGCTCGGTTACATGTTCCCCAGGATCGGCGCCGAGGCCAGCGACCAGGCCACGGTCCACGGCGGCGCGGTAGCCGGCGGCCTGGTTGTCGGCCACCCGCACGAGCGCCGTCGGCGCCCCGACGCAGCACAGCTCCAGCAGCGTCACGCCTGCCGCGCTCACCACCAGGTCGGCGTCGGCGAACAACGCGGGCAGCCCGGTGGTCGGCCCGGTGACGGCGAACCGCTGCCCGTCCGCGGGCTCCGGCGCCGGCACGTCCGCCGAGGTGATGGCACGGACGGACACCGGCGCGCCGGTGTCCCGCAGCGCCGTCAGCGCGGCGGCGACCGGCTCGCCGACCGCGCCGCCACCCATGACGACCACCACGTTCGGCGGGGTGGCGCCCGCCCGCCGGTGCGCCCGCGCGGCACGGACCTCGGCCCGCAGCGGCGCGTACTCGGGTCCGCGCAGGACCAGCGGCGACCCGTCGTCCGGCCGGTCCGACGGCGCCAGGTTCGCGTCCACCACGACGTCGGCGCGGCGGCGGCCGAACGGGCCGTCCTCCATGGACACCACCGGGACGTCCAGCGACAGCGCGCCGAGCCCGTAGTGGTCGACCACCACCACGTCCGCGGTGCGCAGGTCGGGCACCAGCGGCAGGTCGCCGAGGAGCCACTCCCCCGCGGTGACCGACCCGCACAGGGCGACGTCCCAGCCTCTTGCCCTGGCCGCCGCAGCCAGGGCCACACAGCGCGACAGGTGACCGACGCCGATCGCCGGTGTGGCGTCGGCACGCAGGACCAGTGTCGTCATGGGCGCGGCATGGGGTTCTGCTCGACCTCGGCGACCAGCGCGACCAGGTCCGGGCGCGACCGCAGCACCGCCACCACGTCGTACCAGTGCGGCACGGCGTCGCCCAGCTCGGCGACGACCCCGTCGAGCAGCTCGGCGTCCTGCTCGGTGTCGAGCGTGACCCGCAGGTCGGAGTTGTCGACGCCGGGCACCACGCCGGCGCAGCGGTACACGGCCGGCTGTGTGTAGATGTTCGACGTGACGTGCTCGCGGTGGCCGCCAGTGGCCTTGATGTGCTGCTCGGCGAGCACGTCGCGGCGGACCAGCTCGGCGTCGAGGCCGCGCGGGTAGCGCCGGACCACGATGTTGCTCGCGTAGTGCAGGTCCGGGTCGGCCGTCCACAGCCCGACGACCTGGCCGATCACGGCGGGGTCGTGCAGCGGGCAGTCCGCGGTGAGCCGCACGAGCGCATCGCACGGGTGTTGGCGGGCGGCCAGCTCGTAGCGGGCGAGGACGTCGTCGAGTGGGCCGCGGACCACGGCCGCGCCGCAGCGGGCGGCCTCGTCGGCGACCGCGTCGTCGTCGGGCGAATCGGACGTCGCGACGACGACCGTGTCGAGCCCGGGAGTGTGCGCCGCGGCTCTGATCGCCCAGCTCAGGACACTTCTGCCGCCCAGCGGCCGCAGCACCTTGCCGGGGAGCCGGGTGGAGGACAACCGTGCCTGGATGACCGCGTTCACTCGCACGGGTGCCATGATGGCGCACTGGTAAAGCACCAGACTCGCGGAGGTAACACCATGGCGCTGCTCGAAGGGGCCGGCATCCTGCTGACGGGTGGGACGGGGTCCTTCGGAAAGGCGTTCATCGACTACGCGCTGAAGAACCTGAACCCGCGCCGGCTGGTGATCCTCTCCCGCGACGAGCTGAAGCAGTACGAGGCGCGTCAGCTCTTCGGCGACGACCCCAGGCTGCGCTGGTTCATCGGCGACGTGCGCGACCGGCGCAGGCTCGAACGCGCCATGCACGACGTGGACTACGTGGTGCACGCCGCGGCGCTCAAGCAGGTCGACACGGCCGAGTACAACCCGTTCGAGTTCGTGCAGACGAACATCACGGGGTCGCAGAACGTGATCGAGGCGGCCATCGACTGCGGCATCCAGAAGGTCGTCGCGCTGTCCACGGACAAGGCGTCCAGCCCGATCAACCTGTACGGCGCGACGAAGCTGTGCGCGGACCGGCTGTTCATCTCCGGCAACCACTACGCGGCCGGGCACCCGACGCGGTTCTCGGTGGTCCGCTACGGCAACGTGATGGGCTCGCGCGGGTCGGTCGTCCCGTTCTTCCGGTCGCTGGCCGAGCGCGGCGAGGCGCTGCCGATCACCGACCTGCGGATGACGCGGTTCTGGATCACGCTCCCGCAGGCGGTCGCGTTCGTCGTGGACTCGTTCGACCGGATGCACGGCGGCGAGCTGTACGTGCCGAGGATTCCCAGCATGCGGCTGGTGGACCTGGCGCGGGTGATCGCGCCGGCGAGCCAGTTGAAGGAGGTCGGCATCCGGCCGGGCGAGAAGCTCCACGAGGAGATGATCGCCCCGGACGACGCGCGCAGGACCCTGCTGCTGGATGACCGGTACGTCGTGATGCCGCACATCGCGGGTTGGGGCTACGAGCCGCCCGCGGACGGCAAGCCGGTGGCGGAGGACTTCGCGTACCGCTCGGACACGAACGACCTGTGGCTCTCCGACGACGACCTGCGCACCTTGGTCGAGCAGCATGGGTGACGTGCTTCCGTACGGGCGTCAGTCGATCGTCGAGGAGGACGTCGCGGCGGTCGCCGAGGTGCTCCGCGGCGACTGGCTGACCACCGGGCCGTACGTGCGGCAGTTCGAGGACGACCTGTCGACGCTGGCCGGCGGGGTGCCGACGGTCGCGGTGACGTCCGGAACGGCGGCGCTGCACGTGGCGTACGCGGCGGCGGGGATCGGGCCGGGCGACGAGGTCGTGTGCGCCCCGATGACGTTCGTCGCGACGGCGGCCACCGCGGTGCTGCGCGGCGCGAAGGTCGTGTTCGCGGACGTGTCGCCCGAGACCGGGAACCTGTTGCCGGACGCGGCGGCCGCCGCGCTGACCCCGCGCACCCGGGTGGTGTCGGCGGTCGACTACGCGGGCCACCCGGCGCCGCTGGACGAGCTGGTCACCGTCGCGCACGACGCGGGCGCGCTGCTGCTGGAGGACGCGGCGCACTCGATCGGCGGCACGTGGCAGGGCCGGCCGGTCGGCTCGGTCGCCGACCTGACGACGTTCTCCTTCTTCCCCACCAAGAACCTGACGACCGCGGAGGGTGGCGCGGTCGCCGCGCTCAACCCGGAGCTGGCGCGGCGGGCCGCCGAGTTCCGCAACCACGGGCTGGTGCGGGACCCCGCGCGGCAGCGGTTCCCCGACGAGGGCGGCTGGCACCAGGAGGTGCACGAGTTCGGCCTGAACTACCGGCTGCCGGATGTGTTGTGCGCCTTGGGTTCCAGCCAGCTACGCCGGCTCGCGTGGTTCAAGTCGCGGCGGGCCGAGATCCACGCCCGCTACACCGCCGCACTGTCCGATGTGGACGGTGTGCGCACGCCGGTGACACTGCCCGGCGCGGATCCCATGTGGCACCTGTACCCGTTGCGGGTGCTGGACGGCAGGCGGCGCGCGCTGTACGAACACCTGCGCGCCAACGGGATCGGCGTGCAGGTCAACTACATCCCGGTGTACTGGCACCCGGTGTTCGCGGACCTCGGCTACCAGCGGGGCCTATGCCCGAACGCGGAGCGTTTCTACGCGGAGCAGCTGTCGCTGCCGCTGTACCCGGACCTGACGGACGCGGACGTCGACCGGGTGGTCGAGTTGGTCCGCAAGTTCTTCTGAGCGGAGCTTGCGGAGCGAACAGTGGTGCTGATGGACCTGTCGGCCTGGGGTTCGCCCCGGGTCCTCGAACGGCTCGGCGGCGGCCACCGCAACGAGGTGTTCCGCGTGGCCGGCGACCTGGTGGCGCGCCGCTCCCGGCGTTCGGCCGCGTCGCTCGACTGGGAGCTGGACCTGCTGGATCACCTGCACCACAACGACTTCGTGATCGCCGAGGTGGCGCCTGCCCGCGACGGCCGCCGCCACGTCGACGGTGTGGTGGTGCAGCGCTGGCTCCCCGGCTATGCCCCGACCACTGACGACTGGCCGCTGGTCGCGGCTGAGCTGCACAGGTTGCACACACTCCTCGGCCGCTGGCCGCAACGCCCGGACTTCCGCTCGACCCGAGATCTGCTGGCCACCGACCGCGGCGGCGACGTTGACCTGACCGCGATGCCCGACGCGGCCGTCACCGCGTGCCGCGCGGCCTGGTCGGCGCTGACCGGTCCGGAGACGGTCATCCACGGCGACCCGTGCACGGCGAACCTGCGGATCCACCATGGCCGCGTCGGCTTCCTCGACTGGGACGAGGCCCGCGTCGACCACCCGTGGCTGGACCTGGCCGACCTACCGAACTCGACACTGCCCCCGACGGCGAAGGCGGCCGTCGACGCGTGGGAGGCCGCGAACGCGTGGCTGCTGGAGCCCGACTACGCACGCGACAGGCTGGCCGCCCTTACGGGTTAACCCTGTGGATAACTTTGTGGACAACTGACTCAGGTGTGGACAACCTGTACGCAGCCAAGCGCTTGCGCACGGTGCACCTGTGGATAACTCTCTAATCTTGGCGAG
>Ga0193742_1001418_pt1 | contig 14392 bp, 16 predicted proteins | sample L2c1metaG_FD_165511 | JGI IMG/M metagenome (GOLD analysis project Ga0193742, IMG submission 165511) | Soil microbial communities from a riparian zone of the East river system, Colorado, United States - L2c1 | ecosystem: Environmental > Terrestrial > Soil > Riparian zone | place: USA: East River... | reverse complement strand
AATATCGAGCAGCTTCATTGAGGCTGTCCCCTCTCCTCTGTCTTTGCTCTCGCTCGTAATCCAAAGTCAGTTGTGACATAGGATATTCCACCATTTTTGCGAGCTAGCCATTCGGGAGGGGCTGACTGTTCGCCATACAGCAACGAAGCCAGATTTTCCGGCGGGAACAGCGGTCGTGAATGTAAAGGCCAGTCCCAATTGTTGGAGAGGAATACTGCTGGACAGTAGATATCAAGACTCCTCTCTTTAGATCTCGGTTCCATCCTCTGTCCAAGTGTATTGAGCCTTTACAAGTCCCCAGGTTTGGGAGTTATGGATAGGTTCATCGGGAGTTGACCTGATTACGATATGGCTCGTGCCCTGTACCGATGCTAGCTGTATAAGAACCAAGCCGACCCTTTTTTCGCCTTTCCCACTTTTTCCCCCAACTTCTCACAGACTCTTCGCATTCAAATTTCTTTTCATAGTTTCATTTTCGCTCTTTTGACTTATTTCGTTCGTGGACCACATGTCGCCCATTCGCAAGCCGTTGCCGTCTTTTACTCTCGTTATTACCTCCGGTCACCACTCTTTACTGCCAACCACAGTCCAGTTTGACTCATATGCGTCTCCTACGATGCTCCCAACTGCCCCAGACTACTTGATGGTGCATAATACATATTACCAAGCCTATTTTATATTTTGGTTGACTTTTGCCTGATTTCATCTCAGAAAACCATCGATTTACGCGACTATCCGAGGGGTGCATTGGGGTATGCTTGTGATGAGGATGCCGACGTACAGACCATTTTTGAAGCAGAAAGTCCTGCCACCTTTGGTCGTGGGGCAGAGCAAACTAGTAACCACTCCATCAAAGTATGTACATCCTCAACAGCGTCTTGGGTTTCATATTCAAATTTCTATCAGCAGAATCTCTTGCTCTTCCTTCGCAAATTTCTTTCTTACAAACGGAACTTCGTCAACAACGGACCACCTGTCGTACTTCAACCTTCCGTCAACTAAGCACGTACTGCGTGGTCGAGGCAACCTGTATCATCCTAAAAACTTGTCGACGACTCGCGAGAAGCACAAATTCTATGTTTATAGTCACCGATTCTACTCTAGCCAACCGGCCTGGCCAGTTCTATCAACCACCATGCCATAATCCTCCCTTTTTCGATGTACCATATGTGACATATGCAGCCTCTACATGTCCTTGTTTGCATTCGACCGAAGCTTGGCCAGGATCTTCCTGCCGGGTGGTATTTTCATTTTACACCGGACAGTGCCGCATGCTGATCGCTGCGCTGGTTTTGACCACCACCTATTTAACCGAGCCTTTCGATCGATGGGCAACGGGAAGGGTTCTGCTTGTCGAGGAGAAGGTGATACCCAGCAGTTTATATCAAACTTATCAGTTATCAGTAATAGTGGACCTCTTTGCAAATCCAAACCACTTTTCCGTTCTCTGACATCTTGACCCCCCCCCCCACACACACACACTGAAGTCAACCAAAGGCAAAGAAAAACAACATCAGATCATCGATGAATTAGAGCGTGAACCTCTTGGCTTGGATGAAGGAAAAGTAGACATTAGCATAATGGTCGTACCAAAACCCATTGCTCGTAAAGAGGGGGGAGAGGAAGAAGTAAGTAGACTCCCACAGCCTTCTTCTCCCGTCCCTTCAAAAGCACAACCTCCGCGACCACCAAAAATCTCGCCCAGTAAAGCAATACCCAAACCTCGTGTTGAAGCGAAAGCGCTGGTGGCTCCATCTCAACCTTCACAGCAATAACCATCACCAACACCACCATCTAATGCTGTTCCAACTGTCCCAGTTCCCTCTATACCTGCGCCGCCTCGTCCAAAGCCACGGCCAGTTCAGAAAAAAAGAATTAAGTCGAACCCAGGGAACCAGCTCTGCAAACCGGATCAATTTCGAAGAAAGAATCAGTTCAGAAGACAGAAACAGCTCAGAAGAAAGAACCGATTCAGTGGAAAGAACCAATTTCGAAGAAGAAAGAGAAACCCATTCCTGTTCCTGCTTCTCTACCTACCGCTCCTCCAGAATCAGCCTCATATGCAGACAAGGAAGTAATCGAATTCGGCGACAAACCTGCGAAACGGCCTCCTAACGCCTCCTGCGACTGTCACCTTGTCGTTGCCGGGTGGATCGAGTTCATTTGCGCCGCCGCCGCCGCCCCTTGGGTCTCACAATTCCAGAGCCACTGGAAGCTCTTCCCGCAATGTACCACCACCAATAGTGCCCACCAACTCAAGTGGAGAACAGGGTAAAAATATTGAATAGCAACTAATCCAATAAAATAAACAACAAAAGGAAATAAGTACAGGGTCGCTAATACCAAGGGTTTTCTGCAACTGATAAAAAACAAGTTTTGTCCAATGAAGGCTGTGGACTCCTACTCTGGGGTTGTTAATTCTAATTTGTGTGGATCGGGCGATGTGAGATGAGACGACGTGAGCTCGTAGCTCTTGTGGTCCGTAAATAAGTTCTGTTGCGTTTCGGCCATTATTTCTCCAAAAAAAAAAAAGAAGAAAAAAAGAAAAAAAAAAAGACGCACGTCGTGTTGGGGCCTTCCTTTGGGGGTTTCCTGAGACGAAAAAACGGGGTTGGGACGGATACGAATCATACCGGAAGCTACCACGTTGTTTGAAAGATTTAGGATGAGGGGAGTGAAAAGTGTATCATCAAATCCCAACTCACCAGAATCCGACCCATTCAGGGAGGGAAGGGTCGCATTTCTCAATTCGTCGCCAGACAAGAGTTTGTCACGATATATAAGTGAGAATAACATGGTCGCGGTGTAAACTCGACCTAGCATATATGCAACACAGGTCGCAATACTCTGGTTCTTATATGATAGGTAGGTAACCAGTGTTATAAGGGCGAATAGGCAGGTAACGACTCCTGTCTTTATGGCTTGTGACGATATTCTTGCGACGAGTCTACGGTGGAAATTGATATGAGCGCCCAAAAAATGTGTGTAATCATCAGGAGGGAAAGGAATATACCGCTTTGTTTGGAGGTTCAACGGGCTGTACAGCCCTGTTATATTCAGCTGCCAGAGAAGGGCAATGGTGATAGAAACATCTGTTAGCATAGCAGTGACCAAGATAACTCTGAACACGACTTTATAGTCAATTCGGTGTATCCCAATGCTGAGTGTATGGAGCGTACATAATCCATGTCTGGCGCAGGTGAACGCTAGCTGCTGTGAACACCTCACTGTTAACAATAGCCCGGTTGTTCGCAGCAAGGCCTATATTTGTTGCAAGCTAGAAATAATAATAATAATAATGAATCAACAAGAATGGTCAAGTGTTCTCGAGGGTAGACGAACGGATGCAAGTATCAGGATGATGATGAAGGCGGAAACGATGTAGTTGCGGGATCTTGAAGGGGGGAAGGAGGGTCCCAGCATCAGAGCATTAAACGAAAAAAAGCTAAACTCTGTAACTCACAATACCCAGTAACGATGACCCATGTAACTCTGAAAGACAAACGAACTGAGCACATTGCTAATGATGTACATCTGGAAGGCCCAATATATTTTATCTGCCGTGACGGTGTCTTTTTTTCGACCATTGCTGTCAGTATTTAGTGGCCCCCATCAATGGAGATAGCAGCATACCAGTAAAGACGCGGTTGGTCTTTAGGCAAAAGTCAACAAACCAAAAAAAACAAACGATGAATAGCATTTGGTTGGACTCACTATAAAAGTCAGTGCACAAACCCCAATGGTCCCAACTGTATCTGACACCAGGCTAGCGCCAACACAACACTTGAGAAATTTAGGATCTTTCGACGATCTCGGGCTGGCAAAATAATATATGTATGCTTCAACGAGTTCCAGCGTGTACAACATCACGTTTACGTAGGAACCAATCATAGGAACGCTTTTTTTTTTAAAAAAAAGAAAAAGCAAACAGATCAGATACAGATTGAACGAGAAGGGCTGACAGCCTCTCACCCAATATTGGCTGACGCTGACATGGTTGGAGGTCAAGCGAGAAGGATCGTCATTGCAGTGCTAGGTTTTTCCATTTTTCCTAAATCCTTTCCATTCTCCATCCCAGTAAGCTGAGTTGCATCTAGCTCAATATCAATTCTCACCCTAGTGGTGAAACGCGCTGATCGATCGCAACTACAGCCGCCGTTTGCATGCGAAAACATGTTTGCGTTTGTATGTCCCGTTATGTGTCAGCATCAAGATCTGAATCGGTTTGGGAATTTTTGAAAACGACGCTTCAGTGAAATGCGTACTCGTATCATCGTTTTGGAGCGGTTACATCCCGATTTGTCCAGGTCAACGGTACAACATATATTACACATACTTCGTTGTGCGAACGGCAATGCAAGACCTGTAACAACAGAATTCAGAACGGAAAGTCCCAATGGTTCTATACATAAAATATATTTGGGCAATCTACGTTCTCTGAATATGATTCCATCATTGTTTATTCAGTAAGGGATCCTTCGTTCCATAAAAAATAGTAGGGTCCGTGAAAGTCAACGGGGTGTCCATATTAGGCAGAAATCGTCGCGTAGTTATTCCTTATTATCATTGTTACACAAGGATAATCTGGTATCAGATGTGGACCCGGTGAGTTAATCTGGCCCCCCAAAAAAAAATTGATGGTCTGGAGCCCAATTCTCACCTACGGTTACCACCATCACCATCTCTAACTAGAAGAGGTCAGTAATTGAATTGACCCCGTTCAATTAGATGGCTTAGAGAGATCTTCCCCTCAGTTGAGTTAAACGTTGAATAACTCCTGTGTGTATACCTGTTAGACTCCCTCCCTTATGTCCCTCCCTTCAGTCCCTTCCCCATCACGTCCGCATCGGGATCGTAACACGTCGGTGGCGCTGATGGACATCTTGCCATCACCCCTCCCATCCCAAATGCGGATGTGCTTCCCACTGTTTTCGCTTCGTTTCATTTGATTTTTATTGCACATACAAATCTTATGTAGCTTTAGTGTAATTTTACAATGTCATTGGTAACCGCAATTCCGAGGAGTAGTAAATGTATATGTATGCTCATCATCACCACCCATACCCACCTTCAGGAGGAGCATTAGGTTCAATAGAAGGCTGATATATATCTATCATTAATATGTGTGACTATGGGGTCCAAGGTATAGGGCTGGGGGATAACCAGAACATATCTATCCAAGGTGTGTAATGTCCCGCAAATTCCCCCCTCTGCTCATCTATTCCAAAGGCATCCAATATTCACTACATGGAACTATTAGAGTAGGTACATAAATGAAATCTAGGCCTCTAAATATGCCACCTTGGGGGTATATAGGATGCCATAGGCTCATCAGGAACACCTTAAATTGTATATTTTGCACCAGTGAACTTCATGGTACTCAACAGATCAAATACAACTGAATGGAGTGAGATGATGGACCGTGATATATAATTAAGTGTGCCATCCAGGCTTCACGACATGTTTTTAATCCCGATCGCAATAAACCGGTGAGTTGATGAACATACATTGCCCACTAATTCGTATCATCCCAGTCGATGCGCAACCATTGCAGAAGGGCCCTCAGGATCATAGGTCCTGCCATCACTGCACCTATGTCTCGTGCATCGGGAATCCGACATTCGAGGTTGACTAGTTATGTTTCGGGATGTCCGATGGAGATGTCTTTGACTCAAGACAAGAGGGTAATTCAAGCGGAACAGTCTCATACTTGAAGTTCTCTCATCTGATATCACAAATCGCTTGTTATTTTTGGATCAAGTGTCATGTATTGCACCTGTCAGCTAGTATACAATCCACCGTTATCCATGTCTCCAAGAGGGGTTTGGTCTGACAGATGGTGAGGAGGACGAAAGAATCTGGTCGCGCCTTCGAAAGATGATACACCCAGGAATGAGGCAGCCAACAGCGACTTATGAAACCAGAAACAGCCACCCGATCCAAGAAAAAGGTCCAGACCTGAATACATGCTAAGCACAACTCCTGCGACGGCCAGAGGCCGGCCGGCAAAACAATCAACGCCTGCAGCACGGAAACCAAAGGGGAGAAGATCAAGTTGAAGCATTTTAAAATATTCAGCTGGCCAGCGAACAATCTTTATTGGAGGAAGAAATGGGTTAGGAGCGACACATAGTTGTAATGATTCGGATCCCACTCAAAAAAAAGAACTGGGCCGGCAGGTTAAGAATTGTTGAGTTTGGCATATGCAGACCCCCGTTTTTGTTCATTCTGGAGCGTAGAAGCATCGGAGCACAGTCGTCGCCAAACATACTGCAAGGAAGGGCCAAGGGGGGACTTGGCGAGTCCCTAGGAGTTGCGCTTGAGTGATGACGGTACATTGTCTGTCAGAATATTAATATAAAAAGCGTAGCATTGAACCCCGAAGCTTGAAGCTTGAAGAGGTGGAGGAGATAGATCTTTGGCGGTTGAAATCTCAAGCCAATCAAACAAACGGAGACGACACAGGCGGCCATAAGTGCTCGGTCCGTTAAAATTTGGAGGACATCCTTCAAGCTTCAAGCACCCAGCTTCAGGCTTCACGGCATATGGGGTCATAAATTTCGAGGTTGAAAGTCAGCGTTGACTATGCAGTGAAAAACATGATTTGTACCTATACCAAATTCTGAAGATACCAAAAAAAAAACCTGGAAAGCCAACGACGACGGTAGAAAAAGAGTGGCAGTTATCATGAGTTCATCAAATGTTGTAGAGTCAACCAATTCTATTCCGATTCATACTGAGTGAACTTTGAAACACCGCAACGGTAGCGATCGTCCTGATTTTTTCTCAGTCAACCACCACCATCGTCGCAAATATACTGTATACTCACGGCTTCTAGTATTGACCTGGTCATTAATCGATAGTCGGTGCTTTCAATGGCTTTAATGTCTTGGACACCTTCCACCCACATTGCCACAATGAAATATCGGTGCATCGAACGGACCAAGTTCTTCCATAGTGATACCTAGGAAAGGAGGACACCTATGTCTGCCTTTTAGCTCACATTCAATCGATATTACTGGCGAGTTCATCATGGTGTGTTTTATTGAGGCTGCCTTAAGGCTCAGCGCCTCAGGAGCTGCACCAAACTCCATGAGATAACCTTTAGTCAAATTGGACCCAGGAGAGATATCTTGAAGCCCCAGAGTGCTCTTCAGTTGCTGGCCTATAGAGTAGCTCTTCCGCATGCGGTGAATAGACCTTCAGATTGGAGGTACCGAGACACAATAGGCGTTTTAAAAAATCTAAGACGGGAGTGGGCCTTCAGTCGGTGAGTCGCTAATTTTAAAATCATATTTCACGTCTGTTGTGCGGCTTTCATGCTTTGCCAGTGGTTAGTTCTTGTTTTGTGTTTCGACACAGAGTTCCGTGGCATCGGTGGCCCTTCGAATTCACTCTTGCGGAACTGATGGCCTGGCATTCTTCCTGCTTCTGTCGTTGGACATCTTCGAATTGTGGTCACACCTCATTTACTTGCTGTCAAAATATGAATACATGGGAGTTGGATGGACGAATTTCTGACTCACGTCCGCCACATTGTCGTTATTCGCGTGACCGTGTGCGTGACGTGCGTCACGCATACGGTCGAGGAAGGCTGGTGAAATGGAAGGCCTCAGCCTACGATGCGTGATGGATGGGACGACGGACCGAGATAATACTGAGGAAAGACTGTGTTTACGGCCATGGGTTACCGCTGCCAGAGTCGGCGGTATATGAGCCTATCCAATTCCATCCAAGGAAAGGTTGACGCCAGCACCTTGGATTCTAGATACCAAGCTCATTGAGAAAATCAAGCCGTCTCTTCCTACAGGTTCTCTAGACAAAGTTTGTCGCCGTAATTTCTTTCTAAAGGCTGTGGTGCCAATGGCAGTTGTTGACTGTTTCGCCCACAGAAAGCAATGTCTTCTCTCCCAGATGACGTTCTTTCAAAGTCGGCGGATATTGTATTGTCGTCAACGAGGGGTTCGAAGGAACAAATTGATATCGCAGATGAAGGTTGCTGCTGAGACCAGATGATTTGATCCCAGTCTCACTGTTTCCTTTCCGAACCGCTCCATCAAGTTGGGGAATGTTTAGATCCTCGCAATGACTCTAACGGCTGGAGCGAGCATTGAGATGAGGTCGGGATTCTAATTGTGGATCGAGGATTTTTGTTGAGTGCGGGTGGAGATTCGAGTGATTACCCAATCCAGAATAGTGCACCGGTCTTTCGTACTGAGCCTCAAAAAAGCGGCGACCGATTTAGTTCAGCTGTATAAGAACCCCTTTCTTTCGTTTCAAGACTCCCCCAGTTGTCATCCACCAGCTCATACTGTCTTTTTCTTGCTTCACACCTTCCCCCCTCATTTTCATCCCACCAGCTTTTAACCATCATCCGACTTGAGTCTTCCGTCTACATGCAGCTTTCCCATATTCCTTTACCATCTTTCACACTTGTGCTCACATCAGGTCATCGTTCTCTCTATGGAGATCCCATTCCAGCTGCCACAGATCATTGGATGGTACTGGTTTTGAACTTTATGTAACAAATTAACAGTCACTGACGCGTTTTTACTCCAGAAAACGATCGACCCTCGTTATGTCCCCAACGATGACAACTCTGCACAATTTGAGGACAACGAATCTGTAAGTGGACTGCGTATAATGACAAATAAGTCTGCTATTCACATTGCACTGTTTAGTCTGCCGATACACAGACCATTTTCGAATTGGAAAGGCCTGCGGCCTCTCATGACGGAGCAAAGCGGGCTGGGAACCTCTCCTTCAAAGTATGTCTCCACTCAGCGTCCGTCGGCTCCGATATCAAGTTTTTTTTTTTTCCCTTTTTTTTTTTCAAATCAACAGAGTTTTGTGTTGCTCATCCACAAATTCCTGGTGCCCAAGCGCAGATTTACCCGCAACTAGGCAGGCCAATAACGGCACGCGAAATTTACAATTCGCTTGTCATCAACTCAGATGTTCTCCCTTGTTATGATAAGACTGCATTGGCGCCAACCTCGACATTTCACACTCAATATTCTTCAACCTGAATGTACCATAATTTCACACATATGATATAGCTACTCTCTCTCGCATCCTCAAAAGCCGCGCCGTCGATGGTGTTGAGGTAGGTAATTCATTAGATTACCTCGAAGAATGTATGCTTATCTTTGTAAAAGATCTATTATTCGGTACTGGTGGAGACTCAATCGACGTGCTTTGTTTCTGCCCTGTTTCCTGTTATTTACAGTGTCAGTCTACGGTACACTTGGGACTATCTATAACATTTACCACCTATAACCGCCGTCCTGAGGGTAAGAAGCCCTAATGTGCTCCCGATGACCGCCAAGCCGTCACTCTGCGGCCCCAGAGCCCTCTGCTATGGATTCTGACACACCTAAGTGTTGATTTTATATCGATTTAAATAACCAACCGAATGTTCTCAGAGACGGTGTGAAACTTAAGAGAATAAAGTACTCACCGTATATGTAACTGTCTATGGCATTAATCACCTCAGACTTTTTCTTCTGGGCATGATATTTGAATCGCTTGACCAGAGGAAGCACGTCAGTTTCCAAACGAGTTGCCAGGCACTTTGTATGGGATGCTTTCGAGAGAAAAAACGGCAAGCATTGCGAGGCCCAGATACGTAGATCATCATAAGGTAAAACATTATCAGTGAATGCGAACCTATTTTTTTTTATTAGTAACTTGACGAAGCATCCAGTTCGATAGGATAAAATGACCTACTGGGACGTTTCCACTTCGCTATCAGTAATGAACTGGACAGTCTTCCTGGCTAGACATGTGAATTTGGCTTCGTCAGCGTGGAATTGGCCGGAACGGCTGGGGTCATAAAGAAACTGTGATAACATCTTATGGTACCCAGTACTGGCGGGCCCTTCCTCGTCAGGTTCTCCAGCACAGAGGAATTGGAAACAAGCATTGGGGAGATGCGGCACATCACACCGGGGCTCTTTCCAATTGACAATTTCTCGTATTATGGTGCAATGCTTCCAAAACTGTGGATGAACTGCAGACACAACGAAGAGGCTTGCAACTCGAACTGGCGAAGCGTCCACTAGGGAGGTTACGATATGTTTGTCCCATGCTAGCAAATACGAAGTATGTAGGTCCTTTCCTAGAGGTATACAGCTCTGAAGGATATAAAACAGCGCCCCGTGAGAAATTGAATGGACTAGGACTCAACTTGAAAAAATGGCAAACCTGATGTTTCAACCAGGAAAAAAGATCCGATATCTGTCGATTAATTGTCACAGGTGACAATCTCAGTGGATATGATGACGACAACAGAGATAGAAAGCCAGATATATTGAAATTACGGAGGCCTTCTAGAAGTTCTGGAGTTGGATCTGATAGCACGCAGTGAACCATAAAGAATTGACAAGAAAGCCTTGGGAGTTCATCTATACCTATCCATATGGTTAAACAACGGTAAAAGTGCAGAACACAAGAATAGAACATGATAACACTCACTATGATATTCACTCTGCACACTTGGAATAAAGGTCATAAAGCGTTGGGTGAGTTTGGCGTGGGCACGGCCGTTAATGTAGTATTGTCTAGACCTGGTTTCATCTTGAAGAAAATCTCTGAGCGAAGCATGGAGAATTCGTATTTCATTCTTATCGTCGTCTGGAGCTGGAATGTCTAGAATTGAATGTAGACGAACTAATTTGCGGTGTAAAGCACCGCCTTTGAGATCAAGAAGACCTTCGATCAACTTCAAGTTCACAGTACATGGAAACCAATACTCCCTCGAAAAGAGGAGAATACTCAACACCTCCAAGACGGTGTGAATGTCATCCACGAAGGAAAAGATACGATTGAACATAGCATCTAGCTCGGCGAACGGGGTGTCGCTTCCACGACCGGTGATGTCAAATATATTATTAAGGCGTTCTGTTGGCCGGTGTTGGGGGGACTTCACATAATTGACAACTGTGGAGGCATAGATGAATTGTCCAGACGATTGCTGAACAAGTCGCTTAATAACCATCTCTGATGGCCAGGATACTAGAATATGATGTTCTCGTTTAATCTCGTCGAAACGCGATCTCAGAAATACTTGAATGTCGTTATCGGGGAAATAAGAATTGTCGAGTGGAAAAAATGTCGTCATCGAGGACAATGGTTCCGTATGAAAAGATTCGTGAATGTGGTGTTCGGGACGACTGGTGATGAGGAAGCAGATTGGGAATCCATGGGATTTGAAGACTCCAGAAAGAGCGCCCAATATGGAACGTTGCATATCTTCGTTGCCGCACTCATCGAGCCCATCGATGACGATCAGATTTGGCAGGGGGCCGGCGGATCGTGAGCTCGTCGACTGAAATTTTATTTGAGAGAGGGGCCGGATTATCAATTTCTGGACTTGTGCTTCTAGAGACAGCCGAAGAATGTCAGGATCTCGTTCTACTACCGCTTCAATGTAGCATCTGACTTCTGGAATTGCAAGACAAAGTTGGTAGGCAATTGTAGCAATGAGAAGAGTTGAGTTGCTGCAGCCCTCTACCGTCGTCGAAAAGAAAAAGCTGGCGACCAGCATATTCATTTCATAGAATAGTTCTGTGATGGTTTGCGCAATTGCAGATTTGCCCCCGCCTGCTGGGCCATATAACCATATGAACTGATAAGTTTTTTCGAGACCTTCAATCCACCCTCTGAGTTTCTCGAGCACAGCCCTGCGAGTAGTTGGGTGGCACCTGGGAAGATCAAGTCGTACTTTCGAGTCATGGAGTGCACCAAAAGCGACCATTTTGCGAAGCTTGTCCATTCCTGAAAAACCCATATCTATTCGTGTGATTCCAATGTCATCCAATATCAGATAGTGACCGGATTACCTACCCTCACGGCGGTCGGATGCCACATGCACGTGTGTATGGGTATGAAATCCACCGTTTTGCACTGCGACGAGGTTACTGTGAGCGATAAGAACATTCTGAGCAGAAATTAGCGCCCGATCTCCTTTATTGTCCTGAAAATCTTTTAACGGAGCTGATTTTGGCGAATTCACAGTTCTAGGAATCATGTTAATATGGTACCTTTAACAAATCAAGGTTCTCCACCTTCTAACTCCATAAAGCCCTTGTAAATTTTCACCAGAGAGCACAGCTGTTGTTATTTCAATCAAACATTTAGCATCTGCTCCAGGTTCATGCATATCTGCGCCACGCAATTAGCCAGAATAGTTATTAGAATAAGTGTAATTTGACACTCACTTCGAAATACAACATATGCCTTTGGTGGATATTCAAACGCCTCAAAGCGTTGATGAACATCATTTTCATACTCAGCCCAGGCTTGTTGAGGAGCTTGTTGCATTGCCTCTGAGATGGTGCTGCCTTCATCTATGAGCTGTATAACTTTATCATCGTCAAGACAGTCAGTCTTGGTCCACAAAACAACCACTGGCACTTCACAGAGTCATCTTTTATGATAACATATTGATAAGGTGATACATACCAAGCCCACATTCACTGAAAAATATTCTCTCTGGTGTAGCGATTGGTCGGGAATCACTTGTTGGAATGCAGTACCTAGCCAGAACAATTGTTTTTTTGTCTGCATCAAAAAATTTGTTTCTTTCTAGATGCCGGTGGCACACACACCAGATGGCATGAAGTTGCTCATTCACATTCTTTTCCCTCGACCGCCGCTCAATGAACCTATGAACGAGTCTCATCTCCTCATAATCGCCAGCTTCAAAACCACGGGAATCATGAAAGATAAAACCAGGGTAGCCTTCAAATATCATTTGATTCTCGATGTCGTGCCCTCCACGCTGCAGTATGAGGATATTAACTTGATTGAACATGACCCAACACAGGAACCGCTTACTTCCAAGGATGCTTCAAGGGCCGATGACTTGATCTGAGATTATGGGCATGGATTTAGCATCTGGCACATGAAATTTTGACCTTGTACATCACCTTTTGACCATTCGGACTGAAGATCATAGGTTCTCCCGTAGAGTTGCAGAGCCTTCGCAGGATTGTTGTCTTTCCAGAGTTGGCTCGCCCGACTATGAGGATACGAGTAACCTTTGCTGGCATTTTCTGTTTATTCTTAGTAGCGAATCGAGTTTTCGATATAAACATTGCGAAAGACGCGGCGGTTCTTGTAGATGTGAACGGTTCAAGGTTGAAAGCAAGGTAAGTACAAGCACGGCTACGTCACCCACAGGAACGCTGGTTACAGTAGCACTAAGTCTTCGTCCCTAGCACACCACATCAAGGCACCAAAATCAAAAAAGCAGTGCGATAGAATTTCGTGTTTCTCTCAGCAGTGAGCTAGCGAGGCAGCAGGAATACATCTCTAGGTAGGTACGTACGCTGCTTATATACGAATAACTGTATGACAGTAAGAAAAACAGGGGGTGAAAGAACAGTAAATGTAGGCTCATTGTCTCCTGTGAACAGTAGCATCACTAGCATCGGCGGACATAGACTGGGATCCGTTTTACTTGGCAAGGTACCCGTATTTTGGACTTCAATTCCACGATTGTAAGTAGGATTTGGTATATTTTCGGTTGATACCCCGCCAGTTCATAGTACATAGATATGCCATGACAAATTGTAGTTTGTTCAGTGAACGGGACTTTAGCCGGACTAGCAGTCCACTCAAGACTGAAGGCACGCGAGAAGAAGGCAGCAACAAAAGAAAAAAATAAGAATAAAAATAAAAATAGTGATCAAGATCATGATGAATTCAAAACGAAAGGAGGTGGAAATAAGTAAGTTTGAATGAGGACTAAATTTGTCTTGTGAATTGCTTTATTCTTCTCTGAAGTGGACGTTTTCTGTTTAAGCTTCGGTTTCTTCAAAAAACATCGTAGTCGCGGTATTTTTTTTTTGTTCTCCCTATGGGCTGCTTTACTAAGCTAGTACTTGCTGCAGCGGCTGGAACAACCACACGTTGAAGCAGCCAAAAGAATGAATTAAAGATATGATTGGAAAGTCTCGTACACGCAGCGAAGGAAAATGGCATATAACAACCTCTTGAAGGGTACAGACTGACAACCTAATGTATCTACTCCTTGGCCGTCTCCTGCTCAACGGCGAGGATGCCCTGTCGTTTCTCTGCAAGACGGGCGGCACGACGTTCACGGACAGCCTACGGAAGAGCCCGCATAAGAAGATACTAAGATGATAAAAGAGAGAGAGTGACATACCTTGTTCTTGATACGACGAGCCTCCATTTGGTCTGAGAGCACCTTCGTGCGTGATTTCTCAGCCTTGGCTTTGTGGATGTACTCCATCAATACACGCTTGTTCTTGAAGACATTACCCTTGGATTTTTGGTAGAGGACATGGTAGCTTCATACCACAAGAAAATTGAGACAACCTTTGAAAGTGGTGGGAAACCGATACGTACAGATGTAATGTCTTCA
>Ga0193742_1001415_pt1 | contig 14403 bp, 7 predicted proteins | sample L2c1metaG_FD_165511 | JGI IMG/M metagenome (GOLD analysis project Ga0193742, IMG submission 165511) | Soil microbial communities from a riparian zone of the East river system, Colorado, United States - L2c1 | ecosystem: Environmental > Terrestrial > Soil > Riparian zone | place: USA: East River... | reverse complement strand
CTGCCCAGGCTTGGTCGCCGACGGAGCTGCCGTAGAAGAAGAAGGGGAAGGCGGCGGGAGTGATGAAGGCACCGCTCGAATCGGGCGCGTTGACGAAGTAGCCCTGGGCGAAGCGGCCGTCGGCGACGGGGAAGTTGGTGGCCTGGGCGTGGAGGAGGCCGAGGCCGAGGACCTTGGCGCGGGCGAGGTCGTCCTGCTGGCCGCGGGAGAGGTAGGCGTGGATGGCGACGGCGATGTCATAGGTGAAGCCGGTGGCCTGGAGGGCTGCGTCGCTGTAGCTCTGTGAGAGACGGATGGTGGCGCCGGAGGCGTAGGCGTCCATCATGAGGTTTTGGAAGGTGAAGGCGCGGTCGATGGAGGTGGCGAGATCTTGTGCGGTGGTGAGGAGGTTGGACTGGCCGAGTTGCGCTAGGACCGACTGCGGGGCAAAGAGAGACGGCATCGCGCCCGCCACTGCGGCGGTGGAGACCATGCCGAAGAGACTGCGGCGCGTGATGTTCGTAGACATGTGGGGAGCCCTCCTTTTTTGGGCACCCGCCACTCTACGCTCGGGTTTGGAAGAGGTGCAAGATAGCGAGTGCAGTTGGTTAGCGATTATTTTTCATGAGGCGATACGGCCGCCTGCGATGGATCCAAGGCTTCTTCAGCGGCTGGCAGTCGCTCGAAACGCGGGGTTGTGTGATCCTGGAAACTGAAGAGTTCGGCCTGGTCGCGCTAATGCCGATTGGGATGTCGCCGGTGAGCTCAGTGACCTTCGAGCCCACACTGAAGGAGGGTGTGCGGGTCCGCAAAGGAGACATGATGGGACATTTTCTCTTTGGCGGCTCAGATTTCGTGATGGTCTTTCAAGCCGGTTACAACTTCACGCTGGATTCACCGCGTAACAACAACCAAGGCTACTCGCGTCTGCTGATGGGAGAGCGGTTGGGGCGGTTGCAACACCTCTCGGGCGCATGCTATTGAATCTGTCTAACCGAAATCGGCGAAGTAGACGAGCGGTGCCTGTCCCGGTGAGGTAATCGACCTGAACCTCCTGCGATAGGCACCGGCCAATTACAGCATGCAGCTGACGGTGCTTCGTTCCGCTGCTTCGTCAGGCATTAGAAGAATCTGGAACAAATCACGTGATCGACCTTTGCTCCGGTGCAGGCGGACCTTGGTTGCAATTGGCGCGCAATTTCGAGGAGGAATAGGCATACAAGGTAACCGTCCTGCTGACCGATCTTCACCCCAATACCGAAGGGTTTGAGCGGGCCAGTTCTGAATGTAAATATGTGAACTTTTACGCACAGCCTGTCTCGGCGCTAGAGGTGCCTGCGCACTTCAGCGGATTCCGAACCATATTTTCCTCATTTCATCATTTTTCACCCAACGATGCGCGAAGAATACTCTGGGATGCAGCAACGCATCGTCAGGGAATTGCTTCCTTTGAGGGCGCAAAGAGAGATCTCAGAGTCATGCTCGCAATCTGCTTTCTTCCTATGGTCGCTCTGCTTATTACGCCAGCGATTCGGCCTTTCCGCTGGCCACGAATTATCTGGACCTATGTCATACCGTTTGTTCCGTTTATGCTCTGGTTTGACGGCCTCATGTCATGCCTACGTGCTTACTCGAAGGATGAGCTATTCCAGATGTCAAAGCGGTTACGAGTGAAGGACTATCACTGGCAAGCGGGAACGAAGAGGAATGGCTTTGTACCGATTACTTATTTGATTGGCTATCCAAAGAGAACGGAGTAACGTTTCCGTAGTTGCCGATAACCGGTTTTCAGGCACACTCTTCACTCCTACTGTGAGCCATCCGGCATCCGCACGAAGCAAACGCTCATGGCGCGCTTCTCTGTCCACAACTCGTAATGTTTCGGAAGGAGCCAAACGTCTTCTCCATTGGGAGATAACTTCGGCGTGCAGGAGCCGGACGTTACCGCATAGGCGAGGAGAAAGCCACCATCCTCTCTCTTTGCAGCGAGCAGGCCGCTGAAGCTATGGATCGGCAGGTCAAGACGAGCCGACTTACGCGTGTCGAGATTGAACGCGAAAATTGCGCCGTTTGATCCTGATATGACGGAATAGAAGATGACCGGTGCGTCGGGGTCGAAGACAAAATTGCCGTTGATATTGCCTGAAATCGTCATTTGCTTCGCTGTCTTCAGCGAACGTGCGGTGAGATCAAAGCCACAACCGCGGCATGGTCTGTCAAGACGAACTCGATACGAGGCGATGATCGAGTTGCCCTCTTCATAAGCTTTGCTCGGGTCTTCCAATATTTTCTGGGCATCGGGAGGCGCTGCCGGTATCTCCCCCGCCCCGTCCATAGTCGCCTTTACCACGAAGTGGCGAGTGGATTGGGTGCGATCACCGTCGACATACAAGGTATTGCCGACCCAGGCGATGGAGTGGATCATTGGGGATGCCTTAAGGTCAGGCACCTCAGTGACAGCGAAGAGTTTTTTAGTGCGTAGGTTATAAAGCCAGACCTGCTCCGGATCGCCGATGGCAATACCTGTGGTTACGATTCCAAGAAGGGTTCCATCCGGAGAAAAGCGGCCATAAACTGCACTTAGATTTGCGAGGTTCAGCGGATATACGGCAGCCATCGCCTCATTTGGCATTTCCGTTATCTGCGGCGACATCCGCAGGTGGAAATCAATGTTGTCGCGAGATTGTCCCGCACGCAGGTTCAGCGGGGAACCACTGCCTGGCGGCGTCATCCCATAAACTTCACCGATAAGACCGCTGCGACAGGCTATGACGGTGTATCCACCCGGCTCCAAATGGTCAAAGGCGTAGCTGCCATCTTTAGAGGTGAGCTGATGCCGATTGTCTTGATTTCCCTGCGCCATGTCTACTGTGACAACGACGCCCGCGAGGGGCTCGCCATCTTGTGAACTGTAAACGTGGCCTGTAATTCTTGAAGATCCAGCCGTGCTTTGCCCTCGGGCGGAAATGACGACACAGAACAGACCAAAGACTAAAGTTGCCTTCATCTTCATGGAGTGCGGCCTCTCTTGTTGTTAGATCGTCACCTTCATGCACAGTCCACCTCTTCCGCAATGTACATGAATGACTCACGAACTGCCTGAAAATGTATGGTCCGCCGCAGGACTGCAAGGGAAGCTTTTACGCTGAACTTCCGATGACTACTGTTTCCTCCAAGCCGATTAGCGATAAATCGAGAATCCCGCATCCGGAACTCGTACCTTGTAAATAGAAGTTCGCGCCGTGACATAGATGGTCTTTAGGTCGGCGTCGCCGAAGGTCAAGTTTGCCGGCGTCTCGGGAAACTCAATCATGTGCAGTAAGTTCCCCTGTGGCGAATAGACTGCAACACCGCGGCATGCGATATAAATGTTGCCGTTCGCTGCCACGCGGAGCCCATCAGGGCCACCATCGATGCCGTCAATCAGGACTCTTCCGTTAGAGGTGTTTCCCGTCGCGTCTAAATCGAAGGTGTAAATTCGCCGCTCCTGCGTGTCGGCCACCAGAAGATGCTTCCCGTCGGGCGTCAAGGTCAACCCATTGGGGCGTTTCATCTTGCTCACCAGTGTCACGGCGCCGAAACGGTCCAGGTGATATACGCCGGCGTAGTCCATGGCCAACGGCTCAAGTAAGTCCCGTGTTGTCGGATCAGTGAAGTACACTTCGCCGTCCCGGCTTACAGTAACGTCATTGGGATCGTTCAGCCGCTTGCCCTGGTACAGCTCTGCGAGCACACGAATACTACCGTCGGGCTCCATGCGACTTATGCGTCGGCCATCTTTCTCCGCACTGTAAAGTCGCCCTTGCGCATCCGCGGAATTACCATTGGCCTCGTTCGTGAAATCGCGATAGATCTCAGTCTTGTTCGGAGCGGTCAACTTCAGAATGCGTGAACTGATCATGTCGCTGAAAAGCAGGTGCCCGTCCAGGGACCAGACCGGGCCCTCCACATAACCGAAGCCGCCGGCGACCTTCTCCACGCCAGGGCTTGCCCGTTTCTTTTCTGGAGCCTTGCCCGATGGCTGCAGTAGAAAGCGGTACTGCCATGACTGCCCCGGCTGCAGCGTTAGATGGCCGTCCTTCTGATTGAGTGAATTCATCAAGCCAAACCACGGCTCAGGGCACAGATACCCGTCTTTGGGCCCCCCGTAGACATTGAAGCGAATCACCTGGCCTGGCAACTCCGTGCTGCTTCGCTGTGACAAACGTAGTGAAACGCCCTGAGGATCGGTAAGCAGCGCATACGGCATGCTCTTGTAGCCGGAGAGCGGCAACGCCACACGCGCGTCGAAATCGCCCAGACGCTCACCTCGCGCAAACGACCTCGGCTTCTCTTCTCCGTTCAGCCCCGCACCGGACGGGTTCCTCAGCAACTGCGTCGTCCCGTTGCTCTCAAAAGTCATCGCCGCCGGATCGGTGCCTTCCACAAACGGCAGCCGGAAAGCGATGTGATTGGCAATCGCGAATGGCATCGGATCATTGTTTGTGGAATCCGAGTGCACCGTATAAGTAACAGTGAGTTGTCCGTCATGCAGCAAGTAGGTGCAGTCCACTGTATAAGCAAATGGATAATAGACACGCGACTGCTCGCTATCGCTCAGCTGCACCGTAACCTGCGCGCCGTCGTCCGTCGCGGAGCGGCCAACCTCCTTCCACGGAAGATTGCGCGCGAAGCCGTGACACGGCATCGGATAGGCCTCGCCCGCGATTTGGTACGTTCCGTTACCGCAGGATTCCTTTGGGATCGTACCCGCGGGATATTGCGGCCCGACGGCCGGCCACAACACGGGACCTTTCCCCTTGAAGCCAGGCCCCTGCGCATAGTCACGCGCGTGATACAGCATCTCGATCTGCTTGCCATTCACTGTGACGCGGTAGCTGCTGAGTTCCCCTCCCTCGGACGGCGCAACGGCAGCTTCAGCACCCGCTGCAACGTCATGCAGCACGACAACCATCGGCGTACCGGAGCCAGCTGCGGTTTCGTCTGTAATGCTGTACTTTACCTGCGCGCTCAGGCTTAGTGAAACCAGCGCTAACGACACAAGAGGGAGTGCACGGCACGCATAAGTCATCATGGCTTGCCTGCCTTCGCTACAGGCACTGTCCGAAGATCAAGAGGCTTTTGCGGCTCAAACAGTCCAAAGCTGAAGATGTCAGCCCCTGTGCTCAGTCCAATGTACTGTTTGCCCTCTACGGCATACGACATCGGTTGCGAGTTAATGGATTGCCCCGTGTTGAAGTGCCACATGGTTTTGCCGGTCTTCGCGTCATACGCGATGAACTGACCGTTCAGTTCACCCGAGAACACCAAGCCTCCGGCCGACAGTAGTCCCCCCCCAAGCCCAATGGAGCCGACGCGCTCGTTCTCCCAGACCACCTTTCCCGTTGCCATGTCGAGCGCGCGTACATACACCTTCCACGATGCATCACGCAGCAACACATCGCCCGTGGCGCGGTACTGAAAGCCACCAGGGCGAAATGTCTCCGTGGAAATACTGGCCGTCCCGCACCCTTCCAAAGCAACCACGTAGAAAAGTCCTGTCTGTTGATTGAACGTCGGTGACATCCAGTTCGTGGCCCCGATCGAGGACGGGCAAACCTTGGTACCCAACAGGCTCGGCGTCACACCCGGAACACGGATCGGCCGCCCCTCTGGAGTCAGTCCTGAGGCCCAGTTGAGGTGCTGCACGAACGGGGAGCCATGGAGGAACTCGCCATTTGTACGATCGAGCACGTAGTAGAAGCCGTTGCGGTCAGCATGCAACATGAGCTTTCGAGGCTTCCCCTGAAATGACGCATCTACCAGCACGGGAAGCTCAACCGCATCCCAATCCATCACGTCATGCGGCGTGAACTGGAAGTGCCAACGGATGGTGCCGTCATCCGGATTCAGTGCCACGACTGATTCGGTGAATAGGTTGTCGCCGGGACGCATGTCGCCGTTGAAATCCGGTGAGGGATTGCCGATACCCCAATACAGCAGGTTTAACTCAGGGTCGTAGCTTTGTGTGAGCCAGGTGTTGCCGCCGGCGTGCTTCCACGAGTCACCAGCCCACGTCTCATTGCCCGCGACACCGGGTTTTGGAATCGAATCCCAACGCCACAACCGTTTTCCAGTCTCAGCGTCGTACGCATCCAGAAACCCATTCAGACCCCGGTCCCCTGGCGCTACACCGACGATCACCTTCCCCTTCACAATGAGCGGAGCCGCTGGCGACCAATAACCTTCCTCCGGCTCAGCGAGCTTTTTCTCCCACAACTCATTGCCTGTCGCTGCGCTCAGAGCAATTAAGACGGCATCTGGAGTCGAGAAGAAAACCTTGTCGCCATAGACCGCGACACCGCGGTTGGCACCGCGATCTGCGGTGGGGCCTGTGTGGTGAAACTCCCAGATGGAACGGCCGCTGGCTGCGTCCAGAGCATAGACTGCGTTGGGCTGCGTCACGTACATCACACCATCCACCACGATGGGCACGCATTGCAGGTTACCGGCTCCCGGAACGTGAAAGACCCACGCAGGCGTCAGATTACTGACCGTTTGCGTATTCACCTGATCCAGCGTAGTAGCGCGACGGCTGTCATAGCTGCCGTTGTAGTGCAGCCAATTGGCTCCGGGTTGCTCTTGTAATTGCTTCCCTATCACCTGCGCACACAGTGGCGCAGTCAGGCCCATCGTTAGCAGTAGCGTCAGTCCTCTCATCGGCCCTCTTCATTCTCGCGTTCCAGTGCGACATGCACCTTTGTCTTCGCTTGACGGCTCAGCATCGCAAGCAGGTCCTGCAGTTCCTGTGGCGATAGAGTCTTGTCGTAGTTGTGAGGCATCAGCGACTTCTGAGACACCACCGCGCTACGGAGCGTCTTCTTGTCGTACGTATGCAGCTTGTTGTGCTCGTCGAGTATTTGTATGGAGAAGGCATCGTTATTCTTGGCGATCCCGGAGAGCCTTTGACCGTTCTTGTCGACTACCGTCACGGGCGCAAACCCCGAAGGGATCGGAAGATCTGTAGTGAGCTCTTCCCTCAGGTGCGCCAGTGTCACCTGAGCACCGACACTAGACAGGTCCGGCCCAATGGTTCCTCCCTCGCCGCGCAACATGTGGCACTTCACACAACCGGCCTTGCCTTGAAAGATCGCCATGCCCTTTTCCACGTCGCCTTGTACTGCCGCATCAAGCGCGACCCCACGTAGGCTGCGGATGTAAGAGACAATGCGCCAAGCTTCGTCATCGCTCAGCCCGAGGTTCGGCATGCCCGTGCCCGGGATGCCATGCTTAACTGCATCGAAGATTGCACCTTCGCTCAAGCGAAAGTATCGGCGATTACCACCAAGCGCCGGTGCTCGGCCACCTTCGCCCCCATCTATGCCATGACAGCCGGTACACGTCTTGTTGAAGAGTTCGTGACCGGCTTGGATCAGCGGCGGCGCATTACCAAGCGGATTTTTTACCTGCTGTGTCGAAGGGCCCTGGGCCCTCGACACAACAGCGCTGAATAGCAGAGCAAACGAAATGAGATTTCGCCTCATCAGAAAACCACCTTGGCTGCAAGCTGAATGATGCGCGGATCGCCCGCCGCCAGCAGGTTGCCGAAACCGCCACTAAATGTAGTCACCGGATTCTGCGATAACGAGCCAGTATTCGATGCAGTGAAGTTTGTGTGATTGAAGGTATTGAAGAGTTCACCGCGAAATTGAACCGCGATGGCATCGTGCACCGGGAAGGTTTTGGAAATTCCCATATCCCAGCTTGTGTAACCAGGGCCACGAAATTGGCCCTTGCCCACATTTCCAAACTGACCGGCTGCAGGCAAAGAGAACGCGCTCGCATTGAGCCATGTACGGCACGGCGCTGTTGTGAGCGAGCACGCTTGCATCTGCTTATAGGCACCACTGCCACTGTACACAAGACGATCCGAGCCGATGCCAGTCTTCGATACATCTTGCCCTGCGTACAACGTCAGAGGACGGCCCGTCTGCTTGTTGAGGATACCCGAAACCTCCCAACCGCCAAGCGTCTCACGTACCAGCGCGCTATGTCCCAGAAGCTCCGGCGCCTTCCAAACATATGAAAGAACAAATACATGGGTGTGGTCGAAGTCAGAAGGACCACGATCGAGCGCCCGATAGTCGGGAGAGTTATACGGCAACGTATAGAAGCCAGCTGTCGCAAAGCTTCCCGCATCCGTACCGAACGGCAGCGTGTCGTTGCTCTTGGAATAGGTGTAGTTCGCCGAAAGCGTAAACCCCTTCGAGAACGGCCTAATCAGGCTTAGCTGTCCGGAGTGATACCAGGCATTGCCCGTCTGCATTTGCATGAATATGTTCGAGAAACCCTTGTACTGCCGACGCTGGTCTGTCGTCAGCGCGCTGCCTGCAGCATAGATAGCTGGGTTCAGCTCGATGGACGTACCAAGGTGATTGCTCCGTGAACCGACGTATGCCACGCGGCCTGTGAAGTTATGTCCCAAATCTCGTTCCACGGACAGATTGCCCGAATAGCTGCGAGGAGTGATCAACTTCAATCGCGTGTCCCAGCTGTACACCTGTATCGGTGTCACAAAGGATGCATTTGATGCGGGCGGAAAAACAGCTGGAAATGGGTTCGTCACGCCGAGGTACGGATTGCTGAACGGACCGGTGGGCGTTGTGAGCGACACGCCCGCTGCATAGGGCGACACGCTCAGTTGGCGGTTGTTGAAGAAGCTTGTGACACGCGAATCGTAGAAGACCCCGAGACCACCCCGAATGCTCAACTTGCCATCACCGAGTACGTCATAGGCAAAGCCCGCACGCGGTGCAATGTTGCGATAGTCACCAGTCGTTCCAGTATTCGGTACCCCCGGGTCGCCTGTATATCGCACACCCGCAGGTGCATTCGGAAACACGCTGGAGTGAATATTGGCAGCGTAATCGGATGGACTCCATACTTGGTTCTGTTCGTACTGGTCGTGCCAAACGCGTTGCGGATCATACCGGACACCTAACGACAGGTTTAGTTTGTTGGTCAGACGCCAGGAGTCCTGCACATAGCCATTGAGCGCCCACAGACGCGCCTTATAGTGCTGCCCGTTGAACTGCTGGAAGGTCCGGAGCTTACCCAGCATGTAGTCTGCGATGGCCGAACCCGTCGAATCACCGCTGAAGGTGAAGTAACCGGGAAGGCCCGACTGATTGACCATGTTCTGTTGATCTTTCTCGAAAAGACCACCAAAGCTATAGCTGTGCTTGCCATGCGTCCAGCGCACATCGTCGATTAGGGAGAAAGTATTCCGAGGGAGCTTCGCTGTGGGCGTTGCGCCGGTGGAGAAGTAACCGCTTACTGAGATGACCTGGATCGCCTTGGGAAGTGGTTGATAGATTGGCACGCCAAAGTCGTTCACGTCCGGCGTTCCGTCCGGCACCTGGCGGATCGACACCACGCGTGAGAAGCCAATGCGGAAGTCGTTCAGCAGGTTTGGCGAGAAGATGTGCAATTCCTGGATGACCGCGTTGTGTGAGCTGATAGTCGAGCCCTGGCGATAGGCGAGCAGGTTGCCGCCATAGCTGCCCACATTGAAAAAGCGATCATAGTAATAGCGCCCTACCAACTTGTCCTTCGAAGTGATTGAGTGGTCACCGCGCAAAATGTACTCATCGAAGTTCTGGATGATGGGTGTGGAATACGTCACGCTACCGTTACCCTGCGCTCGCGGCAAGAAGGCAAGCATCTTCAGCGTTGCAGGATCAAACGAACTGGGATCAATGCGATTCCCAGGGTATGGGATACCCGTGACTGGATTCCGGATCACTACCGCCCGGCCCAATGGATTGCTGGGATCCGTGCCGTTGAGATAGGCACTAAAGTCGCCGGAAAGATTTGCAGTGGTCGGCACATACGCCGTCTGCCCACCTTGGTTGCTGCGAATACGCGTCCCCTGATAGCCGCCGAAGAAGAAAGTTTTGTCCTTGATAACTGGTCCGCCGATAGTACCGCCGAACTGGCTTCTCTTGAGCGGATCGACGGTAGACGCGAAGTAATTCCGAGCATTGAGCGCACGGTTACGCAGAAACTCAAAGGCGCTTCCGTGGAACTGGTTCGTGCCGGACTTCGTCACGATCGAGACTACCCCGCCGGCCGTCTGGCCATACTCCGCCGTGTAATTGTTCGTCTGCACACTAAATTCTTGCAGTGCGTCGGGGAACGGAAAGGGCTGGTTGATGTTGCTGAGAATGTCGAGGTTCGGTGCGCCATCAAGGTAATAGCCAATCTGGTTCTGTCGCGCGCCGTTGATCGACACCGTCGCCGCTGCCGGAAATGTCTTCGCATTGCCTTGATCTGCATTGTTTGAAGGTGCCACGACAGCACCTGCCACTAATGTCGTCAGGAGTGCGGCGTTGCGGCCATTCAGCGGAATTTCCACCATCTTTGCGGTGTCTACCACCTCCCGCAATGTCGGCGTCGTCGTATCCACCTGGACCAACGCTGTAGAAACATTGACAGTCTCAGTGTTAGCGCCCAGCACCAGAGGGACATTGATCGTCAGGCTCTGGTTGGCCAACAGCACCACATTGGTCTGCTCAAACCCCTTGAAGCCGTTCTGGTCTACGTCGAGCTTGTAAGCCGTCGGCTTTAGTGCCGTCAGGTTGTAGAAACCATCGGCGCCGCTGGTCACCATACGCACCTGCCCCGTAGCAACCTCTGTCACCTTCACCGTCGCACCCGGGATAGCGGCGCCTGACGGATCGGTGACTGTACCGTTGATAGTGCCGAAACCCTGTCCCCACGACTTAGCCGCCGTCATGCCGAACAAAACCAGGAAAAGAACGACGATTCTCTTGAGGCTCATAAGCGAGTACTTCTTTCTGGACGTGGATTGAAGCGCAGATTCTGAACCACCGACATGCCATCGCAATGAGAGGAAGCACTCGCTGCCCACCATCTTGTATGGACAGAATGAGGTAGTGTTTTCAGCACCGAAATCATGTTGATTTCACCCTTCCCATTCACTGCATTGAAATGGCCTGTTGGTATGACTGGATGACAATAGACCGACTAGGCAGAAATGTGCAAGAAGAATGTGTCCGTTTGTCAGACCAATTTCCAAAGGGAGATATCACGGCGCAGCGGAGCTGCTGCTTTGGATCACTCCAAGCGCTGACGGACGCGGGGTATGGCAACGATTCGATACAAAATGGGCCATTTGGTCTTCAACGGGCTGAAGCGGTCTGCTTCAGGGTGTATTCGTAGTCGGGTTGGGGCGGTTTTCTGTCGAGGTTGAGGGTGTAATCGCCGAAGCGATTGATGTGCTCCGTGAGGTATGGGCTGATGGCTGCGATGGCATCTTCGGGGACTGCTTCCCCACGCTGTTCAAGCATCTGAGCGAGCCTGGTCAGGGAGCATAGATTATGGAAGATCAGGCAGTTGGCCACCAAATGGTTGTATTTGATGGCTTTCCGCTGTTCGTCGCGGCTGTTCTCCGTGATGATTCCTTCGCCGCCGAAGAAGGCCCACTTGAGGAAACGGTTCAAGGCCTCGCTCTTGTTGGTAGCGCCCTGGATGGTCGATCTCAGTTGCTGATCGGAGATGTAGCGCAGTAGAAAGCCTGTCCGGATCACGCGACCCAGTTCACAGAAGGCTTGATAGAGCCGGTTTTTGCGGCTGTAGGTTCCCAGACGGCGAAGGATGGTCGACGCGGTGATGCGGCCGGCTTTGATCGATAGCACGACGCGAAGCATATCAGGAAGATGGGTTTCGATCAGCGTCCAGTCGACGGCTTCGCTGAACAGATCGTCGATATGGTTGTATTTGCTGTGGCGATCTGGACGACAGAGGTCGAGTTTCTTCCAGTTGCGGATGCGCGGCATCAGCTCGATCCCGAGCAGATGGGCGAGTGCGAAGACGGGTTCGGATTGCCCTTGCGTGTCGGCATGCAGAACGTCGGGCTGAATGTCGCTTTCGTTCTTGAGCAACCCATCGAGGATGTAGACGGCTTCCCATACGCCGCAAGGGATGAAATGGCTGAAGAGGGCGATGTAGTTGTCGGAGACGTGGTAATAGCCGATGCCGCCATAGCCTCCGTAGCGGATGTGGTACTCGGAAAGAAGGTTCTGTTCGTACAGGTCCCAGCGAGTTCCGTCGGCTGAGGCGTGTTTACCCGATCCCCAGAGCCGCGGAAGCGCGAAGTTGTTGTAGGCGTTGATGACTGTCGTGATCGAATCGTCAAGTGCATCTTCGCTGATGTGCCGCTGGTTGATCCAGGCGATCTGCCGCCTGTCTGTTCCTTGTACCGATCGTGCCGTCTGACTCGGGCCCAAATTGCAGCCATAGCAGAAGGAGGCCAGCAGATAGCGTTCTCGCGGCTGCTCCAGTTTGGTATCGAGTCCCGACAGAGGACCGAAGAAGCGTGTCCAGTGCAGCAGGTTTTCCGTGTCGGCGAGCGCATCGAGGATCGGCGTCTGCGGCATCTCTTTTCTGATCGTTGCTTCTAGCCAGGCCAGGCGAGCGGGCGTCTTCTTGGGGATCAACTTGGCGAGGACCGGCTCCCCGTTCTCGATGCGGAGGGCATCGTTTTCTGGAAAGGAATGATCCGTCTCCTGTGCGATCCGGCTGAGCCAGCGACGCCTTTCCGCCACGAACTCCTTTGCATCGGTCGGGATGCCAGCCTGCTCCTGATAGGCCAGACTCAGTTCGGTAGCTTCTTCCTCACTGATGAGCTGATCGCGATAGTCCGCGTACTCGCGGCTACCTTCGATGGCAGCGTCGCCCGACTTCAGATCCCACATCATCTGGGTGAAGACGCAGAGTTCGAAGAAGCGCCGATGCACTCGATCTACCGGCCCTCGCTTCACCGAGCCAGTCACCAGACACCACCATGTGTCAGGCACCCAATCGAGAGTGCTCGCAGGCTCCGACAACGAAAGCCACTCTGTACGGCTGGTTTCGTTCGTCAGCACAAGAGCGAGCGCCGCTTCGAGTGCCTTGTCATGCGTCGTCGAACGAAACGGAAGCACATGCCAGATGCGAAGCAGAGTCGACCGATGACTCTGATAGAAACGCCACAGGTAAGGGTAATAGTTGTTGCCGGCCTGCGCCTGGTGCGCCTCACACTGTTCGAGCAACACACGGCTGTCGGGTGTCAGCGCCGCACCGATCGCCGCCAGACGCTCCTCGGCGTCGCCCTCGCCACCCCAGGCCAGGATCACTGCGTGTAGCCGGTGAATCAGACCGTCCGTCCGCTCCTGATGCTTGAGCCGATCCATGGCCAGCGCCTCCCGGCCATGCCGGTGAGTACGCATCATGCGCTTGATAAACATCTCGGCTAGATCGTCGAGCACACGCGCGTTCTGAAGTTCGATCAGCGTCGCCGCCAGCGTGTATCGCTTCGCCGGAGCCATCTCCAGCATCCGCGCCGCATCGAGACTCTTCGCTTCGAGCGCGAACTGTCTCAACTTTACTTCGGGGAGGAGCGTATTCAAGGCAACCGGCGGCCGCTCCAGGGCAAGCCATCGCTGCCGGCCCAACAATTCGCGAACGTGGGTCAGCGTTGGGCTTCGTGCATCCCGCTTGAGCGCATCCCACCGCGTCTTCCTCGACTCCGAACCCGGCTCCGTCAGGAAGGCGTCGATCGCGCTTTGGCCTTCCGTGCCGATCGCATCGGAGACGCGCCGGTACAGGGCACGGTTCACCTCCGTCCGGCCGCGCTTCGCTTCCTTGCGCAGGGTTGTGAATCCTGGCAGTTCGAAGCTGCTGCGGATCAACTCCTCGATGGCTACGTTAATAATGTCGGCCAGATCTTCCATCCTGGCCGCCGCCAGCCGGACCGCTGCCGAGAGCACCGCCTGTCCGCTCTCATCGAAGCTTTGCACACATAGATACTTGCGAATGATCTTCACATGGCGCCGCCGCGTACCAGACTCGTCGTACTCCTCCATAGTCTCCGGCACGATCAGCATCCCTCTGTCGTGCCCGATGTGTTCAACGATGCTGCGGGGCACGTCTCGGAGAGGGATGAAGTAGCCCAGCCGCTGGAAGGTCTTCAACAGGACCAGAAATCCCAGCCTCGCCGACTCTCCCTTGGAAGCACGCGCCGCCACCTCCAGTTCGGCCTGAGTCGGTGTGTAGAGGTCGATCAGTTCCCGGCGGATCACACTGCTCTTCAGCCGTGGATATGCGGTTTCGTGAACGGTGGGCATCAAGCCTCTCACTTTCGGGGGACCTTGCGGTACCATCACAGACGATACCCGGCCATAACCTATAGGTTCCGGCCAGCACGGAGAGACTATCAGAAAGCCGCGCCAATCCAGTACTTCAAAACTCACTTCTGAGAGGGGTTTTTGGCCAGGGGGAAAGCGAGGCTTTAACCAGCCGCGCGTCGCCCTCTACGCTCGCGTCTCCAGTCATGACCAGCAAACGCTTCCGCTTCAGATCAAGTCGATGCGGGAGTATGCT
>Ga0193742_1001412_pt1 | contig 14423 bp, 14 predicted proteins | sample L2c1metaG_FD_165511 | JGI IMG/M metagenome (GOLD analysis project Ga0193742, IMG submission 165511) | Soil microbial communities from a riparian zone of the East river system, Colorado, United States - L2c1 | ecosystem: Environmental > Terrestrial > Soil > Riparian zone | place: USA: East River... | reverse complement strand
CTGTCTCGTACGCACGAGGTAGCTCTTACAGCTTCTGGGTATAATACGCTATGCCGAGAAGCCGCCTCCCGGATTTCGAGACAATAGCGTCTCCTTGATTGCTCGTCTGAACAGCTTCGTCATCGAACGATGATATTTCGCCACAGCGCGATGAAGTCAAAGCATTCAGGACCGGCACACGATCAAACACGGGTCCAGAACCTTTAAGTCACTTCCAGTATCCTGCACCTACTTCGGGTGAGCACGGATCGAGGCCAGTAAAAGATTGTGGGTCAGGGGCAGACATTGCTCAGTGGTTTTCCCGAGTCTGCGGCCGTCCCTTCGCGCCCTCTGTTCCAGCCGGCAACGCCGCGTGTCAGGCACGTGCTTTCTTGGCGTTACGTCGCCTCTGGTCACGAACGGAGACAGGCGCGCCTTCCTGCCGCGAGATGTATGCGGCAACGAAAGAACACTCCTCGGATCGAAAACTGAAGAAGGCGACAGATGCAAACTACGTTCGCCATCGGGAGTCGTCTATTAAAGCGATAACTAGAAAGAATTTTGGGCCGGGTACCCGAGAACAAGCGCGACGACCTTCTCGGCCGGCATTTCGCGCGGACGCAAAGAGTCCTCGCCCGACCTTCGCCGCCCGCGAGCGCTCGCGCGAACAGGTTGGTCCGATTTCCGTCGCGAGACTTCCGCACGGTGACGCCGTACCGCAGCCCCTCGTACACGCCTTCGCCGGAGCCGCTCGGTATCGCGGCGAGCGCCGATTCAAAGTCCTGTTCCAGCAATGTCAGACCCGTCGCCTGGGTAAGTGAATCGGCCCCGGCAGATTGAAACATCTTTAGTGTCGATCCGCATGGCATCGTTTCGATAGCCGGAGGTGATTGGACGGTCGCCTACCCGGTACCTATTTTCAATGCAGAGCAAAAAAGGAGCTCCGCGAATGCCGACCTACAGGAAAAACCCCGAAGCCGTCTCGAAGTTGACTCCCGAGCAGTACCGCGTCACGCAGACTGACGGGACCGAGCGTCCCTTCGCCAACGAATACTGGGACAACAAGGAGCCTGGCCTCTACGTCGACGTGGTTTCCGGCGAGCCGCTCTTCGCATCCTTCGACAAGTTCGACAGCGGGACGGGATGGCCGAGTTTCACGCGGCCCCTCGAGGCCGCGAACGTCGTCGAGAACGTGGACAGCTCGCACGGCATGACGCGGACCGAGGTCCGCTCCAAGCACGGCGACAGCCACCTTGGCCACCTCTTCCCGGACGGGCCGCACGACAAGGGCGGCTTGAGATACTGCATGAACTCGGCCTCCCTGCGTTTCATCCACCGCGACCAACTAGAGAGCGAAGGGTACGGCGAGTACGCGAAGCTCTTCGCAAAGCAGGAGGCCTGACGATGGCAGCGACTACGGAGCGCGCGATCCTGGCAGGGGGTTGCTTCTGGGGAATGCAGCAGCTGGTGCGACGCCTCCCCGGCGTCGTCTCGACGCGGGTCGGCTACTCGGGCGGCGACGTCAAGAACGCCACGTACAGCAACCACGGCACGCACGCAGAAGCGATCGAGATCACGTTCGACCCGAGTCAGACGAGCTTCCGCGACCTGCTGGAGTTCTTCTTCCAGATCCACGACCCAACGACGCCCAACCGGCAGGGAAACGACCGGGGCGCAAGCTACAGATCGGCGATTTTCTACACGAGCGAGGAACAACGCCGCGTCGCCGAGGACACCATCGCCGACGTCGAGGCCTCAGGGCTGTGGCCGGGCAAGGTCGTGACCGAGCTCTCGCCCGCTGGCGATTTCTGGGAGGCGGAGCCCGAGCACCAGGATTACCTGGAACGCTATCCGAACGGCTACACCTGCCACTTCGTCCGCCCGCATTGGAAGTTGCCGCGCAGAAGCGCCGCCTAAGGGCGGCGCAGGGACGTGTGGACGGCGGCAGACACAGCCTTACTTCGCTTCCGTGAAACGAGGGTTGCGACGCATCCGCACCAGTATGCCGCGAGAAAAAAGTGGACTGCAACTCCGATGACCAATGACCAAAGCGACAAAACCTTCCATCCGAACCGTCGAGGCTTTCTCGGCGTTGCCGCTGCCACGGGCGCTGCTTCGCTGGCTCCGGGTGTCCTGATAGGAACCGCCGCGACAACCGCGGCGCTCGCGGAAACATCCGAACCGGCCCCCTCCCAATCCATGGATGCTTCCGCGAGTCCTATCGCTGCCAAGTTGCCACCGCCGGTGCCCGGCTATCTGTCATTCGGCCCGGACGAGGCCGGCTTCGTCGAGGTAATGGTCAACGTGATGTGTCCTGCGGATGCGCTGACACCCGGCGGCGTCGATTGCGGGCTTGCAGCCTACATCGACCGACAACTGGCAGGCGGTTTCGGTAAGGGCGCGCGCCTTTATATGCGCGGCCCCTGGCGAGAGGGTAAGCCTGAACTGGGCTATCAACTGCCGCTCACACCCGAACAGTTTTTCAAGGCGGGACTCGCCGCCGCGGATGCGGCCTGCCGGAAACGCAAAGGCAAGGCCTTTAGTGAATTGGATGAGAGTGGCGCCGACCGATTTCTTCATGAAATTGCCGACGGCAAGGTGACGGACGAGCGCGTCCAGCTCGCCTCGTGGTTCAACGAACTCGTCTATCCGCTATTCGAGCAGGCCTGCTTTGCCGATCCCATCTATGGCGGCAATGTCGGCAAGGTGTTCTGGAAGGCGATTGGCTATCCAGGAGGCGGCTACATCTACGCCAACGTGACGAACGGACGGCCGATTGCGAGCCGGGCTGTGCCGCCCAGCACGCCGAAATGGGGCGCGGAGTGGAAAAAGGCCAACGCCGATTGGTACGCACATAATTTCAGCATAACCGCCCATGGCAGCTGGTATCCGCATCGGGAGAATTATGTCGACCTCGACCCGACCTATGTCGACGCCTATGGGCAACCGCTCCTACGCATGACGTTCGACGTTCGCGAGAACGAGCGCAAGATGTCGGTATATCTGTCGAAAAAGATCGACGAGATCGCCAAAGCAACAGGCGCGGACATTGCGCCGCCGACAGCGCCCCGCAAGGGGCCGTACGATAGTCGCGTCTATCAGACCACGCATGTTACCGGTGGCACGATCATGGGAAGCGATCCCGGCACCAGCGTCGTCTCTCCTCATCTGCAACACTGGGATGCGGAGAACCTGTTTGTCGTCGGTGCATCCGTCTATCCCTTCAATGCGGGCTACAACCCGACAGGCCCGCTAGGGGCACTCGCGCTTCGACTCGGCGACGACCTCAACGATTACGTTGCGCGGCCGCACCACCTCTGATCCCGATCTAAGAAAGGACGTTCCCAATGAAAGGCGTGGGAAAGATTGGCGCGTTTATCGCGGTGCTCGTACTTGCGGGAGCAACCGCGAATCCCGGCTACGCACAGGACGCCGAGCACGGAAAAACCATCTTCAAAGCTTGCGCAGCATGCCATGCGACGGATCATGCCAATCGCGCCGGGCCGGGCCTGGAAGGAATCATAGGCAGGAAGGCGGGTATGGTTCCCGGCTTCCGCTACAGTGACGCAATGAAGAAGTCCGGCATCGTCTGGGATGCAAAGACCCTCGATGCGTATCTGGAATCGCCACAGAAGGCGGTTCCCGGAAACAGGATGCCCTACGCAGGGCTGAAGAACCCGACGGACCGGACGGACCTCGTTGCCTATCTTGCTGCATTGAAGTAGCGGCTCGTTGAGCGAGGCGTCGGCGAGACGCCATCCATTCGGTCGTTAAACATCGATACCGCCGACTAATGTGTCCAGGCGTCCGAATTGCGTGATCCTCTGTCCGACATCCTCACCGTCATGCGCGTTACGAGTGGTGCTGCCTGTGCGCTTCGAGAGCAGCGGCAGTTGCGCGATGCGCTTCCCAGCCTAGCGAAGCGTATCGAGAGGCTGTTTCGGTGAGATGCTCTGACGATAGAGGTCGTGATACACTTGGTTCGTATCAACGGCTTCTTGGAACTGGATCGCGCTCCAAAAATCGGGCCACTGACATGCGTTCTCCCTCAAGGCTTCGACGCGATGCAGCGAGGTTGCGGTGATACCCCCCCTATTATGCGGGAGAGACTCGTCCTGAGCACAGCCTTGGCGCGATAAAGCCATGTTTTCTCCTCAGCATGAGAATCGTCGCGCAACGTTACGGTTCCCGTCATACCGGAGACGAGCGGCATGCCAGGCGGTACCCCATCGATGGCGATTCTGACCGGAACACGTTGTGCCAGCCGTACCCACGTGTAGACGGGGTCAACACTGGGGAGACCCTGAGCGCCGGCCGCCGCGTTGGACACACTGACACCTCGGGTGATCGTCGTCACGTGGCCGATGATCGGGGTAGAATAACCCATCAACTTGACCTCGGCACGATCTCCAATGCACACCTGCGCCAACTTTGTCTCCTCGAAATAGCCATCCACCCAGAAGCTATCGGTATCGACGATCGAAATGTTGCTAACCCCCTCGCGCGCGTAGTCGCCCACTCGTAGCAGAAGATTCGTGACGTAGCCGTTCACCGGGCTACGAACCTCCGTTCGCTTCAAATTAACATCTGCTTGGGCGACCTGTTCACGCGCCGCGTCGACCACGGCTTTCGCCTGTCGGGCACTGCCTTCGAATACCTGTTGCTGCTCCCGCGAGGTGGACAGTTCCGACAGTCGCTTCCGCCGTTCGGACTGCAGCTCCTTCACGTAACTGTCGGCTTCCCTTTGCTCCAACAGCGCTTTGCTCAACCGCAATGCAACGTCGAAATCAAAGGGCTCAATCTGATAGAGTACGTCTCCCTCGTGTACGAATTGATTGTCGGCGACTCGCAGCTGCGTAATCTGGCCAGACACTCGAGGTGCGACGCTTGCAACCTGAACACGCACGCGGCCGTCGCGGGTCCAGGGCGCAATCACATACTGGTCCCACACCATAAGTGAGACGAGCACCGCGACAAGAAAGATCGCCAACGTCGCAAGTCTACGCGACATCGACCATAGAAATTGCGCGATGGCTCTTCGCCAGGCGACCGGCGGTTTGGGAGGCGGCACGGAGGACTGCTGCTTACATGATAGAGGCCGCTCGGATTTCGCACGCGCAACCGCACTGAGCTCGAACGACGCTTCAACTTCGGTCGACGCCGACAAGGACTCCGACCCCAGTTCTTCTCGATCGATCGCCTGATCTTGACTGGCACCATGCATCAAATATTCCCTCAGAAAAACAAGACAAGCAAACCGAAAATGGTCACGTAGAGGCTGAGTTCAGCGATCGCAGCGTTGCTGAAGATCCGCAAAAATCCAACAAAACGCAGCAACGGCCTGATGAGAAGCACGACAAATAAAGCCGTAACCGCATAGGTCATGAACGGCGCAACCAAAACGCCGCCGATGACCAATTCTCGGAAGGTATGCGCCATCACGCGGCCTCGCCGAGATGAATGGGTCGTCCGAGCGCCGCCTCGATGTGGTAGCTCGCGACCATGAGCGCAGCAGGGAGATCGGCCACAACATGATCTGACGGCGACGCCTTGCATAACACCTGGGACGCGGCGCGAAGTGCCTGCGGCTCGTGTTTGCTGAACGAAGCGCGCACCTCTTCAGCCAACGCCGTTAACGGTCCGCCGGCGAGCACCTTCAGCTTGTCGTCGCACAACCGGAGAATCGAAGATTGGTCGAAATAGGAAAGAACCTCCTCGATTGTCTCCGCGTTATTCGGAGCGTTCCCTCCGGCGGACAGGATCTGACCAATCCTGACGGCGTCACGAAACATCTCCTCTTCGGGCTCATCTCGCCGATCACGGGATGGCCCCTGAGCGAACTCTTCGCGAGCAGACATCAGCATCCAGCATCTCCGCCGCTCTTGCGAGACAGGAGGCACCAGAAATTGCGTCGCCAACAACAAGCTGGGAGCAACACAGGTCAAAAGAAAGAAGATAACGTACGACTGTCCGTCGTAGGTCTGCGGATTGGCCGGCGAGAATATTGTCACGGCGAATATGAGGATGAATCGACCGAGAGCCGACACTATGCGATTGGGCAACGATATCAGGAGTGCGGCGCCGATCACGAGAGGAGCAAGTCCGATTGCAAGCAATGTGAAGGCGTCAACGCCATCGAGGACGACGAACTCGAGAAGCCCAGCCAGAAGACCGGCAATGGGTGCCGCAACCAGCGCCAGCGCAGTCGTCGCGCGCGAATTTGGCGTCATTGCTCCAAGGCCGACCAAGGCTCCGATGACGGCAAGAGAAGTGCTTGTCGCAGGCCAGCCCGCATACACAAGGAACATCCCCGCCAACGCAACCCAGATCGCTGCTCGAATACCACCCTCAACTGCAGCTCGATGGGATCGATAGATCAGCGGACGCCAATGCCATGGAGGACGTCCATCAGTGCGTAGGGCGGCAAGATTCTGTCGAACTTGCTCATCTCTTCTGAGTATTTCCTTGAGTGTCCACGCCAGCGAGGCGGTCGTGCCTGCGTCCCCTTGCGGGTCGGCACGCCACACGACCGTCGGCGGCGGGAGTTCGCCTTCGTTGCGCTCAAGCGCGCGCACTATCCTCTCGGATGTCGCCTTATCAGCGGTGACCGGAAGCACGTTGAGACTCCGCGCGGCATGAAGCTGCGCCACAAGCGCTGCTGCCGCGTTGTCACCCGCTACGCTTCTGGCTTGGCCGCTGCTCGACTCAAACATCAGGCTCGAAGCTTCCGGCCGAAGCGCCGAAATTTCAGCGAGCAGAGCAGCGGACTCCATTGGCTGCGTGGTCTCACCAAGGATAGCCGACTTCGCGTAGTTGCCGATCCGACGACGGATGTCAGCCAGTTGCTCTACTAACTTCCTATGACGATCAGGCGCCCATAGTAGATCGCTGACAATCGTAAGAGATACAATACCGATGAGGATCCCTGCACCGCGCATCATCCCCGACTCGAACACGTGTCCTGGGTTATCGATTTGCTGGATCGCAACCAACGCCACCGTGTAGCCCGAGAGGACCGCTGCGTAAGCACGATTGCCGTCGAGCAATCCTGCAACGTACACGCACAGGCCCATCCAGCCGGCATAGGCTATCAGCAAAAGATCCCGCGTCTGGGAGAAAAGCCCCGTTATAGCAATGGAAACTGCACCGCCAATGATCGTCGCAATCACACGAAAGACTGCCTTCTCCAGGGCCTGGCCACGGGTTGGTTCGGCGACGATTGCAACCGTTATTAGCGCCGTCGACGGCGCTTCAAGCGGAAGCCAGAAGCTCACGTACAACGCCACGATTGCCGCCAGCCAGACCCGGATAGCAAAAGCCCAGGAAGTAAGGGGGAAACCCAACGGAAGGAATCTCACTTGTTTAGGCAGCGTCAAACAAATCTACTCCGTGATTTCGACTGTCCGCTTCGCATAGCGTCCTCGAAGCGTTGCGACGCGATGGGAAAATGGTGATCGCGAAGTGCCCCTTCAAGTCTTCCTACGCCGCCCGGCCCGAGTACGGCGCGGCCCTCGATGGCTGACCGCAGACCGACGAGGCGCACGCGCACAGCGCTTTTAGGCAACGATACCCCACGCCTATCGAATGCATGTCCAAAGGGAATTTCTAATTTCGCCGGCCGCGTCCGATGCTGAGGTCCCCTGGGCAGGCCGAACACGCGCGGCCGCCTCGACAGGGATTGAAGCCGTTGCGCCGTGCCGCGCGAGCAGCAAAGGAGACCCCATGAAATTATCGAGAACCGTCGGCCTGGCTGTCGCCGTCTCGCTCCCAAGGTTCCTGCCCCCACCCACCCGTAGGATTGCGCCATGATGGCAACAACCGAAACGCTTCGCAGTGTCCTGCGCACTTCGCGTGGCCAGCCCATCCTCAAGCTGCAATCCGCGGAGCAACGAGTTTCGCTTGCCCTCGACCTTCTTTCGCTGGGAAGCCGCGCGGCACTGGGGGTCTCGTTCCTGTTGTCGGTCAGCGACCGGCTCGGGTTCTACGGCAATCCAGGCGAGCGCGGAGTTTCCTGGGGAACATTCGAGCGATTTTTGAGCTACGCGGCCAAGGTAAATGCGTTCGCACCAGCATGGATGATGCCCTTTCTCGGCACGGCCGCGACGGTGCTGGAGCTCCTATTTGGCGTTACGCTGGTACTCGGACTCGCGCTGCGGTGGGCGACTTTCGGCAGCGCGGGCCTGCTCTTCCTATTCGGTTCAGCCATGGCGATCTCGTTTGGGATCAAGTCGCCATTCGACTACTCTGTATTCGCTGCGATGTGCTGCGCCCTATTTCTGGGTCTCTCCGGCTCGAATCGATGGACCGTTGACTCTTTACTATGATGCTCCACGAGGTTGAGAAACGTGCAATTAAGCTCTACGCAGCGGCTCCTTCAACCAGGCCTGGCTCGTGCTTGGCTGAGGCGCACTCCGCGCGGCCTTTCTGTTTGCCTATACGGCGCTCAAGCCGCTGCCTTGCACCGAGCAGTTCGGAAAGCGAGGTCACGTCCACCACTGGCAAAGCGCTGCTCCACCTTCGCTTTCGGAAGCTACCCATGGCCCCTGGCATGAGATGTCGAACGGGCTTTCCAACACTGCAACTTTTCCACCAAAGAGACAAATGACCGAGGAGAAAATTATCATGAAGGCGATCGTGGTAACAGACCAGGCCGCGGGAACGGCCGGGATGAAGCTGGTGGAGCGGCCCGAGCCGCAGGCAGCGATAAACGACGTCGTCGTTCAGGTTCATGCTTCGGGATTCACCTGGGATGAGCTGACGTGGCCCCCGACCTGGACCGATCGCCTCGATCGTGACCGAACACCGTCGATCCCCGGGCACGAGCTAGCCGGAGTGGTCACTGCCCTCGGTTACGGCACGACCGGACTGTCGGTAGGCCAACGAGTGTTTGGCCTCACGGACTGGACTCGCGACGGCACCCTGGCCGAGTATGTGGCAGTCGAGGCGCGCAACCTCGCGCCGCTGCCGGGCGACGTCGACTTCACGGTGGGCGCGAGCCTGCCGATGCCGGGCCTAACCGCGTGGCAGGGACTGTTCCAGCACGGCCGCCTTCAGATGGGGCAGAGCGTCCTCGCGCACGGTGCGGCCGGCGTAGTCGGTTCGATGGTAACCCAGCTCGCACGTGAGGCCGGCGCTTACGTCATCGGCACCGGACGCGCTGCCGACCGTCAGAAGGCACTCGACTTCGGCGCGCAAGAGTTCGTCGACCTCGATAACGACGCCCTGGAAGATGTCGGCCCAGTCGATCTGGTTTTCGATGTCTTCGGCGGCGACATCGAAAAGCGGTCCGCAGCCCTGATTCGAGCCGGAGGAACGCTGGTGACCATCGCCGGCCCGCCTGAGGCACGGCCCGCCAACGGCTTGGCGGTCGACTTCGTTGTCGAGTCCGATCGTGCCCAACTGAGTGAGATCGTCCAGCGGGTGCGGGACGGACGACTGCGAACGAACATCGGCAGCATCGCGACCCTCGAGGGTGCCGTCGCCGCTTTCAACCGAACCGAGCGACGCAAGGGGAAGACAATCATCCGCGTTCGCCTGTGAGCGACACGCGCCCATCGATGCAACATTTCCACCAAAGAGACAAATGACCGAGGAGCAATTCCTATGAAGGCAATCATTGTGAAGGACCAGGCTGCGGGCACGGCCGGGATGAAGCTGGCGGAGCGACCCGAGCCACAGGCAGCGATAAACGACGTCGTCGTTCAGATTCATGCGTCAGGATTCGTCGGGACTGAGCTGGGTTGGCCTTCGACCTGGACCGATCGGCTCGACCGCGACCGAACACCGTCGATCCCCGGCCACGAGCTGGCCGGAGTGGTCACCGCTCTCGGCTACGGCACGACGGGACTGAAGGTAGGACAGCGGGTGTTCGGCCTCACGGACTGGACTCGCGACGGCACCCTGGCGGAGTACGCGGCTGTTGAGGCACGCAACCTCGCGCCGCTGCCGGGCGACGTCGACTTCACGGTGGGCGCGAGCCTGCCGATCTCGGGCCTGACCGCTTGGCAAGGACTGTTCGTGCACGGCCGCCTTCAGGCGGGGCAGAGCGTAATCGCGCACGGCGCGGCCGGCGCAGTCGGGTCGATGGTGACGCAACTCGCCCGATTGGCTGGCGCTTACGTCATCGGCACCGGACGCGCTGCCGACCGTCAGAAGGCACTCGACTTCGGCGCGCAGCAATTCGTCGACCTCGAGAACGACGCCTTGGAAGACGTCGGCGGCGTCGATTTGGTGTTCGATCTCATCGGCGGCGACATCGGTAAGCGCTCCGCCGGCCTGGTTCGAGGCGGAGGAACGCTCGTGTCCATCGTCGGGCCGTCCGAGGCACGGCCCGCCGATGGCTTGGCGGTCGACTTCGTTGTCGAGTCCGATCGTGCCCAACTGAGTGAGATTGTCCAGCGGGTGCGGGACGGACGACTGCGGACGAACATCGGCACCGTCGCGACTCTCGACGATGCCGTCGCCGCCTTCAACCCGACCGAGCGACGCCCGGGGAAGACGATCATCCGCGTTCGTCCGTGAGCGACGCGCGCAATTTGATGCACGCAGGCGGCGCTACCCGGATCGGACAGCCGCATCCTATCAGCCCCCGCCACAAAGAGGCAGCCATGGCTTTCACGTTGAAGATCAACGGCGCACCCCGTGAGGTCGATGTCGACGGGGACATCCCGCTGTTGTGGGTGCTGCGCGACGTACTCGGCATGACCGGGACCAAGTTCGGCTGCGGCCAGGCGCTGTGTGGCGCCTGCACCGTGCATCTCGACGGCCAGCCGGTCCGCTCCTGCCAGACCCCGGTCGACAGCGTCGGCGACAGCGCGATCACCACGATCGAGGCGATCGGCCAGGCGCCGCAGGGCGCGGCCTTGCAGAAGGCGTGGCTGGAGCTGGAGGTGGTGCAGTGCGGCTACTGCCAGTCCGGCCAGATCATGTCGGCGGCGGCGCTGCTGAAGGACACGCCGAAGCCGACGGATGACGACATCGACGCCGCCATGTCGGGCAATGTCTGCCGATGCGGCACGTATCAGCGCATCCGCGCTGCGATCAAGCACGCCGCGGGAGTTTGAGATCATGGACGGGCTTATTCTGAGAGAGCAGATCGCCGATGAAACAGCGGTGTCGCGGCGCGCCTTTCTTCAGGGCACAGGTTTGCTGCTTGGTTTTGCGCTGACCGGTGCAAGCACGGAGTCCGTCTTCGCGGCGCCTGCTTCGCGGGTGGTCGAAAACGAGGTCACGGGTACTTTCGCGCCGAACGGATTTATACGGATCAATCCAACCGGCGCCGTGACCCTGGTCATTCCGATGATCGAGATGGGACAGGGGGTTTACACGTCGCTCTCGATGCTTCTCGCTGAAGAACTGGAAGTGAGGCTTGACCAGATTCAGGTTCAGCATGCGCCGCCAAATCACGCGCTTTACGTCAACTCGATCATAGGCATTCAAAATACAGGTGGTTCCGCCTCTGTCCGCGCCTTCTGGACGCCGCTGCGTCAGGCGGGGGCAGTAGGTCGTAATCTGCTGATTGCGGCGGCCGCAAAGCGCTGGAATGTCGATCCAGCGGCTTGCCGCGCCAAGGACGGCGTCGTGTTCGATGCGTCAGGCTCGAAGCATCTGAGCTACGGTGAACTTGCGAAGGCCGCGACGAAATTGCCTGTGCCGCCTGCGGCAAACGTCAAATTGAAGGATCCGAAGGATTTCACCTTGATCGGCACGCGTGCCAAGCGCGTGGATTCAGCAATAAAGGTCGATGGGCGCGCGCTCTACGGCATCGATACGCGACTGCCGGGTATGAAGGTTGCGGCGGTTGCTATTTCGCCCGTGCTCGGTGGCAAGGCGAAAACGGTGGACGAGAAGGCCGCGCTGAAAGTGAAGGGCGTCCGGCAGGTGGTCAATATTGATGAAGCTGTTGCCGTGGTAGCGGATCACACGGGTGCGGCGAAGAAGGGGCTCGAGGCCGCCGCCATCACGTGGGACGACGGGCCGAACCGCAAGGTCAGCAACGCCGATATCGTCAAGCAATTGGAGGAGGATTCCAAAAAACCGGGCGCAGTTGCCCGTAACGTCGGTGATGTGGGGAAGGCACTTGCGGAGGCAGCGCAACGGGTTGACGCCATCTATCAGGTGCCTTTCCTGGCCCATGCGGCGATGGAGCCGATGAACTGTACCGTTCAACTGCAGAAGGATCGTTGCGACATTTGGGTCGGGACACAGGCGCCTACGATCACGCAGTCTCAGGTGGCTGAACTCACCGGCCTGCCAAAGGATGCGGTCAAGATTCACAATCATCTGATTGGCGGCGGCTTCGGCCGAAGGCTGGAGGCCGATGGCACGGTGCTGGCTGTCAAGATCGCCAAGCACGTCAATGGTCCGGTGAAGGTGATCTGGAGCCGCGAGGAAGACATTCAGCACGATATGTATCGGCCGTACTATCTCGATCGGCTGTCGGCCGGGCTTGATGCGGCCGGCAAGCCGGTTGCCTGGACGCATCGGATCGCCGGCTCCTCAGTCATGGCTCGCTATTATCCACCTTACGTCAAGGACGGATTAGACCCCGATGCCGTAGAAGCGGCGGCTGAGCCGCCCTATGCACTGCCCAATATCCACGTCGACTATGTCCGGGTCGAGCCCCCTGGTGTCCGGACGTCTTGGTGGCGTGGCGTCGGACCGACTCACAATGTTTTTGTGGTCGAAAGCTTCATAGATGAGCTCGCGCATGCTGCGAAGCAGGATCCCGTCGCTTATCGCAAGGGATTGCTTGGCCACAATCCGCGAGCGCTTGCTGTTCTGTCGCTTGCGGCGAAAAAGGCAGGGTGGGGATCACCCCTTCCCGCGCGGCATGGCCGCGGGATTTCGGTACAATTCGCATACGGAAGTTACACGTCGCAGGTCGCCGAGGTCGAGGTGGCGGCCGATGGCTCTGTCAAAGTCAAGCGGATCGTCTGCGCTATTGATTGCGGCATGCACGTCAATCCCGATACCATCGAAGCACAGGTTCAGGGTGGAACGCTTTTCGGGCTGACCGCTGCGCTCCATGGGTCAATCACTTTCAAGGATGGACGCGTCGAGCAGAGCAATTTCGACAGCTATCTGCCGATGCGTATCGACGAGGTGCCGGTGGTGGAGACGCACGTGATTAAGAACACGGAAGCTCCAGGTGGCGTTGGTGAAGCTCCGACAGCCATTGTCAGTGCCGCAGTGACAAATGCGATCTTCGCCGCCACCGGCAAGCGCCTGCGCAGGCTGCCGATCGATACGGATTCGCTGAAGTCGTCGTCATAGTCCGTGCCCGTCATCCCGTGCGCGTCGCAGCCCGCACGGGATGACGGTCCGGAGCCGAGTGGCCCGAACGGGACAACGCCCGAAATTTGCTAGTTGAAGTGTTTATACGCCAGTTCGGTCCCGCCTTCGGCGGCGTCTATGAGCTTGACGATAGCCGTTCCGAGCGCTTTACAAACGCAGTAATGGACCGGCTTTTCCCGCGCCGGTGAAGCGCCGCAACATGAAAGCGGCTAAGCCGGCGCGCCGGTTCAGTCGCAAACCCATCGCGAGAACAGTTGGCTCGGAGACGGGACTGTTCAGGCAGCAAGGGATTTCGCACTGCTCGGCGAGCGATGGGGCCGGAGTGAAGGTGTACCTCGCTTGTCCTTCCCATCATGGGGTTCATCTCCCGCAGGTGACCACGCGCTTTCGCCTGGTGAACCGTTTCAGCAACAGCGGCAAGAACCGGACTGCCCAGCGGTGAAACGTGGGATGGTCGACGCGCATACTGCGCTCGGCCATCGTCTCCAGAAGACGCTCTATCACATGGGCGACACCGACATCTTTGGTGACATGGCACTGATCGAAGAACTGCATAAGCCGGACATCGGAATCGTCCCGATCGGCGATCGCCTTATTATGGGCGGCGCAGTCGCTGCACTCGCCTGCCGCCGCTATTTCAACTTCGACAAAGCGATCCCTTGCCACTACGGGAGCTTCCCCATCATCGATCAGACTGCGGAGAAATTCGTCGAAGGGCTGAAATTTGCCTCGACCGAGGCCGTGGTGCCGAAAGTCGGCGAGACAATTTCCCTCTAGCGCGATTTATGCGCCGTCCAAACATAGGCGAGTGGAAGTGGGCGCCAGCTTCCACCACAGCGCTCAGGGCGAAAGGGATTCGCCCGAGCGCACTCCCGTGCTGGTGGGAGAACTCAACGCGCAACAGCGCGCATTCTTGCTGGAAGCGGCAAACCTCTGCCCCGGTGGCGTAATTCTCGGCATTAATGCGGATATTCGCACACGCCCGGACGCTACCGCTTGCGAGCGAAACGCTTGCACTCGCGCCAGCTATGAGGATGATCTAGCCGAACTCCAGGCTCCGAACATCGCTCCGGATTGAGATCAACATCCTCAGGGCCGGAAATGCGGCCCGCGGTGAGAGAGCCAATTGCGGCCTCTGTGACCCGCGT
>Ga0193742_1001411_pt1 | contig 14424 bp, 11 predicted proteins | sample L2c1metaG_FD_165511 | JGI IMG/M metagenome (GOLD analysis project Ga0193742, IMG submission 165511) | Soil microbial communities from a riparian zone of the East river system, Colorado, United States - L2c1 | ecosystem: Environmental > Terrestrial > Soil > Riparian zone | place: USA: East River... | reverse complement strand
CGGGCCAACCTTTTTCACACAGAGCTAAGTATAATGCATTAATGACGCCAACTAGCCGTTGAACCACATTGCAACATCTGAGGTATGGAAACGCAATAATCAGGGAAAATAGTGTACGCATCTCCTTAACAAAATAGAACAAACTCCGAAATGGGCTAGGTTCGGAGCAAGCCCTTGGCCAGTCCCGGTCCACGGGACAAAATGCCAAAAACAAAGGGGTCATTCAACCTCATCTCACAACTACAACTACCACTTTATTGTGATTTCTCTTAGGAGTATCTCATTTTTGTATTTTAAAGGCGCTACCTCATATTTATTAACTTTGAGATTCAAAATGTCGAGATATGTTTTTCGCTACAAAGTTAAGGGTATCTATGATCACATGATCAAATTCCAAAAGCACTGTCGATGCCACTCAGAGGTGAAGTTTTGAAAGATACCACCTTAACAATCATTTGAGGCATCTTATTATGCCTTTTTGAGACACTAGAAATATATCTGAAGATGAATTATAGAGTGCTCGTCTGATTTGAGTATGGTGTAAAGAACTGTGATGGGAAGTTTTGACGGCTAGTGCTTTTGCAAATGCCCAACTTCACAAGGTCACTGCACTTCCCACAAGGTCAATATGCAGAAGGAAACTGGTCATAAGGACTAAAGAGGTTAACTATGTCTGATTTAGCAGTGATTCAAATATTTTGGCGCTATTCTAGGTAAGTTGCTGAAGTGACAAAAGGCAGGAGATTTGGGTGTGACAAGGAGAGGGAAGATTTAAAGTACAACAATTGTTCAGTATGATTTAAAAAATAAATAAAAAATATAATTCAGCAGAACAAGGTCGAAATAATGGCCTTGAATTTTTTTTACTGTGAGCAGGCTCGATCTCGTAGCTCCAGAAATTATCAAACGTCCCCTTTGTTTTCGGTACTTTGTCAAACCCTTTCTTCGAAGATGAGCGGAATGCGAAAAGAATCACCATATAAGGCTCTGTTTACAGAGCAAACAATTACCGGCGGAAGATGGCGGCTTAGAAATGGGCAGTGATGACGCGAAGAAGATCATTTTGATGTGAGTTTTTTGTGATACGGTCAACTCTGTCATAACCCATACCTCTCGGCGGGCAGCCCAGGGTATGGGTCATTGGAGGTTATGGGTTGTGAGGAGCAAATATTGGTGCAAAATGACAATTTGGTAGCCCCAAAAGTTATGGGATATAATATATAAGGGGTTATGGTTTTCAGAGGTCTGAATTATGAGTTGAAATGACAGAGTCAACTATAAATACAAATCTCTACAGATATCATGTGAACTTCTCCAGGAGCAGAAAAAAAACCCGAGTGTGGTAGCGTATGGTGCACCAGAAGTCACCGCTACTTTGGGACAGCACCCAAATTGGCCACGCATTCGATTTTGGCATAGCCGGCGACTGGTGGCGACTATAACCATGACCCAACTTTATTCAGACTCGATCGGACTTGTTTCTGCTTTCGAACAGCCTAGCATGTGCTACTGTCTGTCCGGTGAATCCTAGGTTCGAGGTATCGTTTCTCTCGCATCTTGGAAGGTTTCCTTTTCAATCTCACGGTAGAGGTATTTGAATACTTTGGTAATATAATTTATACGAACCCTTGCGTTGTGGTAAAAATTTTGTATGGATCCAATCTGTATCGAAAGCTATCTAAAAAAAAGATTGTTCCGAGATTTTACCGATTTTTTTAGATTGTGGCCAATGTTGTCAGATACATTTAATTTTTCTCAGAAGTGGGAATATGGAAGTTCGGCTCATGTAAATTGATGTATTCTTCATATTTCAGTGGTTTCCGGGCTTCCTTGATGAGTGTGGCCGTTATCAAAATTGACGGAGTAAATTTGATGTCTCTGTTTGTCCGTAGCTGCAAATTCATTTGTATGCATTGCTCCATCAGAGATGCTGAATTACCACATGATTCCTGCCAAGGTATTTTCAAGAAGAGAGCTTCTGAGGAGGGAGAGGAAATCAACCATTACAAACTCCCGAGTTGTTACAGATTTAAACACTTGTAAAGGGATATTTTAGTCTTATTTAGTACGATCCTGTACGATTGCATCGTGTCGAAAGAGATACCCCTCCGTGGACATCAAAATTCGTGGGTTTTCACAGAGTATGTTCCAAGAGAGGCAGGCGTCATAGGGTGCCTCTGGCGGATTGTAGATTCATTATATGAAATGTAAATACCACAAGAAATGAATGTTGGGTATTTACTATGAAATAATCTGTGATATAAGTTGGTTCCAAGGCTTAAGCATGCTCCAACTCGAAGAAGAGCTTGTTTATGTCAGCAATGTAGGGTGGCTGTGGAGGATTCTTTACGCGTAGGTTTTTTGTCCGTCGTCGATTCGTCGTCAACATCATAGCCCCATCATCATTTGCTCTGCCCCGCGCATGTCCACGACGGATCTGAAGATCTCTTCATCTGATATCTCATGTCAACCGCAGATTTCTGCTGCGAGTCAAGCCTTGCGAGACCGCGTTCATAGCCGGAAGGATTTTCTAGCAGGTCGATGATGGTTTCTTTGTGAACCGGGTTGGCACTATTATCCAACCATTCCTCTTCCTCGGTTGAAAAATCTTCTTCTTCCTATGCAGGCGCCTCAAGAGGCCATCTTTTTCGGTTTTTGTGAGATTTCTTGAGTTTTGTTAGACCAGATTCAAGCACATCCAGAGGATTTTTCGACACTACAGCTAAATTCAAAACGATAGAGCTTTAGTTTTCTGATTGCCACGATGCCGAGGATCAACCGCGTGGTTCGACTTTCCAACATTACATCCATCTTATCTTTCTGTCTTTCACATGGTGCTAGATACAAAGGGGTTGCCTTAGAAATACATGTAAAAAATAATTACTTGAAGCAGACAATAGGGTAGCTCATGGTTCTACCAGCGTTTCTCGGCTACTAGTATTTTTCGTCTCATTTTTCAGCCGTTTTTACCGCCAACTCACACATCTTTGCAGTAAAAATGGACAACAAATGAACGGGTGAAAAACGGCTATACCGTGAATCGCCACAATATCTGCGGCAGTGTAGGTGTTCTAGCACATTCTTGGCTTAGCTTCTACATTCCAGGCACAAAAATCCATATCATATTAACCAAGTATGTGCTAGTATGGGTTACTATCATTATCGTTCAGGTGTTTGAAATTTTTTCTTAAGCGACCTGGTTCATTCTCCGTCCCTCAAACTTTTGCCTCTTAGAGTGTATAAGACTGTAATCTACCCGAATATCTACTTTATTTGTTTTTTAAGATGAAGTATAGATGAAAGCGGGGCCTCGGTCCTCAAAAGTCGACAATAGGAGATGCAAAATCCACTGTTTTCAAGTTTCCACGCGCCTTCAGGTCCAAAATTTTGCACAGTGAATGGCTGCAAAATTCAAATGGTCTTACCATGTGCTGCCGCTGCCGCATCTACCAACCCTGGATTGACGATACTGTTTACATAATTGTGACATAAATGTGACCACCCCTGGCGCCGCGCTGCTTCGCTCGTTCGAAATGGTCCATGATTTCTGAATAAGCATACACCATTAAAGTTAATGTATAGGATAATGTAAATATATGAAGTATTTTTAATGTAAGGGTATCAATTTGTGGTGAGAATGAATGAATTCAGAGCAAATTCAGAGACCTGCGTTCCCCAAATCAGCCAAAATGGACTCTGGAATAACACAGTGACCTCGATACTTTTTCAGTGCCATGCTGATTGACGGCCATGGATTTTTTTTGTTTGATATGCGTCCATGAACCGCAGAGGACGCGTTAGGATTTTAGATGTCATCTACTTTGGTAGCCAAAAACCGGCGGGGCGCGTTTGTCCAAAATCTGGCCACACCAAACTGTCTTTTGGTGCGGCTGGATTTTAAATTTAGTCAGATTTGAGGATGCCCCATGTGATTTACTGTGTAATGAGTACCAAAACGTGTGAAGCATATCTTACATAGAGTATCACCGAGGGGGCCCTAGAACTTATCTGATGTTCTGTTGAACAAGTATGTTCAAAATGCTGCCATACGGTGTTTTCTTTCAAAATACTTTCGTCAAAAGCTGTGTAGTAACGTCGTTACGCGGACGTAAGGTTACCTTGTTTTCGATGTTGACGACGTTAATACACCCACAGTCTGGTAGTGATTTGTTGAACTTTAGCGCCTGAACGTTTCCAAGTCACTGGAACTCCAGTGGCGTAGCGATATCAGGGATGTGTCGAACAAGGTCGTTGGGCAGTTGGTAAGTAGCATCAACACATATATAAATACCTCACGCCAACTCATCGCTGAACAGTGACTAGCGAGCCTCATATCCCACCCATGGAAGGTCTACCGTTCTATCTGGATATTATCGAACTTATTATCGATGTATCCGCCAGGCGTCGGGATATGGATATGCTTGCTGCTTTTTCCTTGGTCTCATGCGTCACACGAAGAATATCTCAACTGCACATTTTCAAGGTAATTGACCTACAATCATGCATCGACCCTTTCAAACAACAACGGCGCTCTGAGCTCTTGAACGATTTACTCAAAAAGTGTCCCGCCCTTGGAAGTCACATCAAGGAGATGCGCCTAGGAGACTGCAGAATACTGCCCGATAAGAGGGCCAATATATATTCAAGCAGGTACGATGCCAGGAGGGCGGAAAATCGACTCCTACTGTTATCGCAGATGGAGAGTTGCTATGCGTCAATCCTATCTAGGCTGCCCAACATACGTGGCTTCCGTTTCATCGTAAAAAAACAGAATAAACTTGACTGGGTTGACGACTTCCCCGAATCGTTGCAAGAAGCCATTGCAAATATCATGCGCAAGCCCTACCTACTGCGTTTTCTATTGCTGGAATTTCAGGATTTCCCCAATCTCTACTCTTGGATCTTACTCAACTACAGGTCCTCGAAATCTGGGACACTACCTTTGTCTTCCCAGCTCCAGAAGTTGAATTCCTGACATCCAACTTATTTTTGAAGTACCTCGTGGTTGCTCCTGGCGATCGTCCCGACAATGGTCTTGATAGCCTAATCTACAACTTTATGGAATGATCAGCTGAAACTCTAGAGCACGTCACATGGATAATGGACAAAGAACATGAAGGTGCTTGAATTTTCTCTTGCCTTCCCTCGATATGATAGATTAACATATTTACCGTCACAGTAGATTTTGGGTTCCTCAAGGGGCTACGCTCCCTTTGCCTTCAAGTGACGGCCTTAGGTCCTCAAGGGGGTGTTCCACGCCTTCTTCGCCAACTCTCGCTAGCGCGATCGAATCCGCTTGAATATATCACATTCAATGTCAAGAATGTCGGTGTATCCATGTTCGATACCCTTGAAGAAGACGTGAAGGATCGATGGAGGGTCGTGGACTCGATCTTGACTGAACCGTCTTTCCATAGGCTCCGATGCATTAAAATCTTGGCTAGGGATTGGCCGTTTCTTGGGCAACACGCTGAGGTGTTCCATGGATTGTGCGAGGGAAGAGTCGAAATATGTGTAGACGCTCATTGATTGATCATTATCTGATTCTGATGGAATATACAATAAGATATTGCCTGACATAGCATGCAAGATGTATATTAGATACGTCTATGTAAGTATCAGATTATTTAACGGGTCGTCGGACTTCAAACGGAACAACAGACTTGGACTCGGCCTTGATGCCACCTGGACCAGCCTACAACTGGCTTTGCGTCTTATACTCCACAGCCGAAATCCTATCTCATGCTGCGCGACATAGAGCAGCACAGGTAGTTCCGAGGTCCACCTCTGCACCTCTCACCTCCCGAAAACGTCGACGAACAGGGGAAACAGCCGAGTCTGCTCCCATACTGGTTGTCGATCATACACGTGCTGTGGAGAGAAGTTTTGAACATGAGTTTGGGTCTGTGAATGGAGGAAAAATAGAGGAACCTGGTCCCAACGAAGCCGACGCATTGACGAAGGAGGTCCAACCGATAGGACAGGACACCGGTATTCCACCGCTGGCGGCTAAATCATCGGGAAACGCTGCAAGTACAGTCCAAGTGCAGAGTCAGAATGCTGCTGCTGCAGAAGTCATATATCCCTCGTCAATCATTCAAAATGTTGATACACAGACGGTGCGCATTAATTCAGCCTTTAATCGTACCTTCCTTTGATTGTCACCTCCTAGGACTCTCCAATGACACCAACGCCGATATCGGAACAAGTAGTTCCAACGACCGTCTCGCGGAACTTGCAATCCTCGACAGTTCCGTCATCGAGAATTGGCAGACTATTCCATTACGGAGGTGGGTTGGCACTCTTCGACTTTCTTATGCCTTGTTCTTAAGCATCTCGTTTAGGTTTAGCTGCGTCCTTGGGGTACGGAGCTGCCTCTGAGATTCTCCGCAGGTCAGGGTCAGGATCTCAAGACCAATCTTCATCCGTCATGATGACTGAGGCGAACATCAAACGCTTGGTCATGAAATTATCACAGATGCGGGGAGCAGCTTTGAAGCTAGGACAGTTCATGAGTATACAAGGTATGTCGTGTCCTACAGCTTATTTTTTTCAATTCTATCACGACTGATTAGACGGCATCTCTTAGATACCCACGTCTTACCTCCAGACATCGATAAAATATTTCGTAGAGTGCAGGATAGCGCGCATTATATGCCAGATTGGCAAATGGAAGTGCGTTTTCTTTATCTTCCTGCCAATCTACCTTTAGCATTAACTGCAAGTTTCTCAGCAAGTGTTGACCAATTCTTTTGGTGCCTCCTGGTCGGAGCTCTTCGTGAGCTTCGATAGAATTCCTTTTGCTGCTGCCTCTATCGGCCAGGTTCATACTGCTGTTTTAGCACCGGCAGTATCTCCCACAGGACGCGAAGAACCTGTTGCTGTAAAAATTCAATTCCCGAATATCGTCAATTCAATCGCGAGTGATCTTGGATATGTTAAACTCTTGCTAACGGCAGGCAAATTGTTACCGAAGGGCCTTTTCTTGGACAAAACTATTCAAGTATGACTTTTTCTTCTACTTTGCTTGAAGAGTGAGGGGCGTACTAACGACTAGTTTAGGTGATGAAGGATGAGCTTGCAGATGAATGTGACTACGTCAGGGAAGCATCTTTCCTGAAGGCATTTGGTTCATCTGAATTTCTTGGCAACGATCCGCGGTATAAAATCCCATGGGTATGGGAAGGCAGCACATCGACTGTGCTAGTGATGGAGAGATTGAACGGGGTCAGTGTGGGTGAGGCAGACGCTAACAACCTCAGTCGGAAAGACAGAGACGACGTAGGTTTCTTCTCGTCTCCACTAATTTTTCTTAAGTCCCTTTTTGCTGCTCTCAGATCTCTGCTTGGATCATTGAACTATGTTTGAAAGAACTCTTCGAGTTCAGGGCTATGCAGACTGATCCCAACTGGACCAATTTTTTGTGGAATCCAGCAACTCGCCAGGTATGTTTGTTCATTCCCTCCATAGAAAGGATTTGGTATCAAATCTAGTTCCAGATTGAATTGGTTGATTTCGGAGCCACTAGGACTTACTCAAAAGAATTCATGGACCTGTGGCTTTCTCTCCTCCAATCTGCGGCGGCTGGTGACCGCGAAGCATGCATTGAGTGGAGCTTGAAGTTGGGGTATCTTACAGGCGAAGAAAATCAGGTCAGTTGTTATTAACGCGGACAATTTTTCAACCTACCCACCCCTATTCCAGATCATGCTTGATGCCCATGTTAATTCTATGACTCTTCTCGCCACACCATTCAAGTCTGAAACTTTGCAACCGTTTGCCTTTGGGCAAGGGACGCAATGGGCAGATATCACTAACGAGATTCGTGCGCAGATACCTGTGATGCTGACGCATCGTTTGACGCCGCCGCCCAGGGAGACTTATAGTTTGAATCGGTATGTTTCAACTATGTCCAGGCCTTCTCGTTCACCCAATAAGTACTGATGGATGATAGAAAATTGAGCGGATCGTTTCTGCTCGCCTCTCGCCTTGGAGCGAGCATAGACACCAAGGCAATATGGGACAAGGTTGTAGGGAGGTATAGTTTATTAGGATAATTTTGTGACTTGCGAAATTCAGAATCGGATGGATACCTCTCGGATACCATCGCCACCTACAACTCTTGTGTAATTGTACTCTCAGGTAAGTATTTATTTCTGTGAGATTCTGCGGAAATCCGTTGTTAACCTGGGGCCGGCGCTGTGTCGTGTCGAACATCCGACTCCTACAAGTATAATCTGGCCTAATTTCACACATGGATTCAATTACTTGTCTGCACAGCGTACATATATATACCTTGAAGGCAGCATCCCATTCGACCTTACACATATTCTCATTTGCACCTTCCTTCGTCCATTTGGCATCCTGACATTACTGTTACACGCAGGCATGAAAGTTTGGATAGGCGTTTTGTAGTGCCTCGAGAACACAAATTTCTTACCGACTTTCCCAATTTCGGATGCAAGGAACCTCGGTTCGAACAAAAACTGCCTTTTTCTCGGCTTTTCAAAAAGGGCCATTTCAAGATGGCTGCTTCACTTTTATATTACTCTACTGATAGGATTGTTTGTGAATCCGCCAATTCGGACGGATTTTATTTTTCGGAGTCTGGGATGACAAAGAGAAAGAATTCTTTAACAAGTTCGTCACTGGCAATCGACATTGATCCAACGCTATATTGGACGGTTCATTGCGCCCACGCATTACTATACTGAGTACTCATCCCCGTTGCAACTAAAATCTTCGAAAGGATCAGAAATATTCTCCCAGGGGGGTCGCTAATGCTGCCAGAGAATTTGAAATACAATCAACATTTTCCAATGTGAACACCATATTTAATTGTTTGAGTATTTCTAGCCGCAGAAGCAGGTTGGAGCCTGGCGGCAATATCATCAAAATATAGCAAAATCCCATTTCACTTGTACAACTTGAATATATCCAAGGTTGCAGATTCCGATATATTGCATTGGATGTGGGTCCATTAACTAGCTGTTGGGATCAAGAGCTATTTTCGGCCTGGGATCGACGTGCGATGAGTTAGACCGTTGACGGACTGGTAGCAATTTTATCGCTGAGAGTCATTTGGATATAAGTAACCTGCAAAAACGAGTCAGCAAGAATGCTGGTAATTATACACAAGTAAAAGACACAGAATTCATAGCCCCTCGAGCGATCTTTTGCATTATGAATCAATGGGAACAAGATTGGAACTTCAATTTCTTTCCCTTTCTGAACCAACCAAAGAATACCTTGCATTTCGAATCAAAAAGCGGGTCGGTAATCGATAGACAGGGAAGAGAGAGTCTGGTCCATATATACAGGTAGTATGTCAACCAAAATCTTTAAGGCATTCTTTCCTCATCTCCGACTTCGACCAGTAAAGGACTCGTAGACGTTGGCATGCTAGGCGTGAGACTCCACCGAGAGCTCAAATATAGAACGATGACAACCCATTTACAAGTCGGGATTTTGAAATGGTTAAAGCCTAAGTCGATGTGGAGCGAGTCGATCTGTGGTTTTCCGAGATTCCATATCCAAGGTATAGTGTGAAAAACAATATACTCCGTATATGATATATACAGTGAGCTTTCAAGATAAACCTTCCGTCTCAATATAATATACAGAAGGAAGAACATACGACCTGCTACAAGTGCGATGCCACTCTCCTTTTTATGTCCGGACACGCTCCATCTAGGATATTAGAAGGTACGGTTGCTGTCCACGTCGATATGTAGGCTAGCCGTGATTTTGCGGGCGTCAGTGGCTTACACTGGCAGCCAGCCAGTGACAGAAATGTTGGATGACCCGCAATGGTTGACAGAGTGTTGGTATCGACGAAACAATGAGGTTATCTTCAGAGACGAGGATTTTGAACTGGTGGGGGTCGCTGATTGAAATATAAGTAAATAAATAAATAAATTATAAGTATGGTCCATTTTTTATTTTGGATCCCGCCACACACCTGGTTCCATACGACAGCCACGGCCCCTTAGAATTCTTCTCGACCACTTAATTTGGAGAGTACACCTGAGGAAAAGGTCAAAGCAATGGGATCAATTTCTTTCCATCTTTTTCAAAATTACATCAACCATATGAAAGAACTCGGACATTTCAGAATGGTCAGGCGTCGGCGAAGAGGACTGCCTTTGTGTGCACTCGGGCCCAGGACTCTTCTGTTACCTTCACCGACAATTCGACAATCATTTTAAAGACGCTCGTATGACGCACGCCCGTGGGGAATAGAAGGTGGTTTTGCCTCCACGGAGACGACTATAATACGCTCTGCATATAAGGCATGGACGTAGTGGATTCAGGTTCACCGTACCGATGATCATGGCATCGATAACTCAGAGGGCCTTGAGCTGCTTTTCACCACAGAACTTGTAGCTAGTACAACGACCTCAGTCTCCCCGATACCTGTTCCTGGCTTAAAGTGGCTTCTCCAGCTTTTCAAAAGGCTTTTTGAAACCCTGGTTTTGTGGACGCGCCTCTCGGAACGGAAGTTCTTCGATCACACTTTGGCTATAGACTTTCATTCATCTAGTCTTGTCTGTTATTTCTGGAGCGTTAGGCACTCAATTGGCAGGGCCAGCCTGCAGAATGCCCATTTGACTTGATCCCTTTTTTCAGCGCCGTAGCGCTACATTTATATACAGGACTGGGACTACCCAATCGTCTAGTTGGGAGCTTCAGTCATCTAGGTCGCCAGGACTCGCCACAGGATCTCTTTCAGGATCTCTTTTTGCAGCCTGGCTTCTGATGTGACGTCACACGGTGTGACAAAGCCAATATGCGTGGAAATCTTTGCGGTAACAAGATCCGTCCTAGAATCGTCGCCCGAACTTGTTCATGTACGAGAGCTCAGAAGAACAAAAGAATCAGGGCTGTCAGAACTAGTAGCCGATAGGGCGGCTATGGGTACTGTAGCTCGCGAGGTATTTCCTTGTGAGACATCACGGTGCATTCACTCCCCTCACCAACAGTTGGCTATGATGCGATCGCGTTGGAGCCTCTGGATAAGACCCACTTTTCCTTTGAGAGAACTTGCAGATGGGGGAGACTCGGAAATTCATTCGGCCGCATCTTGAGAATGCCATGCAGTATCATACCAGTTTCTGAGTCGATCAGAACGCCGACTCGCGGCTTCTTCGGGCGTTTCCAAGACTGAATTCTTGATGCTCTACGACCTTGAGCCAGAATAGCCCAAGGCAAGGTTACAAGCGGCCCTGAATCCCCAACCAGAGGCGTGGATTATCATAACTTGGCAATGCCTGCTTTTCAACGAGCTTCCTCCGCTAACCTGCACATTTAGCTCGCACTGAATGGAAGAAAGCACTGTAGAGAAACTCACTTGACAGAGCCCATGACCCTTTGAACTACAATTCATACCGGCGGAGGCGAAGATTCGATGTAAGGTTCAAACCAGCGGACATAGCCGTCCCTCAGTATGGAAATCACCATTTGTGGTCCGTTGGAACGTGTCTTCAATTTCATACGTATATATAGAAGGGGGTCAATGTCCCTAAGTTTTTTCACTCCTTCCTCCTTTCTTGCTTCTTCAACAACCACCTGCACATACGGACTAGTTTTGGATCAACATTAGTTCTTCGCCTTTACTCGTACTCGCTCTTGTCATTCTGCTCAATCCCTACTACTCACCAAAAGCTCCGGAATTAAGGCTCCCTTGTCAACATGTCGTGTTCTCAAGCACGACCTTTGCCTTCATTCAAATTCATTTCGTCTTCGGACCATCATAAAACCATCCTTCCCAATCTTTCCTATCCTTCACGCCCACACTCCCACATTTCTTGGTCCGGATCATTGACCCCTCTACGTTTTGCAGTCAATCTCACTTTCCTTCGTGTTTTTGGTTGACATGACCTTACCTTTACTCTCCTTTTCGCGTCTAGAAAAATTTGGATGTCCATTCTCATCCAACCTTGGCTTTCAGCTACGCATCTGCTGTCAGTCCACGTTTCCTTCTTTCCAGAACTTGGGCCTTACGACGCATTCTAGACTGCTACCGCTACAACGAATGACGAGAGCGAAGACGAAGACGACACTGATCTCTTCCCGGTCCCACACGCTTTCCGTGGGATTTGGGGCTTGATCTGGGTAAGTCAGGTACCCTCTGGTCGGCTTTGGTGTCAATTCACCTTCTCTTCGGGTTTTTCAGCACAACCTTTTTACTGTCATTGGCAAGCTCAAGCTGCTCGTTCAAAAACTTATCAGAACTGGAAGCGCGGCGCCCTCCGCCGTCGTGGACTCACATGTGTAAAATGATCTCTCCTTTGTTTGTGCTTTGGCTCTTTGTAGACTCTTGAGATGAAAAATTCCCCGCATTGCGTAAATGCTGCTCTATTTATTTGAACCCCTTCTTCATTGACGATAGTTTCTGTTTCGTATTTCGAAAAAAAAAGCGCCTTGCTTGTCCTCGACTGCTTCTCAACCATGCTCATAAACCATATCACACATCGTATATTATCTATGTCAGGAGCTAATCTCCAAATGTATTATAGTTGGCATAAATCATGCTGAAAATCACCGTTGAAATATAGTTTGTCGTTGATTATTTCATTTTGCATTTTTGACGGCAGTCTGGATTCGATGTTTTCTGGAGCATTTGAAATGATGCCTTGAATCTGATTGATGATCGTAACCGTTTCATTCACACAGATTTTCTGACGGCTTTTGCACTTTTTGAATGTTACTTCTGTAATTAACTTAGGCTTGCGTTGTGTCGCGTGAATGATGAGAAGGTTGCCGACAGTCGCACATGAAGCGTTCATCTGTTCACGTAAGCTTCGATGGTAAAAATAGATACTTATAAGCTGAAAATTAAGGAATAGGAATACGATATGTCACTAGTCGAGGGCTGCTGTGCTGAATGCCTTCACCGTTCGCGGTCATGATCCGCACAGTAGAGATTTGAGGAACGGCCAGTCTGGTGGACCGCAGCCCGTTTCGTTCCGGTCACATTACAATTCTGAGCTTCTCTGAGGGCAGAGCAGACCGACAATGTATTTCTGGAGTCGCTTTTGGGCCGTAAATGCTTCGTCGAAGTTAGGCTGGGCCAGGGTGTGCGAATGAGCTCGAACATCTGTAAATTTTTATCCACAAGAATTTTGGTATTGTACCATTACGCTCAGACAGTGGACGAAATTCGAACTTTGGCCACCTGCCAGGGGTGTGACCCTCTCTGTAAAAATGAAAGGTTTTTTGGAAGTATGATAGTCAACATAAATGACAGGCAATTGTCACACTTTTGACTAACTTACTGAGTGTGACATGTGACATGCACCTCTCAGAGTCTCTAATGGTTTACAGTACCCAAATTACCCAAATTGCAAACCTGCAGGTGTTTTGATTCAAAAATTTGGGGGTGCTGTCCCTGACCATGTGTCCTGCCCTCAAACAGCCTACTTACCAGCAATATTGCACTAACTTCATAACCTTGACTATGAACTTGGGGATCAAGCTGTCTGGCCTACAGTTTCTCTCTTCCAGAGGAATTGCATGTTGAAATTCTAATGCACATGGACTATCATTCACTGGTGCCAGTGGAAGGGAAGCTACATCCTGCGCCCTCTCACACACTGAATTGCTTCAGAAGTTGTGCAACTGCCACAAAGCTTGGGACCAGCTCAACTTGAAAGAGTTTAGAGTTATACCAAGTGGAGAAAGACTTAATTTATTTGACCTCATAGTGGGAACCTTTTCAGTATCAGACAGGTCAGATCTCTGCATTACCTGACTCCCATCTGAAACACACAACAGCCATACTCTGCATCATGAAACTATTGGATTATCCATCAGAGATTTTGCCATCAATTCCACCCAAGATGTCATTGCATTTTTGAAAAATGAGCCAGAGTATGTGGCCTCTATGCTTCTCGTAGTCACTGCTCAACTGCTCTCTATTCTTTTGTCAACCTCAGTCTGGACCTTCTGCCTGCATATTCACACTGTATCAAGTAATAGTCCTCATCCACTTGCACACAAGGGCACACTATCCTTTGACATACCAACTGGTAGTGCTGTTGAGCTCAAGAATTTGAGTGTCACATTACAGCTTGCTTACAATATGCTCTTTCTCTCCATTTGTCATGGTCCGTGCTGGTCACGTTCTTTTTAAGAACAATCATAGGACATCTCTGATGGAGTCTCTGATGATGGCCACCTCACCATTGTTCAGTGCCACCCTTACCATCTGTTAGGGCAACTGCGGACGACTTAGTCGAGATCTAGCAGGGGATCCTAAATATATATATAAACATAAAATACGACAGGAAAGCGCACCTAGCAGGGGATCCTAAAAGAAAAGGATAAAGCCTGTCATGGTCCGTGCTCGGTCATGTTCTTTCCGAAGAACAATCAAAGGACGGCTCCGACGGAGTCTCCGATGAACGCCGCCTCACCATTGTT
>Ga0193742_1001410_pt1 | contig 14431 bp, 11 predicted proteins | sample L2c1metaG_FD_165511 | JGI IMG/M metagenome (GOLD analysis project Ga0193742, IMG submission 165511) | Soil microbial communities from a riparian zone of the East river system, Colorado, United States - L2c1 | ecosystem: Environmental > Terrestrial > Soil > Riparian zone | place: USA: East River... | reverse complement strand
CGGACACCACGCCGACCACCGCTAGCTGACGGGCTGCCCGCCCTCCGACCCTCCGACCCTCAGTGGTCGAAGGTGCCGGTGAGCACACCCTTGGCGATCACCGCGTCCCGGATGTCGCCCAGGACGTCGGCCTGGCCGCTGCCGTCGTCGGCGTCGATCGCCTCGTCGAGGGCGTAGAGCGTGAACCGGTAGGTGTGGGCCCCGTCCTCGGCGGGCGGGCACGGGCCGGCGTAGGCGGACTCGCCGTCGGCGTTCTCGGCCTGGCGGGCCCCGTCCGGCAGCGCGCCCTCGTCGAGCCCGGTCAGCGACGGATCGAGCCCGTAGAGCACCCAGTGGACGTAGGTGCCGCCGCCGGCGTCGGGGTCGTCGAGCACCAGCGCCAGGGCCGCGGCGTCGTCGGGCACGCCCTCCCAGGCCAGCGGGGGCGACACGTCGTCACCGTCGCACGAGAACTGCACCAGGATGGGCGCGCCCTCGGCGAACGCCGTGCTCGACACGGTGATCGCGGCGTCGACGTCGGCCTCCGCCAGCTCGTCGGCCTCACCGCCGATCGAGGGGTCGGATCCGCAGGCGGCCAGCAGCCAGCCCGCGCCGAGGAGCAGTGAGATCGTCCGCCGTCGCAACATGGCCGAAAGGATGGCACGCCGGCTCAGGCCGACGTCACCGAGCCGTTCCACTCGGCGCGGTGCTCGCCCGGGCCACCCGGTGGGTACACGTCGATCGAACCGAGGTTGCCGCCGCGGACCCGGATCTGCGAGTCGACGGGGACGCCCTCACCGAAGTGGAAGGCGTTGCCCTCGATCGTGCAGTCGACGAAGTCGTACATCTGGCGGATGTCGCCGCCGTCGGGGAAGCCGACCGCTGCCTTCCGGGCGCCCTTGAACGTGCTGTTGGTGATCTTCGTGACGTGGTCGCCGGTGAGCTGGTGGGCCTCGATGTAGACCGCGTAGTCGCCGACGCCCTGCTGGTCGACGTAGACGTTCTCGTAGGTGATGGTCTCGTCGGGCGACGTGAGGCCCTGCATCGGCGTGGCCGCGATGATCAGGCCCCAGTCGGAGCAGCCGTAGACGACGCAGTCGCGGTACGACGCCAGGTTGATGTACGCGCCGCCGTAGATGCCCTGACCGCAGTGGTAGACGGTGTGGCGGTCGATGATCGTGCGCGGGGCGTTGTTCTGCCAGAAGAAGAGCCCCGAGTGCGAGTTGTTGTGGGTGACGTTGTCCTCGAACACCCACGTGTTGGTCTCGTCGTTGGAGCCCGATCCCCAGCGGAAGCCCGTCGCCCCCTCGGAGGCACCGCTCCCGCCGGTCGCCACGCAGCCCTTGCACACGTTGCCGCTCCCGGCACCGATCATGAACGACGCGGTGGCGTGGGGGTCGCGGCCCTCCGCCACCGACGAGGCGACGCAGCGCTCCCAGACGATGTCGTTGCTGGGCACGTCGCCGGACTGCTCCCCGTCGCCGGCCGGATCCCACCAGTAGGCGTGGTCGGCGCTGTCGTGGACGATGCAGTCGCGGTAGGTGACGCCGTTGGTCAGGTGGGGCACGAAGGCGTGGTTGGCGCTGTCGTAGGCGACGACGCCGTCGACCGTGGAACCCCGCAGGGCGTCGTAGCCCATGTGGTAGTGCAGGGCGTAGCGGCCGAGCACCTCCTTGGGACCCATGTGGCGCAGGCCCACCCAGCCGACCTTCTGCGGCACCTGCCCGTGCAGCACCGTGACGTGCGACTTGCCCTCGGCGGTGCCCTCGATCCGCACGTTGCGGGTGAGGTTGAGGACCTCGGCCCGGTGGGTGACGCCCTCGCGCACGGTCACGTCCGGGTGGGCGTACTCGAGCGGCTTCTCGAGGGTGACGCTCTTGCCGTCGACCGCGGCGATCACGCGGCGGTCGAAGTGCATCCAGTGCTCGGAGTTCTCGTGCGGCGACTCGGTGGCGGCCACGACGATCTCGTCGCCGGCCTGCCAGCCGTCGGCGGTGTCGACGGTGAGGGTGGTGGCCCCGGCGTCGGCAGCCGCCCCGAGGTGCGTCCAGGCGGTCTTCGCGGCGCCCAGCAGGTCGATCACGCCGGTGTGCATCACCCACACGCCGACGTCCGTGTCCTGCGGCTCCTCGGTCTCCCCGCCCACGTAGCGCCCCTCGTCGACACCGACGATCGAGACGACCTGGTGGACGTCGGCGGCGCCGGGGCGCATGCGCAGCGCGCCGTGCACCACGACGTTGCCGCTGGAGGTGAGCGTGTGGCTCTGCGCCGGGTCGAAGACAAGCTCGCCGGCGGCGTCGACGACGACGCCCGCGACCTGCGTGTCGACGTCGAGCATCACCGGCTGGGTGACGGTGGCGACGTCGCCCTCACCGGGGACGGTCCCGCCCCAGGTGGCCGCGTCGCTCCAGAGGGCCATGCCGGGCGCCGGGGCCGCCGTGGTGGGCGCCTCGGTGGTCGCCGTCGTCTCGGTGGAGCCGGTGTCGCGTGGGGGTGCCGGCGGCGGCTCGGCCCGGTCGCTCGACGTGTTGTCGAACAACACCCGTCGGCCGGCGATGAGGCTGGCCCCGCCGGCTGCGCCCGCGCCCAGCACCACGAGCGCGGCGCGCCGTGACACCACCTTCGGCCGGCTGGACGCGTCGTCGGGCGTCGACTCGCGCGCGCCCGCTCCGTCCGCCGAAGAACCCTCGTTGTCCGCCATTGCCGGAGACCCTAGTGGCAGCCCCGATCCCTCCGAAAGAGCATCGGCGCCCCTGCTCGCCCTGGTCTCGCTTCTGGATGGGCAGGCGCGTAGCTTGTTGGCCCTCAGGCGTACGGCGGATGGTGACAGGTTTCTTGTGAGAGTTCCCGAGCGTTTCAAGGTGGGGATCGAACGCGTCGACCCCCTGGGGCCCGACGACGCGGCGGCGGTGGACGCGTTCCAGCGCGCCAACTTCCCGCCCGACGGCCGGCAGGTCAACCCGGCGAGCCGCACCTGGCTGTTCGCCCAGAACCCGCACGCCGGCGCCGACGGTCCGTCGTTCTGGGTGTGCCGCCGCGACGGCGAGGTCGTGGGGCAGCAGACCGAGATGCCGGTCGAGCTGAAGGTCGGCGACCAGCGGCGGTACGCCTCGTGGGCGATCGACCTGATGGTGGAGGGCAAGTGGCGGCTGCGGGGCGTCGGTCCCGCGCTGATCGACACGCTGCTGCAGAGCCGCTCCATCGTGGGGGTCCTCTACGCCTCCGACGACGGCTACCCGGCGTTCACGAAGGCCGGCTGCGTCGACCTGGGCGTGATGCCCCGCTACCGCCGGCCGCTCGACCCCGAGTTGGCGCTGCAGCACGCCCGGGTGCCCGCCCGCCTGCGGAAGCTGGCGCCGGTGATCGCGCCGGTGGTGCGGCTGGTGGATGCCGGCGCCTCGCTGGCGACCCGGCTGGCCGGGGCGCGGCTGGTGCCGGTCGACCGGCTCGACGAGCGCGTCGACGAGGTGTGGGCCGCGACGGCCGGCGACTACCCGGTGCTGGCGGTGCGCGACCTGACGGCGCTCGCCTGGAAGATCGAGCAGCGCCCCGACCGTGACACGCTGCAGCGCTACTACCTGGTGCGGGGGCAGAAGACGATCGGGTACGTGGTGATCCGCCCGACCCGGTCCACCACCTCGGCGGCCGAACGCATCGCCGTGGTGGTCGACTACCTGGCCCCACCGCGCTGGGTCGCACCGCTGCTCCACGCCGCCGGTCGGGCCGCCCGCCGCGACGGCGCCGTCGCCCTGTCGCTGCGGACCCGCAACCCGCAGGCCGAGCGGGCGCTGCGGTTCGCCGGGTTCCTGCGGACCGGAGAGGCGGGCGAGCACCCGATCCGACACCTGATGTACTCCGCCGACACGCCCGAGGTGACCGCCAAGGTCCAGGACCCCGACAGCTGGTTCCTGACCGCCGCCGACGGCGACGTCGAGGCCGCTATGCCGCCCGTCCACCTGGACGCAGTGCTGTGAGGGTCGACGTCGTCGACTCGGCCGGGGCGTTCGACGCCCTCGAGAAGGAGTGGGACGAGGCCGCCCTCGCCAACCTCGACCCCAACGTGTTCCTGACCTGGGGCTGGCTGCGCACCTGGTGGCGCCACTTCGGCGAGGCCGCCGGCGACGCCCGGCTCCACCTGCTGGTGGTGCGCGACGACGAGGGCATCGCCGCCCTGGCCCCGCTGTACGAGGCGACGTCGCGGGTCGGGCCGCTGCGGTCGACCACCCTGCGGCAGGTCGGCTACGACGCCGGCGACTACGGCGGCATCCTGCTGGTGCGCCGGCCGGAGGAGTCGGTGACGCTGCTGCTGGACCACCTCGCCGACCGGCTGCGCGGTGACGTCGGCAGCGTGGTGCTGTCGCGCCTGGCCAGCGACAGTGTGGCGCTGGAGCAGCTGCGGTCGGGCCTGGCGGGCAACGACCGGCTCGCCGCCGCCGAGGTGGTCCCGCCGGACGCGGTCTGCCCGTTCATCGACGTCAGCGACGGCTACGACCTGGTCAAGCCGCTGCGGAAGAACCGGGTGCCGCAACGCCTGCGCCGCATGAGCGAGCGCCACGAGGTGGTCTTCACCAACCACTCCGGGCCGACCCTGGAGCAGGGCATCACCTGGCTCACGGAGCTGCACGAGCGGCGCTGGGCCGACCGTGCCGACGAGTTCCAGGGCCTGCTCGCCGACGCCGCGTCAGAGGCGTTCCTGGCCGACGCCATCCGGGCGCTCGACACCGCGGGCTGGCTGCGCCTGATGACCGTCACGGCCGACGGGCGGCCGATCGCGATACGGCTCGACTTCGAGTACGCCGGGCGCATCTACATGCTGAAGAACGCCATCGACCCGGACTTCAACGAGTTCGGCCCGGGCCACATCACCCACGCCCGGGTGCTGGAGGAGGGCATGGCCCGCGGGGTGACCGAGTTCGACTTCCTGCGGGGTGACCACCCGTACAAGCGCCGCTGGGCGAACGGTGAGCGGCACCTGGTGGCGCTCACCCTGAGCCGTCCGGGCCTGGCCGGCGAGCTGGCCCGCCAGCGCTCCAGGGTGACCGGCCGCCTGGCCCGCACCCGCTCGGGTCACTAGCGAACTTTACAGGTCCGCCACAGTGTCGGCGGCCCGCCGGTACGCCCGACCCCTTGCGGTACCCTGCGCCGCCAGGGGCCCGTACGGCCGGGACGACTCGGGGCTGAAGGATGTCGGACGACCTCACCGGTCAGGGCAAGCGGACGAACGGCAACGGGGCCGCGCCACCGCCCGTGCCAGAGCGGCCGCCGTTCCCGTTCGTGGTCGGCTGTCGCCGCTCGGGGACGACCCTGGTGCGGGCGATCCTGGCCAGCCACTCCGAGGTCGCCGTCGCCCCCGAGTCGCGCTTCCTGATCGCGCTCGTGCCCGAGGTCTCCCAACGCTTCGACGCGGTCCGCATGCTCGACGCCCTCTACGAGCACGAGTCGTTCGCCCGCTGGCAGCTGCGGCGCCCACTGGTGGAGCGGTCCTTCCGCGACGACCCGTGCGCCACCTACGGCGACGCCGTCCGCCGGCTCTACGCCCTGTGGGCCCAGCGGCAGGACAAGGAGCGCTGCGCCGACAAGACCCCCGACCACGTGTTGCGCATCCCCCTGCTGGCGGCGCTGCTCCCCGAGGCCCGCATCGTGCACGTGATGCGTGACGGGCGCGACGTCGCCGCGTCGCTGCTGGAGCTGGGCTGGGTCGAGAGCATCGAGCGGGCGGCGCTGCACTGGCGCCACCGGGTGCTGCAGGGACGCGAAGCCGCGGGGCAGCTGCCGTCCGTCCGCTACCACGAACTGCGCTACGAGGACCTGGTGGAGCGGCCCGAGCCGACGGTCCGGGCGCTGTGCGCGGCGCTGGACCTCTCGTTCGAGCCGGCGATGCTGCGCTACGAGAAGGCCGCCGCGGAGGCCCTGCGCACCGAGCCGTACCCGCACCACAACCGCTACGTCACACGCCCGCTGCGGCCCGGCCTGCGCGACTGGCGCCGCGACCTACCGGCCGCCGCCGTCAGTCGTTTCGAGGCACTCGCCGGCGACGCCCTCGCCGACCTGGGCTACGAACTCCGCTCCCGCCCTGTGCCCCTGACCACCCGCCTGGTCACCCGGCCCGACTGGATCGCGTGGCACTCCCAGCGCCTCACCCGCTCCGGCCGCGAATCCCTCCGGGGGGAGTGCTAGCGTCCCGTCGGTGGACCTCCCGGCGGATGGCGAGGTCGACACTGCGGCGGCGGCCCCCGACGAGGGGGTCTGGCCGGGCCTGGTGACCGTGGTCATCCCGGTGCGAAACGGTGCGGGGACCATCGAGGCGCAGTTGTCGGCACTCAGCGAGCAGAACTACACAGGCGCGTGGGAGCTGCTCGTCAGCGACAACGGTTCGACCGACGGCACGCAGGCCATGGTCGAGGGTTGGCGGAGCAAGTTCGAGGAGCTTCGGCTGATCGACTCGTCCGCGGTCACGGGCGTGAGCCATGCCCGCAACGCCGCGGTCGAGGCGGCCAGAGGCCGCTTCGTGGCTGTCTGCGACGCCGACGATGTCGTGACGAGCTCCTGGCTCCGGGAGCTCGTCGCCCAGAGCGCGCCAGGAGCGATCATCGGCGGGTCGTTCGACGAGGAGGCTCTCAACGACCCCGTGGTCCTGTCCTGGATCCACTGGAGCGGCCGGGGCAGCGACGGCGGCATGCACCCGCACCTGGGCTTCCTCCCCTTCGCCCGCGGCAGCAACATCGGTGTCGACAAGGCCGTCTGGTCGGCGCTCGGCGGATGGAGCGAATCGCTCCTGATGGGCGAGGACGTCGACTTCTCGTGGCGCGCCCAGCTCGCCGGCGTCGAGCTGCGGCCCGCACCGGAGGCCATCGTCCACTACCGCTTCCGCACCGACATCCGTTCGACCATGCGGCAGGCGTTCAAGGTGGGCAAGAGCGACGCCGTCCTGTACGCGACGTTCCGCGAGCACGGGATCAGTCCACCCAGCCTCACCCGCGTGCTGCGGACCTATCTCGGTCTGGCGGCCCGGCTCCCCCAGGCACTGGTCTCACCGGCCTGGCGGGGCCGTTGCTGCCGCGGGCTCGCCTACCGGGCCGGGAGGCTCAGCGGTTCGCTGCGCCAGCGGGTCTGGTACCCGTAGACGCCGGCGCGGGCTCCGGCGCCCGGACGGCGAGGCGCTCGGCCAGCTCGGTCATCGTGACGACGTCGAGGCGGCCCTGTTCGCGGAGACGGGCGGCGGCCCGGCAGATGCGGTCGAGCGCGTCGAGGGCCCGCTGGGGGTCGGCCGTCACGTTGTAGGGGTGGAACCAGAGGTGGAACAGCGACCGGGTGCGGGCCGCCTGACGGAGGCGACCGATCGGGCGTCGGGCCCACAGCGCCGGCGGCAGGTGATGACCCGCGGTGACCGGGGCGAACAGGTAGGTCTGCGGGATGTTCCACAGGCCGCTGTCGTGGTGCTCGGGCTGCACGGCGGAGCCCGGCAGCGGCACCACCCGATCGGCGAGCAGCGCCGCCTTGCGCCGCCAGCCCGACAGGCCGGCGAACGGCTTCTCGGGCCGGCCGCCCCGGTAGCTGGTGAACCCGGCGGCCTGCAGGGTTTCGAGGTGCGCGATCGCGTTGCGGGGGTAGACGAACGACCGCAGCTCCACGCCCAGCGGCTCGGCGACCAGGCGCGCCGCGGCCAGCTCGCCGGCGAACACGTCGGGGCTGCAGCCCGGGTCGTCGACGATCACGTGGGAGAACGAGTGGCTGCCCACCTCCTGGCGCACCGGGCAGGCGGTCAGCCGCTCGACGATGTCACGCCCGTAGTAGAAGGGGGCGGCGTCGACGTCGGCGCGGGGGTCGACGTCGAGCCAGTCGCCGTCCAGCCAGTCGTAGGTGGGCTGGGCCAGGTCGGGATGGCCGGCGCAGGAGTCGAGGAACAGGTGCCCGACCACGGCCCAGGTGGCCGAGATCTCGTGGCGGGCGAAGACGTCGAGGATGCCGTCGACCACCTCGCGCTCCCGCTCGAAGTGGTGACCGGCGACCGAGCCGTCGCGCTTGTGCGCCTCGCCCCAGGCCAGCTCCGTGTCGATCGAGACGACGAACGCGCCCCGCTCGAGCTCGCTCATGCCGCCGCCTCACTCGTGCGCCGGGCCCGGTTCTCCAGCAGGTCGCCGAGCTGCGCCGCCACCGACGAGAGCTGGTAGCGGTCGGCCCAGCGGCGGGCGGCGTCGATCCGCTCCTCCCGGTCGGCCGCCCCGTAGGCCGCCAGCATGGCGTCGGCGAGGCCGTCGACCGAACCCGTCGGCGCCAGCCAGGCATGCCGGCCGCCGTCGGTCAGCTCCACCACCGGCGGGATGTCGAACGCCGCCACCGGCGCACCCAACGTCAGCGCCTCGACCACCGCGCCCGGCGAGCCCTCCGACACCGAGCTGAAGGCGAACACGTCGGCCGACGCCACCAGCGAGCGGGCGTCGGGCCGGAACCCCAACAGGTGCACCGAGTCGGCCAGGTCGTTGGCGTCGATGGCGGCCTGCACGGCCGCGTCGGCCGGGCCCGGGGCACCGGCGATGGCGAGGTGGGCGTCGGGCAGCTTCTCGACCACGGTGGCGAACGCCTCGACCAGCAGGTGCTGAGCCTTCTCGGGCACGCGGCGGGCCACGTTCACGAACAGCGGCACGTCGTCGGCCAGGCCGAACGGGCTGCGCTCGGCCTTCACGTCGGCGGTCGACAGCTGCACGCCCCGCGGCACCGACGTGGCCCGTGCCAGGTCGAGCTTCATCGACCGGCAGTTCGTGGAGCGGGCGTAGTCGCCCACCGACCGGTAGTGGACGTCGCCGCGCCCGGTCGCCCAGCGCCCGATCGCCTGCATGGTGCGGCCCTTCCAGCTGGCGACGCCGGCCTGGAGCTGCCGTTGCAGGGCGACGTCGCCGGTGCGGTTGAACGTGGAGACCACGGGGATCCCCTGGGTCGCCCCGGCCAGCTGGCCCACGAGGTTGCCGCTGAACAGCGACGTGTGCACCACGTCGGGCCGCCACGAGCGCAGGACGCCCCGCAGTCGCAGGGCCACCAGCGGCCACGACCAGCCGGCCCGCCCGGCCCGGAACCCCAGCGCCACCACGGGGATGCCCACCTCGGTGAGGCGCTCGTCGAGGAAGTCGCGCTCGTAGAGCCGCACGACCACCTGCTCGAACCGCTCGTCGAGGGCCTGCACCTCGTCCACCAGCCGGTTCTCGGCGCCGCCGGACCCGGCCAGCGAGTCGATCACGTGGACGACCCGGAGCCGCCGCTCGTCGCTCCCGTGGCTCCGGTGGCCGGCCACGGTGGCCTCGCTGGCTGCGGTGGTGCCCTCGGTCACGTGCTTCCCTCCCAGATGGTATTGCCGCCGGGTGCGAGGCGCGCCGGCAGCCACGACGACGTGGCCGAGAGCACCTCGTCGGACGGCCGCCAGCCCGGGTGCACCTCCCACCAGTCGTCCTCGGTCGGGTCGTAGGCCACGTCGACCGAGAAGCCCCGTGCCTGCCAGCGCCCCGCCGCGGCCCGGTACTCGGGGGCGAGGCCGACCCGCCGGTGCAGCTGCACGAGCAGGATGGGGCGGGGGCGACGGCCGGCGGCGTCGACCAGGTTGTCGATCACGCTCGGGTCGAACAGGTCGCGGCCCAGCGGCACGTCGTGGAGCGACCAGGCGGGCGTGGCCGCAGGGGCCGGCGGTCCCTCGAACCCGACGGGCAGGGCGCCGAGCCCCGGCGGCGCGGCAGCGAGCCCGTGGCGCCCCGAGTCGACCCTCACACTGTCCTCCACGAAGCGCCGGGGGTCGACCACCGGCTGCCAGACGGCGAGCGGCGCCCCGTCGAAGTCGGCGGCCACGCGGGCCGCCACCAGCGCACCGATCCGGGTGCCGAGGAAGCCGATCCGCTCGATCCCGCAGCGCTCGCGCAGCTCGTCGGTGGCGCGGCGGGCGTCGGCCACCAGCGAGGCGAACGACATGCCGCCGTCGACCCGGTCGCTGTCGCCGGTGCCGCGGTAGTGGAAGCGCTGGCAGGCCACGCCGGCGCGGGCCAGCCAACGGCCCAGGCGCGCCTCACGCTGGTAGTTGACCGCGGCGTCGCCCAGCACCGGCGGGCAGATCACGACCCCGGAGGTGGCACCGCCCGCCGCGGGCATGTGCCGGCAGCCGAACACCAGGCCCTCGCCCTGGGCGCCGCCGATCAGCTCGATCTCCTCGTTGCCGTCCGGCCCGTGCCCTAGGAACTGCTCCAGCGATGCTGCCTGCCATCCGTCCGCCGAGACGCCCAATCTTCCGCTCCCGTTGTAGAGCGACAAGTCTCGTTGAGAGTTCAACTACCTGCAACGTTCACACGTCGGAGATGTCCGGCGACCGTCTGCCACATGGCCGCGGCGTTGAACGTCCGCTCCACGGCCTCACGGGCCCCGGTGCCGAGGCGCTTGCGCAGGTCGGGGTCCGTCATGGCCCGCTCGAGCGCAGCACGGAGCGCGGCGCTGTCGTGCGGCGGCACCAGCAGGGCGTCGACCTCGTGGTCGAGGTAGTCGTGCATGGCGGGCGTGTCGGTGACCACGCAGCACTTGCCCAGCGCCATCGACTCCAGGGTGACGCTCTGCCCGGTCGGGTAGGCCAGCGGGCGGGTGGCGACCACGACGACCCGGGCGCGGGCGGTGAGGTCGCGGTAGGTGGAGCGGTCGACGGTGCCGAGGAGCGTGACGTTGGCGGGCACGTCCAATCCCTCGATGTCGTCGGGGCGGCACACCACCCGGACGTCGAGGTCGGTGCCGCGGACGGCGTCGAACAGCGTGGGCCAGTCGCGGCCCTTGTCCCGCCCGACGGCGAGGACGTAGCCCTCCTCCTCGACGTCGCGGGGCGTGAAGTACTGGTGGTCGATGCCGAAGGGCACGTAGGCGAGCCGGTCCTCGGGGATGCCGAGCAGGTCGCGGTAGACCTCGGTCTGGTTGGGTGAGAAGAACACCAGCTCGTCGACGCCGCGGCGGTAGGCCCAGCGGTAGCCCCGGAGCTTGCGGGGCGAGAACTTGGGGGCGTCCATGGCCAGCCAGCAGGCCACGACCACGAACCGGGGGCGGGTGAAGGGCCACAGCCGCAGGGCCCGAAGGCCGGCGAGGAAGTTGCCCTGGCTCTCGAACACGGCGACCACGGCGTCCGACCGGGCGATCCTCGGTGCGGCGAGGAGGGTCTGGAGGAACGGGGCGCCGAGGCGCTCGAGGCGGCGGACGAGCTTCCTGACGGGGGCGAACGTCCACGGCGGCCTGTCGACGGCGTCGGAGTACCGGAGGTCGACGCCGTGGCGCTCCAGCAGCTCGATGCGGTAGCGCTGCTCGTGGGCGTCGCCGGCGTGCCACGACTTGAGGAGGAAGGCCTTGGTCGGCTTGGGGCGGAGCGACGTGACGACATCGCGGATGGCCTGGTGGAAGGGCGCGACGTCGTGGAGCTCCCTGGCCCTGGTCGCCGCGGCCTCGCCCAGCGCCCGGGCGGCATCGGGGTCGTCGAGCAACCTGACGACCGCCGCGGCCATGGCGTCCGTGTCGCCGGCGGCGACGATCACACCGGCGTCGCCGAGCTGGTCGCGCACGCCGCCCACGTCGAACGCCACGATGGGCCGGCTCAACGCCATCGCCTCCATGACCGCGAGCGGGAAGGCGTCCTCCCGCGACGGCAGCGTGAACACGTCCATGCCGGCGATCAGCGGGTACGGGTCGGCGACCTGGCCGGTCAGCTCGACGCCGTTCCCGATGTCGCCCTCGTCGAGCCAGTCCCCTTTGCGCTCCCCGACCCAGCGGAACCGCACCCCGAGGTCGGGGCGCTGGTCCTGGACCGCCTTGGCCACCTGCAGCCACAGGTCGACGCCCTTGCGCTCGTTGACCGTGCCGCACCCGCCCACGACGGGGCCGGTGGGCTCGTGGGTCCGGGTCCCCGCGGCGGCCACCACGGCCTGCACGTCGACCGGCGAGGTGACGACCTCGATGTCCTCGGTGGCGACGCCGACGAGGGGCGCCAACGTGTCGCGAGCCGCGGCCGAGCAGGCCAGGAGCCGGACGTCACGCCAGCGGTGACCCAGCGGGTAGCGCCGCAGCACCGACGAGGCGAGCGTCCCCAGCTCGTGGCTGAGGAGCGCCACCGGGATGCCGCGGCGCAGCGCCGGGCGCACGTAGCAGGCCGACTTCACCGTGTTCAGGAACAGGGCGGTCGGACGCTCACGGCGCAGCACGTAGCCCGCCACCAGCTCGTCGAGCCGGTTCACCAGCGGGCGCAGCGCCCCGACCCGCCGCAGCCCGGCCCGCGCCCGGGCCAACGGCTCCTGGCGCAACCCGTCGGCGGCAGCCTCGAACGCGGGGGTCAACGGGCCACCGGCTCGGAGCACGGCGACGACGGTGCGATCCTCGCCGCCGAGGGCGCGGACCACCTCCACCGCCACCCGCGGCGCTCCGGTCAGCGTCGCCTCGTGCGACACGACCACGACCCGCGGGGCGGTGCTCATGCCGACGAGTAGGCGAGCCGGTAGAGCTCCCCGAACCGGGCGCCCACGACCTCGGGGGAGAACGCCAGGGCCCGGCGACGTCCCTCGGCGCCCAGCTCGGCCCGCAGGTCGGCATCGCCGGCGAGGCGCACGATCGCCTTGGCGCCCGCCTCGACGTCGCCGACGGGGAACAGGATGCCCGCCGCCTCGTCGCCCAGCAGCGCCCGGACCGGTTCGAGGTCGCTGCCGACCACCGGCAGGCCGTTCAGCATCGCCTCGGCCGCCACCCGGCAGAACGACTCCAGGTCGGACGGGACGACGACGATGTCACAGCGGCCGTAGGCGACCCGCACGTCGGTGAACTTGCCCTCGATCGAGACGGGGTGCGTGTCGGTCATGGCCCGCAGCTCGTCCCACACCTCGGGGAGCGAGTCGTCGGTCTGGCGGGAGAAGATCAGCCAGCGGACCGGGGCGTCGGCCGCTGTCGTCAGCCGCACCAGGTCGGGCAGGTACTGGAAGCCCTTGTAGACGAAGGGGCTGCCCAGGAACGCGACCCGGAGACGGGGGTCGTCCTCGTCGGGGCGGTCGGCCAGCACGTCGGCCGGGTCGATCGGGTTGGGCACGACGGCCACGTCGTCGGCCTTGGTGAGGCCGGCCTGGGCCACCACGTCGCGGGCCAGCGGCGACACCGCCGCGAACTGCACGTCGATGCGGCGCAGCACCTGGCGCCACAGCCAGCCCAGCCGCAGCACCGACGGCGGGAGGTTGAACTCGTGGACCCACACCACCAGGCGGACGCCGCTCAGGGCCGCCGCGGCGATGCTGAGGCTCATCTCCTTGAGGCCGTTGGCGTGGATCGCCGTGAGGTTCCTGCGGTTGCGACGGGCGAAGATCGCCAGCTGGACGGCGCTCCAGGCCCGGCGGGGCGGCCGGGGGCGCTCGCTGGAGATGATCGGCAGGTACACCTCGCTCGCGGCGAGGTCGTGGACCAGGTCGTGGAACCTGCCGTCGGGTGGGCCGGCCAGCACTCTCCGGGCGCGGCCCATCATGTAGGTGAGGACGTTGGCCATCGACCGCGTCGAGCCGCCGACGCCGACAGGTGCGCTGACGAACAGCACCGTCGACTCGTCTTCGCCCTCACCACCGCCGGCCGGCAGCCGATGGAAGGCTCCCGCTCGGCTCGTCACCGTTCGTCGACTCTCACTGCTTGCCCGCCGTTTCTTCCGGTCTCGCCTCCGGTGTTGGGTGGTCACGCTACTGCACCTCGCCCGGGGGTCGGCCAGGGGTCGGCCAGGGGTCGGCTAGAACGACGGCGATGACTGAGCAGGGCAGGTGCCTCCACGTGGTGACCGCCAGCCAGCGCCGGGGCGCCGAGGTCTTCGCCCTCGACCTGGTCACCGAGCTACGGGGGCAGGGCCGCACCGACGAGCTGGTCGCCCTCACCCCCGGTTCGTCCGACGGAGGGCTGGGCGTGCCGACGTTGGGGGACCAGCCGTACGCCCTGTCGACGTTGCGGGCACTGCGGGCCGGCGCCCGCGGGCGAGACGTGGTGGTGGCCCACGGGTCGAAGACGCTGCTGGCGGCGGCCGTAGCGCTGCCGGGGTTGCGGGTGCCGTTCGTGTACCGCAGCATCGGCGACCCGATGGCGTGGTCCGGCAGCGGCGTGCGCCGGGCCCGGACGGCGTTGCTGCTGCGCCGGGCGGCGCGGGTGGTGGCCCTGTGGCCGGGTGCCGCCGACGTGTTGACCCGGGTCCACGGCGTGCCGACCGCCAAGCTGGCGGTGATCCCCAACGGCGTGCCGGCGTCCCGCTGCCCTCTGGCCGACGCGACGGCCCAGGCCGCCGCCCGCCGCGTGTTCGGCCTGCCCGACGGCGAGCCGGTGGTCACGTACCTGGGGGCGCTGAGCCCCGAGAAGCAGGTCGACACCGCGATCCGGGCGGTGGCGGCGCTGCCCGACGTCCACCTGTTGGTGGCCGGCGGCGGCCCTGACCGCGCTGCGCTGG
>Ga0193742_1001409_pt1 | contig 14435 bp, 15 predicted proteins | sample L2c1metaG_FD_165511 | JGI IMG/M metagenome (GOLD analysis project Ga0193742, IMG submission 165511) | Soil microbial communities from a riparian zone of the East river system, Colorado, United States - L2c1 | ecosystem: Environmental > Terrestrial > Soil > Riparian zone | place: USA: East River... | reverse complement strand
TGCGCGTAGAGCGCGAAGACGACGGTGACCATCAGCGCACCGAAGCCGTCCGCGCGCTGGTACAGCGGGTACAGCGGGGTCGGCAGTGTCGAGGACGCCACGGTGGCCGTGAACACGTAGGCGATCAGCCAGAAGCCGCGGGCCGCGGGTGAGGTTCGCATAGTCCCTACAACGTGTCGCCGCGAACGGCGCTTCCCAGGTTTGCGCGATGGTTCGCGAACACAGTTATCTCTGTTGGAGATAGGCTGGCGCTGTGGAGCTCAGGCAGTTGCAAGTGGTGGTCGAGGTGGCCGAGGCAGGGGGGTTCTCGGCGGCCGGCCGTCGGTTGCGGCTGGTGCAGTCGGCTGTGTCGGCGACGGTGCGCGCGGTCGAGCGGGAGCTCGACGTGCCGCTGTTCGACCGCACGACCCACCGCGTCGTGCCGACCGCGGCCGGCGAGGCGTTCGTGGCTGCCGCACGGCACGCCCTGGCCGCCGTCGACCAGGTGCACACCGCCGTCGAGGCGGCGCGGGGCGTGCTGCGGGGACGGGTGACCGTCGGGGTCATGCAGGGCTTGGCGGGCGGCCCGGTGCGGGCCATCGGCGCGCTGCGCCGCGCGCACCCCGAAGTGGTGGTGCGGCTACGCCAGGCGCCCGCGGAGGAGATCCTCGACGCGGTGCGGAACGGCACGATCGACCTGGCCGTCGTCGCGCCGGCCGGGCGCACGCGCGGGCTGGTCACCCTCCCGTTGACGCGGGACCGGATGGTCGTCCTCGCCGGCCCGCGCAGTGACCTGCCCGACGGGCCGGTCGCCCTGTCCGACCTGGCCGCTCACCCGTTCGTCGACTTCGTACCCGGCTGGGCCGTCCGGCAGGCGGTGGACCGCGCCTTCCGCGCCGCCGGGGTGGAGCGGACCAGCACGTTCGAGACGAACGACCTCCTGGCCGCGGGCGACCTGGTACGTGCCGACCTGGGGCTCACCATCGTCCCGGCGTCGCTCGCCGCCCGTTTCCCCGACCTGCGCGCCGTGGCCATCGCCCGGCACGCCCCGACCTTCCCCATCGTGGTCGTGCACCGGCGTGACCCGCTCCTGCCCGCGGCGACCGCGCTGCTCAAGCACCTCGAAAGCGGCGCACGCCCGGGCTGAACGCAGGGTCATGCATGCCAGCAGGAACCAGCGGACTCCGGCCAGCAACAGGGAATGACGGCCACTAGCGGCGATGCCCAGCCCGGGGCGCCGCGCGACGCTGTTCCGTAACGAACCTCGCGTATCGAAAACGTTGAGGGACGAGGAGGCGAAGGTCATGCAACCGACGACGGTGACACTCAGCAACCGCGACCGGGCCGTGCTGCAGGCGGTCGAGAGCGGCCGCTGCCGGCGGACCAGCCACACTCTGCTCATCGACGGCGTCTACTGCGCCGACCAGTTCCTTGCCGACCACCTGGCCCGGATCGGCTTGCTCACCACCATGGAACCCGTGCGGCTCACCCCGTCGGCCCAGCGGCTCCTGCGGGCTGCGTGACGCCATGATCATCGCGAAGGTGACCGCACCTGTGATGCGCCACGACTGGTGTGACCGCTGTCCGGCGGCCGCGCAACTGCGTGCCCGGATGCCTGCCGGCGAGTTGCTGTTCTGCCGCCACCACGCCCGCGTGCACTGCGACAGCCTGCTCGCCGCCGGTGCGCTGCTGTCGTTCATCGGGCAGAAGGACTGAGCGGGACCCGCATGACCTCCCAGCCGACGGCAGCAGCGGTCTCCGCGACTGTCCACAGTGTCCGCAGTGTCGTCAAACCCACCCCGGCCGAGCTGATGGAGGACACCGGTACGGGCCTCGACTACGGGACTCGGCCGGATCGCATGCCGGGCCATCTCACCCCGACCGATCGGTTCTTCATCCGCAACCACGCCGCCACTCCGCGTCTGGACTCGGCGACCTGGACACTGCGCATCGACGGAAACGGGGTGCGCGAACCGATCGTCTACACCTACGACGACCTGTGGCACCGCTTTCCGCTGCATTCCGTGACTCGCACGATCGAGTGTGCAGGCAACCGCCGTGTGCTGTTCGGTGCGGAGTTCGGTCGCAGGTTCGCGGGCACACAATGGCAGCGTGGTGCGATCAGCACCGCTGAGTGGACGGGTGTGCGACTGCGCGATCTGCTCGCCCCGGCCGGGATCACCTCCGGTGCGTGCGAGGTGATGCCGGAAGCGCTCGACGCGATCCGGGCCCGCAGGCCGCTGCCGCTGACCAAGGCGCGGGCCGACGACACGCTGGTCGCGTTGACGATGAACGGCGAGATGCTCCCGCCCGATCACGGGTTCCCGGCTCGTCTCGTGGTGTCCGGATGGCTCGGTGCGGCCAGTATCAAATGGCTGGGGCGGATCGAGGTCTCCGAAGATCCGCTGTACGTGCCGTGGAACACCGACGACTACGTGCTGATCGGCCCGGACTACCCCGCGGTCGGTCCCGCGCGTGGTCCGGCGATCACCGCGCTGCCGGTGGCGAGTCTGGTGGAGTTGCCCTGGCCCGCGCGGCTACGGCCGGAACCGCAGATGATCCGGGGACGAGCGTTCGCGGGAGAGAACCGGGTCGTGTCGGTCCAGTACCGCATCGACGACGGTCGCTGGCAGTACGCGCCGATTACGTCATCCAGTACGCCGGGAGCGTGGGTGCGCTGGCAGTTCAGCTGGCATCCGGCACCCGGCGACCACACCCTGCGGGTGCGTGCCACCGATGACCGGGGGAACACCCAACCGGACTCCACGTCGTGGAACGAGCTCGGTTACCTCCACCATTCCGTGCTGGCTCACCCCGTGCGCGTCGCATCGCCCTCCCCCGGACCCACCGACCGACCGACGAAGGACGTGCCCCGATGAGCGCTCCCACAGTGGCCCCGCGGTCCCCCGTGGTGCTCGCGGTTGTCATCGCCGCCATCGCGATCGTGATGGGCTCGTTGTTCGTCGCGTCGTACTCGCTCGCGCTCGGCGACCCGGTGCCGCGTCACATCGAGACCGCGCTCGTCGGTGACCCGGCCGAGCATGCGTCCACAGTGGACGCGGTGCAGCGCGTCGCGGACGGCGGCCTCGTGATCCGGGACTATGCCTCGGTGCCGGACGCACTGCACGCGATGGACGAGCAGAAGGTCTACGCGGCCCTGGATCTGACCTCGTCCACGCCGACCCTCTATGTGGCAAGCGCGGCGGGCGCGTCCGTCGCGCGGGTGCTGGACCAGGTGGCCATCGACGATCCGGCGGTGCATGTCGTGGACACCCGTCCACTCGGGACGCACGACCCGAACGGCGTCGAGATCTTCTATCTCATGCTCGTCGCGACGATCGTCGGGTTCATCACGGTCTTCCAGGTGGGCGCGAACGCGGGCACGATCTCGCCGCGCCGGTGGATCGCGTTCGTCGCCGGGTTGGCGGTGGGCGCTTCGCTGGTCTTCACGCTCGTCGACGGGGTGTTGCTGCGGCGGCTCACCCTGCCGCTGTTCGAGAGCTGGGGCATCCTCGCGCTGCACATCCTCGCGGTCGCGTCGTTCTGTTCGCTCATGGTCATGCTGATCGGCCGCTGGGCGATCGTGCCGACGTGGTTGTTGTTCGTCGTGCTGGGCAACAGCTCCTCCGGCGGCGCGGTCGCACCGGCGCTGCTGCCCGCCCCGTTCGCGTTCGTCTCGCAGTGGCTGCCCTCCGGCGCGACCGTGACGGCACTGCGCAACGCCGTCTACTTCCCGACCTGGCAACACCTCCAGCCGATCGCCGTCCTCGCCACCTGGGCGGTGGTCCTGTTCGCGGCGATGGCCGTGGTCTCACACCGGCTCGACAAGAGCCCGGCAACCTGACTGGAAGGACATGCAATGACCGTCAAGACCTGGTTCATCACCGGCACCTCGCGCGGCTTCGGCCGCGAGTGGGCGATCGCGGCACTGGACCGCGGTGACCGGGTGGCGGCAACGGCCCGGGACATCGCGAGCCTCGGTGATCTCGTGGCCGAGTACGGGGAGGCGATCCTGCCGATCCCGTTGGACGTCACCGACCGCGAGGCGGTCCGCGCCGCGGTGCGGCTGACACACGAGACCTTCGGGCGGCTCGACGTCGTCGTGAACAACGCGGGCTACGGACAGTTCGGCATGGTCGAGGAGATCAGCGAACCGGAGATCCGCGCGCAGCTGGAGACGAACCTGCTCGGTGCGTTGTGGGTCACCCAGGCCGCGCTCCCCTACCTGCGTGCGCAGGGCGGCGGGCACATCCTGCAGGTGTCGTCCATCGGCGGGATCTCGGCGTTCCCGAACACCGGCGCCTACCACGCCTCGAAGTGGGCGCTGGAAGGGCTGAGCCAGAGCCTGGCCCTGGAAGTGGCCGGGTTCGGCATCAAGGTCACGCTGATCGAGCCGAGCGGGTACGCGACGGACTGGGCGGGCCCGTCCGCCAAGCATGCCGCCGTGCTGCCCGCGTACGAGCCGGTGCACCAGCAGGCCGCGCAGGCCCGCGCCCGGCGCTTCCGGCCCGGCGATCCGGCCGCGACCCGCGACGCCGTGCTGCGCCTCGTCGACTCCCCCACCCCGCCGCTGCGACTGTTCCTCGGCGAAGCGCCGCTGGGCATCGCGACCGCGGACTACGAGTCGCGGCTCACCGCCTGGCGGGAATGGCAGTCGGTGGCGGTCGCCGCGCAAGGCGATGGGAACTGACGTGACAAGAGTGTGGGAAGCCACGCAGCCGGAGAACCACGTCGTCGTCCTGTTCGGAGCGACGGGCGACCTGGCCGCGCGCAAGCTGCTGCCCGGCTTGTTCCACCTGGCCGCGGTCGGCCTGATGCCGGACCGGTACCGGATCATCGGCACGTCCCGGCGGCCCATGAGCGACGAGCGGTTCCGCGAGCTCGCCCGGGATGCGATCACCAGGTTCGGGATCATCGAGCCGGACGGCGAGGCCTTGGACGCGTTCGAGCGGACGCTCTCCTTCGCCGAGGCGACCCCCGCCGACGCGTCCTCACTGGTCACCGCGATCAAGCGGGCGGAACGGGACATCGGTGGCACGCCGGGGCGGCTGTTCCATCTCGCCGTTCCCCCGACCGCCTTCGAGCCGACCGTGACCATGCTCGGTGCCGCGGACCTCGCGCCAGGGTCCCGGATCATCGTGGAGAAGCCGTTCGGGACCGACCTGCGGTCCGCGCGCGCACTGAACAAGGCCGTCGCCGGTGTCTTCGACGAGTCGCAGGTCTTCCGGATCGACCATTTCCTCGGCAAGGAGTCCGTCGACAACATCCTGGCTTTCCGGTTCGCCAACGGCCTGTTCGAACCGGTCTGGAACCGAGCGCACATCAGCTACGTGCAGATCGACGTGCCGGAGACACTCTCGATCGAAGGGCGCGCCGACTTCTACGACAACACCGGCGCCTACCGGGACATGATCGTCACGCACCTGTTCCAGGTCCTGGGTTTCCTGGCCATGGAGCCACCCACCACACTGGACGCCAGGCACCTGCGCGCGGAGTCGGCCAAGGTGTTCGACGCGCTGCGGCCGATCGACGTGCGGAACGTCGTACGCGGCCAGTACTCCGGCTACCGCGACGAGCCCGGGGTGGCACCGGGCTCGGACACCGAGACCATGGCGGCGGTACGGGTCGAGATCGACAACTGGCGGTGGGCCGGGGTTCCGTTCTTCCTGCGCTCCGGCAAGCGACTCGGCGCGAGCCGGCAGACGGTGACACTCGGCTTTCACGAGCCGCCGCTGCGCATGTTCGCGGACCGCGCGACCAAGACCCCGGACGGGCGGAACGAGATCGTCATCGACTTCGCCGAACCCGGCGCCATCACCGTCGACTTCCTGGCCAAGGAGCCCGGCGCGCGGATGCGGCTCGGCGCCGCCGAGATGGTGTTCCGTTATGCCGACTCGTTCTGTTCCGCCAACAGCCTCGAGGGCTACGAGCGGCTCCTCCTGGACGCGATGCTCGGCGACCAGTCCCTGTTCACACAGGCCGCCGCGGTCGAGCGTCTGTGGCAGGTGTCCAGCCCGCTCCTGGAGAACCCGCCCCCGATCCAGCCTTACGCGCCGGGCTCGTGGGGCCCGCAGCCGGCGGTGGACCAGCTCATCGCGCCGTACCGCTGGCGCCTGTAGCGCGGCAGTCGGCCGGGCGCGGTGGTCCGATGTGGACACCACGCCCGGCCGGTTTCCGTGCCGGGTCAGCGAGTCGGCGTGCTCTTGTGGATCCCCTCGGCCTCGGCGGCGTCGGCGACGGCATCCTCGGCGGCCTTGGCCGCCCGCGCCGCGTCGTCGGCCGCCTGTCCGGTCAGCTCGGCCGCCGGTGCGGCGTCGAGGGTGGCCGGCGACCTGGGCAGGGACTCGGTGAACGCCTTGGAGATCCCGGACAGCGCGGCGGTGACCTCGCTCGGGATGACGAAGAACGTGTTGTTCGGGCCCTGCGCGAGCTGCGGCAGCGTCTGAAGGTATTGGTAGGCAAGCAACTTCGGGTCCGGGTCGTTGCGGTGCACGGCCTGGAAGACCTGGTCGATGGCGCGTGCCTCGCCTTCGGCCTTCAGGATGCGCGCCGTCCGGTTGCCCTCGGCACGCAGCACCGCGGCCTGCTTGTCGCCCTCCGCGGTGAGGATCTGCGACTGCCGCTGGCCCTCCGCGCCCAGGATCGCGGCGCGCTTGTCCCGCTCGGCGCGCATCTGCTTCTCCATGGCGTCCTTGATGGTCCTCGGCGGGTCGATCGCCTTGATCTCGACCCGGTTGACCCGGATACCCCACTTCCCCGTGGCGTCGTCCAGCACGCCGCGCAGCTGGCTGTTGATCGTGTCCCGGGACGTGAGCGTCTTCTCCAGGTCCATCGAGCCGACCACGTTGCGCAGCGTCGTCACCGTCAGCTGCTCGACCGCCTGCAGGTAGCTGGCGATCTCGTACGCGGCCGCCCGCGGATCGGTCACCTGCAGGTACAGCACGGTGTCGACCTCGACCACCAGGTTGTCCTCGGTGATCACCGGCTGCGGCGGGAACGAGACGACCTGCTCGCGGAGGTCGATCGGGGGATAGACCCGATCGATGTAGGGGATGACGAAGTTCAGGCCGGGTTGCAGCGTCTTGGTGTAGCGGCCGAGCCGCTCCACGTTGCGGGCGCGGGCCTGCGGCACGATGCGCAGTGTCCGCACCACGGTGATGACCGCGAGCAGCACCAGCACCAGAACCGCGATGAGCAGGACTTCCATGATCACTCCTGTGGGTAGACGAATGCGGTGCTGCCCCTGATCTCCATCACGTCGACGACGGTTCCGGTGGGAATCACCAGAGTTTCGTCGTAGGCGCGGGCGGTCCACTCCTCGCCGCCGATGCGGACCAGCCCACCCTGCCCGGTCACCTCTTCCAGGACGTAGGCCGGTTCGCCGACCAGTGCGTCCACACCGAACCGTTCGAGTTGCGGCTGTCGCATGTGCCGCAACGCGATCGGCCGGACCAGCACCACGCCCGCGATCGAGGCGATCCCGAACGCCAGCAACTGGAAGGGCACGGGGAGGATCGCGGCGAGGACCGCGGTGAGCAACGCCGCGCCGGCGAGCACGCCAAGCGCCGCGGTCAGGGTGAAGACCTCGGCGACGCCGAGCACGACCGCGAAGATCAACCAGATGAGCCATTCATCCATGCGGCGTCTCCCTAATGACGGACCCCTCGTTGCCGAGCATCGCCCTCGGTGGCCCGCCTGTCGTCACCGCCAGCGCGAACCGGGCGTACCTACTAGCTGCACCGCGCATACGAGCCACCCCACCGCGACCATGCCGACGAGGCTGACGAGCCGGTACAGCACGACCACGGGAAGGGCCGCCGCGGCGGGGATGCCGCCGGCGACCAGGGTGAGCACGAGCGCGGCGTCCACCACGCCGAGGCCGCCGGGCAGCGGGGAGATGCCGGCGGTGGCCATGCCGGCGGTGTAGGCGACCAGCAGCAGCGGCAGTGTCAGGCCACGAAGGTCCAGCGCGGCCGCACACGCCGCGAGACAGGCGGCGTCGAACGCCCAGTTGAGCAACGCGTAGCCGGTCGCGAAGACCCAGTCCCGGCCGCCGGGCCGCACCAACCGCAACTCCGCCACGAGACTGTCGATCGCGTCGGCGCCGGTGCCGGGTGGGCGGCGGCGGACCGCGTTCACCAGCCGCAGCACCCACCTGCCGACCGCGGCCACCGACCGGGGATGCCGGGCCAGGTGTCGCACGGCGACAGAGCACGCGACGACGCCGGTGACCGCGAGCGCGAACGGGAGCCAGCCCGCCCGGCTGCCGGCCAGCAGCGACCCAAGCAACCCGATGCACAGCAACGCGGCCGTGGACACCAGACCACCCGCGGCGAGGCACCAGGTGGCAGCCGGTCCGCTGACACCTCGCCCACGCATCCAGCGGAACGTGTAGCCCGTGGAGAACGCGACCCCGCCCGGCAACGTCGCGTGCACGGAGTTCGCGACCAGCACCGCCGCGACCGTGGCACGGACCGGCACCCGGAACCCGGCCGCACGCAGCAACGCGCGCCGCGTCATGGCGAACGCGCCCATCGACACCGCCGCGACGGCCACCGCGACCATCACCCAGCCGACGTCGACCGTCCACAGTGACCGCAGCGCACCACCCACCTCCGGGCGGATCACCACCACCTCGGCCACCAGCACCGCGACCACGACACACGCGGCCACGAGACGCCAGTTCCGTGCCGTGGTCGTCATGTTCCCGAGTCTGCGCCCGGCGCCTGTGCGGCTGCTGAGATCCGCATACCTGCTGGCAGGAATCCTGCGACGACGGCTAGCGGCAGCCGGGTACGGCCGGTGGCGGCGATGTCACCCGGCCCGTGCGGCGGGAACCTGGAGGCAACCGGCTCGCCGACGAGGCCGCCGTTCCGTCGCAGCCGGAGCCTGAGCTGGCGGCGGCGTGGACGCTCGCCTCCCAGCCGTCCGCGTCGCCGTCACCAGCGGGGGAAGGAGCGAACACGGTCATGGACGCCGTCGACTGCACCGGCCTGGTCTACGCGTTCGGCGCGCACCGGGCGGTGGACGGCGTCGACCTGTCCGTGACCGCCGGGGAGGTCTTCGGGTTGCTTGGCCCGAACGGGGCCGGGAAGACGACCACGATTCGCGCCATCACCACGCTCCTCAAGGTGCCGGCCGGCATGGTGCGGGTCTTCGGACACGACGTCGCCGTCGAGAAGATGGCGGTCCGGCGGCTGCTGGGCTATGTCCCCCAGGCATTGTCCGCGGACGCGGCGCTCACCGGCCGGGAGAACGTGGCGCTGTTCGCCCGCGTCTTCGACGTCCCACGCCGGGAACGCGGCGCCCGGGTGGCCGCGGCGCTCGAGGTGGTGGACCTGACCGACGCCGCCGACCGGCTGGCGGGCACGTACTCCGGCGGCATGGTGCGCAGGCTCGAGCTGGCGCAGGCACTCGTCAGCGCGCCCCGGCTGCTCGTGCTCGACGAGCCGACCATCGGACTCGACCCGATCGCCCGCACCGAGGTGTGGGACCGCATCGGCGAGATCCGCGCCGCGACCGGGATGACGGTCCTGGTCACGACCCACTACATGGACGAGGCGGACCGCTACTGCGACCGCGTCGCCATGATGCACCGCGGCCGGCTCCGCGGGCTGGGCACGCCACGGCAGCTGAAGGACGAGCTGGCGGCGCACGGCGGGCCGGCGACCCTGGAGGACGTCTTCCGCAGCGTCGTCGGCCGTGACCTCGACGACGCGCACGAGGACCAGGCAGAGAGGTTCCGCGATGTCCGACGCACCCGGCGCTCCGCCCGCGGCTGAGCTGCTGCTGTCCCCGCCCCCGGCCCGCACCGGGTGGCGGGTGGTGATCGCGCGGATCGTCGCCATGTGCGTGGTGGAGCTGCAGAAGCTGGGGCACGACCGCACCGAGCTGTACACCAGGGCGATCCAGCCCGCCCTCTGGCTGCTGATCTTCGGCGAGACCTTCACCCGCCTGCGGGCGATCCCGACCGGCGGCGTGCCGTACCTCGACTACCTGGCGCCCGGGATCATCGCCCAGTCCGCGATGTTCATCGCCATCTTCTACGGCATCCAGATCATCTGGGAGCGCGACGCGGGTGTCCTGACCAAGCTCCTGGTCACCCCCACGCCGCGCGCGGCGCTGATCACCGGCAAGGCGTTCGCCGCCGGGGTCAAGGCCGTCATCCAGGCGGTGGTGGTCGTCGTGCTGGCCGCGCTCCTCGGCGTCTCCATGACCTGGAACCCGCTGCGCCTGCTCGGCGTGGTGGTCGTGGTGATCCTGGGCGCGGCGTTCTTCTCCTGCCTGTCGATGACGATCGCCGGGATCGTGCTGACCCGCGACCGGTTGATGGGCATCGGGCAGGCCATCACCATGCCGCTGTTCTTCGGCTCCAACGCCCTCTACCCGATCGACGTGATGCCCGGCTGGCTGCAGGCCGTCAGCACGGTCAACCCGCTGAGCCACCAGGTCGACGCCCTGCGCGGACTTCTGCTGGGCACCCCCGCACACCTCGGCCAGGACTTCGTGATCCTCGTCGTGGCCGCCGCGCTCGGCGTGGCCGCGGCGTCTTCCCTGCTGGGGCGGCTGGCGCGCTGACCCCGCTGGGTCACGACCGGTCGGGCGCTCCGCCCATCATGCGCAGCATGTCCCGGCCGCCGGTGCGGAAGAACCTGACCAGCAGGACGGCGGCGATGACGAGAAAGCCGATGTTGAGCCAGGTGGTGTAGTTCCACGAGATGCCCTCGGCCATCACCGTGGCCGACCGCTCCTGCGGGATGAGGCCGGTGACACCGAAGAGAAGCTCCACGAGGTAGCCCGCGCCGACCATGGCGGCGTAGAAGGTGCCGAGCAGGACCAGCGCCATCCGGATGCCGTAGTACTTCCGGTAGATGTTGAGGATCGGCAGGATCAGCAGGTCCGCGAAGACGAACGCGACCACGCCGCCGAAGCTGATGCCGCCGTTCCACAGGATCGCCGCCAGCGGCACGTTGCCGATCGAGCAGACGAACGACAGGATCGCCACGACCGGCCCGACGATCGGCCCCCACACCGCCGAGGCCACGGGGTGGTCGGTGAAGAAGAACGCCCGCCAGAAGCTCTCCGGCACCCACGCGCCGATCATCCCGGCGATGAGCAGCCCGATCACCAGGTCCCGCACGATCGCGGCCCATTCCATGACGAACACGTGCGCCACCGAGGTGAACCCACGCGGGGAGAACAGCCGCCGTCGGAAAGAGCCTTCGCCGGGGACCGACATGTCCATGGCGGCATGGCCTTCCATCGACCCGGCCAGCCCGCGCTCGGCCTGCTCGCGCGCCCCGTCGATCAGCCGGCGCCGCACGAAGATCCGGAACAGCACCGCGAGCAGCACGATCATGATCGGGCCACCGACGAACTCCGCGGCGGTGAACTGCCAGCCCATCAGCAGCGCCATGATGATGCCCAGCTCGACCACCAGGTTGGTGGAGCCGATCTCGAACGCCATCGCGGCGGTGAAGTTCGCGCCCTTGCGGAACAACGACCGCGCCAGCGCGACGGCGGCGTACGAGCACGACGAGGACGCGGCCCCCAGCAGCGACGCCACCGCGAGCGTCCTGGGCCGGTCGTCACCCAGCACCCGGACGACCGCCGCCTTGCGCACGACCGCCTGCACGACGGCGGACAGGAGGAACCCCAGGATCAATGCCCACAGGATCTGCCAGGTCATCGCCCCGGCCAGGGCCAGCGCGTCGCCGATCGCACCCATGTCCACCGCCTCTCACACCGCAGCCTGGCCGGAGACCAGGGTGGCCACAACTCAGCCGGCGGCCTGGTGGCCGGGCAACAGGTCGAAAAGGGCTCGGTGGGCCTCGGGAACCAGGTCGACGTAGTCGGGATGATTGGCGATCCACCCGCGGGTGAACCGGCAGTACGGCAGGACCACCCGGCCGCCCGAGCGGGCGTCGTCGAGCACGTGGCGAATGAGCTTGCCGCCCAGTCCGCGACCCTGGAAGCGGGTGTCGATCTCCGTGTGCAGCAACGCGAGCCGGTTGCCGTAGAGGTGGTACTCGGCGAAGCCGGCCAGCTCGCCGTCCTCGTACATCTCGAACCGACGGGCCTGGCGGTTGTCCACCACTTCCGGGTCCACCTCAGCCCACGATCCGGTCGGCGTGCATCCGCGCGATGGTGTCCGCGTCGTAGCCCAGGCCGGCCAGGACGTCGTCGGTGTGTTCGCCGAGCAGGGGCGCGCCGGTGATCTCGGGGGTGAAGTCGGAGAACTTGATCACGCTCCCGACCGTCAGGTATGCGCCGCGCTCCTTCTGGTCGACCTCGACGACGGTGCCGCTCGCGCGCAGACCACGGTCCTCGGCGACCTCCTTCATGCTGAGCACGGGCGCGCAGGGCACGTCGTACTCGCGCAGGATGTCGACCGCCTCGTACTTGGTCTTGTCGGCCAGCCACTTCTCGATCTCCGCGAAGATGTCGAAGATGTGCGGCTGGCGGGCCTCCGCCGTCCGGTACGCCGGGTCGTCGACCCACTCGGGCTTGCCGATGGCCTCGCACGTCCGCGCCCAGTTCTGTTCCTGGATGGTGAAGTAGATGTAGGCATTGGGGTCGATGTCCCACCCCTTGCACTTGAGCACCCAGCCGGGCTGGCCGCCGCCGCCCGCGTTGCCGCCGCGGGGCACCACGTCGGTGAACGTGCCGTTCGGGTACTGCGGGTACTCCTCCAGGTAGCCGACCCGATCGAGCCGCTGCTGGTCGCGCAGCTTGACCCGGCACAGGTTCAGCACGGCGTCCTGCATGGACACCGACACCTTCTGGCCCTTGCCGGTCTTCTCCCGGTCGAGGAGCGCGGTGAGAATGCCGATCAGCAGGTGCATCCCGCTGTTGCTGTCCCCGAGGGCCGCGGCGCTGATCGTCGGCGGACCGTCCCAGAACCCGGTCGTCGACGCGGCGCCACCGGCGCACTGCGCGACGTTCTCGTACACCTTCAGGTCCGACCACGACGACTGGTCGTTGAACCCCTTGACCGACCCGAAGATCAGGCGCGGGTTGAGCTCCTGGAGGTGCTCCCACGACAGGCCCATGCGGTCCATGGCACCCGGCGCGAAGTTCTCGACCAGCACGTCCGCGTCCCGGATCAGCTTGTCCATGACCTCCAGGCCCTCGGGTGTCCTGGTGTTGATCGCGAGCGAGCGCTTGTTGCTGTTGAGCATGGTGAAGTACAGGGCGTCGACGTCGGGGAGGTCGCGCAGCTGGTGGCGGGTCACGTCCCCGCCGTCGACGCGCTCGACCTTCAGCACGTCGGCGCCGAACCAGGCGAGCATCTGCGTGCACGCCGGACCGGCCTGGACCCCGGTGAAGTCGATCACCTTCACTCCGGTGAGGGGCAGTTCGTTCATGGTCGTTCCTTTCGTGGACTGTCGTGGTGGGTGCGCGCTCGTCACGCGGCAGTGATGCCCTTCGGGTTGAGTGCGCCGATGTGGCCGCTCTCGGTGCCGGCAGCGGGGTCGATCACGCAGTCGATCAGTGTCGGACGGCCCGATTCGAGGGCTTTGGTGAGGGCGGCGGTAAGTTCGGCCGGTGTGGTCACGTGGTAGCCCGTGCCGCCGAACGCCTCGATCAGCAGGTCGTGGCGGGCGCCGCGCATGAGGGTGGTCGGCGAGGGATCCGACGAGACGGGGTCGACCCCGTCGCCGCGGTAGACGCCGCCATTGTTGAGGATCACCGTGACGACGGGTAGCTGGTAACGGCAGATCGTCTCCAGCTCCATCCCGCTGAACCCGAAGGCACTGTCCCCCTCGACGGCCACGACCGGGGCGCCGCTCTCGACGGCGGCGGCGATCGCGTAGCCCATGCCGACCCCCATGACGCCCCACGTGCCGCTGTCGAGCCGGTGCCGCGGCACGGCCATGTCGATCACGTTGCGGGCGATGTCGAGTGCGTTGGCGCCCTCGTTCACGACGTAGACCTCGGGCCGGTCGCGCACGACGTCACGGACCGCACGCAGGGCCCCGTAGAAGCCCATGGGATACGGGTCGTCCGCGAGGCGCGCCGACATCGTGGCGGTGTTCCGTGCGACGCGTGCCGCCAGCTCCTGCCGCCACGGCTCGGCGACCGTGATCCGGCCGGGCTCGGTCCGCGCCAGCAGTGCCGCCATCACCGAGCCGACGTCGCCGACGAGCGGGGCGGCGATGGGCTGGTTGCTGTCCAGCTCCCTCGGCTCGATGTCGACCTGGATGAACCGCGCGTCCGGGTTCCACTGGGGCGCCTCGCCGTGGGCGAGCAGCCAGTTCAACCGCGCGCCCACGAGCAGCACCACGTCGGCCCTGCGCAGTGCCACCGAACGGGCGGCGGCCACCGACTGGGGGTGGTCGTCCGGCAGCAGGCCCTTCGCCATCGACATGGGCAGGAACGGCACACCGGTGCTCTCCACGAACCGCCGGATCTGCTCGTCGGCCTGCTCGTACGCCGCGCCCTTGCCCAGCACG